>Ga0316608_1000024_pt1 | contig 80087 bp, 84 predicted proteins | sample MIS2016152B_MG_FD_207673 | JGI IMG/M metagenome (GOLD analysis project Ga0316608, IMG submission 207673) | Microbial mat bacterial communities from Middle Island sinkhole, Lake Huron, Michigan, United States - MIS.2016.152B | ecosystem: Environmental > Aquatic > Freshwater > Lake > Sediment... | reverse complement strand
ATGTTATTATGGGCTTATTCGAGCATTTCAATGAAACTCTTGATGCAAAAGGGGTATTTGCAAATGAAGGCAAAATGATAGATGCCAGTTTCGTGGAAGCCCCGCGCCAACGTAATACCCGTGAAGAAAACAAGCAAATAAAAGAAACAGGGAAAGCTCCAGAAAGTTGGGTTGTCAGCCCTCATAAGCATTGCCAAAAAGATGTGGATGCCCGATGGACAAAGAAAAACAATACTACCTTTTATGGTTATAAAAACCATGTTAAGGCTGACACTAAGACAAAGCTCATTGAAGAGTATGTTGTTACAGATGCATCGGTTCATGACTCCCTGCCCGTGGGTCAATTGCTAACCGAGAAAGACAAGAATCAGCCACTTTATTCTGATAGTGCATATACTGGAGAAGAACAAGAAAAGATATATCAAAACAAAGAGGTGATAAATAAAGTACATGAGAAAGGCTACAGAAACAAGCCATTAACCGAATCACAAATAGCCAGTAACAAAGAAAAATCGAGCATTCGCGTGAGAGTTGAACATATTTTCGGATTTGTAGAAAACAGCATGCATGGCTCCATTGTCCGTACTATTGGGCTAGCAAGGGCAAAAGCAAAAATCGGGATGATGAACCTAACTTATAATAGTTGTCGTGCTACACAGTTAAAAATAGAGGTTATCATAGGATAACTATGTCCAAACGCGAAGGTTTCACCTTACTATATACCTGATTTAATAATATTTAATAAAATAAGGGATATTGTAGAACCGTTTTTTTTAAACTAATGAATTTATACATACATTTAGAGCAGTTCCAAAAAACTAGTTTTTAGAGGTGCCCTTAAATCATTGGCTACAGGTGGCCCACGTAACAATAGTGAGAGGTAATAAGGTTTTTTAATGAAAACAGATTTGCAAGAACAAACCAGTTCACTAAAAACCTCTTTTATAAATATTTTGTAATTTTTATGTTGTTGAGTGAAATGTGAGAAATGAAATGCGCAAATTGGACATTGCTCCTGATGTACATGAAAATGTTTTTCGTTTTTGGCCGTGCATTGAAATACAGGTTCGTGCTTATGGAGAACTTTAACCACCGAAGGGGCTAAAAATATCCAAAGCAGAAAAAATAAGATTATATTTTTCTTTGAAATACTCATTAATAATCAGTAAAGCATAACAATCTAAAAATATTAGATACCTAAAAATAATTAATTAACAAGCGATAAATTAACAATATCGAATACCGAATCAATTTCTTTTGATTTAGGCAAAACCTCTCTCATTATTTCAATGTATTTTCTTTTCTTGATAAAATGTAGTGTAGGCTGAAAATTAATATCAAAAACCCACCCAACCTGTAACAGTTTAAAATCGTTTAGGTTACTAACGTTTTTCATATCTACGATACGTTTATTGGTTAAATCGGCATAAACTTCTTTTGAAAAAGAAGGGGTGTCGGGGAAGTCGAGTTCGATGGCTTTATTTTTCGATGTGTTGCTTGTGTAATACTCAGTAACAATTTTCCAAATATCCAATTTGTCGGCATCGCGGATAAGTTTGGCATAAAATAAGCACAGTTCTGTTTCATTGTCAGGAAGCGCAACCCTGTTATGGTATTTTACCGATCGGGTTATTATATTTTTTGTTGTATTATCGATATGTTTTAGCACATCATATTTTTCCAATATTTCGACACCCAGTTCAGCATGGTTTACCGACTTTTGATCTTTAAATGTTTTATATACAGTGTATTGTTCAAAACGTCCAACGTCATGCAACAAGGCAATAGCTTCGGCAACGTTCAGAGCATCATCTTTTAGTCCTAATTGTTGCCCAATATTAACAATCTCGGTGCAAACTCGCGAGGTGTGAATTTCTTTCAATTGAATATTTTTCAGAGTATCGGGATCCTCTAATTTGAACGATGCCACATATGAGGCAAACCATTTTTTTAAATTTACCAGAGAATCGTAGTCAAATATTATGTTCATAATTCTGATTAAAAATATAAATCATGTTCCCCATTTTTTATTCTTGAAATTCTTTCATGGAGTTTTTTAGCTGTGACGGGGTTTTTAATTTTGCAGCTATTGGTTTCGATAACTTTCCATCCTTTTTCTTTTACAGTTTCCGAAGCATAATCGGTAAGGTATTCCGAGAGTGTCAAAATAGCATTTGGAGTACAAAATTTATTAATAAACCCGGGAACCGACATTTCCATAAAATGTTCTCCGGTTCGCCCTAAACGGTAACATGCTGTACAAAACGAAGGAATAAAACCTTCGTCGATAAGTTCCTCAATTATTTCATCAAGCGAACGGGAGTCGTTAATAAAAAACTGTTCTTTATTAAGATTTTGTTTTTCGTTTATGCTTTGCGAATATGCGCCAATTTCAATTTTCGTTCCGCCATCAATTTGCGATATGCCATATTTCATTACTTCTTTACGTAATGAGGGCGATTCGCGAGCGGTAAGTATCATTCCCGTATATGGTATAGCTAAACGTAATATTGCCACCAATCGACCAAAATCTGAATCGTTTACCATGTACTCGTTGGGCAGGTTTAGGCTCGAAGCATCTTTAATACGAGGGAATGATATTGTATGCGGACCAACATTATAACAAGCTTCAAGGTGATTCGCATGTCGAACCAAACCCATTACTTCAAAACGCCAATCGTACAAACCAAACAAAGCACCAATGCCTACATCGTCTATCCCAGCTTCTTGTGCTTTATCTAAAGCTATAATTCTATTTTCATAATCTTGTTTTTTGCCCGATAAATGATAGTTTTTATATGCTTCAGGATGATACGTCTCTTGAAATATTTGATAAGTACCAATGCCTGCATTTTTGACTTTTCGAAAGCCTTCAATATCCAGAGGTGCTGCATTGACATTTAACCTGCGTATTTCGCCCGGACCTTTTTTGGTACTGTAAACAGTTTCAACTGTTTGAGCAATAAAATCAGCAGAATAATCGGGATGCTCGCCAAAAACAAGGATTAAACGTTTTTGACCTTGCTCTTCGAGAGCTTGTACTTCATTTATAATTTCTAAAGTACTTAATGTTTTTCGTATAGCGTCTTTATTATCAGTTCTGAACCCACAATATTTGCAATTGTTTATACATTTATTTCCTATATACAATGGGGCAAACAACACGATGCGGTTTCCGTAAACCTCTTCTTTTAACTTTAAAGCACCTTCTTTTATAAGTTGAATAAGTTCAGGATTGTCGGTATTTATAAGAATTGCAGTTTCTTCAAGTGATAATCGTTGCTTACTGAGCGATTTTGCAATTACCTCATTTACTCTTTCTTTTGTAGATTTAGTGTTGTTAATGTACTGCCAAATTTCGTCAGGATCTATAAACGGACGCATTCGAACATCGGGAATATTATATTTTTCCGGAGAAAATTTCATTTTTAAATTTTTAAAGCAAAAAAGTAATTATTGGTTCTTTATTAATCAATTACAAATTATTCGTATAAATAATTGAAATAGTCTTTGGGGTCAATATTCATTTCTTTCGCTTTCAAAGCCGAAATGTTTTCCAATTTTTCGAACCTTGCCGTAGCTCCTGTTTCGTCGAAAATCCGCTGAAGGTCGTTGAGCGATTCTTCGGGTATTTGGCGCAACGTGCCGCTTTCGTCTTTTTTGTAGCTTGTGCCAATCCGTTCCAACACCTGTTGTCGGTTTTGTTTTAGCCAGTCCCAAACGGGACCTTGTTCGGGGTACATTTCGGTATTCACCTTATCAATATAAACACAATAGCCATATTTGAGGATATGTTCGCCAACAGTGCGTTTTATGGCCAGTTGCTTTTGACCCTGTTTGCTTTCGATAAACTAGCCTGTTTCGATAGACAAGGCTCGAGGAGCCTGAATAATATAGCCTGGCGTGTTGCCCCTCGGGCAACGAGTTTTGCACGAAAAGCATTCACCACAGTACCAAATGGTATCGCTTTTAAGAAGTTACTCAATCTCGGCTTCGTTACCGTGTTGAACGGTATCGACAATTTGTCTTGGGTCGTAATTGTTAAAGGCAGCGGCCGGACAAATAGCAGTAAACACCCCGCAATTGATAAAAGCTTTGAGCCCTTCGATAAACCGGATGTCTTTTTTAGTTCTGCTAATAATGTCATAATTGGGTAGCGTTTTACTATTCTTTGTTAAATTATTCATGTTAAACAGAAGCTATAAACAATATCATCAACCATATCAACATTGTGCATCATCCGGTATTTATTAGTATTAAACTGTTTTAACCCAATATTTTTTAGTTTTGAGTTAACCAACTTCATGTCAATACTACCCGGATGAGGTATTGCCGCAGGATAAATATGAATATACCCATTCGGTTTTAAAACTCGTAAAAACTCGTAAAAAAGTAAATCCCAATCTTGGATATATTGTAAAACATCAAATACAAGAATAGAATCAATTGTTTTTTCAGGAATAGATGTTGATAATTCTAATACATCCTCTCTATGAAGTGTAACAATATTTGGTGTTGAAAAAACCGGAAGTCTGTAATTAAGAACCGCAATAGCTTCATCGTCGCGTTCAAAGGAATATACATGCCCTTTTTTGCCAACAACCTGAGATAATGGGATTGTGTATCGTCCCTGGCCACAACCAAAATCAATTACCATATTATCAGGTTTGACTCCTAAATCGCCAACCATCTTTGCTCCCTCAGTTTGTAGCCACAGCAATTCATGCTTTGATAACTCCATGTCTAATTTTCCTTTTTTAATAATAATTTATTAAATCCACCCCCAAAAATAGGAGCAATTAATGTTTGTTTTACTTTTCTTCAAATTAAACCAAGTTTTTGTTTAGTTGTTAAACTTTGCAATTACAGTTCTATTACCTTTTGCTTTTTCGTTTAACCTAACAAGAATCCTAGTTTCTGAAGGCAAAAATAAATCAACCCTCGAACCAAATTTTATAAAGCCAAGGTCTTCCCCCTGAGTAACGTTTTCGCCTTCTTTTGCATAGCAAACAATACGTCGGGCTATAGCTCCAGCAATTTGCTTAACCATTATTTCAATGCCTCCCCGTTTTTCAATTACTACAGTTTGATGTTCGTTTAAATCTGAAGATTTTGGATGGCTTGCAATAAAATAATTACCAGGATGGTATTTTACATAACATATTCTCCCACTAATTGGATAGCGGTTTACATGGATATTCCAAACAGACATAAATATGGAAATTCTTATGCATTTCTGATTTAGGAATTCTGTTTCAAAAACTTCTTCAATGGCTACTATTTTGCCATCGGCAGGGGCAAATACAATGCTACTGTCTGGGATAATTTTCCGTGAAGGGTTTCGGAAAAAATATAACGTGAAGCATAAAAATAATAGCCCTACCAAACCTAAACTATTGAAATATAAAGGATTGCAATTTGTGAAGTCGGCAATAACCACATAAAGTAACATAAAAACTGTTAGCACTCCTATAATTATTACTTGCCCTTCTTTATGAATTCTCATTTTTTGATTAATTAAACAATTTATTACAAATACTATAAGGAATCCCTACAATTACATTATCGTCATCGACACCTCCATATCTCCTCGATTCGGGACATCCAAACGATATACACATTTGCTTTTGTTTTAAAGAGCCAACAAGAATATTTCCGCATACAGAAAGGAACGGGTAGGGTTTAATTATGGGAATTGCGTTTATTTTGAAGATGTATTTCTTTATTAAGTCCATCGTCTCTTTTGGCTTTATTTGGAGAATAAACATGTCGGGACGAATTGTATCTTCCATTTCCTGCTGTATTCCAAGAAATATGTTTACAACAGGCTTTTCAAAAACGGGAATATCCTGTAAGGCTTCTGAAATTGTATGTTCGGATATTTTACTTTCATTCGAAATATGGCTTATTAATTCCATATCAGAATTAAGTAACCCCATACTTCGTTGCGAACCTTTGCATGACAAGGATGAGCTTTTTAGTAATAAAGGAATATTGAACGAATGGTTAACTGCTTCGCAAAACCTCATCTTTTTGGAGGGTGTATTTACACAAGTGCCTTCATAATTAAGTTTAACGCCTGTGCATTTATATCCATATTTACTTTTTAAAAGTGTAATCATTTTAACTCCCTGTTTTTTGAAATGATATTTCTTACATCATCCATTGTAAAGTTGTATTGTTTTTTTAACCTGCCTAATTTTTCACCTGCAAGGTTCTGGGGAATTTTGAGTTCAGAAGCTATAATACCAACAGGTACTTTATATTTATCGGCAACATACTGTAATGTCATACTGCCTTGCACTTCATAGTATTCTTTTAAAGTCTGTTCATGTTTTTTAACGCTATCGTTTTGATTTGTTTTAGTGATTTGCTTATTCCTATCCATGTTTAAAGTGTCCGAAACCCGAGAATAATTGTTTCTATTTTCCCTGTTTTGATGTAAGGGTTCTCTTTGTATAATTTCCGGTTTTATTAGTAAAGGGAATGAAATTAACAAGAGCCCTATACACGTTAATGAAACGGCAAATACTGTACGAATTGTTTTATCAGGTATCATCCGTTGAAAAACACAGGTAATCATTTTCCAGTGCAAAACAATATGAATAATCAACAACACCAGAAAGACAATGCTAAGAATGAGGTGAACTGTTCCCCATTGATGGCGGTTTAAACCTAAAAATTCCAAATCGACACTGCTACCATAAATAGAATTTCGTCGGATGCCGGGAATTAATATATACTTTATAAGAAAACCAATACCAGCAACTGGTAGCAGCAATAAAAGCATGATAATATCAATGCTTAAATTGAATTTTGACTTGTCTTTACAAATGGGTTCCATATCTTTTTATTTTTCTCTACCATAAGGCCAAGCCATAATACCACCTTCCAATACCTTTACGTTTTTATAGCCATTTGCCTGAAGGATTAAAGCAGCTTCGTAGCCACGAAGAGATATTTTACACCAGCAGATGATTTCCACGTTTTTGTCTTGTGGCATTTCTTCGAGGCGTTTGCGGAGCTGACCAAGTGGAATAAGTTTTTCACCTATGCCTAGGCGCATCTGTTCATATTCGTCGGGGTTACGGAAGTCTAACAAAACAAGCGGTTTCTTTTTATCGAGTTTTTCTTTGAGCTGCTCTGCCGATATTCCGGTGAAATATCCGTTTAGCTTGTTTTGCATGATATGAGCCGTTGCAATACTATGGTCGATAGCCAACGAATACGGTGGAGCATAAGGGAGGTCGGCATTTACCATATCGTTTATGGTAAGTTTGCCTTTAATGGCCATTGCCCAGATTGCAACTTGTTTGCTCACATCTCCCGGGCCAAGTACTTGCGCACCTAATATTGCACCTTTTGATTTATCAACAACCAGTTTGGTAACCAAAAGCTTTCCCTGCATAAATCCGGGTTTGTCGAGACTTGCATTTACAACTGTTTCAATGTTGGAAATTCCCGCTTTTCTTGCATTTTGTTCGGACAAGCCAGTAGCGCCAACGCCATAGTCGAAAACTTTACATATTCCTGTTTGTATTGTTCCAGGAAAAATGACACCGTTTCCTAAAATAGCATTTTCACCAGCTACGCGACCTTGCAGATTGGCTAAATCGCCATAAGGTGCGTGTACCATATTTTGGGTAATAAGGTTAGGTATCTCTATACAATCGCCAACTGCATATATATCGGGGTCTATTGTTTGCATAAAGGTATCAACTACAATTCCTCCGGTTTTACCAATAATCAGACCAGCTTCTTTTGCCAATTTGTTGTTAGGCGACACTCCAATGGCCACAACAGCAAGTTCGCAGGGTATTTCAGTTCCGTTTTGAAGTTTTACGGCTGTGAGTTTGCCATTTTCGCCAATAAAGGCAGCTACACCATTTTCTAAAATAACATTGGCTTTGCTTTGAACGTATTTTTCGACCAATTTGGCCATTTGTCTGTCGAGGAAAGTAAGGAGCTGAGGTAACAACTCGATAAGGGTTATTTCGATACCTGCAAGGTGCAGCGCTTCGCAAGTTTCGATACCGATTAATCCGCCCCCAATAACCACGGCTTTTTTTATCTTTCCTTCATCGCGTACTTTGCGCAGGTAATCGGCATCGGGCAACGATTGCAGGGTAGTGACACCGTCGAGTTCGATACCCGGAACGGGAGGTTTACGAGGTGTTGCCCCTGTGGCGACTATCAATTTGTCATACTCGGCAGTGCTTTTTTCGCCGGTTACCATGTCGGTATATTCAATGCGTTTGTTTTTACGGTCGATGGCTGTTACTTCGGTATTTACTTTGGTAGTTATCTTTTTGGCGTTCCAAAAGAATTTAGAATCACGCACTACACCGGCTGGGGAGCATAAAAGTTGGTCGCGGTCATCGAAAAAACCCCCAATGTAATATGGATAACCACACGATGCCATTGAAAGGTCGGAAGCTTTCTGATAGATAGTGATTTCGGCATTTTCGTCCATGCGGCGTGCTTTCGATGCTGCTTTGGGACCGGCTGCCGAACCTCCAATTACGATAATACGTTTATTTTCTGCCATAGCGTTAATTTTATAGTTGTAAAAACTAATTTACTAAAAACCAATAAAATATATAATTAAACCAACTCCCAATCCGAATAAAAGATTGAATGTTTTAATTAGTACAGAATCTTTTAAGGAGTAAGAAAGCATAGGCAACATGCCGTGGCCGTCCTGTACAAAAGCGCTGGTAAACAATACCGAGAAAGGGATTAACCCGCTTGCAAACATGGTTACAAAAATCATGTGAGGCCCCGATTCGGGAATAAGCCCCATTAGTGCAGCAATAAGTAATAATACCAAAGGGTATTCGTACGAAAACGATTTGAGGTTGAAGTAATTCAACCCGATCTCGACCACCAGTAATGCACCAAATGTCCAAAGTGCCGTTTTCCAAAGGTGATGTTTTACTATATGTCCCCAGACATGTTCTTTTACATAATGGGTAAAACCTCTTTCACCAGGGTGTACCAGTTGTTTTTCGCAATCGCTGCATGTTCTGATATTAAATTTTTTCACGGTTTTATCAACTAACCAACCTGTGAAAATGCCTAAAACCAATAATAACGCAATCAATAATAAAGCAGTTTTAGGAAACATGGCCAACATAACAAAAGCTTCGTCGCCCGATGCGGCTGCCATTGCACCTGTTAATGCCCCGAAACTGATAAGTCCATGTATATACAGCGATACATTGGTAAAGCTTCCCAGACAACCTGGTAGTGAACCGATAAATGATGTTACAATGTATTGCCGGTATTTTTTCCCTTTTCCAAGAAAGGTTTTAATTTTGCCCCTTGTCCAAACATTGATGAGATCAACCAATACCATCATGGTAAATACCAGTAGCACGATTTGCAATGTTTCGATGCTTATTTTCTTAATTATTTCCATGATTTGCCTTTTTGAACGATTTAATTACTGTTTAACCCTGATTGTTGTCTGTTTCTTTAAATGCTTCATAAGGGTTATGCTTATACTGTCGGTCTTTTACAATGAGCGTAGTTACAGGAGCTTTCGATTTTTGATTGAACACGATATCGTGTCCCATGCATAGTCCAAAAGAGATGTTTAATTCTGTGTTATTTTCGGACAAGAATTTGGCTTGTCCGGCAGGGTTGCACGAAATACCTTTTGCATCAGTACTCAACAATTCAGAGGACGGAATCCTTCCATTGTAACAATCGATTGAGAACACTTCAAATTCGTCTTTCAATGCCTCTCTTAATTTAGCAGCCTCTTTTTTAAATAAGATACAATGGGCTATACCAATGCGTTTGATGCCTGATAGCCGTGCATAGTTTTTAATTTCTTCTACCCGGTTTTTGCCCGGCAAACGGGCTTTTTCGGCAATACGCATGGTGCGAATGTCGGTTTCGGAATATAATTTTTTCTGTTCGTTTGTATCCATAATTATATGTTTATCAGATCGTAAACCAATCCAGTTGCATCGCCAACCACGCTGCGGCAAATTATTTTGTGGTGTTTGCGGGCTTCAACATCGGCTTCGGTTGCGTGTTTTCTGAGTAATTCAAAACAATTGCTGGTTCCGTGAATATCTTCAATATGTTTATTTAACTCGCGAACCATTTTGTAAGCGTGCAATTTAGTTTCCATGTCTTTAGGGTCGGCATTGCCATATTTAAGGCCAAGCACCATGAACCCACCGGTAACCGCACCACATTTTTGACGCAAACGACCCATTCCTCCTCCAAAGGTTGAGGAAATGAGTTTCGCTATTTTTTCGTCGAGGTTAAATTCATTGGCGAACGTCAGCAAAACCGACTGCGAACATGCGTAACCCAGATCGAAAAATGCCTGGGCTTTGTCTATGGCTTCCTGTCGTGTCATTATATAGAAATCATTAATACAAATTATAACTTTGTCAAAAATTGTAATTATCAATAGCATTGATGACAAAATCTGGGGCGTCACATAGTTGCCAATCGTTACTATTGACAAAAGCCAATTCTGTCTCTCCTTCGTTAATTAGAACTTTTTGCTCATTAAATATTTTATAAGTAAAATATAATAGCACACTCCCCTCTAAAGCTTTGAGAGTTGTTTTTATTGTAAGTTGTTCGTCGTAAAATGTAGTTTTTAGGTATTTCATTTTTATACTTGCCACAGGTAGCAAATAGCCAGCTTCTTCAATTGAACGATATGAAATACCTATGTTTCTAAATAATTCCCAACGAGCCGTTTCGTAATACTTTGCATAATTCGAATGGTGAACTGTGCCCATTTTGTCAGTATCGGGATACATAACTCTAAAGGTGTATTCGTGTTCTATCATATAAATATTATTATTCTTGTAATTGCTTAGAATTTGCTTCTATCGCGGTTAATACAAAATCGGGAGTAGCGCAAGGTTTCCAATTGTCACGACCAACAAAAGCAGGTTCGGTCTCAGCCTCATTAATTAGTTCATTTCGTTCGTTATAAAGCTTGTAAGTAAACCAAATCCGAACCCTTTAATAGACTTAAGAGTTGTTTCTACAGTAAGTTGAGCGTCATAATGCGTTGATTTAATAAATTTAAATTTAATACTAATGACCGGGAGCATATACCCGGCTTCTTCAACCGAATGATACGAAATGCCAATGCTGCGAAAAAGTTCCCACCGGGCAGTTTCGCATTATTTTACACAATTTGAATGGTGCATCGTGCCCATCTGGTCGGTATCGGGGTACATAACCCTGAAAGTATAATCGTGTTCTATCATCGTTTGTTGTTTTTTTCGCAAGGACAGGGAACCGGTTTATGATATTTTCTTTGAGCCGCACAACTGCTTATTAGTATGAATAATATCATAATGAACAAAAAATGTAATTTACTCCGTTGCCTCATCAATGATTTCATTTCGTTAATTTTTAGACATTTCAGCTTGAAATTTTAAAATACCTTTTAGCAGATTGTCAAAACCGAACTTAACTATTTTATCACTAAATAATTCATTTAATCGACCTTCATCGCAAACACCGCATATATTTTCGTTAACCGGAATTTGAGCAATTAGTGGAATTCCAGTTGAATCTGATAATAAGTCTCCACCTCCTTTACCAAAAAGGAAGTATTTTTCATCCGGATGTTTTGAAGGAGTGAACCAAGCCATATTCTCCACAATACCCAATACAGGAACCCCAATATGTTCGCTGTGGAACATTGTGATTGCTTTCCTTACATCATCAAGTGCAATAGTTTGGGGAGTTGTAACTATAACAGCCCCATTAATTTCATACTGTTGTAGTAAGGTTATATGGATATCGCCGGTTCCCGGAGGAGTATCTAAAATAAGATAATCCAGCTCACCCCAGTTTGTGTCGTTTATTAATTGTTTTAATCCATTAGAAGCCATTGGTCCACGCCAAAGCATAGCTTGAGATGGGTCTATCATAAAACCAATAGACATAATTTTAATACCAAACTTAATAAATGGTTCCATCAGAGGTTTCCCATTCTTTTCAGAAACAGACGGCTGTTGGTTGTGCAAATTAAAAAGAGTTGGGATGGATGGACCATAAATGTCAGCATCCATTAAACCTACAGAATAGCCTTCCATCGCCATTGACAATGCTAAACCGGTTGCTACAGTTGACTTACCAACACCACCTTTACCGGAAGCTACTATAATAATGTTTTTGATGTTCGGTAACTTTGTTTTTTCAATTGGATTGTTCATAATATTTTAATGTACTACTGAATTAAAATGATTAGGGATATAATTTTACACCGTTGGTAAATGTTTCGTTGAGTTCGATACACTGTACTTTTACCCGTTCGGTGTTAAATAATTGCAAGGCTTTTTTCATTATTATTTCGGCCAAGTGTTCGGATGTGGGGTTCTTTTTCGTGATAAAAATCCGTTGACCTGAGTCTTGAATGTATTTGCACATAGGGTCTTGTTCCCACAGTATTGTTGTATGGTCGAGGTTTTCGTCAATCCATAACTTTAATACTTTCGTTTCCTGAAAGTCAACAACCATGTCTTTATTGTCTAGGTCGACGGATTCGATATATAATCGAACCCGCCACGAATGGCCGTGATTGTTGTTACACTTTCCGGTATAATTACGAATTAGCCTGTGTGCTGCTTCGAAACTAAATTCTTTTGATATGATGTAATTCATTCTATATTACTTGATATATTAATTCTAAATCGATTTTTTAATTTTATTCAGTTTGCCATTCAGTAGTTTTCTTTTTAAAGGATTTAGTTTGTCAATAAAAAGAATGCCATCCAAATGGTCATATTCGTGTTGAAAAATACGGGCTATTAAACCATCGAATTCATCCTCGATGATGTTGAAATTCTCATCGAAATACTTTACCCTGATTTTTTGGGGACGTAGTATATCTTCAAAAATACTAGGAATGCTTAAGCAACCTTCGCTATAATAAATTTTATCTTCGCTTCGCCAGGTTATTTCCGGATTAAAAAATGCTTTTTCGATTTTTTCGATATTATTGTCATCTTCTGAAAGCGGCGAAGTGTCAATAACAAATGTCCGTTTAAGTATGCCCGCTTGTGGTGCAGCTAAGCCAATACCATCGGCCTTTTTAAGTGTATCTAATAAATTTTTAGACAATTGTATTGGATTGTCTTCTCCGGTAATATCTATTGAATGTTTGCGGAGTAATGGTGAACCATATTTTATTATTGGAACTATCATTTTTTAAACATGAAATTGACGGATATAAAAATTATCTGATTTATAGCACACCTTCTTAATAAGCTTATCGTGCAATAAAGAATCTAAAAGGGAGCTATCTGCTTTGTCCTTCGATAAAAGTTCCAACATAGTGTCTTCCCGGATTGGGTGAACTGTACAAATGTTTATAATATCTTCAATGGCATTACCAGTATATCCGGTATTTGTTCCTTCAAAGCCAAGCAATAATTCTACATTTAAGCCTTTGTTTGAAAAAATTTGGAAGGCTTCGTTTATTACAGGCTCTGCCGGTGCTTTAATATTTGAAATGGCAGGTGGACGCGTAGGAACAGATATATATGCCAATGAAGGCCTGATTTGTTTGATTAAATCGGAAGTTTGATTTAAAATTAGCGGATTATCGTTAATTCCTTCTACAAGCATTGTTTCGGTTACTAACTTGCCTTTGAATTCGGAAGCGAATTGAATTATGCCTTCTATATGGTCCTTAAAATAGAGCCCTTCATCCGGATTGTTTATTAGGTGCCAAATTGATTCGTTGTTAGCATCCATTTTTATTGAGACCCAATCTGCAAGTTTTAAATCATCCCTAACCTGTTGCATTTTCAATAATGAAGCGTTTGTAATTACAGCAATTGGAATATTGAGTTCTTTTAATTTCTCAATTGATTTACCCAAATGAATATCCAAGGTAGGTTCTCCATTAGCCACAAAAGTTAAGTAATCGGGTTTGTCCTTTGGGGCAAGGCTTTTAAGATGTTTTTGAACTTCTTTATAAATTACTTCCGGTTCATAAAAATTATTGCGGGCGATACGATATTCTTTTGTAATACCAACCTGGCAGTAAACACAAGAAAAAGAACAAACCTTACTGGATGGGATATTATTAATACCCAAACTTTTTCCGAGACGGCGCGATGGAATTGGCCCAAAACTAATCATGTTTATTTCTCCTGTATTATATAAAATAAGACGATTTCTAACTTATAGCCCCAACCGGACAGGTGCGTTCGCACACCCGGCAGTTTCTGCATTTGTCTTCTAAAATTCTTGCTGTGTCATTTTCCATTATTATGGCATTGTCGGGGCAAACAGCTACACAGGCCTCACAACCTATACACTTTTCTGAATCTACTTTTGGGAAGTCCATATTTTTTATTTATCGTTAAAAACAATGTTGTAGATTGAACGAATTTCTTTGCTTACTTCGGAATCGGGCATGAGTTCTAAAATGCTTTCGCATTTGAGCATGGCATGTACCACAGGGGCATAAAAAAGAAGCTTCCCCACAACCGGGATATTTTGTTCGTTGCACCATTTCTCTATACGGTTTGTTAACTCCTCGTTTAAATCGTATTTATTGATAACTACATACGGTTTAACCTTAAAATTTGCTACCAACTCCAATACTCGTTTCATATCGTGAAACCCAGAATTGGAAGGTTCTGTAACAATGATAACTTTATTTGCCCCTGTTACCGAAGAAATTACGGGGCAACCTGTTCCCGGAGGACCATCTATAATAATAGTTTCGCAACCTGTTTCTTTTGCCGTTTTACGGGCTTGTTCACGTACCACGTTTACCAGTTTGCCGGAGTTTTCTTCGCCCGGTGCAAGACGTGCATGAATCATTTTCCCATTTCGGTAATTGCCAATATACCAACGGCTTTTGTCGCTTGGAACCATAGTGATGGATTGGGAAGTACAAACCCGTGCACATAACTTACACCCATCGCAGGATGTTTCGGATATTGTGACTTTCCCATTTATGTATGCAATGGCATCGAAACGGCAATAGTTGATACACAAACCACAATTGGCGCAAGTACTGTAATCAATTATAGCTTTATGGCCTGTTATGAATTTTTCTTCGATATAATTTTCGGGCTGTAATACCAGATGCAAATTGGCGGCATCCACATCGCAATCGGCAACCACCATGTTTTTGTTTATAGTTGCAAATGCTGCGCTCAGGCTTGTTTTACCTGTTCCACCTTTCCCGCTCAAAACGGCTATTTCAGTCATTGTTTTAAATATTTAGCTTTTATTGTTTGGTAATCGGGAATATCGTTTGAATGCCATTTTGCCAATATTGTACCCTTATGCAATAAAACCAAACCCGGATTAGCACGGACGATGGTTTTTAGCGTAATAGGGTCGGCTACAAAATAATCGTAAGGAACCTGCCATTTATGCTTAAATTCGATAATTTCATTAGAATTTACAGACGTAAGACATAGAAACTTATGATTATCTTTTATGGCTACTTTATAAAGTTCATTTATTTTAGGTTGGTGCTTAGTTTTTGATTTTTTAAGGTCATAAGCCACCAAAACGAAATAATAACCGGTATCGGAAAGAACGGTTTGGGTAATATCTTCACCATTAAGAGACACAATACTAAAGTCGTGTATGGGGGCTTGATACCCCCGTTTTATAAGTTTAGGCTCAGAGGATGATATAAATTTCCATTTTGTGCCTTTGTACCAGTAGGATGTATCATTGGTATATGTTGCGCTTTCTATTGAAATTTCATTTCCGGTAGTTGTATCACGCAAAGTGAAATATTGTTCATACACATCGGAAGGCGCACCTTCAGGTATTACCATTTTATCGGGAATATGCGTACCGATTTTATACGGTCTGAAATCTAATAACGGAAGGTGTTGATCATTATACCACGAAAAGCCTGTTATTAATAATGCTATAAATGCTGTAATTATCCATTCAGTTCGTTTTTTTATCCAGCGAATTAACGAATTGCGAAAGATAAAAGAGATAATTACCAATACCGAGATAACTATGTTTTTATAGAATGTTCCCCAATTGGTAAGAATTAAGGCATCGCCAAAACAACCACAATCGTGTACGGGATTTGTAAGAGCTAACCATAATGTTAGAGGGGTAAAGAAAGCCATAAACAGTAAAGCTCCCCAGTTAGCCCATTTGTTTTGGATAAATAACAACAGGCAAACACCAATTAAAAACTCTAAACCACTTAAAAGAATAGAGAAAGTAAAGGCAGTTGGTTCGAGCCAGGGCATATTGAAAGCATGGAAATAGTCAATGAATTTATACGCTGAGCCCAACGGGTCAACAGCTTTTACAAAACCTGAAAAGATAAATACCAGACCAGCCAGTACCCTTGATATTATTGCTGCTATGCTTAATATCCTATTCATAAACAAACAATTATTTTTTAATTACTTTCCCTTTAAGCTTTAATGAAAGCGCCATTTGTGTAGCATTTGAAAAAACATCAACAAGTTTGTCAATAGCACCAGTTGCAGCTGTTGAATAGTTGACCTGGATAACGCCACTATCGCCTGGCATTATTGGTTTGTTTGACCAAGAAGGAACTGTGCAGCCACATGAGGCATGCACGTTTGAAACAATTAAAGGGGATTTGCCCTTATTATAAAACTTGAATTCGCATACAGCAGGTGCGTTCTGGGTTAATTCACCAAAATCGTGTACAGTTTTATTAAATACTATTTTAGGTGCTTTGGGGTTGTCTTCGGGCTTAGTTTGCGCTATTGATGTTTGGTATATACCAACAATTAATGCAATGAATAATAAATTTTTTAGCATGTTTGTAAAGTTTTATTTAATTGATTAATTGTGTTATACAATTGAATAAATTGAATTTGAAATTCTGGCTTTTCATCTACCAACATACGGCCTTCGGAATAGATACGAGCAATTTCTCTGTCCATTGGAATTTCCATTAGTAAAGAGATGTTATTTTTTTGCAAATACTTATATACACCGTCGTCACCTAAGTTTGCCCGATTTACAATTACGCCAAAAGGTTTACCCAGATGTTGCAGCGTTTCGACCGATAGTTTCAGGTCGTTTAATCCGAAAGGTGTTGGCTCAGTTACTAATACCACATAATCGGCTTTATCCACCGTAGCAATAAAAGGGCAGGATATGCCAGGGGGAGAATCGAATATATTCAGTGTTTTGTCGCTGGCTTCCTTTATTGCCTTTTTTATAACAGGGACAGGCGAATAAACTCCAACTTCGGCACGGCCTTCGATAATTTGAGCATGACAGTTGAGGTATATAGATTGAACCGTGCCAAGTTTTTTTTCTTTTTCGGTAATCGCCCCAAATTCGCAAGCCACAGTACATGCACCGCAATCGTGGCACAATTCTTCTACTACCTGAATAAAACCAGAAGGAGGTAAGTAAACAATAGCATGGTAGCTACAGTATTCGTGGCATTTGCCGCAGAATACGCATTTCTCCGTGTCAATCACCGGAATGTTTTGTGAAACCGTATAGCTGGCAAATACTTCGCCCTGAATAAATTCAGTAACGTTTGGTTCTTCGGCATCGCAGTCTACCAAATTTACAGGTATTCCTTCTTTCTGTAAAGCCCAAAAGAAGTTTGTCGAAACAAGGGTTTTTCCTGTACCACCTTTGCCGCTTGCAATAGCTATATTCATATTTAAAAATTGTTCTTTTTTACTACAAAATCCCCTTTTTTGACATATAAAGCATCGGCAATAACGTCGCATTTCACCATTAAAAGGAAATAGACTTCTTTGCTTGTTTTACCCAGCAATCCTTCGAGATTACCTTGTCCTTTCGAAATGATAACATCGGCCTGGTTGAATAAATCTTTGAATTCTTCCGAACAATGCTCAATTAAGGTTGAAGGTGCATCGTAGCCGTTTGAAATTACATTTTTTACCACTTTGTCAATGCCAACATATATTGCATCATACATTGTTACATCGTTGATTACCGGCGCTCCTCGTACTGCAAAGTACAGGTTAGGGTGGTTGATTGTTTCGAGAAATAATTTATCGAAAACAATTTCGCCATTGTTATCACCCAGATAAAGAACTGTTTTAGCTTTCGATAGTGCTTCCTGTAATTTTTTTGAATGGTCGATTGCAAAACCACAGGTTTGAACCTTTTCTATAGTTGCCGGCAAATCGTAATTCCTGCCCATAGCAAAATCAATAATGTTGCCGGCTATTGCCAGGCGTAGAGCTGTATTAAATGGATTAACCGATGCTAAAACCTTGCACCTTAGTTCGTCATACATACTCAATACCAAATCGTTGCTTTGTTTTTTCCCTTCCTTATGAGGGTCGGCATTTAGGGTATATTTGTACAAAGCCTTATGTAATGCCCGCGAAAATACCGGAGCCGAAAAATTTGCAGTTTGCTTAGCGTATAATTCTGACATTTCACGAGTAAAGCTAAGGCAATCTGAATTTGATAATTTTTCTTCAACTAAAAGTTTTTCATAAGCTTTTGCAAAACAAAAAAAACAACGATAATCGGAAATCATCTTAGGATTTTATATTTAATTGAAAGTTTTGAAAAGTTAATGGCTACAAGTATTATTTTCGTCGTGGTTGCAGTAATTTGCAGTTAAACTAAGTTTATTGTTTAAAAAGTCTGTTACAAGTTCTTTTGCTGTTTTTATTGGAGCGCCAACAAATGCGTTTATTTTTTGCTGGTTGAATAAATCAATGGCTTTCTGACCCATTCCGCCACCAATAACATCGGTAACACCAAATGAAGCTACCCATTTTGGATATAGACCCGGCTCATGTTCGGGGGGAATAACTTCTTTAATATCTGTAATCACATTGTTTTCAACGTTAACAATGGCAAAAGTTTGGCAATGGCCAAAATGTGTGCATAAAACTCCGTTTTCGAGTGGAATTGCAATAATTTTTTTCATATTGATTTTTAATTAAAATGTTATTGTTTTATCAGACCATGTAACCATATTAACGCAATCAACCATTGTTGAAATGGGACAAGTTTCTGAACCGTCCAGTTGACGAGATTTTAAGCAAGTGCCACAAGCAAGTATTTCGCCTCCGGCATTAACGAAGTTTTTCAATTGCTCATCAACATTATATTTTTCGTGGGTCAAACCATCGCATTCAACAGCTTCGCCCATTAGAAATACTTTTACCTCGTTACCCTGTTTTTTAGCAGTTATCGCAAATCGAAAAGCATTCCATGCTTTTTCGAATTCTTTTGTTTCTAAAATAATACCGAAATTCATATGTTTAACTTTTAGTGAATGAATTAAAGATTAAAAACTGCCATGAATGTCAAATCATGGCAGTTGATTTTAGGTTACGCATTACCTCTGTTGCGCATACCCATACCTCTCCCTAATCCTAATCCATTACCGAATCCACGGCCTTTTCCTCTACCCAAACCACGGCCAAAGAAATTACCTTGTCCCTGGTTTGTTTCGTTTCGGCTTTGTAAAATTTCGTCATCTGTTTTTCCCTTGTTATCAGGATTGCATCGACCCATTTTCCGACCGGTCATAGCACCTTCGCCATTAGGACCTTTTCGATTTAAATTTGGCATAATAACCTCCTTTTTATAAAAATGAATACTATTATAAACCGCTTTTTAAGCGTTTACCTTGTCCTTGACCACCAACTGATTTATGGCGTAAGCCCATGCCCTTGCCAAGTTTTTCGATGGCTTCGTTATCCGACACTTTCCGGCATTGGCCTAAACCACGTCCGGTTTTTGCCCTTTTTTTGTCGGGACCCGTTCCATCCATTTGTGGCATTTTGTTTTAGTTTTGATGGTTTAGTAAATCAATTATTTCGCTGATTTTCTTTTCAGGCTCGTTTAATACAATCAACTGAATTTGAAGACTATCGAAAATAGTTTTGACTTTAGCCCCAAATTCGCCGGAGACTACTTTTTTTACCCCTTTTGATGCAACCAATGTAACCGATGCGGGACCTGCACCCTCTACACTTTCTTTGTTGGGGTTTGGGATAAATTCCGTTGCATGGTTTTCAGTATCGTAAACCACGAAATATGAACAGCGTCCAAAACGGCTGTCTAAAGTTGATTCCGGGCTGTTGCCGGTTGATGTGATTGCTACTTTCATATTAATATTTTATCGACAATTATTATTTCTCATTCTATGGTGGTGTGGCGCACCTTTCCGCATCATCTGGCAATTGCATTTCGGGCAGATTTCTTTCTTACAGGGAACACTCGGAGTGTGTTCTTTTTCGTTGCCACATTTGGGGCAAATGCAAATATCTTCGGTTGTGGTCTCCTGCGAATTGTCGCTATATTGCTCTATATCCGTTGAACCACAAAGGGCGCAATTTTTAATTTCCTGTTCTTTTGCAGGATGGTTGAACCAACAACCACAATTATTACATGAATACCATTCGCTGTTAAAATAAACTTTGCCGCCTTCAAAAACGATTGCTCTACCCTGAACAAATGCCTGAGCAACCTTACGTCTTGCGCTTTCGTAGATACGAGCATAGGTAGACCGGGAAATATCCATTACATGAGCAGCTTCTACCTGCCCATACAGTTCGAAATCGCTTAGCCGAATAGCTTCGTATTCTTCGTAATTCAAAACGACTGAGTTGTTTTCTTTTGGCAACCCAACTGGTATATACCCCTTGAAATGAGGGGGATTTGTCATTTTACGTATGCGTTTTGGTCGTGGCATAATAATGGTCAATTGTCCGAAACAAATGTAATGAACATTTGCTAATTTGAATCAATTTTTATTAAATTTGTTACAAAAACATTTCAAACATGAATAAAATACTCTGTAAATTATTATTAGCTGTACCGCTTGATCTTTTTACAGATTGGGTACTGATGGCATTGATAGGTTGTTTTTTGGGTGTATGCAACATAAGCGACAGATTCTTTTGTACTGTGTATTGCTACTTTGGAATTACACTGGTAATAGCCTACTTATTATTGACCTTTTATTTTGTTTTTAGAAAAAAGGGGCTTGCAGCCCAGAGTAATTGAAAGAAATACTTTTTTATTGTATGTGATAAACATTATTAAATTAGAATTATTCTTATTTAAGAATATATATACTTCGCATATGAAGGCTTATGATGGATTAAGGGAGAAATTAATACACGAGGGGTTTAAAGTTACACCACAAAGAATTGGTGTACTTGATGCTGTAAAGGCACTTAACCGTCCTTCGGCTGACCAGATTTTGGAATATATAAAAGAACGTCATCCGGCAATATCGACAGGTACAGTCTATAATATCTTGGAATCATTTGTTGACAAAGGTCTTATTCGTATAGTAAAAACAGATAAAGGGTCGATGCTTTATGATGCTATTTTAGAAAGCCATCATCATTTGTACTGCTCAGATTGCGATAAAATTGAAGATTATCATGATGAAGAATTAAACCAACTGCTTGATAATTATTTTAAAAATAAGGAAATAAAGAATTTTTCAATAAAAGATATTAAGCTACAAATAGTAGGAACGTTTCATTTTAATAATAAATAATAACTATGGGAAAACAAGGAATTAAAGTATCATCTGTTGATGTCGATAAACTTTTAGAAATGTTAAATGCTGCCCTTTCGGAAGAATGGTTAGCCTATTACCAGTACTGGATTGGCGCAAGGTTAATGGAAGGGCCAATGCGAAGTGAAGTTGAACCAGAGCTTCTTCTTCATGCCAATCAGGAACTTGGTCATGCTGTTTTGGTCGTAAATAGGATTATTCAATTAGGAGGCACTCCTGTTATCAACCCCACTGAGTGGACAAAACTTGCACGTTGTGAATATGATGCGCCAACCGACCCTTATATTGAGGTTATATTGGAACAGAACCTTAAAGGCGAAAGATGTGCAATACAACGCTATCAGGAAATAGCAGATTTTACCAATGGTAAAGACCATTCGACACATCAAATGGCTGTTCAAATCTTAAATGAAGAGCTTGAACATGAAAATGATATAGAAGACTGGATTACTGACATTAACAGAATGAAAGAAGAGTTTAAGAAAATCAGATTATAAATTTAAAACAAATTATCATGGAAGACAATCAAGTAGTTTCAATGCCACGTATTGGCGACAATGCGCCTGAATTTTAGGCAGTAACCACACAAGGTGATATTAATTTCCCGTCCGATTTCAAAGGTAGTTGGGTTATACTATTTAGCCATCCGGCAGATTTTACTCCAGTATGTACTTCGGAGTTTATGACTTTTGCAAGTATGGAACCGAAGTTTACCGAAGTGAACTGTAAACTTGTGGGTTTATCAATTGATGGACTATACAGCCATATTGCATGGTTACGCACTATAAAGGAAAAGATTGAGTATAACGGTATGAAAGATGTTGAGGTTAAGTTTCCACTTATTGAAGACATAACCATGAACGTAGCTAAAAAGTATGGAATGATTCAGCCTGGCGAAAGCCAGACCAAAGCGGTACGTGCTGTGTTTTTTATCGACCCGAAAGGAATTATACGAGCAATTATTTATTACCCATTGAGTTTAGGCCGCAATTTCGATGAGCTTTACAGGGTTGTTGTTGCTTTGCAAACTGCCGATAGTTTTAGTGTAGCTATGCCAGCCGATTGGAGGCCGGGTAAAGATGTGATTGTACCTACCGCAGGTTCGTGTGGAGTGGCTAAAGAACGAATGGAAAGCAAAGAGGATATGAAATGTTACGATTGGTTTTTCTGTACGAAAAAGCTGCCGGAAGATAAGGTTTGGGAAGCGGTTAAGAAGAAGTAATTTTTTTAATTGAAATAGCTTGCCTGATTTTAGGTAAGCTATTTTAGTTATTGATTTTATACAATATTTGATTATAGTTTTCCTTTGAAATTATTCAATTATTAGCCTTTTATTTTGTATATTTTAAACGGATCTTTTGCTCTTTTACTAAACTCATCGGCGTAAAATCTTTTTCTTTACGAGGCAAAAAGAACCCCTTTATTGCATTGGAATTGCGAATGCAGATTTGAATATGGTTTTTTTCCTGAATACCAGCGCCGGGGAAAGCAGGCCCCCCTTCTGTAAAAACACCCCTTGCAGAGTCGAATAATTTAAGTTCAGTAAAACCTTGTGCTTTCTTTTTTTCAAGCATTTGTTCAAGGATAGCCTGGTGCATGTATTCTATGAGGGTGCAATCAAGCTCCCTGATTATTTTATCCTTGTGTTTGTCATGGCTTAAATCCTTATTCTTGGGAAACTCTTTATTTAACAACTCATATTCAGCTTCCATTGTTTTGTAGTATGCCTGAAGCAAATGGATTGAAGAGCTATCAAGTAAATCGAGACAATACCCCAAATGAATTACAGCACCTATAACCGCAGGGGTTTTAATTTCACCTCGTGCTTTTTTGTCTTTAGCTCAAAGCATGGCACGGTCGTAATTGTTTTCCCAGAAATACATACCATGCCCCAACCAGTCATAAGGTTTGTCACTATAAACAATATCGTTCGGATTATTAAGAAGGGAGAGACAAGTTTCTGCATCGCAGCCGTGGAACCCTATAACAAGATTTGGGCGGATGCTATACATGAATTATTTTTTTATGGATACAACAGCAGCGGCTAAATGAGGATAGTTTTCGGTAAACTGACCATCGGTATCTAAAATTCCGGCCATAACAAAAGTATGTAAAGCTTCTTTTTTGGAAACTCTCTTTTTTAGCCTGTCTTTTGCCAAATCAGTCAATAATTTAATTTCTTTTTCGCTCATTGTGAATACCTTTTGATGTGGTATTGTTGTTTTTGATTCTTTTACAAGTTAAGAAAAATTTGGTTTAAAGGATTGAATGTAATTCTTCAATTTGTGTTGATGTAAAAAACATGATTGTAAATTGATTAGTGACCATCGGGGTTTAGCCCTCTGATAAGACAGTGCAATTTTGCCAACGCACACAGGTGCTGGTGCAGTACTTGTGTCAAAAATGCACATGTTCACCAAACTGCCTTTTAATGGGTTGTGCGTAGGTAAATACTCAATATACCCCCAATGATGCAGGTCGTATAAACACTTGTAAAGTGTATGGTGTGAACCTATTTTGCTGAGCTTGACAACTTGTGTCCTGGTCACAGAAATTGGATTTTCAAACCGGTTCATATTCCAAAATTGAAATAAAGCATGGTATAGGCTAATATGCGTAGGATTTAGCCTGTCATCAATTGTTGCTTTTGCATAAAAGGATGTAGTTCATGCCGCACTCGTTTTAAAGGGTGCAACAATCAAAAGAGTTTATTCTGCTTCTTATTGGCTAATAGTACTTTTTGGATGTCTTCATAATCATAATACAATGCGCCACCAATTTTCGTAAATGGAAGAACGCCATTTACACGCAAGTTTTGCAATGTGCCGGGTGAAATACTTAAGAGCTTTCGAACTTCTGGCGATTTGAGCCATTTTTTTGAAGGCTGACCGCCATGTTCTTTTAGTAGTTTCTTAAAATCTTCGAGCAACTCAATCTTGAGTTCCCGAAGGTCATCGGTGGTTACAATTTGTGTAGGCATAATGATAAGCTTAAAATGATTCATTGCAAAGCAAATTAAACTGCCAACGCCAAACCAGTCACAGGGGTCACATGCCCCCCTGCCAACATATTTATTGTCAGAGAAATAAATTTTTAAAATATTTTCTTTGAGAGAAAGTAATCTGAGAAATCAGATTTGTTTTGGGCACAATTTGTTATTTTTGGGCGCAATTCAATATGATATACTAAAAAGGTTAAATCATTGACTTAACCTTAAAAAACAGCTACTTTTGAAATTTGATTTTTAATTAAATGATGGGAGCTTTGCCTTTTTTTTCTTTTTGTCTTTTAAGGTAAAAAACAATTCCGAACGTGTTTGTTGTTGTCATACAAAATACGATTTAGTTGTTATTAATTCATTTTAAAAATCCGGTCACTTTACCATCCGAAAATGACCGCTTAAAACCTATCAAAAACACCTAAATATTATTATTCAAACATTTGTAAATAGATTACTTATGTGCTATTCGGTGACCCAAAAGTAAAATTTAATTTTGGTATCCGAATAGGTCACATTTTGGTTGAAAATAATTGTTTCGATTTTGTATCAGAAAATAAAAAAAGCTCGTAAATCACAAGATTTACGAGCTTTTGTTTTGAGACGAATCTCATTTTGTCGGGGTGGCCGGACTCGAACCGACGACCTCCTGGTCCCAAACCAGGCATACTACCAACTGTACTACACCCCGAATTACTTTTCTCTGCGGAGAGAGGGGGATTCGAACCCCCGGTACCGTTTGCACAGTACGACGGTTTAGCAAACCGTTGGTTTCAGCCACTCACCCATCTCTCCAAAAAAGGTCAAAACCTTTTTTGTCCCTTATATTTGTTTTCTGACTAAAACATCAGAAATAATATTCTACTTTTTAAATGCCTCTAAACATAAAGGATTTTATACCCTGTCCGTAAAAAAGCTCGACAAAAGTATAAAATCCGATTAGATTACCAAAATTATTTTCACTTCCTGCGAAAATAAATATTGGAAAGTATATTTTCAGTACTATTCTTTAGGCTTTTCCTTCTTGCTACCTGCTGGTTTAGAGATAGATTCGCGCATCGAAGTGTCGGCCTGGATATTTTGAAGTTTATAATAATCCATGATCCCAAGGTTACCTGAGCGGAATGCTTCAGCAATAGCCATTGGAATTTGTGCTTCTGCCTGAATAACATTTGCACGGGCCTCCTGGGCTTTAGCAATCATTTCCTGCTCATGGGCTACAGCCATCGCTCTGCGTTCCTCTGCGCGTGCCTGGGCTATGTTTTTATCGGCATTTGCCTGATCCATCTGTAAAAGCGCTCCAATATTTTTACCAACATCAATATCGGCAATATCAATGGAGAGTATTTCAAAAGCAGTTCCCGAATCCAATCCTTTTTGCAACACTTTTTTCGAAATAAAATCGGGGTTGGCTAATACCTCTTTATGTGTTTCTGAAGAACCAATAGACGACACAATACCTTCCCCAACACGTGCAAGAACTGTTTCCTCGCCAGCACCCCCTACTAATTGTTTAATATTGGCACGAACAGTAACCCTTGCTTTGGCAATTAGCTGTATACCATCTTTTGCAACTGCAGCAACCGGAGGCGTATTGATAACCTTTGGATTAACCGACATTTGTACAGCCTCAAATACATCGCGTCCTGCAAGGTCAATAGCGGTAGCCATTTTGAAATCGAGCGGAATATTAGCCTTATCTGCCGAAATTAAAGCATTAACCACCTTTTGCACATGGCCACCGGCAAGATAATGTGCTTCGAGTTGATCGGCGCTAAGATCCAAACCTGCTTTTTTGGAGTTGATCATTGCATTCACCACAATTGATGGCGGAACTTTTCTCCAACGCATTAAAATTAATTGAATTAATCCAATACGAACATTAGTAATAATTGCCTGAAACCACAATCCAAGCGGCACCAGGTAAAGTAAAACTGAAAGCGCAATGATACCACCAACCAGAATTACCAAATAAAGAACAAAGCTGTTATCCATGATTTTAACTATTTAAAGGTTTTACAATTACATTCGAACCGGTGACTTTTATTATTTCAACAGGTGTATTTTCAGGAATATATTCTCCTAAAGATTTCCCTTCGTACACTTTATTTTTAATCATTACTTTCCCCATTGGGGCCAGGCGAGAAACAGCAATTCCCTCTTCGCCAACTATCACATCGTCTTTTTCAAGCACATTAACCTTTGAATCTATAGAAGACTCCAAGGTAAGACGCTTCCAGGACTTTGCCCTTAAAGCGTAATACGTCATGCCTACAAAGAAAAGCAAGGAGCCAAAAAGGGTATAATTCCCAATTTCGGTACCATAATGTTGGTATGAGAGAAATACCCCAAATCCAATTAACACAAATGCACCAATTCCGGCAAAACCAATTCCCGGAATTACCAAAACTTCCATTAAAAACAAAACAATTCCCAGCAGAATGAGTCCCGCTATTCCAAGTCCATACATATATTTAGTCTATTGTTGCTCGTAAGCCTTTTTCAATTAACTGATAGCGCAAGGGCGCCAAATCAACAGTTTCGCCGCGCTTTACGTCACATTTCCCTTTATAATGGGTAATATAAGCGCATTGCTCAGCTTGTAAGTTATCGTGATCGCATACTTTTACCAGAGCCTCAATAACATATTCGAAACTATGAATATCATCGTTATGCAATATCAGGTTATTTATATTTCCCTGATCGTGAATCCCTTCCTCAAAACTAAAATTTCCAGGAAGATTAGTCTGTTCTCCCATAAGATTTTATTTTACAACATTTTGGTTAAATAGCAAAAATAATCAATTAACTGAATAAATAAACATACTTATTGATTTTGAGAAGATTTTTCCATTTCCCTTGCCCGCGAAATAGAAATCGCCTTACCGTTATAGAAACCAATAATATACGCATCGTTAAATCCTGCATCCTTTACCTTTATTAAGCCCCTTTCAGCATCTGCAACCTTAGAATATAACCCCACATAATATTTAACAGCGGCACCTCCGTTAACCTTCTCAGTATAAACCGGAGCCAGTCCTTTAAAGCGCCCCTCATTTTGTGGTTTTGAAAAAACGCCAATCTGAATTCGGTACGATATGCTATTTACCGTATTCCCTTTTGACAGTTCGGGGCTTCCGGGAGGCTTGCCGAATGCTTTCTGGGCTAGCTCACTGGTATTAGGAGTCGATGTGCTTTTCTTATTCTGCTTGACAGCCTCCACCTCCCTGGCTTTTCGGTATAGCAAATCTGCTTGTTGCTGTATTTCGTCCGCCCGGGTATCAATACTTTTAATTTCCTGCCAAAGTTTGGTTTTGTCCGATTCGAATTTAGAGGTAATCAACATTTCCTTTTTTTCGTCGCTTAATCGCCTAAGCGAGTCGCTCCGAATTTGCAAATTCAACGCTTCGTGTATTAAACGTTGATACGACTGTTCTTTCTGTAATTCTTCCGGAACTTCGTTCGTCGTTTTTACCGAAACCACCTCTTTTTGAACAGCATTATCTCTACCGGAAGAAACAAACTTCTGCCAACCTGGCTTTAAATTACTTATCTCCCTGGCATCAGCAATAGCAACATATTCGCCCAAATCCTTATTTATATTATCCAAAATATAAACTACCAGTTTTCCTACTCCGCAATTTCGTTTCGAAACCAGCAAAGCCTTATTGGTCTCAGGAATAGTAATAAATGCCACCTCATCAAATGGGGTATTGATAGGAAAACCCATATTTTCCGGTGCCGACCATCGATTTGTTTTATTATCAAAATAACTTCGGAAAATATCGTATCCCCCCAAGGAATTATGCCCCTGCGAAGAAAAATATAATGCAGAACTACTGGCATCGTAGTATACAAAATCTTCGTCGAACGACGAATTTATTGAATATCCCAGATTTTTTTGTTTAGAAATTTCAATATCATCAGCCTCCGAATAAAAAATATCTTTAAATTTTTTTCCAAATGAGGTCTTGGTTTGAAAAACCAGATCCCCATTTTCAGAGGAATACCTAATACCTACCTTTGTTTTATTTGAAAAAAGACTTGCCTCTTCTACCGTTTCGAACCTTCCGTTGATAGTTTGTTTTTTCAGAAAAGCGAGAAAATTATTCTCCTGAATAGTATCAATTCGGATAACATTTAATTTTTTTGCTTTAACACATAAACTCTGTACATTGCGGCACATCGTACTATACATCTTGTAACCAACCTTCTCTTTTTCATCGCGCGAAGCCTTGTCATTAAAACGATCAAAAGCCTCCAGGGCTTCGTCGAACTGATAGTTCATCATATAAGCCCTCGCCAGATAAAACCAACTTTCGGTATATGTTTTTTGCTTTGAAACTTCGACAAGAATACGAATAGCTTTTGGAATATTATACGATGTTTGAACCATACAAACACCTGTATAATAAAGATAATCGGGATCCTTTGGAAATCGGGTAAATTGAAATTCTAAACCGGGCATCGCCTCAGTATAGCGTCCCTCCATAACTAGACTAATCAACTCACTTTTCGATTTCCTCTGTTCCTGAGAAACTGCAATAGTTTCCATAACAAAGAAAAAGACCAAAAAGGATAAAAGAAATTTATTAATCATTACTAACAAGCATCACTTTCGAGGCATCAAACCTAAAGGAAATTTTACAAACGCCCAAAAACTGTTCATAGTATCTTTAAACCAAGCCAACCAAATGCCAAACTTTCGTTTTATAAACAATAGTTTTTGCCGGTTGTTATGAAGATATAAATTATGTTGAAAAGTTCTTACCTAAAATTTAACACTATTCCATATTAACTTAATACTTTTACCACTATGGCTAAATTAAACATTGGCGATAAAGCCCCCGATTTTAAAGCAGTTGACCAAAATGGACAACCAATTTCCCTTTCGGACTATAAAGGGAAAAAAGTAATCTTGTATTTTTACCCGAAAGATAATACGCCCGGATGCACCGATGAAGCTTGCAGCTTGCGCGATGGTTATAAAGATATTACTTCGGCAGGAATGGATGTTATTGGGGTAAGTGCCGACTCTGAAAAATCGCATTTAGGTTTTGTTACAAAACACAACCTCCCCTTCCGGTTAATTGCCGACACCGATAAAAAAGTAATTGAAGCCTATGGTGCCTGGGGCGAAAAGAAGATGTACGGTAAAAGTTATGACGGTATCCTTCGTTCTACTTTTATTATTTCGGAAGATGGAAAAATTGAAAAAATAATAGATAAGGTCATTACCAAAAACCATGCTAACCAGGTTTTGGATGGAATAGGGAAATAATTGGCCTTAATACTAAAATCCCCTAGATAAATTATATGGAAAAACAACCCAAAGAAACAAAAGATTCAAAGGAATCAAAAGACGTAAAAGTTGTTAAAAAAGAAGCCAACCTTGAGAAATTAAAAGCGCTTCAGCTTACCTTGGACAAAATTGACAAGGATTATGGTAAAGGCACCATTATGAAGATGGGCGACCGCGCAATTTCGGATATTCCATCTATTCCATCCGGATCTATTGCGCTGGATGTTGCGCTTGGTATTGGTGGTTATCCCCGTGGACGCGTTATCGAAATTTTCGGCCCTGAATCTTCCGGAAAAACTACGCTGGCAATCCATGCTATAGCAGAAGCTCAAAAAACAGGGGGTATTGCAGCCATTATTGATGCAGAACATGCTTTCGACCGCTCTTATGCTGAAAAACTGGGAGTAGATCTCGAAAACCTTTATATTTCTCAGCCCGACAATGGAGAGCAAGCACTCGAAATTGCCGATCACCTGATACGTTCGGGAGCAATTGACATTATCGTAATCGACTCTGTTGCAGCGCTTACCCCAAAAGCTGAAATTGAAGGCGAAATGGGCGATTCAAAAATGGGACTTCAAGCCCGTTTAATGTCGCAGGCATTGCGAAAACTTACGGCTAATATCAGTAAAACCAATACTACCTGTGTTTTCATCAACCAGCTACGCGATAAAATAGGCGTTATGTTTGGCAACCCCGAAACTACCACCGGTGGTAACGCCCTCAAATTCTACTCATCTGTTAGGGTTGATATCCGAAGAATTAATCAGATTAAAGAAGGCGAAGAAGTGATGGGGAACCGCACGAAAGTGAAAATTGTAAAAAATAAGTTGGCTCCCCCTTTCCGCAAAGCAGAATTCGATATAATTTATGGTGAAGGAATTTCGCATGTAGGCGAGATTATCGACCTCGGTGTTGAACTCGAAGTTATTAAGAAAAGTGGCTCCTGGTTTAGCTATGGCGACACAAAATTGGGTCAGGGTCGCGATGCCGTAAAACAGCTCATTAACGATAATCCCGAAATGGCATCCGAAATGGAAGTTAAAATTAAAAACGCATTAATCGCCAATCAACTTAAAGGTTAAGAAAATTAAAACAAATTTTACAATATCATATAACCCGGTTTAGGTCGTGCGCCCGAACTGGGTTATATGCTTTTCTGATATCCCGAAATTATTGATTTAAAGTATAACAAAATGAGTACAATAAATAAACTTTTAACAGGAGCGCTCATCGGCTTGATGACAATTTCGTGCAACACCCAAAAACAACAAGCCGTTAATCAGGAACCACAATCCGATTTTAGTGGAACCCTCACTGAAGCTGAAATATCAGGAGGAAAACTAACTCCGGAAATCCTTTGGAAATTTGGTCGCGTTGGCGAGACACAGGTTTCACCCGATGGAAAAACCATTATTTATACGATTACCCATGGTGACGTTAAAACAAATAAAAAACTCACTTCGATATATTCTATTTCTTTGAATGGCGGGGAACCCAAAAACCTGACTTCTGATTTTCCTTCGTGCTTTAACATACGTTGGAATCCAGCCGGAGATAAAATAGGGTTTCTCACTACCCAATCTGGCTCTTCGCAACTTTGGGAAATGGACATAAACGGTGAAAATAAAAAACAGATGTCGGAACTAAAGGACGACATGAATGCGTTTGAATATTCACCCAAAGGCAATAAAATTTGGTATCTGGCCGATGTAAAACTCGACTCAACAACCCAGGACATTTACCCAGACCTTCCTCAAGCTTCCGGCAGAATTATTAATGATTTAATGTACCGGCACTGGGACTCATGGCACGACTATAAATACTCACACATTTTTATTTCCAAACTTGAAAAAGATGGATATAAAGAGGGCACCGACATCCTTGGAAAGGAACCATACGATTCCCCGTTATCACCCTATTATGAAAGTACCGAAATTTCGTGGAGCCCGGATGGTAATTATATTGCCTACACGTGTAAAAAACTTAAAGGAAAGGCTGAAGCCATCAGCACAAACTCCGACCTTTATTTATATGATGTAGAAGCAGAAGTAGCTACGAACATTACCGAAGAAAATCCAGGATACGACAGAATTCCTGTTTTTTCTCCCGACAGTAAAAAAATAGCTTATACCAGCATGGCCACTCCCGGTTACGAATCGGACAAAGACCGATTGATGGTATATAACATTGAAGGTAAAACCAGGGAAGACATCACTAAGAACTTTGACCAGAGTGCCGCCAGTATGGTTTGGAGTGCTGATGGTGCAACAATTTTTTTCATCAGTGGAATTCAGGCGACATTCCAACTATATGCTGCAACTCTTGCTACCAAAGAAATAAAGCAAATTACAAATGGTTGGCACGATTACACATCGGTTGCTCTTGCAGGAAACGAACTCGTTGGCACAAAAATGTCGATGAGTATGGCTTCCGAGATATTCAAAATTAATCCATCTACGGGGCAGGAAACTCAACTTACCTTCACCAATAAGGCCATTTACGATAAAATTGAAATGGGTAAAATTGAACAAAAATGGGTAAAGACTACCGATAACAAAGAAATGTTAGTATGGGTTGTTTTACCTCCCAAGTTTGATTCTACGAAAAAGTATCCGGCCCTCTTATATTGCCAGGGTGGCCCACAAAGCGCCGTAAGCCAATTCTTTTCGTATCGGTGGAACCTTCAGTTAATGGCAGCAAACGACTATGTAATTATTGCTCCCAACCGCCGTGGACTACCCACTTTTGGAAGCGAATGGAACTTGCAGATATCGGGCGATTATGGCGGACAAAACATGCGCGATTATCTGAGTGCTACCGATGCCATAAAAAAAGAACCATATGTAGACGAAACCAGATTAGGCGCAGTTGGAGCAAGCTATGGCGGTTACTCCGTTTTATACCTTGCAGGAAATCATCAAAAGCGTTTCAAAGCGTTTATTTCCCATTGTGGAATATTCAACTTCGAAAGTCAATATGCTGCCACCGAAGAAACCTTTTTCGCCAATTTCGACCTAAAAGGGCCTTACTGGCAGACTCCGAAACCTAAAAGTTACGAGCAATTCTCCCCTCATAAATTTGTTCAAAATTGGGATACACCAATTATGCTGATTACCGGAGAAAAAGATTTCAGAATATCGTATACCGAAAGCATGCAAGCTTTTAATGCTGCTCAGTTACAAGGCATTCCAAGTAAACTCCTTATTTTCCCCGACGAAAACCATTGGGTAACGAAACCTCAAAATAGTATTTTGTGGCAGCGTGAATTTTTCGGATGGCTGGATAAATGGGTAAAGAACAGCAAATAAGTTTGCTCGATATTTATACAAATTAATATATTAAAACCATTGGAACACAGGGAAAAAGACAACAATTTTATCTTCGGCATGCGTCCGGTGATGGAAGCAATTGAAGCTGGAAAAGACATTGACAAAATTCTCATCAGAAGGGGACTAAGCGGAGATCTATTTAATGAACTCTACGCAGCCATAAAACAGTATGAATTAAATTATCAGCTGGTACCTGAAGAGAAGCTAAATAATATTACCCGTAAAAACCATCAGGGAATTATTGCTTTTATTTCGCCGGTTCCACTACAACGAATCGAAGATATTATACCCAGTCTTTTCGAAAAGGGAGTCACTCCATTCATTCTTGCGTTAGATAGCATTACGGATGTCCGTAACCTGGGTTCTATTGCCCGATCGGCTGAATGTGCCGGTGTTCATGCCATTTTATTGCCCGAAAAAGGATCGGCACAGCTTAATGCCGATGCTATGAAAACTTCTGCAGGAGCTTTACATCACATTGCCATTTGCCGGACTCCAAAATTTAAAGCCAGTCTTCAGTTTTTACAACAAAGTGGAATAAAATTAGTGGCTGCTACTGAAAAAGCGGTGGTATTATATCACAAAACCGATTACTCTGTCCCGGTTTGCATCATAATGGGCTCTGAAGATACCGGAATCGATGCCGATACCCTTCGCATCAGCGATGAATTGGTAAAAATCCCTATTTTAGGAAAAATCAGCTCTTTAAATGTGGCAAATGCCGCTTCGGTATTGATGTATGAGGTGGTAAAGCAACGGATGGAGTAAAAGGAGTTGCAGGTTTCAGGTTATAAGAAGGCGTGAGTTAAGCAAAAGCGAAACAGCTTCGAATATACATTGTTTATGCTCGGAGCTCAGCGTGGACTTTGCCTATGTCGTTTCAAGGTTGTTAGCATTTGCTACCTTTGTCGATCCGCAAAAACTTCATTCGTAAACCCTAAACTCCCATGGTTGCAATTTAACCTGAGAACCAGTTTTAAAAAATTCTTCTTTGTTAGTAAACCACTCTTTATAGTTTCCAGAAGTAATTTCATCTTTAATCGTAATTTTTTGCCCTTTTCTGCTCAGGTTAATTATTACAAAAATTCTCGAATCATTAGCTTCCCGAATAAATGCGTATACAGATCTATTCTTGTTTGTTAAAACCCGAAGCATCTTTCCTCCGGTGTCTCCATTGAATAAGGCTTTGTTTGTTCTCTTCAAACAAATCAGTTTTTGATAAAAACTATTCATTCCATTATCTTGCCAACGAATAGCGTCTTTCTCAAAAAACTTTAACCGGCCGTTAAAACCCACCTCCTGCCCATTATATACCATCATTATGCCTGGAACGGCAGCAGCCAGCACAGCAAAAGCTTTAGCCCCAGATCCCATCCGCTCGAATTCGGTTCCCGACCAGGAATTCTCGTCGTGGTTCGAAGTGAATTGCATTAAATACGAATCAGTTGGATAGGTTTTATCAACCCAGGCAAAGTGCTTTTCAATATGATTTGCATTTTTTTTACCGTTGGCAATATGATTCATCAGATGATGAAATTTCCAATCGTACGAAACGTCGAATGCTCTTTCGTGCAGAAATGGTTGGTCTGACTCTGCAATAAAAAGAATTTTCTTCACTTTATCAAGTTCATGTCGCGCATCGTTCCAAAAATCCTTCGGCACCATATGGGCAACATCACAACGAAAACCATCAATATCGGTCTCAATAAGCCACCACTTCATTGCAGAGATCATATATTTTTTAAGTTCCACATTGTTATAATCAAACTGCACAACATCAGTCCAATCGAATGGCGAAATCATTTTTCCTTTTGAATCTTTCTTATAAAACTCGGGGTGGGAAAAAACAAGGGGATTATCCCAGGAAGAATGGTTTGGAACCCAATCCAGGACGATTCGCAGACCGGTTTCATGGATTCTTTTCACCAGCGCTTTAAAATCTTCCATGTTTCCGAATTCGGGATTAATTGCGTAATAATCTCTAACTGAATAATAACTTCCAAGAGCTTCTTTGCGGTTTTTAATACCAATAGGATTTACCGGCATTAGCCATAAAACATCCACTCCTAAATTTTTAATACGGAACAAATCTTTTTCTAACGCTTTAAAAGTACCTTCTTCAGAATACTGACGGATATTTACTTCATAAATAACACTATTCCTTGACCATTCGGGATGAATAATTTCCGAAACCGGCTTTGTTATGAGTCTACGCTGTTTTTTGTGAAATAGAAACTTGGCAAAAAACAAAATTGCAGAAGCAAACACTAAAGCCAGTATGTATAATGTTCCCATTATTGAAGTAGTGTAGTTAAAAAGCTTACCACAAGAGTTAAGAAGTACAGTGATTCATTAAACGGGCAACTGCCTCTTGATGCTTTCCTCGAGCGATATAAATGTTTCGGTGCGCGAAATGCCCGAAATAGCCTGAAGTTTCTCTGTTAGAATTTCCTTAAGATGCTCGTTATTTTTGGCGTAAATTTTAATGAAAATTGAATAGTTCCCAGTAGTATAGTGGCATTCGGTAATTTCAGGAATTAACTCAAGCTGTTTAGAAACTTCGTGATACATGCTTGCTTTTTCAAGAAAAATTCCAATATAAGCACATGTCTGATAGCCAACTTTTAAAGGATCCAGAATAAACTCAGCCCCGGAAATTACGCCTATTCGAATTAACCGCTGTACCCTTTGATGAACAGCAGCTCCAGAGACCCCACATTCCCTGCCAACCTCTAAAAATGGTGTACGGGCATTTTTTTTAATGATCGAAAGTATTTTGCGATCTAAACTATCAATTTGAAAATTATCCATGGAAACTTGATTAAAAAAATTACAATTTAAAGGCAAAATGCGATTTAAAGGTAACTTTTTTAAGGAAAAATAAAAATACTGAGAGGAATTTATGAGGACGTTTACTTCATAAAAAAAAGCCCTTGCGGGCTTTTTCTATTCAATTTTAAATTTTCCAATATCGTTTGGCGAAGAGTATTTGATAAACTCAGCGCGTGAAGCATTTTGCGAACGTCCAAATTTCAGGAATACTTCTAATGTTTTCCAGAATTTATGATCGCGGTTGCAGTCAAGTAAAAGCAAGTATCCCATAACAATATGGCCTGCCATTTCAACCAACCGGCGTGCATGGAAATCGATAAATTCGTTGTTATTGAATTCAGTCACTTTTTTTACAGCAGCTTCATATTCTTCTGTCATTCCGATTAAGACCCTGCGGTAACCTTCAATTTCGGGCTTAATTGTTTCAGCTTCGTATTCCCTGATCCGGTTTAGATAACCACCTGTTGTAACACCGCGAATAGCAGCAACAACCTGTAATTGAGTAGTACCTTCATAAATAGAGGTGATACGGGCATCGCGGTATATGCGTTCAACCGGATAATCTTTCATAAACCCAGATCCTCCATGAATCTGAACTGCATCGTATGCATTCTGATTACAATATTCCGAAGTTATACCTTTTGATAAAGGAGTGAAAATATCAGCCAGTTTTTGATAGTATTTTTGTTCTTCTTTTTCTTCTTTGGTCAAATCGCGTTCTTCCGAAATATGCATCAATGTTTTATAGATGTCAACAAACCGGGAAGTTTCATACAATAATGTACGCGAAGCATCCAATTTTGCTTTCATTACAGAAAGCATTTCATATACGGCAGGAAACTCAATAATAGCTTTTCCAAATTGTTTCCGTTCTTTTGCGTACGCTAAGGATTCACGGTAGGCAGCTTCCGATACACCAACGCTTTGGGCGGTAATCCCTAAACGGGCACCGTTCATTAAGGCCATTACATATTTTATTAACCCTAATTTACGTGAACCACAAAGTTCCGAGGGAGCATTCTTAAATACCAATTCGCATGTAGGCGATCCTTTGATACCCATTTTATTTTCGATACGACGAACAGTTACTCCGCCATCGCGCTTATCATAAATAAACATCGATAATCCGCGACCATCGGTTGTTCCATCTTCTGACCGGGCCAATACCAGCGCAATATCGCCATCACCGTTCGTTATAAAGCGTTTTACACCATTCAGTAACCAGGTATTCCTTTTCTCATCGAAGGTTGCTTTCAGCATAACAGCCTGAAGGTCGCTACCAGCATCTGGTTCGGTGAGGTCCATAGCCATAGTTTCGCCTTCACTAACACGTTTCAGGTACCTGGCTTTTTGCTCTTCCGTAGCAAATTCGTTAATTGTTTCGGCACAATCCTGTAATCCCCAAATGTTCACAAATCCGGTATCGGCTCTCGAAACAATATCGGCAGCCATAATATATGGTACAATAGGAAAATTTAAGCCATCGAAGCGACGGGGTAAAGACATCCCCATTAAACCCGCCTGACGCAAAGCCTCAATGTTCTGGACAGTTCCATCAGCATATTTTACCCTGCCATCTATTAATTCAGGGCCATCGTGATCCACAGCTTCAGCATTAGGTGATATTATATCGCCGCTAATTTCGCCAACTATTTCGAGCACCTTTTCGTAGCTGTCCATAGCATCTTCAAAATCTATAGGGGCATAATCGAATTTATCCTTATCTGCATAGTTTCTTTCTTTCAGGGAAACTATCCTTTTCATTAACGGATGGTGCAGGTGAAATTTAAGATCGGGGTTATCGGTATAGAAGTTTGCCATTGTTGTAGAATTAAAAGTTCAGGAATTACTTCGAGTTTTGTTTGTAATATTTAATCATTTTAGGCACAATATCCTCAATATTACCGGTAATAACATAATCGGCAATACTGTTAATCGGGGCATTGGGATCGTTATTGATGGATATAATCATACTCGATTCCTGCATTCCTGCAATGTGCTGTATCTGACCTGATATACCACAGGCAATATATAATTTTGGGCGAACCGTAATACCAGTCTGTCCAATCTGACGGTCGTGATCAACATATCCGGCATCAACGGCTGCGCGCGAAGCACCAACTTCTCCCCCAATAACTGCTGCTAAATCGTACAATAACTGAAAGTTTTCTTTAGATCCAACGCCATAGCCACCAGCAATGATAATCGAAGAGTTTTTAATATTCACTTTCGATTTCTCCATATGCCGCTCAATGATTTTAACCACAAAGTCAGTATCCGAAACATATTTGCCAACATCAAGCTTTTCCAGCTTCCCTTTGTAAGCCATATCAAAGATTTCCTTCTTCATAACCCCTTCGCGAACGGTAGCCATTTGAGGGCGACAATCGGGATTAATAATGGTTGCAATAATATTACCTCCAAAAGCAGGACGAATTTGATATAAAAGGTTTTTATACTCTTTGTTTAAACGTTTCTCTTCGTGGTCGCCAATTTCGAGACTGGTACAATCGGCTGTTAAGCCACTTCGTAATGCAGAAGAAACCCGGGGACCCAAATCACGACCGATGGTGGTAGCTCCCATTAAAGCAATTTGAGGGTTTTGCTCCTGAAATAATTTTACCGTAATGGCAGTATGTGGTAGGGAAGAATAATGCTCTAGTCGCGCATCATCGGCAATATATACGGTATCAACCCCAAATGGGAAGAGTTGTTGTGGAATACTGTCCAATTTACTTCCAATAACTAAAGCTTCTAATTTACATTTGAGATCGGATGCTAATTTACGGCCTTTGGTCAAGAGTTCAAAGCTTACATCGGCAACTTTGCCTTCATCAATTTCGCAATAAACTATTATATTATTCATGTTTTATGATTTTTCAGTGTAGTTTAAGAAATTAGCCGCGATTATCCAATTGTATGGTTTGCAAGAAGTTCCTTCATGAGGTCTTCTATTTCGCGATCGTTGTTCGTTAAATGCATGGATTCTTTCGCTTGAAAAACGATGTTATCGATTTTCTTAACTTTTGTAGGAGAACCATTTAATCCCAACTGCTCTCTGTCGCACTCAACATCGTTAACGCTCCATTCTTTAATATTCAGATAGGGACGTTCGTTAATCATGGTGATATAATCTTCGCTTTTTTCCTGCCGTTCGCTAACAGTTGATGAATGCTTGTATTTCATCAGTAATTTTGAATTACGGGGACGACAATCCGGAGCAGAGCTATTTACAGTTATTAAAATAGGTAGAGGGCCTTCAACTATCTCGACTCCGCGTTCGAGCCTGCGTTTCACGCGAATTTTCTTTCCCTTCACACTAATTACTTCTTCAGCGTAAGTTATTTGAGGAATATTAAGTTTTTGAGCAACTTGAGGACCAACCTGAGCTGTATCACCATCAATAGCTTGGCGGCCACAAATTATGATATCAAATTCTTTAATTTTATTGATAGCACAAGATAAAGCGTAGGAAGTTGCAAGGGTATCAGCTCCGGCAAATGCCCTATCGGTTAATAAAATACCATCGTCAGTTCCTCTGAATAAGCCTTCGCGAAGAATTTCAGCAGCTCTAACGGGCCCCATGGTTAAAATGGTGATTGTTGTACCAGGGTTATTGTCTTTTATTCTTAGCGCTTGTTCTAAAGCATTCAGGTCTTCAGGGTTAAAAATAGCTGGTAAAGCTGCACGGTTCACTGTGCCATCAGCCTTCATAGCGTCTTTTCCAACATTCCTGGTATCGGGTACCTGTTTTGCTAAAACGATAATCTTCAATCCATTCATCGTGGTAGTGGTTAATTTTTAAGATTGGCAAATATAAAACAAATACAAAAAAACAAAACAGAAATTAATTTTGGCAATGTAATTTAGTGCGATTTTAAATAAAAAGCCCCGGAAATTCATCCGGGGCTTAATACTTTATGCTTGAGCAACTGGCCCCCCAAACGTTAAGGGAATGGTATTGGAGCCTGGACCCTGATCAACTTTCACAGGTCCAAATGCCGCTTCATATTTTGTTATGTTATCTTTTAAAGCTAGAAGAAGCCTTTTAGCATGTTCCGGAGTAAGTATTATCCTGGATTTCACTTCAGCTTTAGGTAACCCTGGCATAATCCTTACAAAATCAACAACAAATTCAGACGACGAATGAGTTATAATCGCCAGGTTCGAATAAGTCCCCTGCCCTATTTCGTCTTTTAACTCGATGTTTATTTGCTGATTTACTTCATTTTCCATATAACAGGCGCTTTAAATTTCTTCTTCTTCAACTACTTCAACGTCAGCCTTACGGGAAGATACAAGTTTATCGTAATCATCCATCGATCCAACAACCAAACGTTGATAGTCGCGAATTCCGGTACCGGCAGGAATAAGGTGTCCAACGATAACATTTTCTTTCAAGCCTTCTAATGTATCGACTTTACCAAAAATTGCAGCTTCGTTAAGTACCTTGGTTGTTTCCTGGAAGGAAGCCGCCGAAATAAAGCTTTGTGTTTGAAGTGCAGCCTTGGTAATCCCTTGTAAAACCTGGTTTGACGTTGCAGGGATTGCATCCCTTGCTTCGATCAGTTTCGAATCGCGGCGTTTTAATAAGGAGTTATCATCGCGTAATTTACGGGCAGTGATAATTTGTCCGGGACGCAGATTTGAATCGCCAGCCTCAACAACAACTTTTTTGCCGAAAATAAAATCATTCTCATCCATAAAATCCCACTTATCAACCACTTGTTTTTCGAGGAATTTGGTATCACCCGGATCAACAATTTCTACCTTACGCATCATTTGCCGAACAATAACTTCATAATGTTTGTCATTGATCTTCACACCCTGCATACGGTATACTTCCTGAACTTCGTTTACAATATATTCCTGAACAGCGGTAGGCCCTTTAATAGCAAGGATATCAGAAGGAGTAGTAGCACCTTCGGAAAGCGGTGTACCAGCTTTTACGTAATCGTTCTCCTGAATCAATATTTGCTTCGAGAGTGGAACCATGTATTTCTTAACTTCCCCGGATTTCGAGGTAATCGTAATTTCGCGGTTTCCACGTTTTACTTTACCAAATGTTACCTCACCGTCAATTTCAGAAACGGTGGCAGGATTGGAAGGATTACGTGCTTCGAATAACTCGGTAACACGAGGCAAACCACCGGTGATATCCCCAGTTTTACCAACAGCACGAGGAATCTTCACTAAAATATCCCCGGCATTAACATTTTCTTCATCCGAAACAACAATATGTGCTCCAACAGGTAGGTTGTAAGATTTTATAGCGTCATCTTGTGATGAAACAATTTTCACCATCGGGTTCTTTGTCTTGTCTCTGGACTCTATAACAACTTTTTCGCGGTAACCAGTTTGTTCATCCGATTCGTCGCGGTAGTTTATACCTTCTAATAATGAATCAAATTCAACCTTACCGGTTAATTCCGAAATAATAACAGCATTATATGGATCCCATTCGCAAATCAACATGCCTTTTTTAACTTCCAATCCATTTTTCACAAATAGTTTTGAACCATAAGGAATATTATGGGTAAGTAGCACAATGCCTGTGTTTTTGTCAACTATTCTTAATTCAGCCAAACGACTGATTACAATCTGGAAAGGTTTTCCTGCCTCATCCACACGATCGACGGTACGAAGTTCTTCAATTTCAACAAGACCATCGTATTTTGTAGTGATACTAGACTCGGAAGTAATGTTCGATGCGGTACCCCCAACGTGGAACGTACGCAGAGTAAGCTGGGTACCAGGTTCACCAATTGACTGAGCAGCAATAACACCAACTGCTTCACCATTCTGAACCATTCTGCCGGTAGCAAGGTTACGTCCGTAGCATTTAGCACAAACACCTTTTTTAGATTCGCAGGTTAATACCGAACGAATTTCTACCTGTTCAATTGGCGAATTAGAAATATTTTCAGCAATCACTTCAGTGATCTCATCGCCGGAAGCAACAAGTAATTCACCGGTTAAAGGATGATAGATATCGTGAACAGTAGTACGGCCAAGAATCCTTTCGTATAGCGATTCAACAAGTTCTTCGTTGTTTTTAATTGCAATTGCAATTAATCCCCTTAATGTTCCGCAATCAGGTTCGTTAATAATAACGTCCTGAGAAACATCAACCAAACGACGTGTCAAATAACCAGCATCAGCAGTTTTAAGCGCAGTATCAGCCAAACCTTTACGAGCACCGTGAGTAGAAATAAAATACTCTAAAACCGATAATCCTTCTTTAAAGTTCGAAAGAATTGGGTTTTCAATAATTTCAGAAGTGGTAGCTCCTGATTTTTGTGGTTTCGCCATAAGACCACGCATTCCTGAAAGCTGACGAATCTGTTCTTTCGAACCACGGGCTCCAGAATCGAGCATCATGTAAACAGGGTTAAATCCTTGTTTATCTTTCGAGAGTTTACTTAAAAGAATATGTGTTAGTTTGGCATTTATATGCGTCCAAATATCAATAATCTGATTGTATCGTTCATTATTGGTGATAAAACCAAGGTTGTAGTTATTTAAAACTTCTTCAACCTGCGAGTATCCTTCGTTAACGAGGATTTCCTTATCCGGTGGAACGATTACATCGTCGAGATTAAATGAAAGACCTCCGCGGAATGCCATCTGGAAACCTAAATGTTTAATATCATCGAGGAATTTTGCAGTCCTGGCAGTTCCAGCTTTTTTCAATACTTTACCAATGATATCGCGTAACGATTTTTTAGTAAGCACTTCATTTATATAGCCTACTTCTTTCGGAACAAATTCGTTAAACATTACCTTTCCGCAAGTAGTCTCGATAATCTTTTTAACTAATTGACCATCTTCCAGGTCATCAGTTTTAACTTTAATTATCGCATGAAGATCTAAACGCTTTTCGTTATAGGCGATGATAACTTCCTCAGGAGAATAAAAGATCATTCCCTCACCCTTAATTGGATGTTCCGGTTCGCTACGACGAGGTTTGGTAATATAATATAATCCAAGAACCATGTCCTGAGAAGGAACAGTAATTGGAGCGCCATTGGCAGGATTTAAAATATTATGTGAGGCAAGCATCAGCATTTGAGCCTCTAATAACGCAGTATTTCCTAATGGAAGGTGAACAGCCATCTGGTCACCGTCAAAGTCAGCGTTGAACGCAGTACAAACTAAGGGGTGAAGTTGTATAGCTTTTCCTTCTATAAGTTTAGGCTGGAATGCCTGGATACCTAAACGGTGAAGTGTTGGAGCACGGTTTAGTAAAACAGGATGACCCTTTAATACATTTTCGAGAATATCCCAAACTACAGGATCTTTCCGGTCAACTATTTTTTTGGCAGATTTAACTGTTTTTACAATACCTCTTTCGATTAATTTCCGAATGATAAAAGGTTTGTAAAGTTCAGCAGCCATGTCTTTTGGAATCCCGCATTCATGTAACTGAAGTTCAGGTCCTACAACAATAACCGAACGAGCAGAATAATCCACACGTTTACCAAGCAAGTTCTGACGGAAACGACCTTGTTTACCTTTTAAGCTATCGCTTAACGATTTTAAAGGACGGTTAGCGTCGGTTTTAACGGCATTGGATTTCCGGGAGTTATCAAATAAAGAATCAACGGATTCCTGAAGCATACGTTTCTCGTTACGGAGAATAACTTCGGGAGCTTTGATTTCAATAAGTCGTTTTAAACGGTTATTACGGATAATAACCCTGCGATATAAATCGTTTAAGTCGGAGGTTGCAAAACGGCCACCATCAAGAGGAACAAGAGGACGTAATTCAGGTGGAATTACCGGTACTACTTTCAAAATCATCCATTCAGGACGATTTACACCTTTTGATTCACGAAATGCTTCTACAACATTTAAACGTTTAAGCGCTTCACTCTTACGTTGCTGCGACGTTTCGTTTCCAGCTTTATGCCTTAATTCGAAGGATAATTCATCCAAATCAATTCTTCCCAATAATTTATAGAGCGCTTCGGCACCCATATCGGCAATGAACTTATTAGGATCAGACTCATCCAAATATTGGTTTTCCTTTGGAAGGGCTTCCAGAATATCCAGATACTCTTCTTCGGTAAGAAAATCGTTTACTTTTAATCCGTCAACGGCTTTAACACCAGGTTGAACAACTACATAACGCTCGTAATAAATAATGGCATCGAGCTTTTTGGTAGGCAAACCGAGTAAGTAACCAATTTTATTGGGCAACGATCTGAAATACCATATATGAGCAACCGGAACTACAAGGTTAATGTGCCCCATACGTTCACGACGAACTTTCTTTTCAGTAACTTCAACACCACATCGGTCGCAAACAATACCCTTATAACGGATTCTTTTATATTTTCCGCAATGGCATTCATAATCTTTAACAGGCCCGAAAATGCGCTCACAAAACAAACCATCTCTTTCAGGCTTGTAAGTACGGTAATTTATGGTTTCGGGTTTTAACACTTCGCCACTGGAACGCTCTAAAACTTCTTCGGGAGACGATAATCCAATAGTTACTTTTGTAAAAGTGGCCTTAACCTTACTGTCTTTTCTATATGACATAAATTTTTTTAATTTACCTGGTTAAAAGTATATTTTGATGTTTTCCACACTTAGTGGAAAACATCAAATATAAAAAGCTATTGAAGGTTGATGCTTAATCCTAATCCTCTCAATTCGTGCAACAATACATTGAACGATTCTGGAACACCTGGACTTGGCATTGGTTCGCCTTTAACAATTGCTTCATAAGTTTTAGCACGGCCAACCACATCATCCGATTTAACGGTAAGGATTTCCTGAAGGATATTAGCGGCTCCAAATGCTTCGAGTGCCCAAACTTCCATTTCCCCAAAACGTTGTCCCCCAAATTGTGCTTTACCACCCAATGGCTGTTGCGTAATGAGTGAGTATGGTCCAATTGACCGGGCATGCATTTTATCGTCGACCATATGGCCTAATTTCAGCATGTAAATCACCCCTACTGTAGCAGGTTGATCAAAACGCTCACCTGTTCCTCCGTCATATAAGTAAGTTCTTCCATAACGTGGAATTCCGGCTTTATCGGTCCAATGATTGATATCTTCAATTTTAGCACCATCGAAAATTGGCGTGGCAAATTTAAGTCCTAATTCATATCCAGCCCAACCAAGAACTGTTTCATAAATCTGACCAAGGTTCATACGAGAAGGCACACCAAGTGGATTAAGAACAATATCAACCGGTTTTCCGTCTTCCATGAAAGGCATATCCTCTTCGCGAACGATTCTGGAAACAATACCTTTATTACCATGTCGGCCTGCCATTTTATCCCCAACTTTTACTTTACGCTTTTTAGCAATAAATACCTTGGCTAATTGAATAATACCCGTAGGAAGTTCATCCCCAATTGTAATATTGTACTTTTTGCGTTTATGTAAGGCATCAATTTCCTTAAACTTAACCAGGAAGTTATGCAAAAGATCTCTTATCTGGTCATTTTTAGCCTTATCTGTAGTCCATTTATGAGGATTGATGTTTTCGTAATCAAGATCCTGTAATTGTTTCATGGTGAATTTAGCACCTTTACCAATTACTTCCACTCCATTACCATCTTTCACACCTTGTGAAGTTTTACCATTCACAAGAATAAAAAGTTTGTCAATAAGTTTTACTTTTAAATCGCCATAACTCTTATCAAAGTCATCATCGATTTTCTGTATGATTGTTTTTTCGTTTGTTTTGCCTTTCTTTTCTTTCATGGCTCGCGAAAACAACATCTTATCAACAACAACACCAAACAATGATGGAGGCGCTTTAAGCGAAGCATCTTTCACATCGCCGGCTTTGTCCCCGAAAATCGCCCTTAAGAGTTTCTCTTCCGGGGATGGGTCAGATTCCCCTTTTGGAGTAATCTTACCAATAAGAATATCGCCAGGTTCAACTATAGCACCCACCCTGATAAGACCATTCTCATCGAGATTTTTAGTAGCTTCTTCACTTACATTTGGAATATCGCTGGTAAGTTCTTCTAAACCGCGTTTGGTATCACGAACTTCGAGCATATATTCATCAATATGAATAGAAGTGAAGATATCGTCGCGAACAACCTTTTCGGAAATTACGATAGCATCCTCAAAGTTATACCCTTTCCATGGCATAAAAGCAACACGCAGGTTTCTTCCTAAAGCTAATTCACCACCCTGGGTTCCATAACCTTCGGTCAAAATCTGTCCTTTGGTAACTCGTACTCCTTTTTTAACAATAGGAACAAGGTTTACAGAGGTGCTTTGGTTTGTTTTTTTAAACTTAGGAAGTTTATAATGAACAATACTGTTGTCGAATGATAGGAATTGTTCATCTTCAGTACGATCGTATTGAATAACAATTTCAGTAGCATCAACAAATTTTATTACTCCATCGCCTTCAGCAACAACCATTAAACGAGAATCCTTAGCCACCATGTGCTCAATACCAGTTCCAACAATTGGAGAATCAGGACGTAACAAAGGAACTGCCTGACGCATCATGTTAGAACCCATCAATGCACGGTTAGCATCGTCATGCTCAAGAAATGGAATCAAAGAAGCAGCAATAGAAGCAATTTGATTCGGAGCAACGTCCATCATATGCACTTCGTTCTTTTGAGGCATTGGGAAGTCGCCATTGTAACGGGCTTTCACACGTTGATCGATGAACGCTCCATTGTCAGCGATTTGAGCATTTGCCTGCGCAATAACTTTTGCTTCTTCTTCTTCTGCGCTTAAATAAAGTACACCTTCATTGGTTAAATCAACTACGCCAGCTTCAACCTTACGATAAGGGGTTTCTATGAATCCGAGAACATTAATTTTCGCAAATACACACAGCGAAGAAATAAGACCAATGTTAGGACCTTCAGGTGTTTCGATTGGGCAAAGCCTGCCATAATGGGTATAGTGAACGTCACGAACCTCAAACCCGGCACGTTCACGTGAAAGACCCCCAGGACCGAGAGCCGACATACGGCGCTTATGGGTCATTTCGGACAATGGGTTGGTTTGATCCATAAATTGAGACAATGCATTCGTCCCAAAGAATGAATTAATAACCGAAGAAAGTGTTTTAGAGTTTATCAGGTCAATTGGCGTAAACACTTCGTTATCTCGTACATTCATGCGTTCGCGAATTGTACGTGCCATACGGGCCAAACCAACACTAAACTGGTTTGCTAATTGTTCGCCAACAGTTCTAACCCTTCGATTACTCAAGTGATCAATATCATCCACATCGGTTCGTGAATTGATCAATTGAATTAAATATTTTATAATCTCGATGATATCTTCTTTGGTAAGTACCTTGATATCCTTCGATACATCAAGTCCTAATTTTTTATTGATGCGGTAACGACCAACATCTCCAAGATCGTAACGTTTATCAGAAAAGAAAAGCTTATCGATAACATCACGCGCTGTGGCTTCATCAGGTGGCTCAGAGTTACGCAGCTGTCTGTAAATGTGCAATACAGCTTCTTTTTCGGAGTTACAGGGATCCTTTTGCAGGGTGTTATAAATAATAGCAAAATCGGAAAGATTTTGGTTTTCCTTATGTAACAATATAGTTTGTGATCCCGAATCAACAATTAAATCAATATGATCGTTCTCAATAACAGTTTCACGGTCTATCACAATTTCGTTACGTTCAATAGAAACAACTTCGCCAGTATCTTCATCCACGAAGTCTTCTATCCACGATTTAAGAACACGGGCTGCTAATTTACGTCCAACAACCTTTTTTAAACCGGTTTTTGAAACTTTAAATTCGTCAGCCAGGTCGAAAATAGCCAATATATCTTTATCTGCTTCATAACCAATTGCACGAAGCAATGTAGTAACAGGTAATTTCTTTTTACGATCGATATAGGCATACATAACACTGTTGATGTCAGTAGCAAATTCGATCCATGAACCTTTGAAAGGTATAATACGGGCAGAGTACAATTTTGTACCATTTGCGTGTACACTCTGTCCAAAAAACACACCGGGGGAACGGTGTAATTGCGATACTACAACCCTTTCGGCACCATTAACAACAAAGGATGCCCTGGGAGTCATATAAGGAACAGTACCCAAATAAACATCCTGGATTACTGTGTCGAAATCTTCATGCTCGGGATCGGTACAATAAAGCTTTAATTTTGCTTTAAGGGGCACACTGTAAGTCAGCCCCCGGTCAATACATTCTTCAATGGTATAACGGGGAGGATCAATAAAATAATCAATAAATTCGAGAACGAAGTTATTTCTGGTATCGGTAATAGGGAAATTTTCAGCAAAAACTTTAAATAATCCCTCATTTTTGCGATTTTCAGACGGGGTGTCTATTTGAAAAAAGTCGTAAAAAGACTTTAATTGTACTTCCAGAAAATCGGGATATTCCAATTGGTTCTTAGTGGAAGCAAAACTAATTCTTTCAGGTTTATTCTGCGACATTTAAGTAAGGAATTAAAAGTGAACTTTTCAAAGCATAATAACAAAAAGGCCTAGAGTCCCATTGTCATGAGACTCTAAACCTATATTCCGTAAAATCCTTAAAGGATTATTTAAGTTCAACTTCTGCTCCTGCTTCTTCGAGTTGTTTCTTAAGGGCTTCTGCTTCATCTTTAGAAACACCTTCTTTAACAGGCTTTGGAGATGCATCAACAAGTTCCTTAGCTTCTTTTAAACCTAATCCAGTTAATTCCTTAACTAATTTTACTATTTGAAGTTTAGCACCACCTGGGCTTTTCAAAATAACATCGAAAGATGTTTTTTCTTCAGCAGCGGCTGCAGCTTGACCACCAGCAGATGGTGCAGCAACAGCAACAGCAGCAGCAGCGGGTTCAATGCCATATTCTTCTTTTAAAATCTTTGCTAATTCGTTAACTTCCTTTACAGTTAGATTAACCAATTGTTCTGCAAACGCTTTTAAATCTGCCATTTTCTTATAAATTTAAAATGATTGAATAATTACTCTGATTTTTCTGATAGTGTTTTAACAAGTCCGGCAAGTGTATTTTTTCCAGACTGTAATGAAGAAATAACCCGTTTAGCAGGCGACTGCAAGAGCATAATAATATCGCCAACAAGTTCTTCTTTAGATTTAAGGCTGGCCAACGCTTCAAGTTGATCGTCTCCAACATACACAGATTCCTCAACAAATGCAGCTTTCAATAAAGGCTTATCTTTGGTAGCGCGTAACTCTTTAATAAGTTTTGCAGGACCATTGCTTGAATTTGAAAACATTATGGTAGTGCCTTCTTTAAGAACCCCAAATATTTCAGCATAGCCACCGTTAGTTTGCTCAAGAGCTTTTCTAAACAAGGTGTTTTTTACCATCAACAGTTTAATTTCACGATCGAAACATTTTCGACGAAGATTAACTGTGTCAGCAGCATTTAGACTGGAAATATCAACAAGGTAGAAGTTCTTATAATTGGCGACCTCCTCACATATGCTGTTAATAATTTTGCTTTTATCCTCTTTTTTCATGATACATGCTTCATTCGGAAAAATAGACTCTATACCTCTGTTGATTTAGGATCAACTTTCAAACCGGGGCTCATGGTACTGGAAAGGTAGATACTTTTAATGTAAGTGCCTTTTGCAGCTGAGGGTTTAAGTTTTACGATTGTGTTGATAAACTCTTTAGCGTTTTCAACAAGTTTGTCGGGAGCAAATGATGCTTTGCCAATGGAGGAGTGAATGATACCGAATTTATCAACTTTAAAGTCAATTTTACCCATTTTCACTTCTTTAACTGCATTACCAATTTCCATGGTAACCGTTCCACTTTTAGGATTAGGCATCAAACCACGTGGTCCCAGAATACGTCCAAGAGCACCAATTTTCGCCATTACCGAAGGCATTGTAATGATTACGTCCACATCTGTCCAACCACCTTTGATTTTTTCAATAAAGTCGTCTAATCCAACAAAATCTGCGCCAGCATCTGTAGCTTCGGCAGCTTTATCGGGGGTACAAAGTACCAATACACGAACTTCTTTTCCAGTTCCGTTAGGTAATGTAACCACACCACGAACCATTTGATTGGCTTTACGGGGATCTACACCTAAACGAACATCTAAATCAACTGAAGAATCGAACTTGGTGGTCGAAAGGTCCTTAATCATTGCAGTAGCTTCACTGAGCCTGTAAACTTTACCAGCTTCAATTTTAGAGAGAGCTAACTTCCTGTTTTTAGTGAGTTTTGCCATTTTAAAACCAAGTTTTATTATTTCTGAAAAGGAGGAGTTCCCTCAACTGTTATTCCCATACTACGGGCAGTACCGGCAACCATACTCATTGCAGATTCAACGGTAAAGGCATTCATATCTTGCATCTTGTCGGATGCAATTGCTTTCACATCATCCCAGGATACCGATCCAACTTTTTTACGGTTTGGTTCAGCCGATCCTAATTTAAGTTTAGCAGCCTCTAGTAATTGAATTGCAACAGGAGGAGTTTTAGTAATAAAATCAAACGACTTATCTACATAAACAGTGATAAGAACTGGAATAACTTTACCAGCTTTATCTTGTGTGCGAGCGTTGAATTGCTTACAGAACTCCATAATATTCACCCCTTTAGAACCTAATGCAGGTCCAACGGGAGGTGAAGGATTGGCTGCTCCTCCTTTAATTTGTAATTTAATAATACCAGCAATTTGTTTAGCCATGTTTTTACTGTTTTATTGATGCAGCAACCTTTGGAAGCGATAGGTTAACCACATGGAAATATTTAAGAATGCGTAACACAATTGAACAATATACTATTCCTTCTCAACCTGCATAAAACTAAGTTCCAGAGGAGTTTTACGACCAAAGATTTTAACCATTACCTTTAGCTTTTTCTTCTCTTCGTTCACTTCTTCAATTACACCAGTAAAACTGTTAAAGGGACCATCAGTAACTTTAACTGTTTCACCCACAAAGAAAGGAACATTTAGTTCTTCATCTTTAGAAGTTAATTCATCAACTTTACCAAGAATACGATTAACTTCAGAAGGGCGCAGAGGAACAGCATCTTCATTTTTACCTCCTAAAAAACCTGCTACATTGGGGATATTACGGAGTATATGAGGTATCTCTCCGATCAATACAGCTTCAATAAGTATATAACCAGGAAAGAAATTTCTTTCTTTACTGATTTTCTTGCCATTGCGGATTTGGTAAACCTTTTCCTGAGGTATTAATACTTGAGAAACATATTCTTGCAGATTAAGACCGGCAATTTCATTCTCAATGTATTCCTTGACCTTTTTTTCTTTACCACCAACAACTCTTAATACATACCATTTTTTTTCTGTTTCACTCATTTTTCCTGTAATGGTAATTATATGAACATTTTATACACCAGCTCCAAAATATTTTGGAAACTAAAATCCATTACAAAAACAAGTAATGCTATTACAACGGCAGCAACCATTACAACTATCGCACTACTCTGAAGTTCACCCCATGAGGGCCAGGATACCTTAAACACTAGTTCTTTATAGGCTTCCTGAATATAGTTTAATATTCTTTTCATTTGCTTCCAAAACTTTGCACGGGTGGAGAGACTCGAACTCCCAGCCAACGGTTTTGGAGACCGCTACTCTACCAATTGAGCTACACCCGTATAAAACTAGATAGAGTTCGTTACCGAACCCTATCGTTATTTTGTCATTCCAGGATTTCAACTACCTGTCCGGCACCAACTGTTCTACCACCTTCGCGGATTGCAAAACGCAACCCTTTGTTAATAGCTACAGGGTAAATCAGCTTCACGGTAATGGTAACGTTGTCGCCAGGCATTACCATTTCGCGTCCTTCTGGTAAATCGATCTCGCCAGTAATGTCGAGTGTTCTCAAATAGAACTGAGGACGATATTTATTGTGGAATGGAGTATGACGTCCACCTTCTTCTTTCTTCAAAACATAAACCTCAGCTTTGAAAGTAGTGTGAGGAGTTATAGAACCTGGTTTTGCAAGTACCATACCTCTTTTAATTTCTTTCTTGTCGATACCACGAAGTAATAAACCAACGTTATCACCAGCTTCACCACGATCAAGTATCTTACGGAACATTTCAACACCAGTACAAACTGATTTTTTCTTTTCAGCACCTAATCCAACTAGTTCAATTTCATCACCAGTATTAACAACACCAGTTTCAATTCTACCTGTAGCAACAGTACCACGACCAGTGATCGAAAATACGTCTTCAACAGGCATTAAGAATGGTTTTTCGTTTTCACGTGGAGGAATTGGAATAAATGTATCAACAGCATCCATCAATTCCATAACTTTATCTTCCCACTGCGCTTCGCCGTTTAATGCACCTAATGCAGAACCACGGATAACAGGAGCAGTATCACCTTCATATTTATAGAAGCTTAAAAGCTCACGTACTTCCATTTCAACAAGGTCAAGTAATTCTTGATCTTCAACCATGTCAACCTTGTTCATGAAAACAACAATTTTAGGCACGTTTACCTGACGAGCTAAAAGAATGTGTTCACGAGTTTGTGGCATTGGACCATCAGTTGCAGCAACAACGATAATAGCACCGTCCATTTGGGCAGCACCAGTAACCATGTTCTTAACGTAGTCAGCGTGACCTGGACAATCTACGTGTGCATAGTGACGATTAGCTGTTTGATATTCAATGTGAGCTGTATTAATGGTAATACCTCTTTCTTTTTCTTCTGGAGCGTTATCGATCGAATCAAAAGACCTTACTTCAGAAAGACCTTTCTTAGCTAATACCATAGTAATAGCTGCGGTTAAAGTAGTTTTCCCATGGTCAACGTGACCTATTGTTCCGATATTGACGTGTGGTTTCGACCTGTCAAATTTTGCTTTAGCCATAATCCTATAATTTGATAATTTTGATAATTAGTATTTCAATTTACCTGTTTCAATACTTATTTGAGCTGATGATGGGAATTGAACCCATGACCTCTTCCTTACCAAGGAAGTGCTCTACCCCTGAGCTACATCAGCGAAAGCGAGCGGGAGACGAGACTCGAACCCGCGACCCTAACCTTGGAAGGGTTATGCTCTACCAACTGAGCTACTCCCGCTTAAAAATTTCAAGAACTTCGCTGAAGATTTCGCCCCGTAAAGGGTATCAATTCATTCGTGAGTGTTTTCCTAACCCTGATACTCAGGAAGTCTTTCAAAATAACAATGATAATAATTAATTGTCAAGTGGGGAGAGGAGGATTCGAACCTCCGAAGTCGTAGACAACAGATTTACAGTCTGCCCCATTTGGCCGCTCTGGAATCTCCCCTTTTTGATTGCGAATATTTGAATGTAAACTTCAAAGGTTAAAACCAGTAAATGTTCTCAAATTACAATCTCAATTAATTAATATCCATTATTTTGAGCCGAAGAAGGGACTCGAACCCCCGACCAGCTGATTACAAATCAGCTGCTCTACCAGCTGAGCTACTTCGGCAATGCTTTACAAAGAACGTCTTTTAATCAATTAACCCCTTTCAATTTGGGTTCGCAAATGTATGAAAATTTTATTTAATCTCACACTCGTTGCATTTTTTTTTTGTTTTTTTTACTATCCCTTTAATTTCTCTTTATGCTTCTGGATTTGCTTACGCAAAGCATCGATTGCATCATCGGTAGATTCTTCAAACGACTTGCTTTGTTTTTTTGCGAACAAATCATTTCCAGGAATAATAAGTCGTATCTCTGTTAGTTTATTCTCCAATTCTTGTGTATTCTCCAGTTTAAAAAACACTTCCGCACTAATAATTCCTTCATAATAATGCCCTAACTTATTAATTTTGTCGGTAATAAACTTAATAAGTTTCTTGTCTGCATCAAAATGCACCGAGTTTATCTTAACATCCATAATTAACCTCCTGTTCTTTTAAGCCCTTGGATGGGCCTGTTTGTATATTTCTTTCAGCTTCTCAAATGTTGTATGAGTATATATCTGCGTTGCTGCAAGGTTTGCATGCCCCAATATTTCTTTGATTGCATTAATATCTGCTCCATTATTTAACATATGTGTAGCAAAAGAATGCCTTAAAATATGAGGACTTTTTTTACTGGCTGTAGTTATACTCAATAATTGTTTTTTAACTAATCGGTAAACAAATAACGGAGTCAACTTTTGACCTTTTTTATTAACAAAGAAATACCCATTTTGATCATGGGGAAACTCTGCCTTTTTTTTATTTAAGTATTCGGAAATTGATCTCGAAAACAGCATACTGATCGGAATTATCCGTTGCTTATTCCTTTTCCCAGTAACTTTTAATGTCAGGTTCTGAAAGTCAACATCGTTCTCTTTTAAGCCAATCAGTTCTGATAAACGAATTCCCGTATCATAAAAAAGCTCCATAACCATATAATCTCGAAACAACTCATAACTGGCTTTAAAACTTTCTGAGTTATCGAGATAGATATTTATATTTTTCTGGGAAACAAATTCCGGCAGTTTTTTTTCACTCCGAGGCAAAAGCAACTTCGCCGTTGGATCTGAATTAACAAGTCCTTGTCTTCTCAAAAATTTAAAGAACGATTTAAGTGTGGTAATTTTTCGATGAACCGACCTGTTTGAAATTCCATTATCAATCAATTCAACAACCCAGTTTCGGATTATTTTATTGGTAACAGAAATTAAATTTTGTTGGCTATTGCTTATGGCCTCAAATGAGCAAAATTGCTCTAAATCGGTACTATATGCAATTATTGTGTGCGGTGAATACCGCTTTTCAATTTCTAAATACTGAAGAAATTGATTGACAATTTCCATGCACACAAAGAATTAACGAACCAAAAAATAAAGGTCAGAACGAGAATACTACTCCTCTTTCAAATTAAGCTTTTGAACATACACCGCTTTTTTTACTAATTCTCTTTTACGAATAGATGGTTTAGTAAATGCTTGTCTGTCTCTAAGTTCTTTTACAGTTCCTGTTTTTTCAAATTTCCTTTTGAACTTTTTTAAAGCCCTTTCAATGTTCTCGCCTTCTTTAACTGGTACAATAATCATAGTTTAACATCTTTTAAAAAATGAGCCGCAAATATATTAATCCCAATTCACTCTACAAACAATTCTTGAACAAATTTACAGAATTTACTTTTTATAAATATTGAAATGACGAATTACTCAGTAGTAACGTAGGGTTTAATTTTTCTCCATTGAATACTATCGAAAATATTATTGCTAAAAAGCAGATTATAATTAACTGGCAAATTCTTCGGGTTATATCGTAACCGCATAATTTGTTTTGCCCTCGCTTTGCCTATGTAAGGATGCATTGCTAAAATTGCGTACGAAGCAGAATCTAAATTTAACTTCGAGGCTTTCTGGGTATCTACAAACAAGTGGGGGAAAGCTATTTTTATATTGTCCTCCTTAAAACCATAAACCTCTCGTAATTGGTTTACATGAACAAAGCCTCCTAATATTCTTCTGTATTTAATAATTCGGGAAGCTAGTACGACTCCTATTCCGGGAACAGCGACAAGAGATACTGAGTCGGCAGTATTTATTTCCAATAAATGGATTGGCTTACTCTTTTTATTCCCATATTCCCCTGGTGTTGGTTTAAATTTTGGGGGATAAGAATGATTAACTTTAACTGTATCTGAGACGAACAAGGAATCGATTGATTTTTGAAATGCAGAAAAATCGTTCTTCTCCTTCGAAATTGTTATCCTGGGTATAAAAATATTTGCAAGTATTACAAGAAAAAGAATGATAGTTAAAAATAAAACTCCATTCCTTTCACTTTTTGAGAATGAAAAGTATGTCTTTACATTTAAAAATATTTTGCTATTTTTCATATTAAAATGGATACCCAATACCAATATTAAAGGCAAAATCGTTCCATTGCAACTTTCGGGTCCCTGTAATCCAACGGTTACCTGCATTGAGACCCGGATCCCTCATTTTCATTCCAAGGTCTGTACGGAACAATACAAATTCGAGATCAAAACGAAGCCCAATTCCAGAATCAATTGCAATATCTTTATAGAATTTGTCCCATTGAAACAATGCTCCAGGTCGGTTATCTTCTTTAGTTATTGCCCATATATTACCAGCATCCACAAATAATGCCCCTTCCAGTATCCAAAATAACTTAAAACGATACTCAACATTGAGCTCCAGCTTAACATCTCCAGTACTGTTGGGATATCTTTGCGATTGGCTTGTATCTGCATAAGAACCCGGCCCCAGATCCATTAATTGCCATCCTCGTAACCCATTTGAACCTCCCGAGAAATATCTCTTTTCAAAAGGAATAGCACTTGCATTACCATAAGGAAGTGCAAGCCCGGCAAAAGCTCTATACATTAAATTACTATAAGAATTGATAATTTTTGAATATTTAAACTCAACATCTGATCTCACATATTGTGAATATTGAATTCCCAATAATTTATGGTAAGTCAGCAAAGAATCGGATGCCTTTTCAAGATAGGAATTAAATGCAGACAATCCCAAACCTGCAGATTCAGTATTGAACCGAAAATATCTGAAATTCCTGTTCTTTTTAATATTCTGGTTGTTAAAAATATAAGAATAGGAAATTGATGTTATTAAATGAGGCCGATAACTACTTTCCAGTATGGTTCCTGAAATATAACTATTAAAATCATCGGAAGGATCTGAAATGTCTACGTAATTAACTTCGAGTGGCTTAAAAACATGTTCTTTTAAGCGGGTCTCTTTCCAGGCATAACCAAAACTGGCGTTGGCAACAGTGCGCTTATACTCAGGGCGATGTTGGTAATTATAAGCTAATGTCAGATTTGTTTTAGGATTATTTTTCTTTATAAAATTCTCGTTTCGAACGGGTATAAGAAATTTGGGGAATTTAATATTCGCTTCTATCCCTATTTCAGTGGTACGGCTTATATCCGCTGTTGTTTTCTCCCTAAGTGATTCAACAGCTCCCTGAATTTTAACATCTAAAACTTCAGCATTTCTGAAAAGGTTAATATGCTGATATGAAAGGTTTAGGGCTCCCCCAATATTACCTGAGGAATTTGTCCCCACCAAATCGGTTTGATACGATTGCAAAGGAGATGGACTAAGTTTTATATTGCAGTCTAGCCAAAGAAAGTCACTGGTATCGGGCAGAGTATTAAGTTCAGTAAATTTGATATCTACCATTTTAAATAAGTTTAGCGATGAAACATGGGTATATGTTTCTTCCACCGAATTTTCACTATAGAGTTTTCCTGGCTGAATATAAATAAATTGAATAAAAGAACGTGGATTGATTCTTAATACTTTAATGTCTTTTATCAATATCCCCTTACCGGTATCAATTGTATCGTTTGTAGTTCGGATGGTTTTTATATCTTGAGGATCAAGCATCCCGGAAATTATTATTTGTCGAACCTTATATTGTTTATGCTGTACCGAAGTGTTATTTATTGGTAACGAAACCGGGTTTTGAATCTCAATGGATAAATCAACCTGATGGTTGAGAAATGTATCGGCCGGATAAAAAATATACTCCTTGTTTAAGTTATAATATCCGTTATTTCGAAGAAGTCGCTCAAGCCGAACCCTATCATTCTGGAGTACAAAATCTATATCAAACAGCTCCCCCCGTTTAAGGAGTGAGTTTGCACTATCGGCCATACAGATCTTAAGAATATTCGTATCTTGAATGGCGTATTTAATATTTCGGATTGTATAAGGTTTTCCTCCTTCGATGTAATAAATTATGTTCGCTTTTTTCTTATTAAAATTAACAGAGTCCTTTATTACCGGATTATAGTATCCTTTGTTTTTTAGGAAAATTCTAAACTGAGTAACTGTTTTTGTTTTAAGATATGGGTCATAAATTTCGGGCTTTTCGCCAATTTTCTCCCGGAGAAATTTATTAAACCCCTTTTCCTTTTTAATGTTGGATAAATTATAAACACCCAGGTGAAAACGAAACCAACCCAATATTTTTTTATTTGGTTTTTGTTTTAAATAACTTTTTAATGCTTGTTCTTTAACTGATTTGTCTTTTATCTGTATTTTTACTGAATTAAGAAGGTATTTATCATCGGGAACATACTTAGTAGGATTACAAGAAGTGATTAGAAGAGAAAGTAATATACTAACCTTTATAATCCTATATAACTTATTTCGAATGGAATTAATCAAAGTTTAGGAGTGAAATCATTTAACTGATTGACAAAAATAACAATTGGAATCGAACTTTTTACAAAAACCATGCTAACTAAAAATAAAATTAAATTTATCAAATCGCTCGATTACAAAAAAAGCCGCATAGAAAGCCAATGTTTTGTGGTTGAAGGAGAAAAAATGGTAAAAGAATTATTATTGTCGGGTTTTCAAATTCAAACACTTATAATTTCTAAAAATGCAGTAGATTTCCCTTCATCCATTTCGTATCAAACCAATATTGAAGTTTTAGAGGTGATCGATTCAGATATGGAGAAGATTTCCAGCCAAAAAAGTCCTCAAGGGGTGTTGGCAATTGCAACTATTCCGAATTATTATTTCAGCGACAAAATTCCTCAAACCCAAGACACACAAATAGTATTAGACGATATTCAGGATCCCGGCAACCTGGGGACAATTATCCGAACTGCAGACTGGTTTGGTGTTAAGCAAATTATATGTAGTAAAAACACTGTTGATGTATTTAATCCTAAAGTTATTCAGGCTACAATGGGAGCTATTTTTCGGGTTCAGGTAGTTTATGCCGATCTTAAACCTGTACTTGTCGATTTTCGAAAAGAAAATCCACAAACGTTGATCTTAGCTGCTGTTTTGGGAGGAGAGAATATTTATAAACTTTCTTTCCAAAACCCGGTCATATTAATGATGGGCAATGAATCGAAAGGTTTGTCGCAAGAATTGATTGATTTAGCATCGCATAAAATTTCAATTCCTAACTTTGGGGATTCAACACAACAAAGTGAATCGCTAAACGTATCAATAGCCACCTCTATTTTACTTTCGGAATTAAAAAGGAATCTAGTTAAATAGTATCCAGATATATTTTGACCTTTTCCGCGGTATTTTCTCCATCCATAGCCGACGACACAATTCCTCCAGCATAACCGGCGCCCTCACCGCATGGGAAAAGTCCCTTTATTTGAATATGTTGAAAAGTAGCACTATCCCGCGGAATACGAACCGGCGAAGATGAGCGGGACTCTAATCCTACTACAATTGCATCATTTGTATGAAATCCTTTCATTTTACGATCAAAGTCCTTAAAAGCACTTCTTAATCTTAGGGATATACTATCGGGCAGCCAGAAATGGATCGGCGACGATAACAAGCCTGGTATATAAGAGTTCTCAGGCAGAGAGGATGACAGTTTCCCTTTAACAAAGTCGGCCAAACGCTGAGCCGGAGCAATTTGCCCTCTCCCACCATTAGTAAAGGTTGTTCGCTCAAGCTCCTCCTGAAATGCTAATCCTGCTAAATCACCATGATTCGAATATCTGGCAAGGTCTTCCATCTGAACCTCAACCACCATACCTGAATTTGCATAAGGTGTATGCCTTGCCGAAGAGGACATGCCATTTACTACAATTTCATTTGCAGCGGTAGCCGATGGTACAATATATCCCCCAGGGCACATACAGAATGAAAAAACGCCTCTGTTATCAATCTGTGTAGTCAAAGCATAGGATGCCGCAGGCAAATACGGATCTTTAACCGAACGGTGGTACTGAATATTATCTATTAGCTGCTGGGGATGTTCAACCCTTACGCCCATTGCAAAAGGCTTAGCCTCTACTTTTATGCCCTTCGAATTTAATAAATAATAAACATCCCTGGCAGAATGACCCGTTGCCAGAATAAGGCTTTTCACATCGTACTTTTGGTTGCCATTAATTTCAATACCAGAAATTTCAGAACCTTCAATAAAAATATCGGTTAGCTTGCTACTAAAGGAGATATTGCCGCCACAATCGAGTATAGTTTTTCGTATTGCTTTAATAACTTCCGGAAGCTTATCGGTTCCAATATGAGGATGGGCTTCGTAAAGAATATCATCACTGGCACCGTGATAATATAATAGTTGAATTATCCTGTCAACATCTCCCCGCTTATTTGAGCGGGTATAAAGCTTTCCATCCGAAAATGTACCGGCACCGCCCTCGCCAAAACAATAATTCGAGTCGTTTTGAACCTGATGTTGTCTGTAAATTTGAGCTATATCTTTCTTCCGCTCACTAATATCCTTTCCTCGCTCAAAAATTACTGGTTTTAATCCAAGTTCAATACATTTTATGGCTGCAAATAATCCGGCAGGGCCAGTTCCAATAATAAATACCTCCGGACTTTTAGCAACGTCTCGAAATTGGAAATGCATTTTCCATTGCGAAATATCTTCTCCGGGCTGGAATACATCCAACCAAAGATTAATTTTTATATCGCGGGAACGGGCATCAACCGATTTGCGGGAAATTCTGAAATTTAATTCTGCATCATCCGGCAAGTTCAACTTTCTGATAGCCGCTCTCTTTATCTGATCCTCAAAAGCAGCTTCTTCTGGAGATACCGTTAATTGTAATTTTTCAGACATGAAACTTATTTCTGTTATTCAAAATAAAAAGAAAACATAAAGATAGACGAGTTAAGCCGATCAATTGCATTTTGAAATTCGGGATGTGAGGTATTTCTTCGCTCCAGCATATTAAAAAAGCCATACGAATACTTAATTTCGGTAGTAAATTTAAAATAGGGAAGGTAAAAATCTATACCCACACCTAATTCATAAGCAAGGTCGAATCGTTTTAAATCAAGGTAAACTTCATCATCCTCACTAAATGTTTTTGCCATATCAACCCTAAAATTTGCTCCGGAAATGACATAGGGCCTGAAATTATTTAGTCGTTTTGACTTATACTTTACTAAAAAAGGAAATTCCAGAAAATTTGATTCCAATTTATGTTTTTCGTCTACCAGCACATTGTTTCGAAAGTAGTTTACATCGCGTTGTCCAAAAGATATTCCCGGCAAAAAGCGCAAGTCTAAATTTTCGGATAACCGGTAGTTTGAAACTATTTGAATGTGGAACCCTGGATTAGCCTTACTTACATCGGCAAAAAGCGAATCCTTAAAAAAGCTGGTGTAAGAATTTTGAATGATAAAATCCATGGTATTCAACCCAATACAAAACCCAAAATGGATTGCTTTATCATCGTGATTAGGCTCATTAAGCACCTTAGGTTTCTGTGCATTAACCTGCTGGCAGAATAAAAGAGCGAACAATACTATTAAAATGCGTTGCAATTTTCTTTTATTTATTGAAACGTGCATCTTTATTCTTTATTTCACACCGGTATAAATTGTTGCAATACCCCAAGTGAGAGGTTGAGCCGAAACGGAGCGAAACCCCGAATGGTTCATTATGGCTAAAAAATCCTTCCCACAGGGAAAAGTGTCGACCGACTCAGGAAGATACGTATATGCTTTACTATGCCTTGAGACGAGTTTACCAATTAAAGGAAGGATATAAAAAAAATAAAAATTGAACAACAAGCGAAAAAATTTACTGGAAGGCTTGGAGAATTCTAGGATGATAACCCTGCCCCCTTTTCGCAAAACGCGATTCATTTCTTTCAGGCCCTGAATTAAATTCTCAAAATTCCGAACGCCAAAAGCAACTGTAACAGCGTCGAATGTTTCGTTTTCGAAAGCAAGGTTCTCCGAATCCCCCGGTTGAAGCTGAATTACTCTATCCAAGCCTTTTTTAAGGAGTTTCTCATCACCCTTTTTTAGCATTTCGATTGAAAGGTCTATGCCAATAATTTTTGAAGGGTTATACTTTAGGGCAGCAATTGCAAAATCACCAGTTCCTGATGCAACATCTAGAATATAAGGATTTTTAAAAGATTTCAAATGCAGAAGCGCTTTCTTTCTCCAATAATTATCAATACCTAAAGACAAAAAGTGATTAAGAAAATCGTACCGATGAGCAATTCCATCGAACATCTCTTTCACAATTGCTTTCTTTCCGGTTTTTTGCATATCCTTTTTTTTGAAGGCGTAAAGGTATAAAAAAACTAATGTCAGCTGACCACTTAATTATTTAGGAATGGTTAATGAAATTTCTTTACTTTTGTCCCCTTAATTTTCACAACTATGAGAAAAATTGCATTAATAACAGGAGCAACCGCGGGGATAGGAAAAGCAACAGCTCAAAAATTAGCCGAAAACAATTTTAATATTATTATTACCGGCAGAAGGATTAAACAGCTGGAAGAATTAAAAAACGAACTGGGCATTAAATACAAATCAGATGTTACCCTTTTAAATTTCGACATTTGCAACCAAACAGAAACATCTCAAGCAATTGATTCGCTATCTGACACCTGGAAAAAAATAGATGTATTGGTAAACAATGCAGGATTATCAGTAGGACTCAATTCAATAAATGATGGAGTAATTGAAGATTGGGAGCGCATGATCGATACAAATATTAAGGGGCTACTTTACATTAGCAATAAAATAATCCCGATTATGATAGCCCGTGGTAGCGGCCATATTGTAAATATTACTTCCATTGCTGGCAAGGAAGTTTATGAAAAAGGAAATGTGTACTGTGCTACTAAATCGGCAGTAGATGCTTTAACTAAAGGCATGAGGGCTGATTTATTAAATCATAATATTAAAGTAACAAGTATAGCTCCCGGAATGGTAGAAACTGAGTTTTCGTTAGTTCGTTTTAAAGGCGATAAAGAAAGAGCCGATAAAGTATATCAGGGATTTACCCCTCTTTCGGCTGAAGATGTTGCTGATGCAATTTGGTATTCTGTTTCACGTCCAGCCCATGTAAATATAAATGATATGCTCATTATGCCAACTGCACAGGCAAGTGCTACTTTGGTAAACCGTAACAACGCATAATATTTTATGTACCCTTATCAATATTTGCTCGAGTTTACCACCCAGGTTCTAATTAAAATGGGATTTACTTATGCTCATGCCTCCGAGAGTGCCAAGGTATTTCTTGCAGCCGAGTTAAGGGGACATTCAACACATGGGGTTATTCGTTTGGGCGATTATTATAAACTTTGGAAAGCAGGTAGAATTAATGTAAACCCAACTATTAAAATTGTTCACGAAACCCCTTCTACAGCTGTTGTAGATGGAGACAGCACCTTGGGAATGATTCCCGCAAAGTATGCAATGGAACTAGCCATCCAAAAAGCCAATAAAGTTGGAACTGGATGGACTGTAGTAAAAAACTCCTGCAATTTTGGAATAGCAGGTTATTATGCCATGATGGCTTTGGAACATAACATGATTGGCATAACTATGACCAATGCCAGCCCGTTGGTTGCTCCAACATTTTCTTCTGAAGGAATGCTGGGAACAAATCCAATTGCCGTTGCCATCCCAGCTAAGACTCAACCTCCTTTTGTGGCCGATTTTGCTACAACTCCCATTAATAGAGGAAAATTTACTATTGCTGCTAAAAAAGGAGAAAAAATTGGTTTTGGATTTGCCCAGGACAAGGAAGGGAATCCAACTGACGATTCCTCCATTCTGGAAAAAGGCGGTACCATGTTACCTTTAGGAGGCGATCGCGAACATGGCAGCCATAAAGGGTATTGCTTAGGTGCTATTGTCGATATATTTTCAGGAGCGTTATCAGGAGCCAACTTTGGGCCATTTGTTCCACCAATGGTGGCCTACTTGCCATTATTAGAAAAATCTGTTGGTGACGGTTTAGGTCATTTTTTTGGTGCAATGCGGGTAGATGCTTTTCGGCCGGCAACTGAGTTTAACGATAGTATGGACGAATGGATTAGTGCATTTAGAAATGCAAAACCTGCTATTGGTCATGAAAAAGTGCTAATCCCGGGAGACTTGGAACGAGAAAGTGAAGCTCGAAAAAAACAAGAAGGGATTATTCTGATTCCACAGGTAATAACTGATTTACAAAAAATTGCCTATACTTTCGAATTGAAGTTCGAATAATTTCATTCCCCTAATCATTATTCATAAAACCCTGCATTTTTATTACTTCCAGATATTTATTCGAAAAGAATATATTATCGGTTTTTGTATATCTTTTATCGGTAAATATCTGAGCAAGTGTTTCTTTATTATTTATTTGTAAAAGTTCTTTTGTAAATTCAGTCGACTCTTTCTCACCATAAATATCGTCTATTTCTTTCATCGAAAAATCGGAATAAACTTCCTCATGCAATACTCCATTTAGAGGCAAGCGGTCAGTTAACGGTGGGGCTTCATCGGGATATCCAATTACTAAAGATGCCACAGGAACAACCAACTTAGGCAAATGGAGGATATCAACCAATTTATCAGCATTATACGTGGCGGTTCCTAAATAACAAATTCCAAGACCAGCCTCTTCAGCAGCAATACAAACATTTTGCGAAACTAACAATGCATCTATAGCACCCGAAAAAAAAGATAAGAAATTATCGAAACCCGGGCTGGCTTTTCTATTATTGCACCACTTCGAGAAACGGTTAAAATCGGCACAAAATGTTAAATGGACAGGAGCCTGAAGTACCATGTTTTGTTTAAAATGAGCTTCCCAAAGTTTTTCTTTTATTTTTGAATCTTTTGTTGCCACAATGCTATATGCCTGCATATTACCCGTTGTAGACGCTCTTATTCCAGCATTTATAATCGATTCTAAAACTTCCTGCTTAACTGGTAAATCCTTATATTTCCGAATTGACCTATGCTCCAATATTGCTGTTATCATGATGTTTTTGTTACAAAAGTAATCCCAATAGTAAAACCACAAAAAAATTCCGATAAAAAAAATTCCCTAACAGTATCCAAACTTTTCAGAAGATATTTCGTAAATTGACTAGAAATTTAAAAATATTGAACATGGGACAGATGAATCTAGTTGGCAAGAAAATAGCTGCAGCATTGATGGTAGTTGTGTTGGTCTTAGTATTGAACTCGTGTAACCAACAAGTGTGCCCGGCGTATTCAAAAGTTGTTAAACCTGTTGTACAAAAACACGTTTAATTAATTTCACTTATGGTTAATTATTAGTATTATTGCATAATAACAACCTGTTAAACCTATGAAAAAAGTAAGAATTCTCTTAGCTATTACGCTTTTAGCTGCAGTAATTTGTGGATCTTGCCAAGGCGGAAAAAAATGTCCGGCTTATTCCCAAATCAAAACCGAGCAAGCTCATCGTAACTCCTGATTCGTTTTGGGAAAGTAAATTTCTCCTAAATATCGTGTAAACAATTGTTCTTTTTACTAAATTTGCATATTACATGCATTTCTAAATGAAAAGAACAGTTGCATTTTTTGTATTCGTATTATTTATGCTTCAATTCATCTTTGCACAAGGTGAATTAGACGAGCAAAAAAAAATATTTTACAGAAACGAAAAATCTTTAGCGATTTTACTTAATTCAAATGGAATTGGCTTAAATGGCAGGTACTCGCGACGAATAAATGCCTTTAAGAAAACGCTTTACGATTTCGAGATTGTTACGCTTAAACACCCTAAAGAATACCGTAAACTTAGTAATTTTAATCCCAGCTCAAGAAGCTATGTCTTGGGGAAATTAAATAACGTATTTTTATTTCGTGGTGGCTTTGGTAAGCAACACGAAATATACCAAAAATATGATATTGGTGGTATTTCAATACGCCGGTTTTATTCCTTTGGCCCTTCTTTGGCCTTATTAAAACCTATTTATTACGAGTTTATTGATATGAACCAGGAAGTTACTACAAAAAAATTTGACCTTACACAATCCGATAATATTATTGGTAAAGCTTCTTTTTTTAAGGGATTTTCTGAAATAAAACCTCGCCCGGGAGCATATGCAAAATTGGGAATTAGTTTTGAATACAGCCGTTTTGACAAGGTAATTCACGCCATCGAAGGTGGAGTAATAGCCGAAGCATTTGCCACGAAGTTACCAATCATGGAAACTAAACAGAACTATCAATTCTTTCTCACCTTGTTTATCAGTTACCGATTTGGAAAAGTAATTGACACATTTAAACCCAATCAAGAATCTACAAATTCAGGAGATTACAATTATTAGTCCTTTTTTTTTTCGATAAAATATATTAAAAAATGCAAAAATGGAAACCTACGTATTCATTTTCGTATTAATTTTGTACTTCTTTTAATAAAAACAAATTAATTCATTAATCGACAAATAAATACATTAAATTATGGCAAAAATTAAAGTAGGTATCAATGGTTTTGGTAGAATTGGCCGTTTGGTATTTCGTGCAGCTCAAGAAAGAAACGATGTGGAAATTGTAGCAGTTAACGATCCTTTTCTTGATATCGATTATTTAGTTTACATGTTACAATACGACACTGTACATGGTAAATTCCAGGGAACAGCAAAAAACGAAGGTGGTAAACTTGTAGTTAATGGTAAAGAAGTTAAATTCTATGCTGAAAAAGACCCTGCTGCGATTGGCTGGGGAGCTGCTGGTGCTGATTATGTAGTTGAATCTACAGGCGTTTTCACTACCATAGATAAAGCTGCTGCTCACCTAAAGGGTGGAGCTAAAAAAGTAGTTATTTCTGCTCCTTCTAACGATGCTCCTATGTTTGTTTGCGGTGTTAACCTCGACAAATATACTAAAGATATGGACGTTGTTTCGAATGCTTCTTGTACAACTAACTGTTTAGCTCCTTTAGCTAAAGTTATTAATGACAAATTCGGTATTCTCGAAGGCTTAATGACAACCGTTCATGCTGCTACCAACACACAAAAAACTGTTGATGCTCCTTCTGCAAAAGATTGGAGAGGTGGCCGTTCTATCCTGAACAACATTATTCCTTCTTCTACAGGTGCTGCTAAAGCTGTAGGTAAAGTTATCCCTTCGTTGAATGGCAAACTTACCGGTATGGCTTTCCGCGTGCCAACCGCTGACGTTTCTGTTGTTGACTTAACTGTACGCTTAGAAAAAGCAGCTTCTTACGACGAAATAAAAGCTGCGATTAAATCAGCTTCTGAAAACGAAATGAAAGGAATCCTTGGTTATACTGAAGACTCAGTTGTTTCTACCGATTTCATTCACGATTCCCGCACCTCTATTTTTGATGCTGGTGCAGGTATCGCATTAAATGGCAATTTCGTGAAATTAGTTAGCTGGTATGACAATGAGTGGGGTTATTCCTGCAAAGTTCTTGACCTTATCGCTCACATGGATACTGTTAAATAATTTTAAAATATTTGATATTAGAAAGGTGTTCTCAACATGAGGCACCTTTTTTTTGTGGAATAAAGCATGCAATAAATGGCCTTAATAATGTTTTATCCCTCCGCATTAATGTCTATTTTAAAAGATTTGGTATTCCCAATACTTTTAAAACAGACTTTATACGATAACAAGACTCCGTAATCATGCCTAAAGATTAGCATTAATCTACCCGGATACTAATTTTGGAAGATTGAGCACCGTCTCCTGAGTTTGACACCTAAAACGACCACCCACCAGGTAACCCTAATAAATAATGACTTTGTTTTTAAAAAACTTTAATGTGTAGTACGAAAGAATTTTTGCTAAGATCTAAAATATTATGATATTTTGTCGGGCTAATAAGTGCGAATATTTTATTACATATTGAAGATCAAAAAAATGGTGTTTTTAATGCAGGAAAAGTAGGGTGCCAGCACCTACCTTAGTCTAGTTGAAAGATACCGTGGCGTTGATTGCAAAAGCAGGCATCGTACCCTACAACCTGGGTAAAGCCGAAGATTATTCATTCGAAGCACTAAATAAGATATGGTAAGCCCTATAATAGCTTGGAGTCGGCCCTTATAATCAACTTGAGCATAAAATGCTCCAAGAAGTAACCCGGTATTATTATGGGTTTTCCTTGGTTGTAAAAAATCTGTTGAAAACTTATTCCCTCAATACATTTTTCGATGGTATTTCCTACAACAAAAGTCTGGGCTTTAACCTCACCTACACTGTTAATTTGCTTATTAGCGAACCCTTCATGATCTGTTGAGCAAGTGTTCCAATTATTTAAACCAGTTCGAGTTTCCTGGACTTTCCCCACATGAACTGCACCAGATATGCAGAACACCTGATTATTTGTATGAAACAAGCATGCCAAATAAATTTTGACACACAAGATAGTGATTATGGATGTTCCATCTGACAAAAAAAAACAATTATAAACACACGAAATGTGCCATGTTACAAAACTGCCAAGCGGCATTCGTTATTTGCCACCTGGCTCTTTGGTATAATTATCCAAATAATGGAATAATCGTTATATAAATACCTGTTATGATTGCAGTAGTTATTACCCCGGAGATATTTGCACCAATAGCCTCAGGCAGAACAACCGAATAGGGATTTGCCTCACTTACCGATTTCTGAGCTACCTTGGCGGTGCTTGGTACGCAGCTAACTCCTGCAATACCAATAACAGGATTAAAATTTCCCCTCTTGATAAAATACATGATATACCCTCCAAGTATACCTCCAACCCCTGAAAGGAAAAGCGAAACAATGCCTACTACCAATAGTAAAAGGATTTTTGGATTCAAAATCAGGTGTGCTTCGCATAAAACTCCCAACATCAATCCAAGAAAAAATGTGGAACCATATAATAATGGACCGCTGATAAAATCGATTACCGGTTTTAATCCCGACTCCCTTATGGCTACGCCCATAAACAGCGAAAAAAACAAAGGTGCGGCAACAGGAAAGAGAAAACATAGCAAAGTGCAAAGAACAACAGCCAGCGCGAGTTTTTGAGATGATGGAATTGTTTTCGGAATTTCACTTTTCTTATACTCAATTTTTATTGCCCGAAGTTTTTTAGGTACCATTAATTTAATAAGGTATGGATATCCGCCATAGGTAAGTCCTAAATAAAGATAGGCAACAACGGTTATTGGTACGAATAAGTGTTTTGCTAGGGATAGGGAAGTGAACAAAACCATTGGCCCATCGGCCCCCCCCACCATTGCAATGGAAGCCGCTTCACGGAGATTTAGCCCCATAGCCTGTGCAATGGGAATGGTTGCAAAAGTTCCAAGTTCTGCAAAGAGCGCGAGGAAAATACTCAAATAAGGGCGTTGTAAAACATAGCCAATATCGAGCAAAACCCCAATACCCATAAATACAAAACAGGCAATAAGGCCGTTACTGAATGTAAGGGTATATAAAGGTTGTAAAAAGTCAATCTGCATAATATCCATCAATTGATCCGGATCAGTAACCAGCGGATCGAGAAATAAATTACCCTGGGTACCGTTAGGCATAAACAAAACACCTGCGTTAATGGCCGCCATGCCCAAGCCCATAGGTATCATCAGCAAAGGTTCTAAAACGCCCTTTTTTCCTAAATAAACCAACAATATCCCCAGCAACACAAATCCTATGCGGGTCAACATCAAAGTGGTGTCCGATTCAAGCAGCGTCCCTACTCCCTGAAATAATTTATATAGTTCAATCTTTTCCATATTAATGTTCAATAATTTCGTTTGTATCGTTACTTGTTAAATTGTCTCTTTTTCGATTGCCGTAATAATAATTCAGTAATTTGCTATTCGAGGCCTCTTCAATTTGATGTTCCGCAATTTCGTTTGCAGTATTACTTGTTACATTGTCCCTTTTCCGGATGTAATTACTGTAATAATAATTCAACATCTTGTTATTCGAGGCTTCTTCAATTTTACCCAAGATTGAGGTGTTTTTTATGTGGCGGATACGTTTAATACTTCTCAGCCTTCGCATTTCTTGGTGATATTTTTCGTCACGGATAGTCTGGCTAAACTCAACTCCCCTAACCGAAATTTTAATTATAAATGCTACTATAAACCCTATTGCAAAAGTTAACAGGAACATGTAAAGCGTTAATAAATAAATATTCATATTTCGTGATTATATAGTTTGGAAATTTATTCAAACAGAAAAAAACATTTAGTCCTAATGATTAGAGATATTTTAACGCCTATTTACATTTAGCCGCATTTATCTCATGCATAATACAACCAGTTGAATATTATTATTTCAATATATTAATAAAGCCTCTTTTGCATCAATTAGTATTACTATTAAGGTAATTGATCTGAAAATAGGATACTAGAACCCTATTTCATTCCCAAAACTTAATAGTAAGCAAAAATTGTAAACAATTAATCTTATTAAAGCGCTATAACTGTCAATGCATCAATCAGGAGTTCATGCAGGACTAAGATGGAGGGAAAGAGTATTACTAAATTAAGAGGGCTCTGTTGATTAAATATTTGGGAGATAGATTGAATATTTTAACAATACTATCAAATACCTGGGATAGATATTTATATACAGGTACAAATCGAATTACATTTAAAACAGAGAGTAAAAAAAGGGAACAAATAGAAAGGTTTAACGAAAAGCTATTATCGGTTTTTGTTTTCTCATCCCAGTCCAGGATATTTGATGCAGCCACAAAATAAGGTTCGTGGGAATCGGAATCCAATATTTCTAATTCATTTGAAGGAGCAATATAATCTAAGGCTATATTGATATGGCCAAAAAATATCAATACCCACAAAAAAATCCGTATAATCCTGTTTTCCCGTATTGTTTTCATTTCAGGGGCAAAAGTAAAAAAATAGAATTTCGAAAAAAAACTAAACCCTGCTTTTTTTTGCAAAAAAAAGCAGGGTTTAGTTCGGATATATACCCTCTAAATTTATGACAAGATATTCGAAAAGGAATTGATTAATAGTTATTTAAAGGAATTGCCTTTGTTAGCTCTACGAATGAAAACTACTCATCCGACATTTGAACCAGCAATTCCCTGTATACGGTTAATAATTTCGATTTTGACACCATACCTATATATTTACCGTTTTTTACAACTGGCAAATTCCATGCTTCGGATATTTCAAATTTATTAATAACACTTTCGGCAGTATCGTCCGTGCTCAATATATATGGCACCTTGGTCATAAAAGTAGTCGCCACTAATTTATCATAAAGCTCGTTTTTAAACATTACATCTCTTACATCGTCCAGTAGAACAACCCCTAAAAATTTATCGTTTGCATCCACTACCGGAAAAATATTCCGCTTTGTTTTGGAAATAAATTGAATTAAATCCCGCAAAGTTGTTTCAGGGGCAATGGTTATAAATTCGGTTTCAATTAACTGCGAAATATTTAAGAGGCGTAAAAGGGCTTTATCTTTATGATGGGTTATTAATGACCCCTCCTGGGCAAGTTTACTGGTATAGACCGAGTGCGGGTCAAAATACGATTTGGTAAGGTACGATACTGTTGCTGTAATAATCAGCGGAACAAACAGCGAATAACCTCCGGTAATTTCGGCAATTAAAAAGATAGAAGTCAACGGGGCATGCATTATTCCCGACATCACCCCGGCCATACCCACCAGAGCGAAATTACGTTCCGAAAGGTGAGTCCAGTTAAAATTATTAACAGCCCGCGAAAAAATGAACCCAATTAGTCCGCCCATAAATAACGAAGGTGCAAATACACCACCTATACCCCCCGCTCCCGTTGTAGCAGCACCTGCAACTACCTTAGTAAAAAGAACCATGGTAAGAAAAATCAGAAAAAGCCACTTGTCATCTTTAAAAGAGTAAAACAGGCTATTATTGGCGACATCCTCGGGGACGCCACCCAATATATGCTGAAGGGTGGTATATCCTTCGCCGAATAAAGGGGGGAATAGAAAAATTAATAAGCCTAGGACTACCCCCCCAATGAGTATTTTCCGAAAGGCACTTTTTATTTTGCTAAAATATTTCTCGAATAAATAAAGGATTTTGGTAAAATATAAGGATAAAAAACCGCAAAATACTCCCAATAAAATGTAAAATGGGACTTTTTCCTTGACAAAAGGTTCGTATAGGGAAAACGAAAAAGTAGCGCTATCGCCCATCATCATGTAGGATATACTGGCGCCGGTGACTGACGATATTAATAATGGAACGATAGACCACATATTCAGGTCGATCATTAATACCTCCAGCGCGAAAATGGTAGCAGCAATAGGCGCCTTAAAAATTCCGGCAATGGCAGCAGCACTTCCACACGATATAAGTAGCGTGCGGTACTTGTAGTTCATCCGGAAACCTCCGGCAATGTTGGAGCCCAAGGCAGCACCTGTATTTACCATAGGGGCTTCCAGTCCTACCGATCCTCCAAACCCAACCGTAAATGTACTGGCTATGATAGATGAGTAAGTGTTATGAAGTTTAATTTTACTACTGTTGCGCGAAATAGCATACAACACCTTCGAAATACCATGGCTAATATTGTCTTTGACAAAAAATCTAATAAACAAAACGGTTAACAATATACCAATACCAGGGAGGGCCAGGTTAACAAAATTGGGCATATTGGCTTCCACATTCGAGAACACAAATTGCCCCGTCAGGTGAACAATATTCTTTAACAATACAGCACTGAGTCCTCCGACAACACCTGTGAGCAAGCATAAAATATAGATAAAGCCCCTGGGGTTTAAATTACGGAATTGCCAAATTTGAATAATGAGGGATTTGTATGCCCCCATAATACGTTTTATTGTTCGCTTGATTATTCCGTGGGTTGAGCTCATTTTTTAAGTAAAGGCATTTAGTCGGCAATAATAAACGATATACCTAAAAGTAAAAGTAACGAAGTACGATGGATTAAACAAACCAAAGTTGTTTTGGAAAGCAACTATCTTGGATATTAAAGAATTGAAGAAGAAATAGAATACCAGTGTAACATCAAATAAATTTATGCGTTATAGAAATGGTAAAAAATAATGAAGCAAATTATTCAACTTAAATCAATGAAGTATGGTGAAAATTAAAAACATTTTAATTGCCGGAATGATGGTCGTGCTTATTCTGGCCTCCAACGGATGCGGTAAAGAAGATGCTTCTTCGGAGCCTGCTTTGCCGCCGCTGACTTCCATGAAAATGGATACTTCGTTTGTGAAAAAAAGTAAATCGGCCCTGCTATACGATTATGTGTATTACACTCAGGCATCGGTAACAGTAGGGATTTGGTCAATTGCTGCTTATCTGCATACGGCACTCCCTGTTGTTGCATTTGAGAAAGCAATAAATACCAAGCCAACAACTTACGATAATGTGAACAAGGTTTGGGTTTGGTCGTTTAAATTCACCTATTTGGTCGAATATCAGGCCGAGCTAACCGGAAAACTGTCGGAAGACAAGGTTTTATGGACTATGAACATTTCGAAAGTAAGCGATCCAACTACAAAATTTAAATGGTTTGATGGTGAATCTCAAATGGATCAGAAAGCTGGATGGTGGAAGATATATAGCCCTGAACTAGGAGAAGTCATTAAAATCACCTGGACCAAAGAAAGCGATAATTTGGGAACACTTCGCTATACCAATATAATAAGCGGAGATGCCAATAAGGAAGGATTTATTGAATTTGGTCAGGTAACTGGCACGCTCGATAAATATTTCTCCATAAAAATAATCAGTGATGCCGGCACTCCAGCCAACAGCGGTAAAACTTTCAAAATTGAATGGAGCAGTACCACAAAAGAAGGAAGTATAAGTGATGTTACTTCTACTCCTGTTAAGTTGGGGTGTTGGGGAACGGATTTTAAAGACAAACCATGTAATTAATTGCAAGTTATGATAATGAAAATGGTCTGTGTCCTATTGGAATGCAGACCATTTTTTATGCAATACCAATTCGAATTTATTTCAATCTGCAATAATTTCAATCTTTAAATTTGAAAAACGGGTTTCCGGTTTAAAAAATAGAGCTAAGGTTTTAAAATTTTGGAACATATTTGGCTGGAATGGAAAGCCGGATGCAGGATTTTCCATAATCAAGGCAGGCCTTGGTATTCATTAAAAAATCTCCACCAATTAGACCTGCAATTCTTTTCGAGCTCACTTTATTGTAAAGGGTGTTAATGTGGCTAAGATCCATAAACATTACATTTACATTTGTCCAAACCCGGTTGCCTACCGAAAACATTTCGAGTTTACCCGGTCGGGCATCAATACTTCCCGGTCCAATACCGCTTGTCATAATTTCGTCGAAACTAACATCGGAGGCAGCATCAGAAATAAAGCCCATATCGAATACACTTCGCGAAGCTCCTGTATCGACAAGCATTTCGCATTCTATATTATTTATTGTACACGGTATAAAAATATGATAGCTATTATGATCGATGGATACAAAATCAAGAGGGAGAATTATTTTGGGCATAGAAAAACATGTATTGAATTTAAGTTCCCACAAATCTAGGTTAAAATGAGAGATTTTAACCAACGTCTCTTTGTAATATAATCCTTTTACAGCTCAAAGTCAATTTTTTTGTGCTGACATATCCCTGCTTTTATGTTGTTTTATGTTTGCCCATTATTCTTGACCAACATTTTGGGTTGCACTAACTTTAAGTTTTAGTTCTTTTCACTTAAGACAATTTCATTTTCCTGAAATTGGTCACGATGGCTTTCTGGGAGATATATATTCTATTCACTTAATAATTATTGTTATGAAGAAAATCTACTTTTGGATCAAACGATTGGTTTTTCTTCTGCTTACAAGTCAGCTTTCCTTTGTATTAAATGCTCAGATGAAAAACCCTGACATTGGATTTAGCTTTACAAATGGAACTTGTGCTCCGGCAGTGGTGCAGTTTATAAACAAAAGCAGTCTGTCTTTTGATACTGCAAAGATTAAATTCAAATGGTTTCTTAACAATGCTCAAACGCCGTTTTTTGTAGGATACCTTCCTGGCAACCAAACATTTCAAAAAGGGTTTTACAATTTACGGGTGGAGGCCGATAGTTTAGGCTTTGGGAAAGGGTATACCAATCGCAATTTTGAAGTAAAAGGAATCCCAAAAGCTTTTATGCCAGTCAATAATGCCCAATATTGTCCAGGTGAAGAAATTATGTTTCAAATAAATGAGCCTGTCAATAATGTGGTATGGAGTTTTGGTGATAATTCATTCTTCGATCCTTACCAGAATAACGTGCATAAGTATATTAATCCCGGCACCTATCAGGTAAAAGTCAAATTTGACAGCGAATGCGGTTCGGATTCTATAAAACAGTTTGTTGTAATAACATCTACCGCACAACCTACTGTAACTGCTTATTCCAAGGGAGATTGGAACGTGTGCTTAAACGATGCCGTTTCTTTCAATACCAACGGGAAATACAAATCCTATTTTTGGGATTTGGGAGATGGTACCACTTCCGACCAGGCTAATCCTTTCCATTCTTATTCGGCAGTTAAAATGTATAACATAATTTTAACGGCAACCAATATTTGCGGACAAACCGGAAAAGATACCGTTCAAATAAATGTGCAGAATAATATTCCTGCATTTGCAGGATTTAACTGGTGGTACGAAAGATCATCCTGCCCTAATTCTCCTGTTCGCTTTGATGCCAATAGCGCAGGAATGTATAAATGGGAATTTGGCGATGGAGGTACTTCCAACCTGAGGAACCCGGTCAATTCCTATTCCGATACCGGAAAATATCTGGTTAAGCTTACGGTTACCAATGGGTGCGGGAATACCACTTCGCAAACACAACCGGTTTTTATTAAATTCGATCCGAATATAATGCCTCCTCAGGCAAACTTTTATATACGCACCGAATACGATAACAATAAAAATGACAACCCAATGGGGATGGATACCCTTAAGGTATGCCCCGGCACGCGGTTGTTTTTTGAAAGCAATATCGGCGATGATGGTTCATTACTCTATAACTGGAGTTTTGGCGATGGAACAATAGCAAAGATGCGAAGTACAGAACATATTTATACAGCGCCTGGAGTTTATGCTGTAACATATAAGGTATATAATCAGTGTGGAGGAATGAATACAACATCGCGCCTAGTTAAGGTGGATAAATTTATCAAGCCAATGGCGATGCTCAAAGCAGTTCCTCAGGTTATCTGCCCCGGTGAGCCGGTATTTTTCTTCGATAACGAAAACGATCCCGAGAAAACCAGAAACCGCTATTCCATCTTTTTTGGCGATGGCACAAACATGCTCAATATTACCAAAAATACCGATACGGTAATGCAAACCCTTGCCACGCATATTTACCAAGCATTAGGGGTATATAATTATAAATTTAAGGTGACCAATATTTGCGGTAACAGCGACTCAATTGCCGGAGCTATAAATGTTCAGGGCGACGCTGCCAAGGTGCCGTTCTATTATGTTGACAATTCCACAACTACCCGAACCGATGGCGTTCAGGATTGGAGCAAGCGTTCGAGCTTTTCGGATAACAAGATAATCATACCGGTTAAATGGGATGAGTGGCCTGGCACTGATAGTGTAATAACCGCCTTTTTCTTTTGGGGGAAATTTGATCCGGCAAACATGGATAATAATAGTGATCCTGCCGGAAAAGCTGGCATAAAGGTTAAAAATATCATAAGCAATGGCGTAGATACGATTGTTGCCTATGTTCCCTTCGACCCGGTAGCAAGCGATAGCGTTGGAATTGCTGTTGCCTGGTTCTGCAACCATTTTCAAAATTCGAATGGCCCAAATGCTTTTGCCATGCCGCTAAAAGTCGGAGGAATACCGGTTACCTCTATCAAAGTTATACCTGCCGGTGTTACCAACCTGAGCACTTTATATCCTCCGGGTGTTGTATTTGCTCCAAATGCATTTACAGGCACCTGTGCTCCCGATGCTAAAGGCGATTGGGTACGAAAAGTAGCTGAGGGGAATTTCTACCTTACCGGAATATATAATGGCCAATATAACATAACTCAGGCGCAGAAACCTTCGTGGGATGGTTCTAATAATCATATTACCAGCGGGGATTATATAACAAAAGGAGATACCATCATTTTCATGAGCGGAGATAAATGCCAGGGAACAGGTGTTTATAAATTTATGGTTAAAGGAAGGATAATCACCTTTACATTACTGACTGATGGGTGCGATTTAAGGAAACAATCCCTGGCAGGTTTTAGCTTTGCTATGCTGGACGATCAAAATATTCAGGACCGTTCGGGTTGCCCTGGCGATATGGTTCAGTTTAAAATTGCCGGAGGAAAGAGCTACGAATGGCATTTTGGCGATAATTCTCCCGTTTCAACAGCCGCTAATGCCTATCATGCATATGCCGATACAGGTAAATATCACGCTTTTGTAATTGCAACCAATGCCTGCGGTCGAAAAGATACCATTCACAGCTGGGTTTCCATTGGTAAATTCAATACTCCCAACGCTTATTTCAATTTGGATAAATACTGGGTGAGCAAAGGCGATACGGTAAGATTTTACTACAATGGAGACAGTGAAAACGATGTTAATAAATACGTTTGGGATTTCGGCGACGGAGGAACGTCCATTCTTCGCAATCCTATGCATCAGTTTTTGTATAAAGGCGGATATAATATCAATCTTAAAGTAACAAATGGATGCGGCACTTCCACTAATATGCAAAACATCCAGGTTGGTGATGCATTTGACCAATGCAATATTCAGGCGAAGTTTGCTGTTGTAAAAGCAGACACCGCCAAGCTTTGGCCAAATATACCAGTCAAATTTCTGGACAATTCGTTTGGTAATCTTACCAAGCGGACATGGGACTTTGGCGATGGTATGCTCGACACGGCATCTAACCCATCCCATACGTTTACCAGAGGAGGAGTTTATAAAGTTTGCCTCTCGGTTTATGATATGACAACCCAATGTTCCGACCAAATTTGCATGGAACTTGCAGTTGGAACATTGCCTTGCAAGGCCGACTATGGCTTTATTGTAAACAATTCGACCAATACGGTTAAATTCAACAATACTTCCCTGAAGGCCAATAAATTTTTCTGGGATTTTAACGACGGAATGGTTAATAATCTGCCAAGCCCTGTCCACCAGTTTAATAAACCGGGAGTTTATAATGTTTGTTTGGTTACGTACGATACAATTAGTAAATGCCAGGCAAAACGATGCGATATTATTACTGTTGGGCAAATAGACACTTCGCGTTATTGTAAAGCCGAGTATTCGTTCTTTGTCAATCACGAAAACAACGAAGTAAACTTTAAAAACCAATCGATAGGCAACATTAAAAACGGGTATTGGAACTTTGGCGATGGATTGTTCGGGTACGAAGAAAACCCCATGCATAAATTTGCCAAACCTGGAGTTTATAAGGTATGTGCGAATATTGTCGATTCATCGGGCTGCCAATCGTCTGTCTGCAAGGAAATTCAGGTAGGGGTTATCAATTGTAAGTCAGAATTCTCTTACTTTATCGAACCCGTCACCAACAAGGTTGTGTTTACCGACAATTCAATCGGAAAAAACCTCAAGCCATTCTGGAATTTTGGCGATGGCAATTACAATAATTCTCCTAATCCTGTTTATCAATACAACCAGCCGGGTCTTTATAAGGTTTGCCATTTTATTAAAGATACAGTATCGGGGTGTGTTTCCGAAAATTGTATGGAGCTTGCGATAGGCGAGGTAAAATGTAATGTCGATTATTCATTCATTATTGAACCAACCACCAAAATGGTGAAATTTAAAGGTATTTCTAATACAACTTTACTGAAGTGGAACTGGGACTTTGGCGATGGAAACTCCGATTCTTCGGCTATGCCCGAAAAGATTTATCAGCGCGAAGGCTTGTATAATGTATGTTTAAGGGTTTACGATCCTGTAAAAAATTGTGTGGCCGATCGCTGCAAAGTAATTGCTATTGGCTCTGCTACCAATGTTGCCGCTGTAGATGCCGACTTCTCCTTTAATCTGGAGCCACAGGTTTTGAAAGCTCAGTTTAACGACAAGTCGACAGGCAACCCGAATAAATTCCATTGGGATTTTGGTGATGGTAAGTTCTCGAACCTGAAAAGCCCCGATCATGTTTATAATAAGCCTGGAGTGTTTAAGGTTTGTCAGACCGTTGCCGATACGGTTACCGGTAAAATTTCGCAAGAATGTAAAGAAGTATTCCTGGCAGCTAAAATATGCCGGGCCGATTTCTCCTTCTTTGTGAACCCCGAAGCAAAAACTGTTACATTTGTTGATCTTTCGTCGCCCGGTATTAAAGAAAACTATTGGGATTTTGGGAATGGCAAATTCAGTATAAAAAAGGATGCCATGAATATTTATGATGGCCCTGGTTTATACAAAGTTTGCAAAACCATTATCGACTCTACTGGCTGTCAGGCACAGGTTTGTAAAAAAATACAGTTAGGCTCACTGGCATGCAAGGCCGATTATAATTATATGATCGATCCGGCAAGTAAAACGGTTAAGTTTATCAACAACTCTTCGGGCAATATTACTTCCTATTTCTGGGAATTTGGCGATGGTAACTTCTCGAACCTGAAAGACCCAGCGCATGCGTTCGTCAAACCAGGTGTTTATAAGGTAAGCCTTTACACTAAAAATACAATTGGGGATTGTGTTTCAGAAATTTCAAAAGAAATTCAGGTTGGAGCTGTAAACTGCGAGGCTGCATTCTCATTCCTGGTTGATGCTGTAAACCGTACTGTTTCGTTGCGCAACGAATCAAAAGGGAACGCCGTTAAATTCAATTGGAACAATGGCCTGGGCATGTCTGATACTTTACCGGATACCAAATTTGTTTATGCTGCGGATGGTAAATATCAGGTTTGTTTGCAGATTTACGACCCAACTACCAATTGTAAAGCAAATATCTGCAAAGAAGTTGTCATACGGAAAGATACTTCGTCTCTCATAGAATCGTTTGCTGCCGATTTCAACTATTTTATCAACCCCGACAGCAACAAGGTTGTTCTATTCGATAAATCAACCGGAAATCCGAGCAACTACTACTGGACCTTTGGCGATGGTCAATTCTACAAAGGGAAGGATGCTGCGCATATTTATATTACTCCGGGTATTTTTAAAGTTTGCCACTCAATATTCAGCACGGCTACTGGTAAATTCGACGAAAAATGCAAAGAACTGATTGTTGGTCAGGAACCTTGTTCCATAACCGCAGGCTTCTCTTTGTTTGTTGATCCTAAAACCCGGAGTGTGTTTATGAGCGACAATTCCAAAGGCTCTGTAACATCGTGGTTCTGGCGGTTTGGCGATGGGAATACTTCCAATAAGCCTAATCCAGCGCATATTTATGCCAAACCAGGGTATTATTTAATCAGCCTTGCTGTTCGCGACACAGTTAAAGGATGCACC
>Ga0316608_1000023_pt1 | contig 80535 bp, 67 predicted proteins | sample MIS2016152B_MG_FD_207673 | JGI IMG/M metagenome (GOLD analysis project Ga0316608, IMG submission 207673) | Microbial mat bacterial communities from Middle Island sinkhole, Lake Huron, Michigan, United States - MIS.2016.152B | ecosystem: Environmental > Aquatic > Freshwater > Lake > Sediment... | reverse complement strand
AACGACTTTGAGTACTTTTCATTATTCCACAAGTTGTTTTCAACATGACATATTGGTTTGTATACTCATAATTAAAGAATTAACTATAACTCTACATCGAACTCACGTTATTAGATAATATTCATTAGCGAAAATATAAATAATATTAGATATTCAATTCTTTTTATTCATTCATTTTTATTTTAATTATACTTTTAAACGATTTATTTATTAACTTTGACAAAGTTATAAAACTTTGTCAAAGTTTAACTTACACAAATATCAAAGTTAAAATTACACCTAAAAGTTGTATAATTTACGCCTTTTATGCATTATTGATTTTAAACATCTTTAACTATATCTGAAAAAAAATTAAAAAAACTACTTCAAAAAATATATATATTTGTGGGATTAAATTTTAATAATCTAATTATAATTTTTATTTAAAAAGTTTTATGAGAAATACATTTGCAAATATACCACCAGTAGTAAAAAATTTACTTATAATTAATGCACTATTCCTGTTGGCTACATATATTCTCCAACAAGTTAACGGATTTGATTTAAATAAAATATTTGCATTATATTATTTTAAATCTGAATACTTTAAACCATTTCAGTTTGTTACTCACATGTTTATGCACGCAGGTTTTATACATCTGTTTTTCAATATGTATGCATTGTTTTTGTTTGGTCAAATTCTCGAACGGCTATGGGGAAGTAAACGTTTTTTATTCTACTATCTGGTTACAGGTTTTGGTGCAGCAGCACTTTATACCGCAGTAAACTGGTGGGAGTTATCTGGTTTAATGTCTGACGCAACTCTATTTTATGATAGTGCAACACCCGAAGCTTTTGATATTTTTACATCAAATCATAGCGAATTCTTTAATATGGACGCAGTAGCTTCATTTATAGACAAATGGTCTTCTATGCCAAAAGATACAGAATCCATTTCTACAGCAATTTCATTAATTCAGGAATCTGTTAAAACTAAAATTGACGTTCCGGTAGTGGGTGCATCTGGAGCAGTTTTTGGTATTTTACTTGCCTTTGGAATGTTATTTCCTAATACTGAACTTTATCTGATGTTTATACCAGTACCTATTAAAGCAAAATATTTTGTAATTGGTTATGGTGCCATTGAATTATATTCGGGACTAGCAAACAATCCGGGCGATAATGTTGCACATTTTGCTCATTTAGGCGGTATGCTTTTTGGGTTTATATTAATAAAATTATGGAAGAAAAATACAACAAATTTTTATTAGAAAATGGAAACAGCTCAGGAAATTAAAAAACTTTTTGCAAATAATAACATTCTTGTCAAACTTATACTGGTAAATGTATTTGTTTATATTTTCGTAAATATTGTTTTTTTATTTTTGTATTTATTTAAAATAGAGAGTTTTACTTCAACAGATTTTATTACATGGCTGGCAGTTCCTGCCGATTTAAACAGTTTGCTTTTCAAATTATGGACACCGGTAACTTATATGTTCCTTCACGAAGACTTCTGGCATATAATAGGTAATATGTTGTGGTTGTTTTTTTTAGGACGTATTTTTCTATTATTTATCGACCAGAAAAAATTATTTGGCGTTTATATAATTGGTGGTTTATCAGGTGCCGTTTTGTACATATTGGCTTACAATGTTTTTCCTGCTTTTTCAGAAGCAAAATATGCTGCAGTCGCTTTAGGGGCATCTGCATCTGTTACCGCAATTGTATTTGCAATATCATCATATAAACCAAATTACGAAATCAGACCATTTGGACTGTTTACAATGAAAATTAAGTGGTTGATTGTTTTATTCATTTTACAAGATTTAATTGGAATTCCAAAAGGAAACGCAGGCGGACATATTGCACATTTGGGAGGTGCTGCTTTTGGATATTTTTTTGCTCTCCAATTATCTAAAGGAAAAGATATTACAAAAGGATTTAATAATTTTATTGATAAAGTTGTAACTTTATTTTCAGGAAACAGAAAATCGAATATGAAAATTGCTTACAGTCGCAAAAAAGACTTTTTCAGTACTGAAAATACTACCACGCAAAAACCCAAATCTGATATGGAATTTAATAAAACAAAATCTGATGAACAAAATGAAATAGACCGTATTCTGGATAAAATATCAAAATCGGGATATGATTCATTATCATCAAAAGAAAAAGATTTTTTATTTAAATTCAGTAAAAAATAAAATATAAATTACTTTGATTTCTCGCAATATCTCGTTATCTTAAACCGATTTTTCAATTTCCGAATTGAAAATAGTATAATAATTATTATTCAGCAGTTTACTTAATATTTGACTGATTAAAATAATTTTCAGATTACTGTTATTAATTTTCAATAAACCAACTATGGAACTTATAAATCAGCATACTAAGAAGATAATGGAAGAATGCAAAATTAAGGCTCGCGAAGCCGGTCTTAGTTTTGACCCCGAAACTTTGGAATATATTGTTACAAACAAAGATTTAATTGAACTTTCGCCCAAAATAATGATTCCCACGCTTTACGATTACTGGGCAAATGATGTTGAAATTCTGAAGAATAAAGCTATTTATAAAGTTTATCCTTCAAATCCTTACGAAACTGTAATTAATTCACGACCAGCTATTTCATTTTACAATGATAATAACCCTGACTGGCTGAATATTATGATTTTTTACCATGTACTTGGGCATGTAGATTTTTTTCAGAATAATATGCTTTTTCAAAATACATGGAACGACGATTTTGTTGGTCAGGCTCTTGCTGATAAACGACTTATATCAAGTTTACGACTTGAGCATAAACGCTGGGTCGATTATGTTATTGAATTCAGCAAAGGAATTGATAATTTGTGCAAGTATTTCGCAAAACTCTCAAAAAGTAATTATAACAACGTTCTGGAACCAACAGATAAAATAAATTTCTATTTCAATATTTTTTTACAGGAAATTGAAAAAGTTGCAGAACATATTATTTTTAACGAAATTGGAAAATATAACGAATATGTTGCACAGAATGAAAATGTTGGTGAACATCTTTTTTTAGCAGATGTTAATAGAAAATATCCCGAATTTGAAAGTTTATTTGAAAAAGAATTCAGAAAAGAAGAAAAAAATATTCCAGATATTCTGGAATTTATAAGAGATAATTCACCTTTTTTACGAAAAGACGAAAATAAGTGGATGAAATCGGTGATGACAATTGTCAGAAATACTGCAATGTATTTTGAACCACAAATCCGCACAAAAATAATAAACGAAGGCTGGGCTAGTTACTGGCATGATTCGTTGTTTATCAGAGACGAACGAATTAGCTCGCACCAAAGCGAATATGCAACTATTAATGCAAAAGTAACTTCGCTAAACAGAATAGGGTTAAATCCGTACGCAATTGGATTACGTTTAATTCAATATGTTGAAGAACTTGCCGATAAAGGAAAAATAAACTATAATTTTCAGAAAATTACAGATGCCGAAGTTCGCGAAAATTACAATAAAGAAACTAAAAAAGGAAAAGAAACAATTTTCAACTTACGAAAAATATTTTCGGATTTTACACTCATAAATACATTTGTTGACCAGGATTTTGTTGATAAACATAATTTATTTGTTGTAGGAAAACGACACAACCAGCAGAAAGGAAAAATTGAATACTATATAAAAAGCAAGAGGGCTGAAGATTATAAGCAAATGCTTATTGATTCGTTATATCACCCTCCATTTATTGAAGTTGATTTTGAAAAAACAAATGATGAAAATCTATTTTTAATTCATCATTTTGAAAATAAGCAACTTTACAAAAACTATATCCACGATACAATGATAGGTATTGAGTATCTATGGGGTGGACAAGTTCATCTCCAAACCACTGAAATATTTGAAAAACAAGTTGCTAATAATGAATCAAAGTACGAATTCCGTAAAGTTCAATATTCTGTAAAAGAAAAAAAAATCACTAAAAAAAGTTTATAAACAAATATAATGACAAAAAATATTAATTTGATTAAAATGAATATATTATAAATTAAATTCTACTTTTCTTATAATATAAAAACTCTGTAAACTTTGTTTCTTTGTGATTAGTAATTTTAAACAAATTCGCTTTTACTTTCAATAAAATATTTTTGTGCTTTAAAAAGTTTTAACAGAAATATTGAAAGATTTTTTGTTTCAGCTAAAATATTTAAATATAGGATACTACTCATATTATCAATTTCGTCATTTTTTATTCTTACAAGTTGAAATGTCCTGTATTCTTCAATTTCGTGTAACAATTCTTCCTGAATAATCTCAAGATATTGTAAATCTGAGAAATTATTTCCTTCTATACCACTAATTATTTTCTCTGTATAATTATTTATTTTATCCTTTAGCTTTTCGAGGTCATCGTTTAATTCTTTTGCAAAACCTTGATGATTATTATCAATATGGTCATAACTTGGAGTAGCTATAAATTGTATAGCATTTGATGTTTCTCTTAAATAATCAATAACTTGTACGTGATACTGTGCAGAATTCAGAAAACTTGGTTTAAGTACCCGAATTATTTTGTGTATGTTTGATTTAAATTCACGTGTTTCTTTATTCATTTTCTTGACCTTTTTCTTAGCTTTCTTCAATAATTTTCGGTCTTCTGTTTCAAGTCCTTTAAGTATATTTGAAAATAATTCAGGAATATTTTTAACAATACTTAATACATTTTCGGTACATATACTAAAAACATTATCTTCTGTAATATCAATTTTTTCGTTGGCTTTTTCAATCTGTTCTTCATTTTCCTTTTCTCTTCTTTTGTGAATAATTTTTGTTCTGTAAAATATAAAAAGTACCATAACAGCCATTATACTAACAGCTATAACACCACCCCAGTGAATAAAAATTGCAATTAAAAATGCAATTAAAAATGCGACTAGTGCAGTAATAAACCAGCCACCTATTACAGAAATAACACCCGAAACTCTGTAAACCGCACTCTCTCTACCCCATGCTCCGTCTGCCAGAGACGAACCCATTGCAACCATAAAAGTAACATAAGTAGTTGATAAAGGAAGTTTGTAAGCTGTACCAATAGCAATTAATATACTTGAAACAACTAAGTTTACTGATGCTCTAACTAAATCAAAAGCAGGTGCTTCTTTTACTTCTTCTTTATTCAATTTTATATTTTCAAATCTTTGTGTTATAGCATTTCGTAAACTCGAAGGTAATAAAGATGCTACAAAATTTCCTCCCAAAAGCGAAACTCTTACAATAGACCTCGATAAAGCTGTTGAACCAAATCGCTCATAACCTGAATCTTGTTTGCTTAATTTTATTGATGTTTCGGTAACGGATTTTGCTTTTTTTGAAGTCCATAACGTAATAACCATAATTAATCCAGCCATTAACAGTAAAAAAACAGGAGTCTGTACTTTTTCTGATAAACTCTCCATTGTAAATAAATCGTGTGAAACACCTGAGGCTATATAATCCTGGTATGAAAAAAGTCCTGCTATTGGAACTCCCACAAAATTAACTAAATCGTTTCCGGCAAAAGCCATTGCAAGAGCAAAAGTTCCGGTTAAAACTACAATTTTTAATACGTTTATTTTTGTAAACCAAATCAGTACCTGAAAAATTACAGCCCATAAAATAAAACTTGCTACAAATATTAACAATTCGTGATGTAACGCGTATTGAACAATTGTAGTATCAGCTAAAACCGAACCTTTAAAGCCTTTAATAAACATAAAATATGTAATAACGGCAAAAGATAATCCACCCCACAAAGCACCAAAATATCTGTATGTTTTTTTAAGATCGAATGAAAATAACAATCTTGCAAGAAACTGAATAATAACTCCAAATGTAAAAGCAATTACAACCGAAACCAAAATTCCGGATATAATTGCCAAAGCCTTGTCTGAATTTATGTATTGACTTAAAACTCCTCCTTCGGAGCTGATTTTTATAAGTGAAATTCCAACTGCTGCACCAAGTAAACCAAATACCAGCGAAACTGTTGTTGATGTAGGAAAACCAAATGTGTTAAAAAAATCAAGTAAAATTACATCAGTAATCATAACTGCTAAAAAAATGATTATGATTTCCGAAAAAACAAATTCCTTTGGATGAAAAACGCTATTTCTAGCAACTTCCATCATTCCGCTCGAGAAAATTGCTCCAATAATCACCCCCAAACTAGCAACAATCATCACAACCCAAAATTTGCCCGATTTTGAACCTATTGCAGGTGCCAGAAAATTTGTTGCATCATTGCTAACCCCTACTGTTAAATCTGTTATTGCTAACAGAAATAAAAAACCTATTATCAATATATATACGCTTTCCATTTCGCCTAAACTTAATTTTCTGCAAAAATAAGTATAATTTTTTTTTATCTTTTATTGTAATATTAAGTTATTGTTAATTCTATTTCTCGAAGTTGTAAATTTCAGGTTAACAAACATATATTTAGATTTGTATAAAAATAAAAACATCGAACGTTTTTAAGTTTTTATCAACTATAATATTACTTCTGATATTATTTTTAAAAATCAATATCAAAATTTTATTTTGTAAAATTATTTTGATAAATTGAAAAATTAAACAACTTTTGCATTATTAATTTCTTAGTTTTTTTATAATAGTCTTAAAATCAAACAATACAAATTCATTACAAAAAAATAACATGGGAAAACAATTAAATGAAAATATTTCGTTAAAGATACTTAAAAATCTTTATTCTGAAGATTTTGAAATACTTACTCCTGATAATAAAAAAATGAAAATACCTGAAAGTGGCTCTTTAGGATTGCTTGCACTAGGCTATAAAGGATTAATAGCTTGGCGAAAAGCTAAGAAGGAAAATTTAGATGAAAATAAAAAATTATTGTAATATTTAAGAATTGATGAAAAAAAAACAAAAAGTATTGATAATTGGTTGGGATGCTGCTGATTGGAAAATAATTAATAGTTTAATGGATGCCGGCGAAATGCCATCAATGGAATATCTTGTTAACAATGGTGTTATGGGAAATCTGGCAACTCTCGACCCTCCTTTTTCACCAATGCTCTGGACTTCTATTGCAACAGGTGTAAGACCAGATAAACACGGAATTCTAGGGTTTGTTGAACCTACAACAAACAAAATAGGATTAAGACCTGTTTCTTCAACATCTCGAAAAGTTAAAGCTATTTGGAATATATTAACACAAAAAGGTTATAAATCACATGTTGTTGGTTGGTGGCCCTCAAATCCGGTTGAACCTATAAATGGTATTATGCTTTCAAATCATTATCAGAAAATGAATGAAGACAAGCAAATGCCGCTTCAAAAAGGAAATGTTCATCCAGTAGAATTATCTGGATTGTTTGGTCATCTCAGAATTCATCCAAGCGAACTTACAGCCGAACATTTGCTACCGTTTGTACCAAAAGCTGCCGAAATAGATCAGGAAAACGATAAGAGACTTTTCAATATAGCAAAAAATATTGCTGAAACTTCAACTTTACACGCTGCAACAACTTGGATAGCTGAAAATCAGGAATGGGATTTTCTTGCTCTTTATCTGGATTCTATAGACCATTTCTGCCATGGTTTTATAAATTATTATCCACCAAAACTAAAAAACATTCCTGAAAAAGATTTTGAAATGTTCAAAGGTGTAGTTTCAGCAGCCTATAAGTTTCATGATATGATGCTTGGAAGACTTATAAAACTAGCGGGTGAAGACACTACAATTATTGTAATTTCAGACCACGGTTTTCACTCAGACCATTTAAGACCAACACTTTTACCCGACGAACCGGCTGGACCGGCTTATCAGCACAGAAATTATGGAATTTTTTGTATGAAAGGTCCTGATATAAAAAAAGATGAACGAATTTATGGGGCTACTTTACTTGATATTACACCAACATTGCTTTATCTTTTTGATTTACCAATTGGCGAAGACATGGATGGTGTTCCTATTGTTCAGGCTTTTAAAAATCAACGAAAAGTAAAAACAATTCCATCATGGGAAAAAGTTGAAGGCGAAGCCGGAATGTTACCAAAAACTCAGCAGGAAGACCCTTATGCTTCTGTCGAAAGTTTACAACAACTTGTTGAATTAGGTTATATTGAAGAACCTGAAGATGATTTGCAAAAAAATGTTGAAAATGTAGTGGCTGAATCTGAATATAATCTTGCCAGAGTTTATATGGGTGCAAAAAAGTTCGATTCAGCATTAACTATCTTGGAAGAACTATTTAAAAAAGAACCTTTTAGCTCTAGATTTGCATTCAGATTATTTGATTGTTACAAAGCAACAGGAAATTTCGAAAAATGTCAGTCATTAATTAACACTTTTAAGGAGGAAATAATTAAAACAATAATTACTAAAGATGAACTGAAAAAGATTTCGGAAGAAACAATGCCAGATAATTTAACACAGTCTGAAAAAGAAAAATTTAATAATACTAAAAACAAAAAACAACTGAATAATAAACGAATAAGAAGAGATTTAATACAAGCTGATTTAAAACAAGCAGATATTTATTTATCAGAACGAAAAAATAATAAAGCTTTTGAGATTTATAACAACATAACAAAAATAGCATCTGACAGTTATGTATTGCATCTTACAATTGGATATGCAAATTTGAAAATTGGAAAATGGAAGAAAGGGATAGAATGTTTCAACATAACAGTTGAAAAAGATTCTGATAATTATGATGCTCATTTTGGTCTGGGGTTTGCATATTTACAATTAAGAAAATATGAAAAAGCAATAGACGCATTTTTGGAATCAATTAATCTTTATTATAATTCTCCAAAGGGACATTATTATCTGGCTGAAGCCTTAATCAATATCAAAGATTTTGAGAATGCTGCTAATGCCTTAAATATTTGTTTATTAATAGCACCTGGATTTGGAAAAGCAAGAAATCTTCTGATTGAGATTTATAACGATTATATGAATATGCCTGAACTTGCAACCAAACTTATGGATTATTATGAAATTAGTAAAAATAATATTAAAGAATTAATTGAAGAAAATGATGATGATAAATACAAATTTGTTACAGAATTAAACATAGTCTCAAGAGATATTAAAAAGATAAAATCAAAAGGAAACCCAATTATTGTTGTTTCAGGATTGCCTCGTTCTGGAACTTCGTTAATGATGCAAATGCTTGAAAAAGCTGGGGTTGAAATTTTTTCAGATAATAAAAGAGCAGCAGACGAAAATAACCCTCTTGGATACTACGAGCACGAAGCCGTAAAAAAACTTGATAAAGAAAGCAAATGGTTGAAATATGCAGAAGGTAAGGCTGTTAAAATTATTTCACATTTACTCGAATTTTTGCCATCAAAGCATTTTTATAAAATTATTTTTATGAACCGTGATATTGATGAAATAATAAAATCGCAACATAAAATGCTACTCAGAGATGGAAAAGCAAAAACTAAATCGAATGATTTTCCTATTAATTTAAAAATTGCATTTTTAAATAATTTAGAGAAAATTAATCTCTGGGCTAAAAAAAATTATAATGCCGAAATCATTTATATAAATCATAGTGATATTATAAAAAACCCTGTTAATGAGGCTATAAAGATTTTAGATTTTTTAGATATTAAAGCCGATTCTAATAAAATGGCTTCTGTTGTTGACAAAAATCTTTATAGAGAAAAAAAATAAATTGATTTTTAAAATTTAATTTATTACATTTGAAAATATTTTTTTTAATCCCTTAAATTCGCAAGTCTATTTGTAAATGCTTGTTAGTGAAAACACTCACAAGGTGATGATGCACATGTCAGGTGTTTTCACCTGACTGTAAAACAATAGCTTAAAGTGCAACTTTCGGATTTAAGGCAATCAATAAAATATCATTTAAAAATATTTTTTAATCAATAAAATTACAATTATGAGAAAAGAATTACAAAAGAAATTAAAAAATTATTCTTTAGCTACAGGTGCAATTCTTGCTGCTGGAGTAGGTGCTAATGCACAAGTTGTTTATACTGATATTGAAGATGTTACGTTAGTAGCAACTGCTGGTGGTGTTTCTTACGAACTAGATGTAAATAACGATTTAACTACCGATTTTATAATTGAAAATGGTAAAGGAAGTAGTTCGGCTGTTGACTTTTTAAGATTTTGGCCTGCTGCTTCATTAGGTACAGCTACTGTTGTTTTAAATGGAAACGAAGCTTTAGGTTCAACTTCTGCTAGTGGTGCTTATTTTAATGCTTTTGCACTTAATTTAAATGATCCTATTAATGATACAGAAGCTACTTGGAATGGAACAATTAATGCCGGTGCTGGTACATTAGCTTGGGGTGCTGCATATGGTAACTGGGCGGCAGGAGCAACTGACAAATATATCGGTTTCAGATTTAAAATAGCACCTGCAACTACTTGGAATTATGGTTGGGTACGTCTTGATGCAACTGCAAATGGAGCAAGTGTAACTGTTAAAGATTATGCTTATGAAACAGCAGCTGATACAGAAATTTTAGCTGGTGAACTTGCACCTAGTAGTATTAAAAATTTAAACAATGCTAATTTAACTGTTTTCCCAAATCCTTCAAATGGAAAAGTTAACGTTAATGTAACAGATAATAAACAATACAGCGTTAAAGTTGTAAATGTTTTAGGTCAGGTTATTATGCAAAATGAGATTGATGCATCAAATAATTCTATTGATTTAACTTCATTTAGTAAAGGTTTATATCAATTAATTTTGAATGATGGCAGCGTTTCAACTGTAAAAAACATAGTTGTAGAATAATTTATAAATAAAAAAATGAAAGCTGTCTATAAAAAGGCAGCTTTTTTTGTTTATACTAAATTGCTTGAATAATTTGGAGTTTATTTTAAACACGAAGGCACTAAAACACTAAATTAAAATACTTTGTGTCTCCGTGTCTTTGTGTTCAATTATAAATTATTTAAACATATTAGTATATAAAATCTAAATTATTGAAAATTAATAAACTATTTTCAATTTCACAAATTAGTTTAATATCAAAAAATTTCTATTCAAATCCAAGTTCAACATATACAGGTTTATGGTCTGAACCAATATTATAGCCAACTTCTCGTTTTTTTACAAAGATATTTTCGCTAACCAAGCAATGGTCTAATGTTGTGGTTGTTAAAAAAGGTATCAAATGCCACGAATGATTAAATCCAAAACCTTTACGGCTATCTGTTAATTTTGTTTCGGTGCAAAATGATTTAAAGATTACCGAATATGAAGTTAAGTTTAAATCACCAATTAAAATAAGTTCATAATCTCTATTTGCTTCACTTAAAGCAATATTATTTAGATGATTATTTCGTTCCTCATAATTAAATTTGTGAAGTGGTGGTTTTGGATGCGTGGCAATTATTTTGATTTTTTCACCTGAAAACTCAAAAAAAGCTGTTATTGAAGCAAGATTTTGATTATTATATACAGGTGTTTCAATATTTTGCAGTTCAATTTTTGAGTAAATAGCTATACCAAAATTATTATCTGCCGGAATTTCTTTTTTGTAAGGATATTTATCAGTAAAAGGTTTCAATTCATCAATCCATTTTTGACTTGTTTCAAGAAGAACCAAAATATCAGGATTTTTTTCGGTAATATATTCATTTGCTTTTAAGTAGTTTTTATTGGTAGTTAGTACGTTGGCACAAACAATTTTCACGGTTTTTTCAATATTATCGTTTTTATTTCCACCAAAGTAAATCGAAAAAACTTCAATTCCTACAATAATAGTAAAAGTTAGTACCGCAAAAGTTAATATCTTGTTTTTAACAAAAAAAGAAATTACAAACAAAGCAAATAAAATACAGAAATACTGTAATTTGAAATGAGAAAGAACATCTAAAATCCAATTATGTTTTCCAAAAAAAGAAAGAAAAAATAAAAAAAACACAAAAATTGAAATAGCAGAAATAATTTTTTTTGAAATTCGTAATAATCTATTTGTCATGAATTTATGTTGATTAGTTTAAAATTAGTGTAAAGAAACGTAACAGTTGTCTGGTGAAAACACCTAACAAGTGTATCAATAACAACACATTTCAGGTGTTTTCATCTGAAATTTATACGTCATTTTATGTTTTACATTACATTAGTTACATTCACTAAAAAAACAAAATTAGTAATTTATGCGAATTAAATGTTGATTTTTTAAAGTTTATATAAAACACTGGATGTTAGTATGTAACTAGGTTATAGAAAAGGTATGAACTCAATAAATGGAAATAAAAAAAAGTATTTTGTTTTAGTCTTATAAATACTTGATAGCGTAAATTAATAGTAACTTATCACTAAAACAAACCTAGCTGTGATCCATTTGGGAACTCTTTGATGTCTGCTATAAAGTTATAAAAGTATATCTGGAAAACTAAATGTTAACATGTTACAACAAATATACTTTTTATTTCAAACAGTGAAAAATTGCACGAGTTCATTTCATGATGACATAAATTTTGAAAAAGTCACTACTTTTGTACGCTACCAAATATTTATATAAATGTGATTTTTAAATAATTTTAATTTTTATACTTATTTTAATAAGAAGTTGTTTAAATTTATATATATAATTATATACTAACAATTTATCTTACAATGTCATTTCTTGAACTTTTTCACCGTAAGGTAAATCTCTTTGATGAATGCAATTAAGTTATAAAAAGTAAACTTTTCTCACGTAACGAAGTGAGTAATCTGAAATAATTTTGCAATGTACAACAAATTAACATTTTATAATTTCAGTAGATACATCAAATAGATTTACTCCCAAAAGGTCGTGAAAAAGTTCATGGAAATGACAATTAAGTGTATTTTTTTATTAAAATATTTTTTTGATAAAATTTTAAATAACCTCTAATTGACTTTAAAATATTTTTATGGTATATTTGCAGCATGAATAAAACAAAAAAAATATTAACTATATTGTTATCAATAATTTTCGTAATTTCAGTTACAGGAGTTACTGTTATAGAACATATATGTAATATTTGCAAAATAAAAGAATATAGTTATTTAATTGAAAATAAGGATAATTGTAAACAAGAAGTTAGCAATATTTCAGATGATAAAAATTGCGAAAACGAACAAACTTGTTGTACACATTCTTTCTCCAATAAATACAAAGGAGATAAACTAATAAATAGCAAATGTTGTTTCGACAAAATTAGTTTTTTCAAGATATTTCAAACATTTGTTTATAAATTCAGCAATAGTCAATTTAAAATTAAGGAAATAAATAATTACCAATTAGCTGAAAATATTCAAAAATATATTTCAGAAAATCATAAATACCAAATTATCTTATTTGAAAGTCCTCCGTCCATAAATTGTTCAAAAAAACAAAATATACTTAACTGTCAATTAATTTTGTGATTATAATTATCATATCCCATCAAATTTTATATTCATAATTCAATGCTGATTAGTTTAGTATTTCCTAAGCTGTCATATCTTTGGAACTAGTTGGTTTTAAAAAAAGTTAAATAAAAATGAAAATCTGAAAAAACAAATGTATTTTCTACCTATCGGTCGTGAAATTGTTCAGATATACTTTTGCATTTTATACTTTTATAATTCCACTAGTGTCATGTCAAACATTAAATGACGCTTAAATTTCAAGTGAAAACACCTGAAATGTGTTGTGATTGATGCACTTGTCAGGTGTTTTCACCTGACAACTATAGCTTGACATAACACTAGTTTACTCACATTGTTCGTGAAAGAGTTCTTTTATGAAGATATTATGGCAATATTTTAAGTATATTACCAACTAAACTACATTGATAAATATTCAGGCATTAAAAATTCTTTATAATAACAATTTTAATATTCTAAAAATGAAAATAATATATATATCATTATTTCTTCTTTTTCTGAATTTTACATCTTTTTCACAAAAAATTACTGGTTCAGTAAAAGGTCTTGAAAATCAAACAGGAGAAATGGTAGAAGTCGAGTTAGCCTTTGCAAATATATACTGGGCTGACACTCAAATTGGAACAGTAACTGATAAGCACGGAAAATTTGAAATCAATAAAACATCTTCAACAAAATTACTAGTTGCAAATTTCATAGGTTATAAAAATGATACTATTGAGATTGCAGATGATATTTCAGAAATAACTTTTCTTTTGACAAATAACATAGAACTTAGTGAAGTAGTTATATATCAACATAAAGATGGTCAAATGATTTCATCGTTAAATCCAATTTATACAACAGAAATTACATCAGCAGGATTAGAAAAACTTCCGTGTTGTAACTTATCCGAAAGTTTTGAAAATAATGCATCTGTAGATGTTTCATTTTCAGATGCAGTGTCAGGTGCAAAACAAATTCAAATGTTAGGCTTAGCCGGAATATACACACAGATATTAACCGAGAATATGCCATCAATCAGAGGGTTATCATCAAGTTATGGCTTAGCTTTCATTCCTGGACCATGGATGGAATCTATTCAGATTTCTAAAGGTACATCAAGTGTAATAAATGGGTATGAATCAACAACCGGACAAATTAATGTTGAATTAAAAAAGCCAAATGAAAGTGAAAAATTTTACATAAATATTTTCGCTAATCAAGAAGGTAGAGTTGAAACAAACATAAATACAAAGTATAAATTTTCTGAAGATATAAGTACAATGATTCTTGCCCATGCATCTGCTTCACAAATGATTATTGATGCAAATAATGATGGTTTTCTGGATATTCCAAAAACAGACCAGATAAATTTTATTAATCGTTGGGAGTTTCAAATAGCACAAAAAATTGAAATTAAGGTTGGTCTAAAAATTCTAAAAGAAAACAGAAAAGGAGGTCAGGTTGGTTTTTACGAAGATAGTGAAAATACTTCTTTAAATTATTATGGAATAAATTTAAATACAAAAAGATACGAAGCATTTGCAAAAGTCGGAATTTTATTCAGCAAAAGAAAAGAAACCGGTTTAGGAACTATGTATTCTGCATCTTACCATAACCAAAATACTTTTTTTGGGAATAATAAATATTCAGGAACTGAAAAATCATTTTATGCAAATTTTATTTTTCAAACATACATGTTTAATACAAATCATAAAATTAGTACTGGAACGAGTTTTATGTACGATAATTTGAACGAAGTATTAAATGAAAATCAATATCTTAAAGAAGAAATTGTACCCGGAATATTTGCTCAATATACTTATAGTTTCCTTGATAAAATGAATATAATTATAGGATACAGAGCTGATTATAATTCAGAATACGGATTATTTTTAACACCTAGAGCACATTTTAAATATAATATTCTAAAAAATACAACATTACGTGCTTCAGCAGGTAAAGGTTATAGAACAGCCAATATTTTTGCCGAAAATATTAGTTTTCTGGCAAGTTCTCGTCAAATAATAATTAAAGAAAAATTAAAAGCTGAAGAAGCGTGGAATTTTGGAACAAGTTTAGTACAGAAAATTGAAATAGATAAAAACAAATCTATTACAATGAGTATTGATTATTACCGTACCGATTTTGTAAATCAAGTAATTGTTGATGCCGATGCAAATTCAAGAGAAGTAAGTTTTTATAACCTCAACGGAAAGTCATATTCAAATAGTTTTCAATCTGAAATTAATATAAAACTTATTAAGGGACTTGATATTACTGCTGCTTTTAGAGTTAATGATGTAAAAGTTACAATGCACAACGAGTTAATGGAGAAACCATTGGTTAACAAACACAAAGGATTATTAACAGTATCCTACGCAACAGCATACCGAAAATGGGTATTTGATGTTACAAATCAGTTTAACGGTACAAGTCATTTGCTAAATACGAGCGACAATCCTGTTCAGTATCAACTTGGTGAAAAATCTCCGACATATTATATCTTACATGCTCAGATTACCAGAAATTTCAAAAGAATGGAACTTTACTTAGGTGCTGAAAATCTGACGAATTTTATGCAGGAGAATCCAATTATTGCAGCAAATGAACCTTTTGGAGAATATTTTGATTCTTCTATTATATGGGGACCATTAATGGGAAGAAGTTTTTATGCTGGTTTCAGATTTTCAATTAAATAGATTTTTTTTGATAAATAATTTTTTTAAAATCTATTCTAATTTCTTAATATTTATAACTTTAAATTTAAAACACCATGAAATTGAGATTATTATTAACAGTTTTTACCATTTTATTTATTGGTAACAGTATTTTTGCTCAAAGCAAAAAAGTAGAAACCGTAGTTATTCAAACATCAGCACAATGCAGTATGTGTAAAGAGCGAATAGAAAAGGAGCTTGTTTACACTAAAGGAGTAAAAAAAGCTGAACTAAATTTGGAAGACAAAAAAGTTACAGTTACTTTTCAAGGAAAAAAAATTACAGCCGATGGAATTAGAACGGTTTTATCAGATTTAGGTTATGATGCAGATGAAGTAGTTTCAAACAAAGATGCATATGCAAGTCTTCCAAACTGTTGCAAAAAACCTGCAGACCGAGGAAGTTGTACAGAAATGCACGAATGATTTGTATTTTAGATATTTATTGAATGAATTTTTATTGAGTAATAGTGTAATATTTTTTTTCACTATTACTCTTTTTGTTATAATTGAAATTCAAGATTTTTGCAATTATTAGAGATTAAATTCTTGATTTAAAAAATGATAGAATGAATAGGTTTGATTAGTATAATTTTTTTTAAATTCTTTGAGTCTACTCCTAGTGTCATGTCAAGAGAAAGTTGTCAGGTGAAAACACCTGACAAGTGCAACATTATCTGCACATTTCAGATGTTTTCACCTGAAATTTATACGTCAATTAATGATTGACATGACACTAGATATATTATTCATGGAAAGTTGCAAAGACCAAAAAAAAGTTTTTTTTTATAATAAGTGCTTCGCGATTTAGAGTCTTTGGGTGATTTTTTATTTTATGATTTTTGATAGTACACACTTGTTTGAAGTGAAAAAAAAAAGCTCGAATTAATTCGAGCTTTTATTTTTTTTGTGGGCCCACAAGGACTTGAACCTTGGACCCCTTGATTATGAGTCAAGTGCTCTAACCACCTGAGCTATGGGCCCCCTCAATTTTACTTACAAATGAGGCTGCAAATTTAAATATTAATATTTATAATCCAAAAAAAAGATATACTTTTTAAAGATTTTTTTTATATATTGCTTAAAACATTCTTTTGTTACAAAATTTAATTTTATCTATTAAGCTAAATACTAATAAATTAAATTATTCAACTCTGTTTGAACTTTTATCTATGTAAAAATAAAGAGTATCATTATCGTTTACTTTAAGACAAACAAAAGCTCTTCCATCTTTAAATTTTTCTCCTGCATTTAGCATTTTTTTATAGTTAAAATCGAAAATTGGAGGAACTACAATATTCATATCTTCATCTACATACCCAAATTTACCTTTTGATTTGTTGTAAGGTTCAAATAAATATTTGAATAATCGTAAACCTTCGCTTGGATCTCGCATACTTACAAAATATGCTGCAGAATCTAGAAAAATTAATTCCTGTGCTCTTTTAATATATTCTTCTTTAAGCTTCTTAGCTTCTTCAACTTTAACTGGAGCAATAGAATCTTCGGGTTTAAATCTGATTGCATTTTTGTATGAATATATAGCACTGTCGAGATAGTGAACTTTTTCTTCGATGTAATTATTTAGGTAGTAATCACCTTTTTGCATTTGAAATTCATACATCGAAGTTATTTTATTTGCCTGTGTCATTACAATTTCTCTTTTTACAGGCGGAATTGTTTGTATCAGTAAAATAAATACAACCAATAACATAAACGCAACTAAGGTGTATAATAAGTTTTTACGAACGGTTTTAATTTTAAAATTAAGGTCGGCATTTTTTTTATCAAAATTTCTTGCCTGAAAATAAAAAAATGGAGCAACAAGTGGGTTCAAAAAAGATGCCGGAGCTTTTTTAAATACTTTATTTCCAGTGTGCATTAATCTTGCAAAGGCTCTCTTATCTTGTAATGTCTGATTATTTGGCTCTGCTTTAAGTGCTTCTTCGTATTTTAAAATTGCAAATTCGTAATTTCTACTTTCAACCAATGCTTCAGCAAAAGCAAAATTATATTTTTTAATTATTTCTTTTCTTTTATCATCAATAAAATATGCAACTTCATAAGAATGTAATGCGTTCAAATAATCACTTTTGGCAAAATAAATATCTCCTTCCGAAATTTTATTTCTGTAAATAATCATTTTTTCGCATAAGTCTTGACCTTGCTCAACTTCTTCATTTGCAGTTTCTTTTATATCATCTCGTTCCCTAATTTTTTCGTAAACAAATAGTGCTTTTTCGTACAATTCGTTTATTTTAAACTGTCGGGCTTTAAAAACTAAATCTGCTGTTGAAACACCTTCTGTTTCAATAGTTTCAAAATCAAATCGCTCTTTCGGAAATTTATTTTTCTTGAAAATTATTTCGTGTTCTGATTTTTGATTTTCGTCTAAAGAATCTAAACTTTTCAGAATTTTATTATTTTGCTTTTTTAATTTATTGAACGAAAATAATTTATCTGTTTCAGGCTCTTCGTTTTCGTCTGAATTTGTTTCAGATATTTCATTTTGCTCTATGTTTACTGCTTCGAGATGTTGTTTTTCGACTTCACTTAGTTCGATGTTTTCCGAAATATTTTCTGATTTTTCTATTTCTGCTACTTCTTCTTCGGTAATCTGTTCTTCGGTTTTACGTTCAATAACAAATTCAATATCCTCATTATTTGTATTTTCATCAGAAATATTTTCATCTTCTAATTCAAATAATCCATCGTTAATATCAATAATTGAACTTAATTTTTTTTCAGTTTCAATATTTTCAGTATTATTTTGGTTATTCAAACTTCCAAACCATTTTTCAAAAAGTCCGTATTTATCTAATAATTCTTTTATAAATTCACCATCAAACAATTGAATATTAACTTGATATTCTTCAGTCATTTTTGCTTTCCAGTTATACCACCACAAACTTTCGTCGTCGTTAAAATCCATTGGTACACACAATACCCATGCAAATAATGGATGTTCTTTTGGATTATGTGCAATTATAGAATCATTAAATGCTTTTCTAATCTGACCTTTACGTGAATTAGACAAGTCTTCGAGAAAATATTTTGTTTGATATAAAACTCTGGACTTTTCTGTTGAAATGTTTTCAGAGATTTGTGAAGTAGACTCTATAATTTTACCAGGGAAATGTCTTTCTAACAAATCAATACAAAGAAGATTAAATGCATCTCGAGTTGATTGTTCCCCATCGTATTTTTTTCTGAATTCGTACCAGATTTTTTCCATCAGTTTATTTTTTTTGATGAATATTTTTTTATTATAAAATGCCAATTTTTATAGAATTGTACAAATATGCAACTTTTTGTGAGGAAAAATAAATATTTTTTTATCTAATTTATCAAAATATTGAAAAAAATTAAAAATAATTGGAGTTTTGCTTAGTTTGTTATACTTTTTTTTTAAAAAACAACTTTTAGGTTTGTGTAAGCAAATGGTAGAAAACTAGCTGAACTTTTTCTAAAACAATTTTACCATTTCTGCAAATAACCAAATTTTATTAAATACATAAAAAATTCCTTTTTCCATTTTTAAAAGATTTCTTACTCAATATCAAGTTAATAAAACAAAAAGCCTCATAATTATTAATATTTATGAGGCTTTATTTTTTTGAAGAAAATAAATTATTTAGTTTTAAATTTTTCTTTTACTCCATATAACATAATCTTAGTCATTTGTTTAATATCCATGCCTCTTGAACATCCCCAATCATTTGCAGCCACACTGTCGTCAATACTTTTTGGCCACGAATCTGCAATTTTTTGGCGGAAATCCGATTCATAAGTTATTTTAAAATCGGGCATGTGAACTTTAATTTCTTCAGCTATCTCTTTAGGAGAAAAACTAATACCACCTAAATTATAAGCCGAACCAATACTTAATTTACTTCTATCAGCTTCCATTAAATTTATTGTTGCTTTAATTGCATCGGTCATAAACATCATTGGCAAATAGGTGTTTTCAGTTAAAAAACACTTATAAGCTCCTGATTTTACAGCCTCATAAAAAATTTCAACAGCATAATCAGTTGTACCTCCACCCGGTTCTGTTTTGTAACTTATCAAACCCGGATAGCGAATACTACGCACATCAATTTTATATCTGTTTGAGTAATATTCGCACCATCTTTCTCCTGCTAATTTGCTTATTCCATAAACAGTATTAGGCTCCATTATTGTAAGTTGCGGAGTATTTTCACGTGGAGTTGTTGGTCCAAAAACTGCGATTGAACTAGGCCAGAATACTTTTTTAATTTCAGGAACTTCTTTTGCCAAATCAAGAATATTCATCAGACTTTCCATGTTTATATTCCAAGCCTGAACCGGAATTCTTTCTGCGTTGCCCGATAATACAGCAGCCAGTACATATATCTGTGATATTCTGTGACGTATAACAAAATGAATTAATCGTTTGTTATCTAGCACATCTAAACTTTCATAAGGTCCGGAATCCAAAACATCTTTTGCCGGTTCTTTTATATCGGTAGCAAAAACGTTTGAATTTCCATAAATTTTTCTTAATTCGAGAGTTAACTCAGAGCCAATTTGACCAGAAGCTCCAATTATTAATATTCTTTCCATATTACATCAAAGTCCTAAAATGTTAAACAATGTGCCAAAATATAATAAAAAAAATCTTCAAATACTGATTTAAAACATAATTTTAAAAAAATATTTTTAAGATATTAAATTTAAGTTGCAAATTGCTTTTGTTGAATGACTTAATGTAGAAGATTACTTTTAGAATTGTTATTCCAACCAGCTTGATAATCATAATTTACAAAAAATATTTTCAAATCTGCCTGATACTCGTAATTAACATAATAAATGGTTTTATCTGCTTGATAGTCGTAATTTACGTTATACCATAAACCATCTTTATTTGCCTGATAATCATAATTTACGATATACACTTTTAAATCTGCCTGATAGTCGTAATTTACTACATATACTTTTAAATCTGCCTGATAATCATAGTTTACTTTATATACTTTTTGAGAAAAAGAATTTAAAGCAAAACCTATTAACAATAAGATAATCAATAGATAATTTTTCATATTAATAGTTTCAAAATTTATAATAAGTAGTGTAAATAATTTGGATTAAATTAATTAATATAATGGGTAAATATACTAAAAATTAAACATTGTGCTTTTGTGTTTAATTAAAAATTTGAGAACTAGAATACTAATTTCAAATAGAACGATTTTTTTAAAATTATGTTTTATTTTTTATTTTCTTCCGGAATATTTTGAGTATCAAAAAGAGTAGGATAGTCAGAATCAAATTTCTTTAAAATAGCGGTAACAATAGTTTCACGCATAAATTTTGATTTACTTTTTACTTTATATTTTGAGCAGTATTTATTAAAAGCCTGAAGTTCATAGTCATTTAAAAGTAAGCTAATTGAATGCTTTCTTTTTAATTTTTGTTTATCCTGATTAATATCGTTTATATTTCTTTTTTTCATTACTTTTAAAAAAACTATTCTGCAAATTAAATAAATATTTTGTTTTTATAAAACTTTTTTTCAATAAAGTAACTAAGAAGTTATTAAGAAAGATACAGGTATTTTTTCCAACTAATAAATTTTAACTATCATAATCTTTGTATATTTTTGTTTTTCTGATATTTGAAAATCAAAAATAGCTCAAATCAAAAATATTCCATAAATATCAAATAAAAAGTTTTTACATCTAAAAAAAAGAATTAATTTTGCAGAACGTATTAACCTATAATCACAGTTTACTGGGGGGTATTAGCTCAGATGGCTAGAGTATTTGACTGGCAGTCAAAGGGTCATCGGTTCGATTCCGATATACTCCACAACAATAAAACCTACAAAGCTTATTTACATAGTTTTGTAGGTTTTTTGTTTTTGCAAGTATTCCAAATTAAACACATCTTTTTACTATCAATTTGCAGCTTTGCAATAAAATTATTTAATGTATTGTATATTAATATTAAAAGCTATTTATAAAAAGATATAAGGAAAATTTATTGTTTTACCTGGTGTGTTCTAGGTTGAAATGTTCCAGGTGTATTCCTGGTTAAAATGGTCCAGGTTTGTTCCTGGTGGAAGTTTATTAATATAAATCGAAAATTTGTTTTACTATTTCAATTAGTTCTTTTTTTGGAATATCCGAAATTTCAGATTTATCATAAATGATAATTAAATTAATCTCTACATTATCATTATTTTCAGTAATAAGAAAGGTAACAACTCTAAAACCTCCGCTTTTACCTTTATTTTTACTTTTTACTGCTAATCTGATTTTGTATAAATTATTTCCTAAATCTGTACCGAGCTTTGGATTTTCTAATAATTTATTAATCAACTCATCTAAATCAGTTTTTAAGCTATGATATTTTTTAGAGTATCTTTTAAAATATTTTTCAAAGATTTCAGTAAAAACAACATTATTCGACATTTACTAATTGGTTATAAGGTTTTGTTTTTTTGTTTTTTACTTGTTCAATTGATTGTGTAAAATCTTTTAAAAAAATCTCTTTAGAAATTTTATCCGCTTGTTTGTTAGTTTTCTTTTTTGTTTCGGTTTCGGAAACAAAAGAAATATCATCAACAAAAGTTAAACTTTTAAAGAATTGTATAATAAATTCTTTTGGAATATTGTTTTGTACTGAAATATTTATTTGCATAATGTTTTTATTTTTTTACAAATATACGAAAATAGCAAATAATAGAAATATTTATTTACTGAATTTAATCTAATTTTTGCATTTTGGTTAATGTTAGTATTGAAAAATGTTTAACTTTGGTTTAACTTAATGCCAAAAGCAATAGTATATATTATTAAATTTCATTTAGTTGCAAAATTATTATATAATCCGATATACTCCACAAAAATTAAACCTACATTGCTTATTTACATAGCTTTGTAGGTTTTTTGTTTTTGCAAGTATTCCAAATTTAACACATCTTTTTACTATCAATTTGCTGCTTTGCAATAAAATTATTTAATGTATTGTATATTAAAACTAACAGCGGTTTATAAAAAGATATAAGGAAATTTTATTTATAATGACCTTTACATGAATAGATAATTATTTTATCGTCAGTTGCTTCATAAACTAATCTATGCTCTAAGTTTATATGCATTGACCATTGACCGCTTTTTTCGTGCTTTAATGCCTCTGGGTTTCCTGTACCCTCAAAAGGTGTGCGTTGTATTTCTTTTATAAGTTTTACTATTTTATTGAAAATCTTTTTATCAGTAATTGCCCATTCTGAATAATCATCAAAAGCATTATTTTGAAATGATATTATTCTTTTCATGTTTTTTTGCTTTATTAATTTGTGATTTATCAGTTTTTTTGCCTGCTAATAGATTTTTATTCAGTTGTTCAAATTCAGTTTCATTAAAGCATAATAACTCTTCACCGTTATCCACAGCCGAAATTCTATTAATAATTTCCTTGTTTAAAATAACTTCCTTAGGTTTTATTATTATTTCTATTTCTCCGAAATTTGAAAACATATCTTTAACGATTTTTGTTATAAAACCGCTGTTAATATCAGATATGTTATTTATATTCAATGTTGTAATCATAATTTAGCTAATTTAATTTGCATATACACTTGATTTTTTTAAACCAGTTACAATATCATTAATAAAATCATTATTGTAATTTTCTTTTTTTAAGTCATTTACAACTGTTTCAATATTTAAATCTTTATTGTACTCAATTAATATTGTTTCCAAAATTTCTTTTTTTTACAAATATACGAAAATAGCAAATAATAGAAATATTTATTTACTGAAATTAACCGAAAATATATTTTTGCACTTTGATATTTTAAAGAAATGTATTACCATTGTATTACCCGAAATTTTATAACGTGGTTTTAAATACAGTAAATAAATTATATAGAAAATAGTGCAGTTATCCGATATACTCCACAAAAAATAAACCTACATTGCTTATTTACATAGCTTTGTAGGTTTGTTTTTTTAGTTAGTATGTTAATTTAATTTTTCGTTGACATAATGCATTCGTCGTATTAAGTAATAAAAACTACTTTCTTGGAGTTTCTGTTTTTTATATATCATTTTAGAGCCAAAAATCAAATATTGAACTAATATTCACTTTATTGCTCTCAACAAACAAAACACCTACACAAACTAACTGACTATTTACCTTCGTCATAAACAAAGCTTAGATTTACTAATTGTCCTTTTTTAAATCTAAGCAAGGCTCTTTCGGTTTTTTGCAGATTGTATTCAAATCCAGCTATATTGAATGCTGCTTTTAACAGTTCTTTTTCTTTATGTTTTAACCTTCCGTCAATAATTGCTGAAAATTCAAGTACATATAATATAAACCTCTGTTCGAGTTTTGTTAAGTCTTTTATCCTTTCCAAAAAAAGTTCGGTACTGTCAACAACCTCGTCTTCAATTGAAATTCGGACTTTCTTTTTCATGTTAATGTAAAGATATTCTAGATTAGGGTGTAAATCTTCGGTAGCCATTATTGCTGATGATATTGCCCTTAGAACTTGCAATTTAGCTTCGCGTGATAATTTTGAATAAATGTGCTGAAACTCCGAAGACATTTCTGCAATTGCTGATGGACCTAATACTCTTATTTTTATTTCTTTTACAACTCGCCACGCTTCGTAAGAGTTCCATATTGCTACAACCGGAATTGATATTACCGATAAATATGCCCTGCTTATTGCTTTTCCTAACATCTTTTTTAACAATATTTTAAACAAAACATTTGTAAGCGAAACTTTCATTTTGTAGGCAATACCGGCTATAACTATTTTTGTTTTTATAGCTTCTTTACGTGGATTTATATTTATTTCTGACTTTTGTGGATTTGGTAGTTCTAATGCTGCTCTGGCAATTGAACGGGCTATAAACGATTCTTTGTCTTTTTGTGGAAACAATTCAAAATGTGCGGCTTTGGTTATTTTGTGTGTTTTATTCAGTGTATCAAAAAATAAGAATATCATTTCAAATAATGATGTAATAACCGAAGCAGCAATTATCATAGTAACTAACTTAATGTTTTCACGCAAAAAATAATCGCTGAGTTTGTATAATTCTTTGCCGTACCAAAATAATATAAAAGTGGTTATTGCAGACGATACTATGCCTATTATAAACGCATTTACTACTGTTTGCTTGCCTATTCTGAAAATATTTTCGCGTTCTTTGGCGTCAAGTAAATAAGTCTGTTCGTCAATTCTGTCGGAGATTTTTCTTTTATTTAGCCTCTTAAAGTATTTTATTCCTAGTTTTTCGGTTAACTCTTGTTTTTTGCCTTTTATCATTGTATGTAATTTTACTGACAAAAGTATGTAAGTTATTTCAAACCAACAAAGAAGTTATTAGTATTTTTTTATGTTTAATTGTATTTTAAATTCTATTACAAATCTGATATTGAATTTGACACAAAATACAAAAGCACAAAGTTTTTATTATTAGTACATTTGATGTAAAATTGCTATAATTTTTACACCGCTAAAACGCTAAATTATCTTTCCGACTTTGTGTCATTGTGGTTTATTTTTTTACCGCTAAAATGCTAATACACAAAGTAAATTACTTGATTTTAAATTCTTTGTGTCTTACTTAGTTTGTTTTTCTTATTTATAGAGTTAAAAATGTAATACCAGTTAAATCTGCTTTTCCGTTTTTCAGGAATTCGTAAGTCATCTTATCCACTTTACAATCAACAAACCGAATATGTTTCAAACTTTTGTTTTTAAAGAAGGTGTTAATAAGCGTTGCATTCAGAAATGTTACTCGTGTAAATGCACAGTTTTCAAAATAGCAGTCTTCTATTGTGCCTGTAAAAACTAAATCTGCTATATGAGTATCAATAAACGAAGTGTGGTTCCACACAGCATCTGCAATTTTATTTTTCTCTAAATTATCAAATTTACCAGCCACACCCGAAAAGCTACCTGATTTAATAACAACTCCTGTAAAATCAGCACCTGTAAAATTGCAGTCGTAGATTGAGCTTTTTGAAAATTCAGTCCCTGTAAAATTACAGCCTGAGAAATTGCAGCTTTCGATATTGCTTTCAGAAAATTCAGCTTCTTTCAGGTTACAGTCCTTAAATGTATTGTTGGCTAAGTTAGAACCTTGAATGTGGCTGCTGCTTATGTCTGATTCTGAAAAATCACAGTTAGCAACATTATTTTTTTGCAGAAGTAATCCCGACAAATCTGAACCAATAAACTTGCATCGTTGCATGTTTGAAGAGCTGAATTTTTCGTGCAGATTTTTTAACCCCGAAAAGTCAGCGTCAACCCAGTTGCCGCGAGACATATTCCAGCTAAGTTTTTTCTTTTGCTTTGCAGATGACAATTCAACAGAAGGCTTGACCAATGATTTATCTGATATAATTTCATTTACCGATGATTGGAAGTTTTCTGAAAAATAATTAAGGTCAACACCCAGAATTTCGGCAAGACGGTTAAAAGTAATTATGTCTGGCATTGATTCACCACGTTCCCATTTTCCGACAGCTTGTGAACTGATGAATAAACGTTCTGCAAGTTGAGCTTGAGAAATATTTATTTTCTTTCGTGCTTCGGATATTTTATTACCAATAATTTTTGTATTTAACATATCTGTATTTTTTTAATTTTTAGTTGCTGCAAAGCTATTGGTAATTACTTACTGAATCAAAAAAATGCAAAAACTTATAGTTGTAATTATGCTATTTATAGTTGTTATTTAACAACTAAGAGTATTGTTTACTGATTTTATCGAAATTTTATCGTTGAATTTGAATATACTAAAATGCCTAAATAATTTAGAATTGAACACAAAGACACAAAGTATTTTAATTTAGTGTCTTAGTGCCTTCGTGTTTAAAAATAAAAATGTATGCCTGTTTTAATCACAAAAGAAAAAGAAAAATCTGTCATCGCTGTGCGAACTATTCTCTTGAGCGATAGCGAAAAAATTGCTTAGATTGAAATACTAACGTTAAAAAAACAATTAGTTCTTTGAATATACAAAGTAATTTGTTTTACCTAACTATTTCAATTAAAGCAAGATTTACCTTTGGTGAGAAAGTTCATAGAAATGACTTTTGTTGGTGATGTTTACCGACAATCATTTTTATTAATTATCTTTCAGTTTATTGAGTTTCTCCTGCAATTCACTTATTAATTTTTCTTGTTCATTTAGCTTTAACTCTTTTTCAGCAAGTTTTTCATCTTTTTCAGCTATTTCTTCATCTCTTCGTTTTATTGCTAAATCTTTATTTCTAATTTCTTCTACCAGGTCGTCTTCCAAATCCATTTTTCTACGAATATCTGGTTCGGATATTGCTTTTAATAATAGCCTTACTATTTCTTTATATTTTTCGGGGTAATCGTCGTCATTTAAATTTAAAATATGCTGGTCTGTTGATTCCAAATAACTTTGGTCGAAAACTGCCAGTAATTTTTCTAAATCGTTTCTACGTTTCTGTTTTAAATAAGGAATTTGAATTATAAAACTATCATGTGTTAAACATTCGGTAAATTCTGTTTTTTCTTCAATCTTTTGATTTGTAGCAATATCAATAGTTTCTCTATTTATTTTTAAAACCGGAGCATCAACTTTATACAGCTCGTAACCAAGAAAATAAATTGTTATTATAGGAATTGTTTTTATTTCCGGGTCGCCTTTGTCATTTGTTCCCAGATAAGTATTTTCTTTACTCATATACTGTTCGCCCAGATATCTTCTAAAACGTAGTATATCAGCCGGAAGTCTTATTTTTTGAAGTTCAATAATAACAACTTGCTTTTTGTTATTTTCGTCTAGCATTTCAGCCGAAAAATCTATGCGATGATATTTTATTGATTTATCTAAATCGGTTTGTTTTTCGGTATCTCTAAATTGCAACGAAATTACTTCTTTTCCAATAATTGTCGAAAGCATAAGTTTTGCTATCTTATTATCAGACATTAAATATTTAAAAACAACATCGTATATTGGATTTGCTATTTTTGTCATAAAGTTTTAAAATTCAAAAATTGTATTTATTGCAAATATACAATTTTTTTCATTTAATCGAAAATCAGTTTCAATATATAAATTACTGAACACAGAATCACAGAGTTTGCAGAGATTTATTTCACTTGCAATTCGGGCTTTTATAAAGATTCTGATTCTTCTTTGTTTTTCTCTTGTAGGTGATTTTTAGTTTTTTTCCGTTTATTTATATTGATATTTTTATAGAGCAAATAGTCGTTATATTTTGCATAACTTCCGTTAGTTTCCCAAATAAATTTTCCTATTTTGCAAAAATCACTTAACTGTTCGTACAATTCCATACTAATTTGCTTCAGTTCTGCGGTATACTCTTTATTAAGCTTTGTTTCAATACTTTTCTTCTCAATACAATCCCAAAATGTATTTACATGAGTTTCGAGCTCGTTAATATCGTCTGTTGTAATTCCAGCACTTTGCAGTTTATCGGAATGTTGTCTGCCAAACGATATCAGGTTTTTAATATTTTCGTATAATTGAATATCCTTTAAAGTACTAATATTGTTTATATAAATACCTTTGAAGAAAACTTTATCCGAAGTCCTGAATTTTAGGTCAAGTTTTAATAAAATTAATCGCAGATTTTGAAATATCTTATCTTTTGCTTGTTTTTTATTAAATGTACCACGATTTGACATCCTTGTTAAACCAATTTCCAAAAGTTTATCGTCTACAAACTTAACTTTTTCGGCAAATGAAGTTATTTTTTCTTCTGTAATGTCAAATTTACTAAATTCGTCAAAATCACGAAGTAATATACTATATAAAGTTCTACTAAAATCTAACATTTTAATAAGTTTGAAATTAAATGTTTTCATAGTTAATATATATTTTAGTAATGTATTATGACATTTATTATGATATTTCAAATTATATTTGAAATTAATATAATATGAAATTACAAATATACTACTTTAAATTACATATAGTAATCTTTAATAAGAAATAATACTATTTTTTATAAAGTAAATATTCAATATTTAAATATTAATTCTATATTACATAATAAAAATATAGTATTATTGGATAAAAATACATTAATAATGTATTAAAATATACTTATCTGTTAAGTATCTACAAGTATTTGTTAAAAGTAAGAAGAAATTAATCTACTTAAACTATAGTTTGCTTAATAGTAGTAGAGTAGGAGTGAGGTGTTTTAATATAAAACGTCAAAAAGCTATAAATTAACTTAGTTATGTAAAGTATTAATTAACATGTTCCTTTCAATTTAAGGTTTCTCTAATAGTGAAGTTTATTTTAAGAGACGAGGTGTTATATTGAGACAACCAATTATTCGGATGTAATATGCTACCAATAACTTCAATAACTGTTTATTTAGAAATGAAATTGAAAAAGTTGATTAAATATTATTGCAAATTGTGATTCAAAAGTTATATTTGAAAAAAAAATAAATGGTGTAAAAAATGAGAATAAATACAAAAAAAACATTCAGAAAGAAACTGATAAAAATTAACAGTGTTCAAGCCAAATTTCTGGTTTGGATAATTCCTATTCTAACATTGTTTTTAATTATTATGTTTACAACTCTTTACTTACGTCAAAGGTCAGAGCGTGTAACACAGATAGAAGAGAATTCAAAAGAACTAATAAAAGTAGGAAGCGGTCAAATTGATTTTTGGTTAGAATCAATGAAAATGGAACTTCATCAGGTTGCAATCAGAAATATTGTTAAAACAGGCGAATGGGAAAAAATGAAAGATGCTTTTATTATTATTGCCGACGAAAGAAAAGATGATTATGGGTTTTTGGTTTTTATTGAAAAAGATGGAACCTATTATACAACAATAGATGGTAAAAAAGCTTTAAACGAAAATGGCACTCCCAAAACACTTTCCGATAAACAATATTTTAAAGAAATATTTAACGAAGGACTAGAATTTTCGGTATCAAATCCATACAAATCAGTTACTAATGGCAAAGGAATATTTATAATAGTTTTACCTGTAAAAAATGATGAGGGTGAGATTATGGGAGCCGTGGGTGGTGTTGTATATCTTTCACGTTTAAGTGAAATTGCTCAGGAAATTAAAATTGGAAATGATGGATATGGTTGGGTAATTGATAATACAGGTTTAATAACTGCACATGCTGATACTTCTTATATATTAAATCTAAATTTATTAACATCTAATGACATGGGTTTTAAAGGTCTCGAAGAGTTGGGACAAAAGATGTTAAATTCAGAAACAGGAAGCGGATTTATATCAATACCTTCAGGAGCAACAAAGTTTGTGGTATATAGCACAATTCCAAATACATCAAACTGGAAATTGGGCGTTTCAATTCCTAATGATTATATTTTTGGACAATTGAAAAGTCTTTTAATTCAGTTTATTGTGTTTTTAGCAATAACTATCTTTATTTCAATAATAATTATATGGATATTAACTAAAAATATCGTTTCTAAACCATTAAAAAGTCTTATAAATTACACAACAGCTATTTCAGAAGGACATTTATATAATCAAATTAATTTTAACACAGAAGACGAAGTAGGTTTAATGGCAAAGTCATTATCAAGTATGTCGCATAAAATAAGAGAAATAGTTCAAACTATAAGAGACAATGCAAACCATATATCCGAAAGTAGTCAACAACTTAACGACGCTGCAAATCAGATAGCTCAGGGTGCAAATGAACAAGCCTCGTCTTCCGAAGAGATATCTGCCTCGATGGAACAAATGGTTGCAGCTTTTAATCAGAACACCGAAAATGCACAGCTTACAGAACAAATTGCAATTTCTGCAGCATCAAATATCGAACAGGTTTCTGATGCTACAAAAAAGAGTGTTATGTCAGTACGCGAAATAGCTCAAAAAATAAAAATAGTTGGAGATATTGCCGAAAAAACAGATTTACTGGCAATTAATGCAGCTGTTGAAGCAGCACGTGCAGGCGAATACGGAAAAGGATTTGCAGTTGTAGCTTCTGAAGTTCGAAAACTTGCAGAATACAGTCAAAAAGCAGCTAATGAAATTATAGAACTTTCAACCTTAAGTTTAAAAGTAACCGAAGATGCTGGAAAATTGATGGAAGCAATAATCCCTGATATAATGAAAAATGCAGAATTGGTTCGCGAAATCAGTGAGGCAAGCATTGAGCAGAATTCAGGTGCAAATCAGATTAATGATGCAATCCAGCAATTTTCGCAAGTTACTCAGCAAAATGCAGCATCTGCCGAACAACTTGCAACTGGTTCCGACGAACTTTCGTCACAAGCTCAAGTATTAAAAGATACAGTTTCATATTTCAAAATAAACAAAGAAGATTTAAACTCTGTTAATCAGATTTTTGAAATGATTGAAAAACATAATGCATAAATATCAAAATTAAAAGAACAGTTGCTGAATTATGAGTTATCAAATAAAGGTATTAAATCTCATAATAATATCAATGCTACGGATAAAATAAATTTATTTGAAAATGATATTGATAAAAATTATACCGAATTCTTATAACTTATAGATAAGGTTTATAACTCAAATTTCAAATAATAAGTCAATAGATAATGGCTATGAAATTACTTACAAAAACTTTTACTAAATAGGTACTCAGTTTACTAAAACAAATTATTTTTTTCTATGTTTCTACGTAGTTTTAATAAAGGAATTTTAGACACATTACTCGTGTTATGTCAAGCTCAAGTTGTCAGGTGAAAACACCTGACAAGTGCATCAATCACAACACATTTCAGGTGTTTTCACCTGAAATTTAAGCGTCATTTAATGTTTGATATGACACTAGTCTATACATTAAAATAGAAAAAGTATTAGTTAAAGAAAGTAACAGGTAAAAGCAAGTTTTCTACTGTCGCTTCAAAACACCCCGCAAGTTCAACATTGGAGCTCGGACAGGGTGGTAAATAAGATATTTACAATGTGTATAGCAAAATAAGCTCTTTTAAATTGGGCTTTTTTTGTTTCTATAAATAAATATTTTTATATTGAACAAAAATAAATTGCAGTTTTTGTTGAAAAAAGTTATAATGGAAATAGATGAAATATAACTATTTGTAGGTTTTATACGAGCTGCAATATCGCACCGGTATGGGAAAAATAAATTTTATTAAGATATACTAATATGTCTAAATAATTTAGAATTGAACACAAAGACACGGAGACACAAAGTATTTTAATTTAGTGTCTTAGTGACTTCGTGTTAAAAAATAAAATCCAAATTATATTCACAATTTAGTATAAAATTACTAGGATATAAATAATTGCAAATCAATTTATATGATATTTCCAAATCTTGAGATGCAAGAAAGAATTGTGATTTAATTTATTAAACTTATTTATGTCATGTTGAAGACATCTTGCGTATTTTAAAAAAAGATTAGTTCTACTTTACCATGTTAAAATTATTGACTATCTCATGCTTTAGCATGGTGTAATGCTAAATAAATAATTTGGCTTTAGCCATCAAATTAATCTTTTATGGGCTAAAGCCTTAATTTATTTGTTTTCTTTCAGTACCCTAAAGGATAGAGATAGTCAATAATCTGAATATTTATCATTTATAACTTCGTAAAGTAGAATTAGGTACAATGAAAATATAGAAGAATTAATTCTTTTCATATTGACTTTTGGACTTTTACCGAATACACTTCCCACAAGTTCCCTATTGGATGACACTTAGGTTTGTTTACTAACGTTTTAAAGTTATAAAAATTAGAAAAAAAATAATTTTAAAATATTATATCACAGTATTTGGGAATAGTTAATTAATTATTATTTTGATTTTACTTTTTGCAAAGTCAAATTTGTTTTCTACTTTTGTTGAGTTAAAAAGTTCTTCATATTATTTTGTTGCAACAAGTTTTTTCTGGTAAGTAAAAAATGAAAGTGTTATAAAGAAATAAGTTAACCTAATTATAACACTAAAGACTTTGTAAAGACAAAAAGAATATTAAATAACAAAAAATAAAAATATTGCGCAATTAACTCAGTTGGTTTAGAGTGTTACCTTGACAGGGTAGAAGTCACAAGTTCGAGTCTTGTATTGCGCACTGCTTTTTATAAAAATTCTGCCGATTGTTTGTATTCAAAATCTTCTAATCAAACTTAATGTTAAGTAACCAGACAAATTTATTTGGATATTTATATTTGTAATTTATTGAATTTGAATTAAATATTTTCAAATTATCTAATTTTCACATTTTCACATTTCCTAATTGTAATTATTCTTCAATACTTTTTTTTTCAGTATATTAGATTTAAGTATATTTACAAATGTATAATTATTCTTGAAATGTAAAAATACCGGAAGGTGGTCGCTATAACCTCTAGCGTAATTGTTAAATTGGTATGTATTAAAAGGTTTATAACCTCCATAAACCGTATCGGGTTGGAGTAATTTTTCATTGTTATACACGTGCATATCGTACAAGTTTAAATATACCGGATTTTTGGGATTTAACAAATTTCCAGAAACAATAGTCTGGTCAATAATTTTATATTCACCAAGTTCTTTATATGACCAGCTTCCGTAATTTGCAAAACTGTAATAAGATAAGTTGTATAAGTTTTCTTCTGAAATTTCTGAGAAATCATTTTTAACCTGTAATACTTCTGTAATGCTAAGATCTAGAGGAGTATCATTGAAATCACCAATAATTAATATGTTAGCATGTGGTTCTGTAATAAAAATAGAATCTATTGCGTTCCTTAAAACAGCAGCAGCAGCAAATCTGCTTTTTTCAGTTTCGACCTTACCTGCCCATTGAGAGGGCCAATGGTTTACAAATACATGGATAAAAATACCGTTAATAAGTCCTTTTACATACAATATATCGCGAGTCTTAAAAGTATTAAGTTCAGCAGCAAGACAAACAGGTAATGAACTGGAATTTATCGGAAAAAAAATATTACTGTCGTACAATAAAGCAACGTCCATTCCCCGATAATCCTGAGAATCGAAATGCTCAATTTTATAACTGGCAGAAATTAAGTTTGGCTTATTAATTAAGTCTTCAAGTACTTGTCTGTTTTCAACTTCACATAACCCAACAATTGCCGGAAATTTGCCTTGACCAATTTCAGTAATAATTTCAGAAACATGATTTAATTTTTCGTTGTATTTTATTGTATCCCAGTTTTTCGGGTTAAACGACAGATATTCATCATCATTTGTAAGTGTATCATCAATAATGTCAAACAGATTCTCACAATTGTAAAATACACATTTAAAATCTAATACTTCAGCTTTATTTTCCTTAGGAGTTAATTCAGAAACTTTTGTAATTTTACATGATGAAATAATTAGTAATAAAATTATAATAAATATTTTATCTTTAGATAGTGAAAAAAAATTATAATTGTATTTAGAAAACATAAAATTAATAATTATAAGAAGTTTTTTAAAAATTATATATATATCTATACTAACAATTTATCTAATAATGTCATTTCTTGAACTTTTTCACCGTAAAGTAAATCTCTTTGATGAATGCATTTAAGTTATAAAAAGTAAATCTGAAATAATTTTGCAATGTACAACAAATTAACATTTTATAATTTCAGTAGATACATCAAATAGATTTCATGGAAATGACAATTTGGTGTATTTTTTTATTAAAATATTTTTTTTATAAGATTTTAAACAACGTCTAAAACGAGCAAGAATATTTTTATTTAAAATGCAACAGCAAAGTAATATAAAAAAAACAACTTGACTTTATATTTTTGCTTAAACTTTATTAAAAATTGAAATATTTACTTTGCAACAGAATCATTTAATTTAGTTTCAGATTTAGCGAAAAACAAATTATAAATTTTCTGTAATAAATTTAACTTACTATATTTGAGAGTTGATAAAACAGAAAAAAACATTTAAATTTTTTTTTATATAACAATAAATGAAACAATTAGAAAACTTATTATTATCAGCAGGAAAACACGGATTGTATCAAATGCTTCCAGAGCAATTAATTGCTAAATATCCTGAATTAAGAAAATATAGTCATACAGATAGAATTGATAATAAACGATATGATTGGTTTTCGACAAAGCTTGATTTTAGGAATAAAAAAATAATAGATATTGGTGCAAACATAGGATATTTTTCGTTTAGATTAAATCTAGAAAAAAATACAACAAATATTACTTACGAACCTTTTGAACAACATTTTACCGCAATAAATGAAATTCGTAATTTATTGCAAATCGACAATAATAAATTTATTACCGAAAATTCGGGGGTAGATTTTGATAATATTGATAATCTGCCAAAATCTGATATTGTATTGTTGTTTAATGTTGTACAACATGCAGGTGAAGATTTTGATAAAAAGTATGTTCAGAAAATTGACCAATGGAAAAACCATACAATTAATTATCTGAAAAAACTTTCATTTAAAACTCAATACATTGTATTTCAAACAGGTTATACATGGTTAGGGCACGAATACAAACTTTGTGAAGATGATAAAATTATTGAATTTACTGAAGATTTGTTAAATAAGTCTGAATTTGAAATACTTGAATGCGGAATTGTTAAAAATATTTTTACTTCTAACTACAAAAGTATAAATATAAGTAAAACAAAAAAGTTACCATTAAATTCAAAATTATACAGTTTTACAGCAAACTTTTTGGCAAGTAAAAAATTAATAAAAGCAAATTCACGATTTATGTTACGACCTATTTTTATTTGCAAATCAAATAATTATAATGCTTAATGATAAAAAAAATTCTTTTATTTAATGCACATCCACGAGCTTTGATAACTCAATTAAGAGAACTTGTTTTAATTGATAATATCGAAATTCACTTAGCACTTCATAATAAAAGATTTAACCATAAAATATTTCTATGGAGTTACTCTGAAACAGTTAAAATACATTATTTTAATCAAAACGAATTGATAAGATTTCTATTTGATTTAAAAAAAGAAATTGGCGGATATACAATTTTTCAGAACGGAGAAGGGTTTTTAAGGTTAATTTTAGAAAATAAAAACGTACTCGAACAAAATGATATTATATGTGATTTTGCTGATTTAAAATCCTATCTGACGGTTTCCGACAAACACAGTTTTTCAGAATTATGTTCGGATTATCAAATAAAAACCCCTCAGGTAATTGCACCGGAACTCAGTAAATTTTCTGAAAAATTTGTTGTAAAATCCAAAAAAATGGACTTAAAAACAGGAGTTTTAAAATATCCATTGTTGATAGAAAATTCAAAGTCTTTCGATAAATTAATAAAATTAAATATTGATATTGAAAAACATTTTTTTCAGGAATATATTCATGGTCAGAGTTTTTACTATTGTGCACATTATAGTACGGGCATAAAGAAAATTGATTTTGTTCAGGAAAATTTAAAACAACAGCCAAACGGAAAATCTGTAATAAAAGCAAAAAAAAGTTTTTTAGACAAAATAATAGTTCAGAAAATAGATAAAATATTTTTCGATTTAAAATGGAATGGAGTAATGATGGTTGAATTAAAAAAATGTACTAAAACCAATGAATATTACGCAATTGAGTGTAATCCTCGCTTTTGGGGACCATTACAACTGGCTTCTGATAACGGTGTAAGTTTTGTAAAATCAATTCTTAATATAGAACAAATACAAAATACAGAAAATAAAAGCATTGGCTACATTTGGTTAACCGGATATTTTCAAGGTCTGCTTTTTAAAATCAAAACAAAAACAAATTTTCAAACATTTACTGATAATAATAAAAAATTGTATTATAAAGATTTATGGTTCAGAAAAGATACAATGCTTTTTTTTATCTTCGAGCCTTTTTTTATCTTAATTGACTTTTTTATAAAATTGCGAAAAAACTAATTTCAACAAAATTAAACTTTTACAAATGTTAATAAGCTGCTCACAAACTAAAATAAATATTTCTGGATTTCAAAAATTTGAAAATAATATTTCTGTTTTTGCAAAAGGTTTAATAATGTTTGATAATAAAATTTATATTGATAATGAAATTATTAAACTATTTTCTTTCAATATTTTTTCTGATATAAATAAAATAGAAAATTTAATACCGGAACTAAGCGGCAATTTTATTCTTTGCGTTTTTGATGGTACTAATTTATTAATAGCCAACGACCGTTGGGGTTGTTATCCATTGTATTACATTAGAATTAATGAAAATATATATTATTCTGATAGTTGGGAAAATATAATAAAATATTCTACAAAAAAAATAAGTTCCGATAATTTAATTGAATACATAAGTCTTGGACATGTGTTTAACAGCAAAACACTTATAGAGGATATTTTTGAAATAAAACCACACACAATTATTAAACATTCAGATGAAGGTAAATTATTGACAGAAATAAAAAGTTACTGGAAATTAGTACATCTTTTCAAATCTGTAAATGTTAGTAGTAAAGAAAAAGAATTTGTTGATTTATGGAACTCACAGATTGATATTTACGGTAAATATCTTGAACAAAAAGCTACAAAGTGTTTTATACCTGTTACAGGTGGTTTAGACAGCAGATTATTAGTTACTTCGTTTAATAAATATGATGTTCAGATTAGAACAGCAACTTGGGGAGCCGACGAAAGTTTTTACGAAATTGAAAATGCAAAAACAGTAGTTGCAAAAATGAACAAAGTAATTTCTTATGATACCGTTATTTTAGATGAAAATTATGTTTTAAATCTTTTTAAATCAGATACAAAATTCAATTATTTAACAACCGCCCGAATTGGAAACGAAGCATATTATTTAGAACAAAATTTTCCCGATACGCAATTTATAATTCCCGGATTTTCAGGTGATTTTATGGCTGGAAGTCATCTTAAATATAAAATGAAATCGTGGAAATCAAAAAATGATATAGTTGATTATATCTGTAAATTTAAAATTTCGGATATTTCAAAATATTTAATGACAATAGATTTGGATTTTAATAATAATCTTAGAACTCTAATTTCTGATTCTATTGAAAATGATAACGATATTATTTCTGCATTTATTCGTTGGGATGTGGAAGAACGTCAGCGACAATATATTGTAAGAGCCGGAAATTTTTTTTCCGAAACTCGTCAGTTAATACCTTTTTTCGATTATAAATTAATGGATTTTTTCCTAGAACTTCCTTTTGAAGAGTTAGTTAATACAAAGCTTTATATAAATTCGCAAAAAAAATATTTCTACAAAAACAATCCAGAAATATTTAAAATAAAACGCGAAAATTCTTCACCTAAAATTATAATAAATAGCTATTTGTATGAGTATTCCCAAAAAATAAAACAAATAATAAATTCAAAAAAAGGAGAATATAAAAAAATTCGTTATCAGCTATGGTCTCCCGAAATTGATTGGAAAATTTTTTGGAACGAAGTAGAATTACCCGATTTTTTCAAAAAATATAATTTAGAAAGTAAATTTACAGGGAGTTATGCATTATTCTTTTTGTATTACGAAAAATTGAAAAGAGCAGTTTCTAATTATTAAATTAATTTTATGGATATTAAAATTGGAGTTTTAGGTGATTTAGTATTGAATGATAATATTTTAATTGATGAAAAAATTATTGAAATACTAAATTCAAACAATTTCAATATTGTAAATTTAGAATCTCCTTTTATTGAAAATGAATGGATTAAGAAAGGAACAAAAAATGGACTTTTCCAAAAATCAGATAATTGTAATTTGCTCAAAAATTTGAATATTAAAGCTGTTTCGTTAGCAAACAATCATATTTTTGATTTCGGGAAAAAAGGAATTGAAAAAACTCTGGAAAAACTGAGCAAGGAACAAATACAATTTTTTGGTGCAGGATTATCAATAAATGAAGCTGTTAAACCTGCGATTATTACCATTGATGGAAAAAAAATAGCCATCTTCGGTTTTATGATGAAATATTTTACTAATAAATATTTTGCATCCGAAACCTCTTCAGGAATAGTTAAGTATAAACCTGAAATTGTAATTCCTCTTCTTAAAAGTTGTGATGCTGATTTCAAAATTGTTTATAATCATTGGAATCAAGAATTTGAAGATTATCCCGAACCTGTTATGAAACTCTTCTCTGAAGAAATTATTGAATTTTGTGATGTAATTATTGGCTCGCATCCTCATTGTATTCAAGGGATTGAAAAAATTAATAATAAACCTGTTTTTTTCAGCTTAGGAAATTTTGCAATGCCACATGTTGAGTATGGAAATATTTTTTTACCAAAATACCCCAATAAATGTTACCATTCTTTTTTTACAATTTTACATTTTGCAGATGGAAAACTTGATTATCAAATTTATCCAACAATAATTGATGAAACGGGTACAAATATCACACTGGCAAATATACTTGAAAATAAAGAAATTACAGAAAAGATTTACAAAATATCCATTCCTCTGAATTTAGATTACAAAAAATATCGTAAGTTTTATAATAAAAATAAAATCAGAAAGTTAAGATTAACATTTGTTCAAAATGAAATTGTTAATAGTATGCTGATGTTTATTTCGCTTTTTTTGTTGAAATCAATATCACTAACACAGAAAACAATTTATAAAATTCTGAAAATAATTAAATTAGAAAAATTTGTAAAATCAAAATTTTCAAAAACAATTTCAAAAGTGAATAATGCAAAGTAAATTATGAAAGGTCAATATCAATTAACAGCCAAAAATACAATATTTTACAGTTTGGGTAATATGGCTGGAAAACTTTCCGGCGTAATATTGCTTCCACTTTATGCAAAGTTTTTAAGTATCGAAGAGCTTGGTTTAGTGGGACTTTTCGAATCTATTTATATGCTTTTTCTAATTTTAAGCGGAATGGGAATTAAAGGAGCATTGATGCGATGGTATTGGGATAAAGAAAAAGTTCGGAAACAAAAAAGTATTTTATTTTCAGCACTTTCATTTAATTCAGCTACAGCCTTAATATTTACTGTATTATCATATTTTGCATTTATTTTTTTCAGCGATTTTATTTTTCAAACCACAGTTACTTATAATGTTGTCATTCTGTTAATTGTCTCTAATTTTTTAAAGATGATGGTTGACTTCCCACAATTATTACAGAGAATGCAGCAAAAAGCTATGGCTCAGACAATTTATCAAATTATTATTTTAATAATAAATGTTAGTGTTACTGCATATTTACTTATATATAAAGATTTTAAACTTGAGGCTGTTTTGTGGGGACAAATTCTTGCAAATGGAATAGTTTTAATTATTCAAATTCCTTATTTAATTTCAAATTCAGAATTTAAATTCGAGAAAATTGAAATTAAGGAAATGTTTCATTTTGGATATCCTTTGTTTTTATCCAGTTTATTAACTTATTTTCTGGTTCTTACCGATAAATTTATAATTAATTATTACAATGGTTTGGCAGATTCGGGATTGTTTACTTTGGCTTTAAAAATTTCGACAGTTGTTCAGCTTGTTTTTGTAACTTCTTTTAATCAAGCTTATGTACATGTTTTTTATAAAAATATGGATGAAGAAGGAATGAAAAAATTCTTTACTAAAACCCTTAATTACTTTACATTAGGAATTTCATTTCTTAGCATGATTCTCATTTTATTTTCAAAAGAAATTATTATACTTTTTTCGGTAGGAAATACAGATTACTGGGGAGCTTATATTATTGTACCATTTTTAGTTACAAGTTTAATTTTTACCGGCATAAACGGACAATTAATTCTTCCTTTTCAGAAAATGAAAATGACTAAGTTGATTTCAAAAATTACAATTATTTCGGCTGCAATAAATTTTGTTTTAAATTTAATTTTAATACCGCATCTAAGTTCAATTGGTGCAGCCATATCAACCGGACTAGCACAACTTTTTTCGATGATTTGCTACTTTTATTTTATGAAAAAGCGTGATGTTGCAGAATTTGAACTTGCCAAAATCCTAAAGATATTTGGTTTAATAGCTGCAACTTTGTTTGTGTATTATATAATTAACGATTATAGTTTATTATACCGTATAGTTTTAAAAATTTTGCTTCTGAGTATATTTGCAGTCTTTATATATTTCTTTAATATTCTTGATAATAACGAAATAAAAAATTTTACAAACTTTATTAAAGAAAAAATAAAACAAAAAAAATAAGTTTCAGTTAAAATTTAATCTTTTTTTTCAAAATCAGATAATTTATTTAAAGCTTTTAGCAATTTTTCAGTAACTTCTATTCCAAAACTATCTAGCGATGGATTGTTTACTGGTTGCATTACAGATATTGGATTAACTACTGAAATTTCAGATATATTTTCATCTAGTTCCTGTAATATTACATTGCAAGGTAACATTATACCAATTTTATCGTCAACCTGAATTGCTTTATATGCAAAAGATGGATTACAAAAACCCAGAATAGCATATTTTCTGAAATCAATATTTAGTTTTTCTTTGAATTTTTTGTCCAAATCAATTCTTGTTAAAAGACCAAAGCCTTCTTTTGCAAGTTCTTCTGTGATTTTTAAAATAGAATTGTCAAACGATAATTCCACTTTTTTTGTAAAAAAATAATCCATAATTTATTTTATTAAAGGTACAAATTTTAATGATGCTGAATTAATACAATATCTTAAACCAGTAGGTTTTGGACCATCTTCAAAAACATGACCGAGATGTGCATCGCAGTTTTTACATCTTACTTCTGTTCTTATCATTCCGAAAGTTGAATCTTGCTTAAAAACAATATTTTCAGCTTCCAGTTTATCAAAAAAACTAGGCCAGCCGCAACCACTTTTAAATTTGCTTTCTGAGCCGAAAAGTTCTGAATTGCAGCAGATACAATGATATGTTCCTGTATCGTAAAAATCGTAATATTCTCCTGTAAAAGCGTACTCTGTACCATTTTCTTGAGTTACTTTATATTGAATTGGAGTCAATATTTTTTTCAATTCTTCGTCTGATTTCATAACAACTGAATCTTTTTGATTATTACTTGTTTGCGAACAAGAGTTTGAATTTAAAATAATTATAAAAGAAAATATTAAAACAAAAATTTTCATCAAAATATCAAATATCTGAATATTGAATAATATGCTAAACAAAAAAGCCTCTGAATATCAGAGGCTTTTCGTGGTACCACTCGGGATCGAACCAAGGACACACGGATTTTCAGTCCGTTGCTCTACCTGCTGAGCTATGGTACCAGTAGTATTTTGGTTTGCAAAAGTAAGTATTTATTTTAATATCACAAATATTTTTTATGAAAAAATTAGAATTTTTTTTTAACTTTGAACTTTAATTTATACATAAATCTGTAAATCATTTAAAATAATAAAGATATGACTATTGATAATTTTTTGACATTAGGAATGCTTGTATTACTTCAAGCTGTTTTGGGGCTAGACAATTTACTTTATATTTCGTTGGAATCAAAAAACGCACCCGAAGAAAAACGAAAATATGTGAGAAATTTAGGTATCATTCTTGCAATTTTCTTAAGAATAGTTCTCCTTTTCGCACTTATAAAATTAATTGTATTTTTTCAGGATACTATTTTTTCGTTGAATTTTGAAAAAATCATAACAGGCGAGTTTACAATTCACAGTTTAATTGTTTATCTTGGAGGTGGTTTTATAATGTACACTGCGGTAAAAGAAATATGGAGAATTATTTCAAACGAAAACCTTGATGTAAAAGTCGAAGAAAAGAAAAAATCATTAGGAAAAATAATTTTTATGATTACTTTGATGAACCTTGTTTTTTCTTTCGATTCTATATTGAGTGCTATTGCATTAACTCAGGTTTTCTGGGTGCAGGCTGTTGCAATAATTATTGGAGGTATTTTAATGATTTGGTTATCTGATAAGGTTGCAAAATTTTTGGAAAAAAACAAAATGTTCGAAGTTTTAGGATTATTTATTCTTCTATTAGTTGGTGTTATGTTACTTACTGAAGCAGGACATCTTTCGCATTTAACTTTATTCGGTAACGAAATAACACCTATGAACAAAACAACTTTCTATTTTGTAATTGTTGTTTTAATTTTGGTTGATACAGTTCAGACACGATACAAGAAAAAACTAAAGAAAATAGTACAGGCTGAAAATAACGATAAAACACTATAGCTTTTTTCAAATGAAAAAAGTAATTATCGGATTGTCTGGTGGAGTAGACTCCAGTGTTGCGGCATATTTGCTTAAAGAACAAGGCTATGATGTAACAGCTCTTTTTATGATAAACTGGAAAGACAGCTCGGTTACACTCTCAGGAGACTGTGCTTGGGAAGAAGATATTATTGTTGCAAAATTAGTTGCAAAAAAAATAGGAATTCCTTTGGAGGTCGTAGATTCAAGTGAAAGATATAAAAGTCATGTTGTTGATTATATGTTTTCGGAATACGAGAAAGGACGAACTCCAAATCCTGATGTGTTATGTAACAGAGAGATAAAATTTGATGTTTTTATTGAAGCTGCAAAAAAATTTGAAGCTGATTTTATTGCAACAGGTCATTATGCAAGAACCAAAAAAATTCAAACACAAAGTGGCGAATTTACGCAATTATTAGCCGGAACAGATATTAACAAAGACCAGTCATATTTTTTATGTCAGCTTTCGCAGCAACAACTTAGTAATGTTTTGTTTCCAATTGGAGATATTGAAAAACCCGAAGTCAGAAGAATAGCTGCAGAATTAGGTCTGGCTTCCGCCGATAAAAAAGATTCACAGGGCATTTGCTTTGTAGGTAAAGTTGATTTACCAACATTTCTTCAGCAAAAGCTAGCTCCAAAAAAAGGTAAAATTATTGAAATATTGGAAGATGCTAAAGCTTTGCAGGATATACATCAAAGTTTTGAAACAATTACTGATGAAAATATTTCCAATATTTGCCAACCTTATGATTTTAAGAAAATAAAAGGAAAATTTGTTGGTGAACATAACGGAGCTCATTATTACACAATTGGACAGCGTAAAGGTTTAAATGTTGGCGGAAAGGAAAAACCTCTTTTTGTTTTGGGTATTGATGTAGAACAAAATATTGTATATGTAGGTCAGGGGCACGAACATCTGGGTTTAAACCGTAAAGGATTATTTATTCAAAAAGAAGACATTCATTGGATTCGTCCTGATTTGGAACTAAATATCAACGAATGTAAAAAATGTTTAGTACGAATAAGATACCGCCAACCATTGCAACAAGCTGAATTGTTGATAAAAGAAGATGGAATGTATATTGTTTTCGACCAGCTTCAAAGAGGTATAACTGCTGGACAATTTGCAGCGTGGTATTATGATAACGAATTAGTTGGTTCTGGTGTAATTTATTCTTAATTAACAGATAATGTCAATATTACTTTTTATCAGAAGCATAAGAAATATAACAAGTTCAAATAAATCTTTTGATATATTTCCAAATATAAAACAAAATAAAACTAAAATTTCAAATTCAATTTTTTTATTAAGATTTAACAAATTATTAACTTTTAAAATATAACATTTTTCAACTTCTTCACTATCTTTGCTGTGTTTTAATAGATATGATGAAAAATTACATTTTATATATTTTTGTTATTCTGATTTTTTCAGTAATATTTGAACAGTATTATAATGAGAAAAATTGCAAGATTCTTACAGAAACTCCAAATACAAATAATTCAGAACAACTTTTAGACGAGCACAATGACTTAAGTGAATATATTTTACCCGAAAAAAAACAGAATTATATAAATATATTATCACATTTACCTCTTTTAAATAATTATTGTTTTCTTCCTCAGAAATCGTCAAAATATGTTTGGCAGCCACCTGAAATTATATAATAAATTTATTTAACAATTATTTTATATTTTAATACTTTAATTGAAGTATTTATTATGTTGTACCATAATTGTTAATTTTCACAACAGTTTTATTTTCTATTTCAGCAGCTTGTTGTGTATCATTTTATGTTAACCAATTAAAATTATAAATCAATGAACGAAAATTTAATCCTATGGGTAGGATTTAGCGTATTTGTTTTACTAATGCTGTTTTTAGATTTGAAAGTATTTCATCGAAAAACACATGAAGTTAAAATAAAAGAAGCAATTATCTGGACAATTGTTTGGATAAGTCTCGCTTTGGTGTTTAACTATGGTGTTTATCTGTGGTTTGGCAAAGAAAAAGCAATGGAATTTCTTACAGCTTATGTTATTGAAAAATCATTAAGCGTAGATAATTTGTTTGTTTTTATAATGATATTTAGTTTTTTTAATGTTAAAACAGAATATCAGCATAAGATATTGTTCTGGGGAATATTAGGTGCATTGGTTATGCGAATTATTTTCATAATTGCAGGTATCCAGTTAATTCAGAATTTCCATTGGATAATTTATGTTTTTGGAGCATTCTTGATTTATACCGGATTAAAAATTCCATTTGAAAAAGATAAGAAAATTGAACCGGATAAAAATCCGTTGGTACGGTTATTCAAGAAATTCATGCCTGTAACAAATGAAAATCATGGAGATAAATTTTTTGTAAAAATTAATGCAAAAACTTATGCTACACCACTTTTTATTACACTTATTGTGATTGAATTTTCGGATTTAATCTTTGCAGTCGATTCAATTCCGGCAGTTTTAGCAATATCAGAGGATACATTTATAGTCTATACATCAAATGTTTTTGCAATTCTGGGTTTGAGAGCATTATATTTTGCTTTAGCCGGAATTGTAAAATATTTCAGATTCTTGAAATATGGACTTGCTGCAATTCTGGTATTTGTAGGAACAAAAATGTGTATTTCCGATTTTTACAAATTTCCGGTATTCTTATCACTATCAATCATTTTAGGATTACTTATTATTTCAGTTATACTTTCATTAATAATACCCGAAAAGAAGATAGAAGTTTATGAACCAAAAATAAATAACGAAAATGAAAACATTTAAAATATTATTTCTTATTTTTTTTGCAATGATATTTTTTGCATCTTGCGAGAATGTTCAAAATCGAATAGAAAACAAAATAAATAAAGAAATTGACGAGAAATTAGATAAAGTAGATTCTACGTTTCAAAAAACATTAGATAAACCTTTTAATGAAGTAGATTCTCTAATTGAAAAATCAGAAAAGCTAATTGAACAAGAATAATTAATCGTATTAATCTTAAATATTATGATAATAATTAACAAAAAAAGCATGTTTTAGCGATGCGAACTTAAAAAAATTATTAAACGTAAAACGGTTTTTTACACCACTTGTTTGATTTTTAGATAAAAATTTACTTCTTTTGTCATCTGAGGCTGTTAAAATCAGAACAGCCTCTTTTACTAAATTAATAAAAAAATTATGTCAGAGATTTTTACAGATATTACAGCATGGTACATGAATAATATGAACTATTTTACCATCACTTTGTTAATGACAATTGAAAGTTCATTTATTCCGTTTCCGTCCGAAATTATTGTTCCGCCGGCTGCATTTAAAGCTGCAAAAGGAGAACTGAATATATATTTAGTTGTACTTTTTTCAACTTTAGGTGCAATACTTGGAGCTTTGTTTAATTATTATTTTGCACTTTTCATAGGTAGAACAGCTATATATTCCTTTGCAAAAACAAAATTTGCCCGAATGTGTTTGGTTGAGCCAAAAAATATAGAAAAAGCTGAAAATTATTTCATTAAAAATGGAAATTCTTCAACTTTAATTGGTCGGTTAATTCCCGGAATCAGACAATTAATTTCAATTCCGGCAGGTTTAGCAAAAATGAAATTACGCAATTTTATATTTTATACCACTTTAGGAGCATTAATCTGGAATACAATATTGGCTTTGCTAGGATATTTTATCCCACAGCAATTAGTTGAAACGTATTATAAAGAAATCAGTTTTGTCATGATAGGCTTAGGTGTTGTATTTGGTTTATATTTAATTTACAAAGGTTTTTTTCAGAAAAGAAAAGTTGAAGAAGGTATATAATTTAAAAAATGATAAAAAGACAGGTTAATAGACAAAAACGTAGCATATTTCAGACTCTGAAATTAAGACATCAAAATAATATCAGAACTAAGTTATATCCATTTTTGATAAAAAATGTTATCAAAATGTTGATTGGTTTGGGATTAGTTGTTGTTGGTATTATTATTCTTGATAAATTTCTAGACTTGGAAATGATTTTGAAAAATCTTATCCAGCAACATTCTAAAGGGTATGTACTGGCAATTTTTTTAGTTTCAGAATCAATTCTAGGTTGGATTCCTCCAGATTTATTTATTGCATGGGCTGAACAATTCGAATATAAATTTTTATATCTGGCTTTGCTTGCAACTATTTCATATATAGGAGGAATAAATGCTTATTTTATAGGATTTTATTTAAATAAATTTCCTAGAATAAATAACTGGGTTGTAAAAAAGAACGAAAAATATTTCAAACTTATAAGAAAATGGGGTGGTTATGTAATAATTTTCGCAGCATTATTTCCATTACCCTATGCAACAACATCAACAGCAGCCGGAATGTTAAAATATCCGTTTAAACAATTTCTTTTGTACGGACTTACACGATATTTAAGATTTTTTATTTATGCTCTTGCAATTTTTGGAGCAATTAGTAAAATAAGTTTATAGATTTTATTTTAATTTAGTTAGTTTATTGACAATGCAGTAAGTCCCCCATACTTCTGCATTGATTTAAAAATATATTATAGTATGCAATTTGCTTTTTATAAGTAATTTAGTGTAATGAAGTAAAAGATAAAATTTATAGATATCAAAAAGTTAATAAATTAATTATGAGCAACAGCTAAAGCTGCTATACTAACTTTAACATCAGGAATTTGCAAAATTGTCTGGGCACATGCTTCAATAGTTGCTCCTGTAGTAATTACGTCATCAACCAATAAAATATGTTTTCCTTTTAAAGCATTTTCATCACAAACTTTGTATATTGATTTTACATTATCCCAACGTTGTTCTCTATTTTTATTTGTCTGTGTTTCAGTGTAAGTATCTCTAATCACACTTATATTGTCAATTTCGAGGTTCATAATTTCAATAATTCCGTTTCCAATCCACTCACTTTGGTTATATCCTCTCTTTTTTAAACGTTTAGGATGCAAAGGAATTGGAATAACTTTATCTATTGTTGAAAATTTAACACTTTCCAACAATTCTGCACCTAAATATTTTCCGAGCAAATATCCAACTTCTTTTTTTCCCTTATATTTAAGTTGATGAAGTAACTGCTGTAAAATACCTTCTTTATGAAAATAGCAATATGCCGTTGCAGCTTCAATTCTTGTTTTGCCCCAAAAAAGTTTATTTACAACGTTTTCGTCATCATCATGAAACTTTGTTTTTGGAATATCAAACAGACATTTGGTACAGATATATTTTTCGTGTTTCAGCAAAATATTCCCACAGCCCGAACAAACGTCAGGATAAATAAGACCAATAAAATCATTTAAAGCACCAATTATTTTATTACTCACAATTTTAATACTTTACAGAGGTTAAATAAAATGGAAGTTATATCTGTTTTACAAATTTTCAAAATCTGTTTATAATTGTTTTTATTGTAATTTAATATTTATTACTTTTGTTTAATTTTACAAATATTTTTCAAAAATACAAACATAAACTTTTTTATTATGAAAAAAACAATTTTTATTTTAGTCGCACTTATTTCTTTGTTTTGTGTTAGTTGCAAAAGAGATAAAAAAGACAAAACAGCTAAAAATCAGGATACTATTGTTTATCCTTCATACGAAGATTATAAACCCGTTGAAACCGACCAGACTTTGCTTGACAGTACCGAGTTAAATAATAATTCAGAAACTGCTTTTACCGAAGATGATAAAGGAAATTTAACTCCTCAGACAGGTGAAACCAAAGGTAGTAAATATTATGTAGTTGTTGGAAGTTTCAAAAATTACGACAATGCAGTAAAACTTCAAAAGAAATTTGAAGGTTTAGGTTATACTGTTGAAATTTTGCCAAATACTACTACTTACAATCGCGTTTCTGTTTCATCATTTACCGATAAACCAAGTGCTGTAACCGATGTCAAATCATTACGTACGAAACATAATGATGCTTCATTCTGGATTTTTTATAATTAAATATATTTCGTTATAAAGAGTTTACATTTAGCAAAATATAAACTCTTTATATTTATTTATCAAAAACCGGATTATATGGGAGCATTTTTAAAATTTGTTTTTATTTTTTCTTTAATTTATCTGCTTTTCAGATTATTAGCAAAAACTTTTATTCCAAATATTTTCAACAGGCTGGTTCGTAAAGTGTTATTTGGAAATAGTAAACCCCAGTCTAATTTCGATACAGATTCTAAAAAAGATGGCGAAATTACAATCACTAAATCTAAAGAATTAAAGAAAAATAAAGAAAAAAACACAGGTTCTTTTGGAGAATATACTGATTATGAAGAAATAAAATGAAAATCAATATTTTTCAACAAATTTAGATTTCTCAAATTTTACACGATTCTTTAAAAAAAATAATGCAAAAATATAAAATTACCATTGTTATTCTGGGTGTTGTATTAGCCTTTATATTAGCAGGATATTTTTTAGTACAAAATAATCAGAAAAAAGAAATTTCAAGTTCTATTGATGCTGTTCCTATTAGTGCATCGCTTATAATTGAAATTCAGAATTTACAAAAATTCTACAATCAGATAAATACCGATTCTTTGTTTATCAAATCATTAAGAACAATTTCTTATTTCGACGAATTTAATGGTTATTTTTCATTTTTTAACGAAAAAATTAAAAATAATGAAACAGCAGCTAGTCTGTTTGCAAACAAGTCGTTATTAATTTCTGTTCACTTAATAGGTAAAGATAAAATTGAAAATCTTTACCTGATGAAATTATCAGGTAGTTCTGAAATTGAGAATGTTAAAGAAGTAATAGGAGAATTGAATACCGAACAATATACGGTTGTAGAAAAAGAATTTGATGAGGCAAAAATATATCAAGTTAAATTTACAGAAGATAAATCATTATATTATTGTTTTACAGATAATAATTTTATTTTTAGTTTTTCTGATGTTTTGGTCGAAAAATCAATTTTACAAATACAAAGTCAAAACCCTGTAACACTTGATACCGGATTTAAAAAAGTATCCGAATTAAACGGAATAAATTCATTGGTTAACTTTTATGTTAATTTTACTGAAATCAGTAAAATATTAGAACCGGTAATATCTAAAGATTTAATTAAGAAAAACGAACAACTTGAAACATTTGCAAACTGGTCGGCTTTAGATTTTAATTTAAACTACGACAATATTTCATTTACCGGATTAACACATACTTCGGAAATACCCGAAAAATATCTTGCAATAATGTTTAATCAGGAGCCGGTAGAAACTACTGTTCAGAATATTTTACCTGAATATACATATAAATTTGTTGATTACGGAATTAGTAATGCCGAATTATTTTACGAAAACTACAAAAGTTATCTAACTTCAAAAAATTTATTAGAAATTAATACAAAATACTTTAATGATATTAATAAAAAATATGATATTACTCTTGATAACAGTATTATAGAATTAATAGATAATGAACTATTTTTCTGTTCGGTAAGATTTAATTTTTTAAAAACTGATGATGCCGATTTTATAATATCCAAGACGAAAAGCAATGCTAAAAGTAAACTGTGGGAAATTACAGAAGCTTATGCAAAAGAAGATAGCATTGATGCCGAAACTCTAAAAAAAGCATTTGAACTCGAAAACGAAGAAATTTTTACAATTTACAAATTTCCGTTTGCCGACATTTTTACAAAACTATTAGGAGAGCTATATGATTTAAAATCACACAACTATTATTGTTTTATAGATGATTATCTTATTTTTTCAGGCTCAACAAGTAATTTAGTTAAATTTGCAAATGCTTATTACTCTGGCGAAATATTCAGTAAAAACTCAGATTACGAAAAGTTTACAGAAAATATTCTTCCAAAATCCAACTTTTTTTATTTTAATAACACATCAATAACAAACAACGAAAACAAAGATGTTTTTAACGAACAACTTTCGAAAATATATGCAAAAAATTCTGAAATTTTTAGCAGAATTAATGCAATAAGTCTTCAGTTTAGTTTTTCAGAGCAATTGTTTTACACAAGTTTATGTTTTAATTTTAAAAGCAAAACATCTAAAGAGCCAATCGTAAACTGGGGAGTGGAATTAGACAGTTCGATTAGTATTAAACCAAAAATTACTATAAATCACAATACTAATAAAAAAGAAGTTTTTATTCAGGATTTAAAAAATAATATTTACCTTATCTCAAACGAGGGTGAAATTTTATGGAAAAAAAATATCGGCGAAAAAATTGTAAGTGAAGTATATCAGATTGATTATTACAAAAATAACAAACTTCAAATTATATTTAATACAAAAACTAAAATTTATATAATCGACAGAAATGGTGATAATGTCGAAAAATATCCTGTAACTTTAAAAAGTCCGGCAACAGCTGGTTTATCTGTATTTGATTATGACAACAATAAAACTTACAGAATTTTTATACCATGCTCAAATAAAAAAGTTTATCTGTATAATTTAGATGGAACTATAAACGACGGATGGAAATTTGAAAAATCAAGCGAAAGTGTAACAAATTCAATTCAGTTATTTAGCTATTTAAGCAAAGATTATATTTTATTTGCCGATAAATTACAAACATATATTCTTGACAGAAAAGGAGATATAAGAATAAAAGTTACCTCAGATTTTCCAAAATCTCAAAATAATGATTTCTTCTTTTTTAAGAAAACCGACACCAAAGATGCTCATTTTGTTACAACCAATTCTTCTGGTTCAATTGAAACAATATTTCTTGACGGCTCGATTCAAGAAACAAAAATAAAAGAATATACATTTAATCATTTCTTTTACAGTATTGATTTAAATAATGACGGTAAACCCGATTATATTTTTGTTGACAGCAATACAATGGAAATTTACGACAATTCATTAGAACTGCTTTCTTCTGCAGTTTTTGATAATGACATTGAACTGCCAATTCAAATTTTCAATTTTTCTTCAAATAATATAAAAATAGGAATATCAGACAAAAAGTCCGGAAAAATTTATTTGTATAACAGCGACGGAAGTATTTATCAAAACTTTCCGATTGAAGGAAATTCGTTATTTTCGATTGGAATAGTTACAGGCGAAAAATTTTCGTTAATAACAAGTTACAAAAAAGGCACACTGTATAATTATCAAATTGAATAAAAAAAACAATAAAGACTTATTTTAGTTAATAAATTTTTAATAACTTTATAAAAAATTTCTTTATACAAATACTAAATTTGAAAACGTCTAAAAAGTATATATTATGAAAAAAAATAAAAAGTCGATAATCTTTGTGTTAGCGTTTTTTTCACTCACTACATTTTTTTTAAACTCTTGTAGAAATTTCACGGAATTAGACCCTGACACTTTTTTTCAAACAGAATTTTATGAAATTGATAATTTATCAGATTCTATTTGGATAAATGGTAGTTTAGCAGCTCCAATACTAGATACAAAATTTACATTAGCTACATTATTACCTAAATTAGATTCATCATTATGGGTAGAAGTAGATGATGATGATTTAATTCATCTTCGTTCATATTTTAAAAATATAGTTACAGTTACAGGTTCACAGGTTTATACAAATATGCCTTCACCTTCAGGAACTGTAATTTCTGCAGCTACATACCAACTTCAATCTGACACTTCAAAATTAAAAATTTACAGTGGAGCATTGAGTGGACATTTATTTTTTAATAATCCTAAATTTACTTTTAAATTTACAAATGAAATTCCAATTTTAAGTTTTTTCAAACTCGATACAATTACTTTTCATGAACTTGCAGGAACAAGCGATTCTGTTACACATACAAGTAACACAAATTATGAAATTCTTGCTCCAACTGTTGCCGGAACAAATGCTAAATCAAATATTATTATAGATAAAACTGTAATACCTCAATTTCCAGTAATATTTTCACCAATACCAAAATATGTTTCATTTTGTGTTACAGTAGGAAGCGAACAAGACCAGACAATTCCTTACGATTTAACAGGTGATGAAAAAATTTCGATGGATGTTGATATTGACCTTCCATTAGATGCAAAATTAGTTGATTTTGCTATGGGAGATACTATTCCATTTGATTTTACAGGAGGTGCGTATAAACAAGCAAAATCTGTAGAATTACGTTTGGAATTAGATAACGGATTCCCGTTTCAATTACTTACACAACTTACATTTACAGATTCTCTAAATGTATTTGAAGAATATATGTTTCCACAGCCCGGCTGGAATTTGGCATCAGGTTCAATAAATCCGAGCGGTATTGTAACTTCTTCAACAAAAAGCAGAGTTGTAATTACTATTAATCAGGAATTATTAACAAGACTTCGTGATAATAATGTTAAATATTTAGTTGTTAAATCAATAGCCAATATGGTTGGTCCTACAGATGAATTTGTAAAAATTTTCTCATATTACACTATTGGTGTAAAAATAGGAGTGAAACTGGACTTTGGTGGAAGTACAACAGACATTTAATATAATATTACGAAATAATTATTAAATTTTAAAATACTAGCTTATGAAAAATATATTTAAACTAACACTTATTGTTATTGCAATATTAGGAATTTCAAAATTATCTGTAGCACAGGATAATACACTATATAGTATGCACAACTTACACCAATCAATTAGCAATAATCCTGCTTTTCAAACAAGGAGTAAAGTTTGTATAGGTTTACCGGTTATAAATAATTTTTATATGGATTTTACTAACACCGGATTTACATATAAAAATTTATTCTCCGAAATTCCAAATTCACCTGATTCGGCTAGATATATGTTAGATATAAATCAATTTTACGAAGAATTAGACGACATCAATTATTTAAATCTCGAAAGTAATATTTCAATTTTCAATTTAGGATTTTGGGTTAAAAATCTTTACATTACTACCGGAATGAATACCAAATTTTATAATAGAACTGCATATCCTAAAAGTTTTTTAGACATAAGAAACGGAAATTATAATGACGCAGGAAATCCAATATCATTATCAAACTTTGGAATGGATTTGCAGTTGTATAACGAAGTATATTTGGGAGTTTCAAGAATGGTAACACCAAAACTTACATTAGGAGTAAAAGCAAAAATGCTTTATGGACTTGCAAATTTTTCAACCGATAAATTTGTTGTGAACTGGACAACAAATGCCGCTCCAGATGGATTTTTCGAATATACTTTTAATACAGAATTTGATTTTAAAACATCTTCCCCTATTTATTGGGATTTGACTTATGACGATGCCACCGGTCTTCCAAACGGTATAGATATAGACAAATCTTTAATTGATGAATTTACAGATGAAAATTTTAATAAGGAAGATGTTACATTAATAAAAGATAATTTTATTTTTCCAAAGAAAAATCGAGGACTTGGTATTGATATTGGTGCAGATTATAATTTAACTAAAAAAATATCTCTGTCGGCTAGTTTAATAGATTTTGGATTTATTAAATGGGGGCTTAATCCTAAAGTACTTACACAAAAAGCAGAATTTTCGTTTAAAGGTTTAGACCCTGCTCCTTATATATTAAGTTTTAGTTATTTAGTTGATAGTTCATCAGCTGTAATTGATAATTATTCGAAAGATTTTTTGGACACACTTATTAATTTAGCGAAACCTACATTAAAAGAAGAAACTTTCAGAACAAGTTTAAATACTAAAATATTTTTGGGAGCAAACTATCATGTAACTAGATGGCTCGATTTAGGAGTTCTTTATAAAGGATATTTCTGGGAATCAAAATTACATTCTGCATTTACAATTTCTGCTACAGCAAATTTCTTTAAAGGCTGGTCTTTTGCTTCAACATACTCTGTTTACAATGGATTATACAATAATTTTGGACTTGGGTTATCGTGTAAGTTTAGCATTTTACAGTACTATTTTATTATGGATAATATTGCTGTACCATTCTGGATTTTAAACGATTCAAAAGCAGCAAATAAATTGATTAAAAATACAAAACAAATTCCTTTTCATTTTGGTTTAAATATTCTTTTAGGGTCAAAACAAAAAGATGATAAACTTGATTATGGAATTTTGGATTAAAAGCAACTATTTTGTAAAAAAAGATGTCTTAAATAAAATATTTTAAGAGTAAAAACAGTTTTTTTTATATAATTTATTTAATTCATGAAAAATTCAAACTAACAACTAAAAATTAATCTTATGAAAACAAACCTTTTAAATCTGATTTTTGTATTATTTGCATTTTTATCGATATTCTTCATTTCTTGCGAACCACAAACTTTTAATCCGGACTCTTCTACAGCACAGGATAATGCCAGAGCAGAAGGTTCAATTATAGACGTTTTTGGATTAGTTAGTTCAAATGCTGATGGAACTTCTGGTGGTGGAAAGTTTCTTAACGCCGATACTGCTTGCTACAATGTTGAATTTTCAATCGATGAAGTTACTGATACCAGAACACTAATAATTACCTTTGATTCATTAGGCTGCGAAATAAACGGCAAAATTTTCAAAGGAAAAATTACTTCAATAATTGAAGGAAACTGGTTTCAGGTAGGAAGTACAATGACAATAACTTTTACCGATTTTACACAGGATGGAGTTGAACTAAAAGGAACTATGGTAGCATCTTTTGATACAATCGAAGGAACATTACCTAATTCAGTACCGGTTCACACTGTTACAGCTTCAAATATGGAATTGAAATTTACAGATGGAAAAACAATTACTTGGAACAGTAATAAACAAATCAAATGGTTATCAGGATATTTTACAAGAAGAAACACATCTGATGACGAGTTGCAAATTAACGGAACTTTAAATGGTGTTAATAAAGCAGGAGTTTCTTTTACAAGCATTTCTGCCGACCTTGTTAAACAACCGGCATGCGATTTATTTGTTTCAGGAACAGTTACTATAACTAAAGGAACAGACATAGTACTTATTGACTTTGGAAATGGTGATTGCGATGGTACTTTTACTGTTACACAAAATAACATTTCTACAACTGTAACTCCTTAATTTTAAAGATACAATTACAAGTGCTGTCTATTTATAGGCAGCATTTTTTTTTAATTTAATACATTATAATGATTTTAGTTACAGGTGCAACCGGATTAATTGGTTCTCATTTAATTTATAATTTACTTAAAACCAATGACAAAATAATTGCTGTTAAAAGAAAAAACAGTAATTTGGAAAATACAAAAAAAGTATTTAGTTATTATTCTGTAGATTATGAAAATTTATTTTCCAGAATTATTTGGAGAGAAGCCGAGATTTTAAACATCGAAGAATTAAATGATGCTTTTGAAGGAGTTACCCATGTATATCACTGTGCTGCAATTGTTTCTTTCAATTCAAAAACAAAAAAAAACATAATAAAACACAATGTCGAATATACTGCTAATGTTGTTAATGTATCATTAAAAAATAAAATAAAAAAACTTTGTCATGTAAGTTCAATTGCATCACTTGGAGGAGAATTAAACAAAGTTACAACAGAAACATCACATTATGAACAAGTAAACACAAAAAGTAAATATTCCGAAAGTAAATATCAATCAGAATTGGAAGTATGGAGAGGTGCAGAAGAAGGGCTTGATGTAGTAATTGTCAATCCATCAGTAGTAATAGGTCCCGGAAACTGGAAAAACGGAAGCACCAGTATAATATATAATATTTGGAAAGGCTTAAAATTTTATACACAAGGTATTACAGGTTATGTTGATGTAAATGATGTTGCTAACATTATGATAATGTTAATGAATAGCGAAATAAAAAGTGAACGATTTATCATTACATCAGAAAATATAAGTTTTAAAGACCTTTTTTCAACAATTTCAGAAAACTTAAAAGTTAAACCTCCTAAATATGAGGCTAATAAATTTATGTTAAACTTAGCATGGAGGTTTGATAAAATTAAAAGTCTGATACCCGGACAGCAAAACGTATTTACCAAAGAATTAGCAAAATCGGCACTCGAAAAAACAGAATATTCTAACGAAAAAATTATAAAATACCTTAACTACAAATTTTTACCAATAAATAAAAGTATAGAAAACACAACAAAGTTATTTTTAAATGATTTTAGTAAACAGCAAAAATGATAAAAATAGTTTTAAGAAATTTATTGATTTTTACTATAATAATAGTTCTTTCGGGCTGTTATACTTCAATTAGAACTATTACAAAACATCCGGACTATTACAATCTTAAAAAAGTTAAAATAAGAGGCAGAGTTGTAAGTTCAATTGAATTAGACGATTTAAATATTTTTTATCTTCAAAACAAAAAACATACAATTTCTGTTGTAACAGAAGGCTATTTACCTTTAAATAATGAATTTATAATAGTGAGAGGTCGTGTTTACAGTAATTTCAAGTACCATTCTAAATGGAAAATGCAGGTTATTTACGAACAAATAAAGATTAAAAATATTAGAAGTAAAGATGCAGAATATAAATATCTTAACGAAAAATATTTTAATAGTAAAGATTTTAAGTAACCTAAATAATAATAAAAAATAGAATACTCTAAAATTAAAATTAAAAAAATTAATAAAGAATTTTCATTAATATATGCAGAATAGTATATTTGTAAAAAAATAGATTGTATATGAATATTTTAATACTTGGTTCAGGTGGAAGAGAACATGCTTTAGCATGGAAAGTTTCTCAAAGTAAGCAAATTAATGATTTGTATATTGCTCCGGGAAATTCTGGAACTTCATTAATCGGAAAAAATATTAACCTCAATATTAATAACTTTGATGATGTAAAAAAAGTTGTCATCGAAAATAAAATTGACATTGTTGTTGTTGGACCCGAAGAACCTTTGGTAAATGGAATATTCGACTATTTTGTAAAAGACAAAGAATTAAAGAAAACCAAAGTAATAGGACCTTCAAAATTAGGTGCACAACTTGAAGGTAGTAAGGAGTTTGCAAAAGAATTTATGCAAAAATATAATATTCCCACTGCACGTTTTAAATCAATTACAATTGATAATATTAAAGAAGGTTATATTTTCTTAGAATCACTTAAACCTCCATATGTACTAAAAGCTGACGGTCTAGCTGGAGGCAAAGGAGTATTAATTATCAGCGACTTAAACGATGCAAAATCCAGCATGAAATCTATGCTTGCAGGTCAGTTTGGTAGTGCAAGTAAAAAAGTTGTTATTGAAGAATATTTACTAGGCATTGAGGTTTCATATTTTGTAATTACTGATGGTAAAAGTTACAAAATTTTACCCGAAGCAAAAGACTATAAACGAATTGGCGAAAGAGATAAAGGTCTCAATACAGGTGGTATGGGTGCAGTTTCTCCAGTTTATTTTGTTGATAATGAATTTAAGTCTAAAGTTGAAGAACGAATTGTTAAACCTACAGTTGAAGGTCTAAAAAATGAAAAGATCAAATATAAAGGATTTATTTTCATAGGTTTAATGAATGTTAAGGGCGAACCTTTTGTAATAGAATATAATGTAAGACTCGGCGATCCAGAAACTGAAACTATTTTGCCAAGAATAAAATCAGATTTTGTTGATTTACTTAAAGGTGTTGCGAACACCAATCTAAGGTTGAAAAAAATTGAAATAGATGAACGTACTGTTTCAACAACAGTTTTAGTTTCACAAGGTTATCCCGGAGATTATAGAAAAGGAGATGAAATTATTATTAAAGGTAAAAACGACAATTCTATTATTTTTCATTCAGGTACAACTACTCAAAATAATAAACTCTTAACAAATGGGGGTAGAGTGTTGTCTATAAGTTCATTTGGGGATAATTTAACAAAAGCACTCGAAAATACTTATCAGACAATTGAACAAATTGATTATGAGGGAAAATACTGTAGAAAAGATATTGGAAAAGACCTTTTAATTTCTGAAACCGAAGATGATTAATATATTTAAAAACTACAATCCTTTCAATTTTGTTTTTGTAATTTTATTTTCGCTTATTTTTTGGAGTTATCAACTTTTTTTTGATGAATATCAATATATTCCATCGTTTGAAAACGAAATGCCACTCTTTTTTTATTTTTCAAACTTTATTTTTGGATTTAATTCTAAGTTTTTATCTTATTTAATTAGTTTTATTTTAATAATAATTCAGCTATTAATTGTTATTAGAATTGATGCTAAATATCTTTTTTCACATTCACGAAATTTCTTTACAGGATTTATATTTATTTTATTATCTTCAATATCAGTAATAACAAATCATTTCAGTTCTATCTTTTTTGCAAATATTTTTTTATTACTAGCTCTAAAAAGAGTTTTTGAAGCATATAACAAAGAGAAAATTTTATCAAATTTTTTTGACGCATCGTTCCTAATTTCTTTGGCTTCTCTTTTTTATTTTAATTCTATTTTTCTGATTATTTTTTTATTTATTGCAACTTTAATTTTAAAATCAACACCTATAAAAGAATGGATAGTTATAATAGCCGGAATTTTAATGGTTTATGCAATATTTTTTGAAATATATTTCATTATTTTCGGAAATGTTAATGGTTTATTTTTAATTATAAAACAAACTTTCAGTAAACAATTTCAATTTAATTTTAGCAACTTACAATTTATAACTTCGTCTGTAATATTTTCGGTAATTACTTTATTTTCATTTTTTTATTTCTTAAAAGTAAGTCATACTTTAAATTTATATATTAGAGTTTTCTTCCGGATTTCAATTATTCTGTTTTTAGTAATTTCTGTAATTTTTATCTTAGCAGGAACAAAAAATTTCGAGCTAATACTTTTTGCAGTATTTCCAATTTCAATAATTGCTTCAAATTTTTTGATAAATGCAAAAAGAAAAAAAATAACCGAATTATTCTTCTGGTTATTTTTCTTTTCTATTTTATTTGTTCACACAATAAAGATAATCAATATTTTCTGATAAAAAAAACGGATTTCGTAAATTAACAAAATCCGTTTTTTCAAAATTTTTAAAATATTATTGAAGTTTTTTAATTAGATTATTCATATCAACTTCAACTCTAATCATATCCGAAAGTTTTTCTATTTTTACTCTTTCTTGCTGCATTGTATCTCTATGTCTTACTGTTACAGCTCCATCGTTTAGTGTTTCGTGGTCAACTGTAACACAGAATGGTGTTCCAATTGCATCTTGTCTTCTGTATCTTTTACCTATAGAATCTTTTTCTTCGTACTGGCAATTGAAATTTATTTTCAATTCGTCCATAATTTTTCTGGCTATCTCAGGTAAACCGTCTTTTTTAACAAGAGGTAAAATGGCAACTTTTATAGGAGCAAGTGCAGGAGGTAAACTCAAAACAATCCGTTCTTCAGTCTGTCCATCAGATTCTATTTTTTCTTCTTTGTATGAACTTGATAATATGGTCATAAACATTCTATCCAAACCAATTGATGTTTCGACAACATAAGGTACATAAGATTGATTTAATTCGGGGTCAAAATATTGTAATTTTTTTCCCGAAAATTTCTGATGCTGAGACAAATCAAAATCTGTACGTGAGTGAATACCTTCAACTTCTTTAAATCCCATAGGAAAATCAAATTCAATATCAACCGCTGCATTAGCATAATGTGCCAGTTTATCGTGAACATGAAAACGATATTTATCATCGCCAAATCCAAGATTTTTATGCCATTTTAAGCGAAAATTTCTCCAGTATTCGTACCATTGCATTTCCTCGCCAGGACGAACAAAAAACTGCATTTCCATTTGTTCAAATTCTCGCATACGGAAAATAAACTGACGTGCAACAATTTCATTTCTAAATGCTTTTCCTATTTGAGCAATCCCAAAAGGAATTTTCATTCTTCCGGTTTTCTGAACATTTAAGAAATTAACAAAAATTCCCTGAGCTGTTTCAGGTCTTAAATAAATTGTATTAGCTTCATCGCTAACAGAACCTAACTTTGTATCAAACATTAAGTTAAACTGACGAACATCTGTCCAGTTTTTTGTTCCCGAAATTGGACAAACTATTTCTTCGTCAATAATAAGTTGCTTTATATCATTTAAATCACCGGATTTAAGAGCATTTACAAATCTTTCAGTCAGATTATCAATTTTCTCCTGATATTTCAAAACATTAGGATTTGTAGTGATAAATTGACTTTTATCGAATGAATCACCAAAACGTTTTTGTGCTTTTTCTACTTCTTTCTCTATTTTTTGTTGAATTTTTTCGCGGTGTTCTTCAATTAAAACATCAGCTCGATATCTCTTTTTTGAATCTTTATTATCAATTAATGGGTCATTAAATGCTCCAACATGCCCTGATGCTTCCCATGTTTTAGGGTGCATAAATATTGCTGCATCAATTCCAACAATGTTTTCGTGCATTCTAACCATTGATTTCCACCAGTATTCTTTTATATTATTTTTCAGTTCTGCACCATTTTGTCCATAATCGTAAACAGCACTTAGTCCGTCATAAATTTCACTCGATTGAAAAATAAAACCATACTCTTTTGAATGCGAGATAATTTTTTTTAATAAATCTTCGTTTGCCATTAATTTAAAAGTAATTTATGTTATTGTAATTATGTAATTTATTGTTTTATACTGTTACTTGCTTTTATCAGTCGTTCAACAGCTTTTTCAAGTGTATCATTAGATTTTGCAAAACAAAATCGTAATACATTTGATTTAATTTTATCATGATAAAATACTGACATTGGAATTGATGCAATACCATGCTTCTGTGTTAATTCTATTGAAAACTCTTTATCATCTAATTCAGAAATAGCACTGTAATCAAGTGATTGAAAATATGTTCCTTTTGATGGAATAATTTTATACTTTGTATTTTGTAATAATTTTATAAAATAATCTCTTTTTTCCTGATAAAATGAATTTAAATCAAGATATTCTTCTCTGTGTTTAAGAAATTCAGCAACAGCATATTGTATTGGAGTATTTACAGCATAAACTATAAATTGATGAAGTTTTCTAAATTCTTTCATTAAATCTTCGTGTCCAACGCAATAACCCATTTTCCAGCCTGTTGTATGAAATGTTTTGCCAAAACTTGAAATTGTCAATGTACGTTCGTATAAATCGGGGTAACTTGTCAGACTTAAATGTTTTTGGTTATCAAAAATGATGTGTTCGTAAACTTCATCGCTTAAAATAATTATCTTTGTACCACTAACAAGTTTACGTAGTTTTTCCACATCATCTTCAGATAAAATAGTACCGGACGGATTATGCGGCGAATTTAAAATAATCATTCTTGTTCTATGGGTCAGGTTTCTGTTAACTTCAGCCCAGTCAATAGTATAATCTGGATGTTTTAGCTTTATATATACAGGTGTACCTCCATTAACAATTATTGCAGGAACATAACTATCATAAGCCGGTTCAAAAACAACAACTTCATCACCTTCTTTAATTATTGCAGAAATAGCTGTAAATAAAGCTTGTGTGGCTCCAGCGGTAATGGTAATTTCTTTTTCAGGATTATATTTTGCCTTGTATAATTCTTCGGTTTTTTGAGCAATCATTTCTCTAAGTGGCATAATTCCAGCCATTGGAGCATATTGATTATTCCCTTTTTTCATGTTTTCGTCAACTAACCTTATCAGCTTTGCCGATACTTCAAAATCAGGAAAACCTTGCGACAGATTTATGGCGTTATACTGTCTTGCCATATCTGACATCACCGAAAATATTGTAGTTCCTACACTTGGCAATTTGGAGCGTATCATTTTTTTATTTTTTGTTATAGTTTGCAAATGTATAAAAAAATCCGGTAAGCAAAAACAATATTTCAAACATTATCTGTTTTTAATTTATAATTTTTTTTTCTGAAATATTTAAAATGTCAATGTAATTCTTAATTTTTTAAATACTTTATTTATAATAATTTATAGATATCAAAAATAAACCCACTAATTAACTTACAAGTAGTTTATAAAAGAATTTTGAAATCTATAAAAAAAAATACAAATTTGTTTTTAAAATAGGATTAAAAACAAATTAAATTTTTGTTATACTAAATGAGAAAAAAAGGAGAATATAAAAGGAAATTAAACACCACAATTTCAGATAATAACATTTCTAAGCAAGTTAAAAATGATAATGATGGAAAAAAAATATTCGTTAATTTTATTGAAGAAGATAAGATATTTTGTAACAAATATCCTGTGTTGAATAAAATTCCATTATTGCGAATTATTTTTTATATTTTTTACAAAGAAGGTTGGTATTATTCTGTAACATTGCTTATAACTACCGGTTTGTATTTGCTTTTTTCGTTAAGCCATCTCGGAAAATTTATTTATACTGACGAACCGGTACTTTGGTTATTTAATTGGATACCTCAATATTGGGAGGCAATTAAAACCGGTAACTGGGATATTATGAAACAAACTCTTACTTATCCTGCAATTCCTGTTTTATTTTTCGGTGGTTTGTTTTCTCACAATTTAAATATATCAGATTTTCCTCCCGAAATATTTGACCAGTATTTGTTTTGGATTAAATCTCCTGTTATTTTTTTCAACTACATTACTTTATTCGTAATTTATTTTCTTGTCAGAAAAATGTGGGATAAGAATTATGCAATTCTTGTAACCGGTTTAATTGCACTTCATCCATTAATTATTTCATTTTCACAGCATACACAAGGAGATACAACACTTTGGAATTGTTTTGTAATTACATTTCTTTTTTATAATTTATATCTCAAAAATGGAGGGATAAAGTATATTTTACTAACATCATTATTTTTTGCTTTAAGTGTTCTTTCAAAGTTTTCCGGAATTTTGCTTTATCCTTTATTATTTATTTTCTTATATTTCCAATATATTGTAAAAACCATTACCAGAGAACAATTTATTGATAAATTTAAAGGCTTAATGCTTATTTATTTGGCATTTTTTATTTTTGTTTTTATTCTTTTTCCAGCTTGTTGGACTGATTTAAAATATTTGTTTAATTCTACATTTAATCATCTTACTCTTAAAAGTATAAATCTGATATTTATAATATTTGCAATTATTTTGGTTTTGGAAGTTGTTTTCAAAGGATTTCTATCTGGCAAACTTCGCCAGTATTTTAATTTCAACAAATTAGTGGTTTGGATATTGTCTTTATCAGTTGTAGTTAGTATTTTATTTGTATTAATCAATAACTATTCAAATCAAATATATTTTTCGCCAAAAGACGCTGGAGTTTTTGGTGATGTGATAGTTAAAAATTTTCAAAGTTCTTTATACTGGGCTTTTCAGACATTGACCGAAATAATGCCTTGGTTTTTTTATGCTGGAATTGCAGTTGCAATAATTTTTGGAATAATTAAAAAAACTGAATTTTCAACAACGTATATTAATTTACTACTAATTACTTTTTTAAGTTTTTTTATAGGAAGTGCATTAAATAGTTTCCAGATGTGGGCAAAATATCAGGTATTTATTATTCCTATATATTCATTACTTTTTGCATTGATGATTATTCCATTACTAAAAAACTATAAAAAAATAATTATCAGTCTGTTTTTATTACTTATGCTTGGCGAAACATTAAGTTCGTATCCAAATTATTTCTTTTACAAAAATCGTTTTATTCCAATGGATTTTATAAATCAATCCCAAGTTGATGGAAATTACGGCGGATATGAACTTGCACAAATTCTAAATAAAATTCCCGGAAGTGATACACTGAAAGTACTATCAGACACATTTGGATTTATGTATTTTTTTAAAGGCGAAAATCAAGTTATTGAAAAAGCTATGACTTTTGACCAAATAAAAGAATTTGATTACCTTTATTTAACTACTTTTGGTTATGTAGAGAAAACCTCTTGGGCTTTAGTTCCTTATGGATTACTTAAATATTACGAACAAGATTTAGATTCTGCTTTTGCTTATTTTGGTAACAAACAGAGTTACGCAAAAATAATTAAAGTTGATAAAAATTTTGAGAAGTTTTTACCTGAAAATGCGTTTGATACCGAATTTTATTTTGATTTAAAAACCAATAATTCATTAGCTTTCTGGGTAAAACCATTTACAAACACTCACAACGAAATTTTTATAATTGGGCATAATGAAAATGACGAAATATTTATATCTGCCGACAGTACAGGTATTTTTAGCGGATATAATAATTCTGTAACAATAAAAAACGATACATTGATATTAAATAACTGGCAACATGTTACGTGGATAAACGAATTAATTGGAGACTCTACAAGTAAACGTAAATTGTATTATAATGGTGTTTTAGTGAGCGATACAATTATAAAACGAAATGGAAATCCTGTAAAGGGAATATTTATAAATAGTAAATTTGCCGGTCAGATAAATGATATCAGAATTTTTAGAGATGTTTTAACAGACAAACAAATTCAAGTAATTTATAATAATGGAGTTATTACTACCGAACCTGTTTTGAAAGACGGAGAAAAAGAATTTTATCCAATAAGGCATTTTACAATTCAGACATCAGAAATTGAATAAATAAATTGAATTGTTCTGGTTTAATTATTGATGTGTAAAAATTAATTGTTATTGAAAAAATATTTTGGAAAGATTATTGAGAATGAAATTAGAAAATCCTGAAAAAATAATTTTTGATGCAAATTTAAAAAAAGAAAATCAGATGAAGTTAGAAAATTCGACAATTTTACTCATAGGTGGAGCTGGTTTTATAGGAAGCCACATTGTCAGAGAACTGCTTAAAGAACCTATTTCTAAATTAATAATATACGATAACTTTACAAGAGGAAAATACGAAAATTTAAAAGATTGTTTAACAGACGACAGATGCACAATTTATCCTAATGGAGGTGATATAAGAGATGTTGAAATATTAAATCATGCATTGCAAGGTGTTGATTATGTTATTCATCTGGCAGCTTTATGGTTACTGCATTGTAAAGAATTTCCGCGTACTGCTTTTCATGTAAATATCGAAGGTACTTTTAATGTTTTGGAAGCGTGCGTAAATAATAAAGTTAAAAAGTTAATTTTTTCTTCTTCTGCATCAGTTTATGGAGATGCAGCCGAAAGTCCTATGGAAGAAACACATCCATTTAATAATAAAAATTTTTATGGTGCAACAAAAATTGCCGGAGAAGCAATGTGTGTTGCCTATAACGATAGGTATGGACTTGAAATTATTGGACTTAGATATATGAATGTGTACGGTCCGGGGCAAAATCAAAGAGCAGCTTACACAGGTTTTATTCCAAATATTCTGAACAAAATTTATGCAAACGAAACTCCTGTAATTAATGGAGATGGTTCTCAGGCTTATGATTTTGTGTACGTTGAAGATGTTGCAAGATGCAATGTAGATGCTTTAAAAAGTGATATTAAATTTGGATTTTATAATGTTGCTACCGAAGTTCAAACTACTGTTAAAGAGGTATGTGATACAATTATCAGATTAACAAATTCAAATGTTGACGTAATTTTTAAACCTTTTGACGAATTAGACTCAAGTCAGTTTGTGCAAAACAGAATTGGGTCTAAGAAAAAAGCAAAAATCGAACTCAACTTTGAAGCAACACATTCAATTGAAGATGGTTTAAGAAAATTAATTGAATGGAGAAAAACAAAATAATTTATAATTAAATGTTAATAAGCATTATAACTGTTTGTTTTAACGCTGAAAAATATATCGAAAAAACTATACTATCGGTTATTAATCAGAATTATAAAAATATTGAATATATTATTATTGATGGAAAATCAACTGACAGTACTGTTGAAATTATAAAAAAATATGAATCAAAAATAAGTTTTTGGAGCAGCGAGCCTGACAATGGAATTTATGATGCAATGAATAAGGGTGTTAATATAGCATCAGGTGAAATAATATATTTTCTTAATTCAGACGATTTTTTATATAATAATTTAGTTATAAGTAATATCCTAAATATTTTTCAGACTAATTATACTCTTGATTTTGTGTATGGAAAAATAAATCGTTTTACCGCTTCTAAATCAGGATTAATTTTAGATATTGACTTTAATAAAAATAATCTAAGAAAAGGTAAAATGCCTTCGCATCAGGCTATTTTTGTAAAACGTAATTTATTTGAGAAATTTGGATTTTTTGATTTAACTTATAAATCTGCTGCCGATTTTGAATTTATTTGCAAAATATTTGTAAATAAAATAAAATTTGAAAAAGCAGACACAATTGTTGCCAATTATAGCATTGAAGGTTATAGTAATACAGATACAACTGGAATAAAAGAATGTTTACAGATAATTAAAAAATATTTTGGAAGAACAAATTATTTTATCTCTGTTTTCCGTTATATACCAATAATAATATTCCGAAAAATTGCAAAATATTTTGGGATAATGAAAATTTATAGAAGAAATATTTATCCTAAACTGATTAGAAAGTAGTATGAACAAAAAAAAAAAGATTCTAATTTTTACCAGACATACAATTCCGGGTGGTGTACAACGTTTTTTGATAAATATTTTAAGAGAATTTAATATAGATAATAAGAATTTTGAATATTTTGTAACTCACAGTACATGTAATATAAAAGAAGAAAATAATGATAATATAAATTATATTGAAGTAAAAGCAAAAAGCAAACTTTTTTTTGATTATATTCAGACTTTCAAATATATATTAAAAATAAAACCCGATATAATTATTTATCCGGCTAACATAATTCCTTTTACACATTTTTTTCTGAAAAAATTAAAATTTAATATAACTTACGATTTAGGATATTTTGTTCCGGAATTAAATGCTTACAAAAGTGGTGATACATTGTATATGAAGACTTTTATACCATATTCATGCAGAAAAAGTACCAGAACTTTTGCAATATCCGAAGCTACTAAAAAAGATATAGTTAGCAGAATTGGAATAAATCCTGAAAAAATAATTGTTTGTCCGTTAGCGGTTGAAAAAGCATTCATGATTATTGAAGACGAAATATCTTTAAATGAAACAATCAGAAAATTTAATATAAATCAGCCATACTTATTTTATGCTGGTTCGCTTTCACCACGCAAGAACCTTAAAAACATAATTTCGGCTTTTGATAGATTAATTAATAAAATACCGCATACACTGGTACTTACGGGAAATATTGCTTGGAAAAGTACTGAAATTTATGAAATTATGAAAACAATACCAAATGATAGGTTGAAACTTGTTGGTAATGTGAGCGAAACCGATTTGGTGAATTTATACAATAAAGCCGATTTATTTCTTTACCCATCTCTTTATGAAGGTTTTGGGCTGCCTATTCTTGAAGCACAGGCTTGTGGCTGCCCTGTTCTAACTTCAAATGTAACATCATGCCCGGAAGTAGCAGGAAATTCTGCACTTGTTGTAAATCCTTATGATATAGATGAAATTGCAAATGGAATTTTAAAAATTGTAAAAGATACTGATTATAAACAAAATCTAATAAAACTTGGTTTCGATAATATTAAGCGTTATAACTGGCAAAAAACGGCTCGTGTTATTCTTGACAATTTAACCGAAAAGGAGAAAAATTAAATGTGTAAATATTTGATTACAGGTTTCAGCGGATTTGTCAGTCGCCATTTTCTGGAGTTATTAAATACTTTAAGTGTTAAATTTGAAGTACTTGGCATCGATATTTTATTGCCTTCATTTAATTTTTCAGGATATAAAAACTTATCAGTTTCTTTCAATAAAGTTGATTTATTAGATTTTGATTATCTGCGTACAACAATTGCGAATTTTAAACCTGTTTATATTTTGCATTTAGCTTCGTATAGCAGTGTTGGATACAGTTGGAAAAATCCGGTTTTAAGCTTTTCGCATAATACAAATATTTTTCTAAATCTTGTCGAATCGGTTAGACTTGAAAATATAAAATGCCGGATTTTATCAATTGGTTCATCAGAGGAATATGGAAATGTATCTTCAGAAATGATGCCTTTAACAGAAGATTATCAACTAAATCCTGTAAGTCCTTATGCTGTAGCTCGAGTTTCTCAAGAATTATTATCAAAAGTGTATGTTGAAGGTTATGGATTAGATATTGTTCTGACACGTTCTTTCAATCACATAGGTCCTTATCAGTTAGATATTTTTGTAATTTCATCTTTTGCAAAACAGTTAGTTAACATTTCAAAAAGTTCAAAATTTGGTATAATTCAGGCTGGCGATGTTTCAATTATTCGCGATTTTGTTGATGTGAGAGATGTTGTAAAAGCTTACTATCTATTACTTCTAAATGGGAAATCTGGAGAAATATATAATGTTTGCAAAGGTGAAGGTAATAAACTCTTTGAGTTAATTAATATTATGTCCGAAATTTTGAAAATTGAAATTAAAATTGAAATTAATAAAAAGCTAATTCGCCCAAACGATAATATGATTATAATTGGCTCAAATGCAAAAATATTGAAACAAATTAAGTGGATACCAGAAATATCACTAAATCAAACATTAATTGATATGATTAATTGGTGGAAAGAACAGTAACTCTTGATTTAATTACATTTTTGTAATTTGCTTATTTCGATATATTAATATTTTGGTAAGTTTGTTGAATTTATAATATTTAACTTTTCTCTTTAGAAGTAGTTTTAAATTTATAATTAATACTAATTAATGAGTTAGAAAGACCAAAATGTCATTTTTCGCCTTCGCTCTGGAAAAGGTTCATTAGGAACTCTTACACGACCGATAGGGATTAAACTTGTGGGAACTTTTTCAGCGTAGCTAATTATATTCTGAAATTATAAAATGTTAATTTGTTCTGACATTGCATTATTTTCAAATTAGCAATAGAAATTTTCTTTTATCAAATCCACAAGATGCTTTATGCATGACAAATAGGGTTAATATGTTAATAATAACTTTAGTAAATAATTATAATCAACATCTTAGCGATAGCGAAAAAATATACTGACCGTACCTTAAGAGATTTCATTAAATGACAACTTGTTTCCCTTTTTATTTACTAAACGACATTAATATATACTATTCTTTCAAAAAGCCATATTCATAAACTTTTGGTTTTATTTTGTTTTCTAAATTCTGCAATTGTTCGCGAAGTATTTTAATAAGTTGCATATAAGTTTCATCGGTACTTTTATTATTCATTTTTCCTTTTTCGTTTCTACCCTGAAAATGTTCTCTAATATCGTAAAAAGATGCATTAACATTGCAATCAGGCTGTGAATGATAATACTTCCACAACTTCTTTCCGGCTTCAAATACAGATTGAGCTTCGGCAGAAAATTCTAATTTCATTCTTTTTAATTTTTCTTCCTTTTCAAAAATGTTGGCTGATTTTGTTATTTTTCCTGAAATAAAATCAGTCATAAAGTTGCTGTCAAATTTCTCGCGTGAGTTTACTTCATATTCGGTAAAAGGTATCCAATGATTAACTTCACCTCTTGAACTTATTTTGTTCTGACTATGGAATAATGAATAAGCTAAACAATTATTTTGAAATTCGGTATCTGTTTTCCATCCATCGTTTGGATATAAAAATTGGTCTTTATTATTTATCCAAGTTGGTTCAATACATTGTCTAACCGATAAATATATTGACATTTCAATTTGATTATAAATATTAATGCCAGCAACCATTCCTTTCTTTATATAACTTTCAGCAGGATAATTTGTAATAAATGTGTTATTGTTGCTTTGCATACTTGGTCCAACAATAATCATGTATCCTATCTGATTTCCTGTAAAAGAATAAAATGTTGTTCGCCAATCGGCAATAGATTTATCAATAATAATGTAAAACTTTTTTATTCCTTCTTTCCAACAATTTTTTATTTCTTTATCACTTAAAAATATATCTGTTTTAATTTGTTTAATTTCTTTTTTATTTTTCAAATTCCATATTAGAAATGCTACAGGAAATTTTCCTTTTACGTTATCAAATGAATCTGATTTACAAATAAACCCTTTTTTAAACTCTGCATTAAAACAATTCCTAAATATATTAAACTTTTCAGAAGTTATATATTTAGGTGTACTAAATGAAGCAAGCATTGTATCGGGTATTTCTTTGTAAATTCTAATAAAAAATTGTGCAAAAAGCTCATTCATAGCTTCTGCACCAACAATACTTTTAAAAGAATGAAATATTTTTGTTTCAGTTGCTACTTGTGGAATACTGTCGTTCCCATAAGAAGAAGCCTCAGCATAAGGAGGATTGATATATATAACCAGCTTTTTCCGTTTCTCTGGATTGTTAATGATGTCTTGCAGTGGCTTAGGTAGTTTATCAAAACTATCATTCAGAAAATCGAACTGAAAAACATGTTCTTCCAGCAGGTTTGCTCCGTTTTTTATACGGTCTTTCATTACATCAACATCTTGACGGTCGAGAGTTGAAGCCCAAATATGATATTTGTTTGTAAGTCCGGCTAGTAAATTACCAGTTCCTGCTGCACAATCCCAAATATAATATTCGTCTTGCCAGTTTTTTCCAAGTACATCGGTTAAATATTTCTGCGAAAGCTCTACCCATATTTGTGGGGTGTAAAAACTACCTTTTCGCTCACGAATATCTTGAGGGATAATTAAATCACGACGTTTAATAATATAATCCCAATACTCCTCTTTTGGTGGTCTTTCGTATTTATTCCAGAAAGCTGTATGGGCTTTTTGTCCATCATTAAAATTAACTGTTGAAGATGTAAAAGCTCCAAATTCATCTTTAAACTTATTCATTTCGTACTTTGTTGCCCTAAGTACAACAAACAGATTATCTTTTAAAGTAGAATTTTGTTCTGATAGTAAGTCGGCAAGATAGAAATCTCCACTTATAATGCCCTTCTGCTGTGCGGCATCCCAATTAAATGAAATTGTAGGCTTAACACTTGTAAACCATTTATTGTAAATAGTTATAAAGTTGTTTTTATCAATTTGTATTTTTGATGTTTCAGATTTTCCAGAAACGAAATTGTTTTTTATAAATTGGTGTAATTCTTTATCATCATTATCAAAAAAGAAAAGTAACGAATTGTTTGATATTGTATTTTTTACTGTTTCATATACTTGTTTAAATTCTTTGGTTTCGTGGTTTGATGGTGCAACATTCCAATTAAAATCATTTACATAGAATATATCGTGTATTTGGTTATACGATATAAATGCAATTTTTTCATTATCAAAAGCTCCAATATATGAAGGTGGTAAAGATTTATCAAAAGTACGAGCTTTTCCAATTGTGAGAATAAGCTGCACAATTGATTTAAAAATATCTGACTTTCCGGTTTTTGCTTCTGCCCAAAGAAGTGATTCCGTTTCAAATAACTGTATTTGATTTTTGTTTTGATTTGGAAGAGTAACACAAAAGTCAATATTTCCAATAATTTTTGTGCAATCAAATACGCTAAAATAATCTTGAGCTATTCTGTTTTTTAATTCTTCTTCTCTAATGTTTTCGTAAGCCATTTTTGTTCTGGATTTGTTTAGAATTTGCTTTGTATAAAATCAATTTAATTAACTAATTACATTTTAATACCATTTAGTTAAGGATTTCCCTGACTGTCATCCCGAAGGGAACTCTTTGATGTATGCAGTAAAGTTATAAAAGTATATCTGGAAAACAGAATGTTAATATGTTACAACAAATATACTTTTTATTTCAAACAGTGCAAAATTGCACGAGTTCATTTATTCGCTATCGCTTATGAAAAAGTTCATGATGACATAAATTTCGAAAAAGTCACTACTTTTGTACGCTACCATTTTTTTAACGTTAGTATTTCAATTACTCACTTCGCTTTGTGAGAATAGTTTAAGTAAGTTTTTCGCTATCGCTCAAGAGAACTTTTTTCACGAATAAAAGGAGTAATAGTTCGCAATGCGATGACATATTTTTCTATTTTAGTTTCTTTACGTTTGTGATTATAACTGACAATCATTATATTTTTTGATAAATATCGGTTAAATATTTGATTAATTCAATACAAATATAATTATACTTTAACAAAATACAATCATAAGAAAATATTTTTATATTTAAAACTAAATGTAAAAGGGTTCGTTTATTTTACATGTATTAAAATTTCTAAAACCAGCCTTTAAATTTTAAAATAATTTGGATTAATCTTATTTGAAAAGATATTTTTCGCAACCATATTCTGCTTTAAGGATTATTTCTACATCTTTTTTGTAAAGCCTGACAATAACTTCTTTACTGTTTTTTACTATTGAATCGCCAACTTCAATTAATTCAAAATTATTATTCTCGAAGAAAACCCAATTCTGAAGTCTTATTGTATCGTTATTATAAACAATATCAATCATTTTATTGTTTTCGTCATCAATATTTTTCCGAATAACAATTCCATTCCATTGTTTATATTTAAATTCTTTTTCCTCATTGCAAGCATCAGCATCTTTAATCGGAATATGATTACTTAGGATTATTAATAATGCAAAAATCACAAACACAGGTCTCAAAAATAAAATTTGTTTATATTTCTCTTTTAGATTTAAGTCTTCAGTTTGGTTTATAAGCAGTCTCATGTTTTGATTATTTGCCCAAGAACTTCTATAAATACTTGTTTTAAAACCATTCCTATTTAAAATTTGCAACATTTTAAAATGTAATACAAATGAAATCCCAATTAAGATTTGTGCTATAAAAAATTCTCTATCCATAACTTAATCTGAATAATATGTTTTGAAATATGTTTTAGAATTAACCAATGTAATGAAATTTCCCCTAATAGTCCAAACATAAACTAACCTTTCAAACTCTTTCAAGTCTCTGACTTGGAAGCGAAATAAATTAAGCCTCTTGGCTTAACTTCAAATAGTCTTAATTTAAACAAACAGTATTTCGTTTTTGCAAAACGATTGCGAGCAAGATGCTTGCTGTATTTCAGTTCCAAGACAAAATCTTGAACTATTTCAGCGTTGCTAAACAGTTTCAATTACTTTGCGCAGAACATTCAAGATGAGATAATCATATTGTGTACTCCTTAAATTAAATCGTTAGTATTTTTTAGTGTTTTCGGTTATATATCCACTCCAAACATTATTACATTTTTTACAACGGTATGTAACAAAATATTCTTTTCCATTATTCGATTTTCTAAATAATGCTTTTTGTTGTTGTTTAACCCTTATGCTATTGCATTTTGGACATCTTATATTTATGAAATATAAAGCGAATGCAATCAATATAATGATTATCAATATTATTATTACTGGTAGATCTTTTGTTGACATCAACATAAATTTTTCAATGTTAATAAAACTGTTCAGTAGTGCAATTATCTTTCTTGCAAATATACTCTGTAGTTTCGTTTTTGCAAAACGATTGCAAGCAAGATGCTTGCTGTATTTCAGTTCCAAGACAAAGTCTTGAAACAGTTTCAATTACTATTCTTGCAATATTCGAAGTTTTGACATTAATGTAAAATATTAATTTTCTTAAAGCCAGTTTTAATATTTCATTTTTACAACGCAATAAATTTCGTTGCTAATTATTACCAAACAAATACAACTTCATAAAGTAGAATTTTAGACTTGTGTAATTAAATTTCATTTTATAAAGTAATAAATTATTTTATATTTGATGAAATAACATTGTTAATAAATTAATATTTCTTTATTTATATAAAAAATATATTTATAACTAAATTCAATTTACGACTTTATATTTTATATTTCATTTTAGTATTTTATTATGCATAGTATAATTGAAATATAACTAATTTATAATGAAATATATTTTATTTATAATGAAATAAAATTATTTTATAATGAAATGAAAATACTTAAATAATACTAAAGAATATATATATATTAATTGTAAATAATTAAACTATATATTATATTTGTATAAATTAAAATATTTATAATTATAATTGAATGAAAACATATAGATACACCATAAAAGATTTAGTTGAAATATATTCCGAAATTATTGGTTTGGTTACAAAATATAAAGACGAATTCTTAAATTTTGGTGTTTCCGAAGAACGAATAACCGGCTTAACTAATAAGTTTGATATTGTAAGAAATACCGAATCTGATGACGAATTAAAAGCAAATCAGGTAACAGTTTCGGGTAATAAAAGAAAACTTGAAAACATTATCAGGATAGCTCTTTACAGATTACAGGCTAAAATAGAGATTGAATTTAAATATTCGAAACCCGAAATCTACAATAACTTTCGCATTAAAAACCTTTCGCAGCTTCAAAATAATAAATTGTATGCTGCAGCATCTAACTTTCTGGATTATGCCTTAAAAAACAGAGATATACTACAGCAAACATTAATCTCAGATAATGATTTAACTGAATTTCAGCAAAATTTATCGGAATTAGAAAGTGTGTTAAATAATTTTTCGACAGCAAAACGTAACCGCAAAACATCAACGGCTTTACGAAAAAAAGTTTACGACGAGCTTTACGATGAGCTGAATTATTTTGCAAAAGTAGGAAAAGCAATCTGGTTTGATAATAATCAAGCACTTTACAAACATTTTCAAATACACAGAGGCGAATACAATAAAGCAAAAAATAAAAAGTTAAAAGACGAGGAGTAGATATTTATATTGATTAAGTTACCTTGATAACGTGAATATTAATTTTCGAAAAGCACTGATTAAAGGTTATAACTTGTACAAAAATGTTTTTTTTAGCTTAAAAACAAGTCAATTGCTAATATTTATCAACATACATTATCAAAGACATCTATCTGCTCAAAGATTTGTAGAAAATAAAAATATAAACCATATAATTATTTACAAATAAAAACTTTAAAATTTATGAAAACATTAAAATTACTTTCCCTGTTAATCTTTTTTCCAGTAATTACCTATTGTCAAACAGATTTAATAAAAAAAACTGTTAAAAATACCAATAGAACAGAAGAAACTTTTTATGTTTTAAAATCAAATACAACCATAAGACAGGGTGAATATAAAAAACAGTTTAATGGTAAATTACTTGAAGAAGGAGTTTACGAAAATGGACAGAAAGGTATATGGTCTTTTTATAATGAAAATTCTCAAATCTATTTTAAATATGATTTCATTAATGATAGTGTAACGTATTTAAACTTAGATACGACTAAATATATGCTATATTTAGATAAAACAATAAGAATTAAAGCAGATAGACCAGCTTTACCTTTAATTAGTGAAATTGAAATGTTTTCAAATTTTAATTCAATTATTAAATATCCTGAAAAAGCAATAGAAGAAGATAAATCAGGAACTGTCGAAATAGGTATTCAGATTGATAGTTTAGGATTGATTAATAATTATATAGTGCTTAAAAGTGTCGACTCATTACTTGATGATGAAGCATTACGTGTAGTAAAAATTATTACAAAAAATATTACTTTTTTACCCGCTGTTCAAAACGGAGTTAAAATTACATCATATTACATACTTCCTGTTAACTTTGTTCTTAATTATTAAATTTATTATCGTGCCTCATTAAACCAGTTACGACTTAAGTATATCAAATACTATAAAATATTTTCTTTAGATTTTTAATTTGCAAATATTTTTAATTTTAACAAAAAAATAAAATAACATTTTAAATTATGCAAAAAATAACTCGTAAAAATTTTATTAAAGCATCGGCACTTTCAACAATTGGCTTTATTCTTTTTCCACAATGCTTAAAACCAAATATTGAAGAAAATAAAGAAAAAAGCATTATTGTTATTGGAGCTGGTATTGCGGGACTTTCAGCAGCAAAAAAACTTACAGAATTTGGTTTTAATGTTACTGTTTTAGAAGCAAATCAAACTTATGGCGGTCGTATAAATTCAGTTAATTTAAACGGAGATATTGTTGACAGTGGTGCATCTTGGATACATGGAATTAGACATAATCCGATTTATAAAATTGCAGAAGACTTAAACTTAGATACTCGTAAAACTTATTACGAACCCGGTTATTTATATGATATTGATGGTTCTGAAATAACTGATGAAGAGTGGAAAGTTGTCGAAAAACGACTAAATGAACTTTACAATTTAGCTTACGACTATACCGGAAAATCGCTCGAAGAACTATTAGATATTTATGACCCAAATCCTGATTTTTCAGACAGAATGACCCGTGTATTCTACGGTGCAATTCGTTCCGAAATAGAAATTGGTTATGCTGTTGATGCTCAAAATTTATCATCAGTAATGTTAACTAAAGATGATGCTTTTGCAGGCGATGAAGTTATTTTTAAAAACGGATTTATTCAAATTTTAGATTTTTTGGCAAAAGATTTAAATATTGTGTACAATAATTTTGTTACAAAAATTTCGTATTTAACTGATAAAGTTAATATTTATACAAAAAACACTTTAGATTTAGACTCAGTACGGTCATGTATCGCTTGTCATTCTAATTCTGATGCTGAAATTGTTGGATATGATAATATATACTCCGCAGATAGAGTTGTAGTTGCACTTCCGGCAGGCATGTTAAAACAGAATATTATTGTTTTTGAACCGGCTTTTTCTACCGAAAAAATTAATGCAATTTCAGGAATTGGTATTGGAACTATGAACAAAGTTATTTTAAAATTTACTGAAAATTTTTGGCAAAAAAATGCTTATTTTTTACAAGTTTTAAATAAGGATTATACTAAAAATATGGAATTCTTTAGTCCTTCACCAACCGGAATTGAAAATATATTATACGGAATTTTAGCAGGACAACATGCAAGAAGTATAGAAAATCTGTCCGAATCAGAAGTTATTGAAATGGTTATGTCTCAATTAAAAATTATTTTTGGCGAAAATATACCTAATCCAATTAATTATGTGATAACCAAATGGCATACAAACCCATTAGCTTTGGGTGCGTATCCGCATATAAAACCCGGGTTTGATTATGATATTTGCGATAAAATAGCTGAACCACTTGATAATAAAGTCTTTTTTGCAGGAGATTATATAGTTAAAGATTATATGTCAACTGCTCATGGCTCTTATATTTCGGGAGAAAATTCCGCAAACAATATTTTAAAAACCTTTTAATATTTTAAATAAATCACAAAATGAAATAATATTTTTGTATAAATATTTATTCAAAATCCCCAATTCTTGTGCGATGTGTGGATCTCGTACCACACCTGCAAAGTCTTATAGTTTAGATATTTATATTGCTTTTTTTCTCAGCTTAATAAGCTCCTCTCATTAGTGGTAGGTTTATTTATCATATTACGCATATCTTATATTATTTTTTATGTATTAAGAAAAAAGATTTATTATCAAAGTTACCTGTAAGATACAATGTGTCACAATTTTTAATTTTATAAACTTTAATTCCAACGTTTAAATATTCCTCAATGTCTTTTTTATTATAAAAACGTCCTTTGCTGACAAAAACTAATTTATAATTTAAAGAATCATTTATTTCAAGGTAAACACTACTTTTATTTGTTAAATAATCAGTTATAATACCATTTAAACTGTCTGAATAAGATATGTTTTTTGAAATTTTATTATAGTTTTCTAATTTAGTTACTTGAATTTTATTTATGGAACCTATAAATATTAAAAAAATAAAAATAAAAATCAGAATAATTATATCTTGTTTTTTCATAACTTATTTATTAAAGATTATGGTAATACTTTAGGTTGAAACTTCAAAATTTAATTTTTGGATGTAAATATACAAATTTTTATACACTTTTTAAAGTGTTCTGCGTAAAGAGGAGGTATGGCTCACCCAATGCTGATGCGAGCTCGTACCAAAACCGCAAAGTCTTATAATTTAGCTATTTCAATGCATAATTCTATCATAGCTAATATCTGGTTTTATTTCCAATTATTTTATAACAGCTTTATTTACTACACTGTACGTGCTGTTCACAATAGTGGGTCTCCGTAGCAGTTTGCATTGTTGACTGTTAGAAGTTATACACAATATATTCAATCATTTATAAAGATTTCATTATTGATCAAATCAATCGTAAATCGTGAATTATGAAAAAAATCTAATCCTAAAACCCCGTCATAATTTGAAGAAATCCCATGTGCCAGAAAATCATAAACTTGAACTTCAAAATTTTCTAAGGTTTTTCCAAGACTTTCAAATGTTTTTACATTGAAGAGTTCAACTGTAATTATACCATTTGCTGTTTCAATATTTACTTCCCCTATGCTATCTTTTAGTTCGTAACCAGCTAAATACAACATATTACTATCTAAAGTTGTGTGAGTTGCGGCAGTATCTACTGCAAGTCGAAATTCAAATTTGTTTTCAATTAGTGCATTTACTATTATCAAATCATCAGTTATTTCTCTTTTGAATTTTATTTTTTTCATAATTCAACTCGTTTCATAATTCCAACCCGCCTTTGAATATTATATTTTCCGGTAAAAACAACTGAAATTTTTTTATACTCTTTTACCTTATCTCTGCCTTTATAACAAACCTCTCGTTTATCCTTACTGTGAAATAATACAATTCCTTTTATTATTTCAGAATTTTGGTCTAAAACAGGATTACCCAACAAAATCCATTCATCCGGAAAAGAAAGACTGATTTCTGAAAATTCTACAAATTTCAGATTATCATCTATATTAGTACTCTCAATATCAACTATCATAATTTTATATTTTATGCAAATATACAAATTTTTATACACTTTTTCAAGAGTTCTGCGTAAAGAGGAGGTATGGCTCACCCTAAGCTTGTGCGAGGTGTGCCAAGAATTCAATGATGGTACAAATATAAAAAAGTTTCATTGAAATGCTGTAAACAAGATGTAAGACTTCATTTTGGTAATTTTAAGTAGTGGGGGTAATGAGAAAATAACTGGCTGTACATAAGTTACAATCGCAAAATAAAGAATTTGACTTTCGGATACGACGTGCAAGCGTTGTTTGCAACTTTTTATGAGCTAATGCGAATAACCTTTTGGTACAAAGTGAGTAATTCCGATGTATTGAGCGAAAAGGAAAAGTGATATTTGTCAAGTGTGAATAATGAAGATGAACAAAAGTAAACCTATCGGTGAAGAGACAAAGAAACGTAACTATCGTTGCCACAAGTAAAAACACTTGCAGCAACGATAAGTTACTATTTAGTTTTCAGATAAAACAACAATTTTATCACCTTCAGTAAAAGTAATTTTATCCGATTTTTTTGGATTTATTTTAATACCATAATTTTTTCCCGAATTGTATTTATGTTCCACAATTCTATATCCTATTGCCGTTTCCGTTTTTAGACTAGCAGATTCCATAATAGTATAAAAATCAACAGGTTTTCCCATTTGTACATAATTTGAAGCTTCTTTTAAATAAATCTCTGAACCTTCTGAAGAAAATAATGAATCATATACTTTTTTAATATCTTTATTTTCAGAAATTTGAGCTAAAATTCTACTAATTAGAGTCCATCCATAAACTCGGAAAATATATTTTTCGAGTTTTGATTTTTTTCAATTTTTCAAATTTTTCAGCTATATTTATTTTCAAATTATATCATTTTTTTTCTTTTTTTTGACAAGT
>Ga0316608_1000022_pt1 | contig 81425 bp, 56 predicted proteins | sample MIS2016152B_MG_FD_207673 | JGI IMG/M metagenome (GOLD analysis project Ga0316608, IMG submission 207673) | Microbial mat bacterial communities from Middle Island sinkhole, Lake Huron, Michigan, United States - MIS.2016.152B | ecosystem: Environmental > Aquatic > Freshwater > Lake > Sediment... | reverse complement strand
TGTGTAATAGACAATAGTTTTCATAAATACTTCTTCACTTTTTTAAATGAACAAAATTCGTGTAATTCGTGTAATTCGTGGGTAAACAAAAAACACTTGCGGATTTAAGGTATTTAACAAAAGGACAGAGCTTCTTTAAACTAAAAACCTCCATGTTGGAATTATTCCTAATAGATTGAAAAATAAATTACTTTTGTCGATCAAAAAATATATTCACAAAAAAGTCATCGCTTTATGGATGGAAGATTGGTTGCTTTTGAAAGATTGCTCAACATAATGGACGAATTGCGGGCAAAATGCCCCTGGGACAAGGAACAAACCAATATGAGTTTGCGAACTTTAACCATCGAAGAGGTTTACGAATTGGCCGATGCTGTGTGGAATGAAAATGACGATGAGATTCGAAAAGAATTGGGAGATGTGTTATTGCATATCGTTTTTTATTCGAAAATAGCCAGTGAGAAAAAAGTTTTTGATATAGCCGATGTCATAAATTCTTTGTGTGATAAGTTAATTTTCAGGCATCCTCATGTTTTTGGCAATGATGTTGTAAATTCTTCGGGCGAAGTTATACAAAAGTGGGAACAACTTAAGCTAAAAGAAAACCCCGGAAAAAGTTCTGTTTTGGGTGGAATTCCGGGCAGTTTGCCAGCATTGATAAAAGCGCTTCGAATTCAAGAGAAAGTGCGTGGGGTTGGTTTTGACTGGGAAGATAAAGTGATGATTTGGGATAAAGTAAAAGAAGAAATTGCTGAATTTGAAGAGAAATTAAAAAATAATGAAAGAGTAGGGGCTGAACTGGAAATGGGTGATGTTTTGTTTTCATTGGTAAATGCGTGCAGACTATACAAAATGAACCCTGAAAATGTTTTGGAACAATCGAATCGAAAATTTATTCGGCGTTTTAATTATATAGAAGAAAAATCCAAATCAATGGGCAAATCACTGAAAGATATGAGTTTACAAGAGATGGATCAACTTTGGGAAGAGGCAAAAAAATTTGATAAATCAGCCTGATAATTTCTTTGGCTTGAAATTTGTTTTTTTTAGGAAAAAAGGATGCGTAGAACTTTTGTATTCATATTATTTCTTCTGTTTTTTTCTAAAACATATTGTCAGGATCTACCGATTTACAAGCAGTATGTCATGAATGAGTTTTTGATTAATCCAGCCTTTGCCGGATATTACGATTATTCTCCCATCATGATTTCGAACAGAATGCAATGGGTGGGTATTGAGAATGCACCGGAAACCCAAATTTTTTCGGCTCAAGGACCTATCGGAAATAGTGGCATTGGTGCAATTGTTTTTCGCGATCAGAATGGAATTTTCTCGCAAAGTGGAGCACAGTTGGCTTATTCTTACAGGATCAATTTTGGTAAAACCCAGAAAATTAGAAAAAAGAGTGGAAAGGTAAGCCGAAAAAGCTCTATGTTGGCTTTTGGTTGTGCTTTTTCAGGTTTTCAGGTCAATATTGATCAGTCCGATTTTTTTGTTAATGATTTGCGAGATCCAGCTATAAGCGGGGTTATTGAAACAGCCAATTTGCCCGAAGCCAGTTGTGGGTTATTTTTCCAGAATAAAAACCTGAAAATCGGTCTATCCGGTTTGCAACTATTGGAATCCAGAATGAATCTTTATCAAAGAGAAGAGGAAAATAATCGTATGCAAAGAAGAATTTTGCTTCATGCTGCAGTCACAAGCACTATTAATGAGGATTTTGAATTTGAACCTTCTTTTTTGTACAATACAACAACCCAATGGCAATCCAGATTGGATTTCAATTGCAAATTGATTTATCATAATGATTATTGGTTTGCTGCAAGTTACAGTCGAGAGCTGAATTCTCCTTATGGCCAGAATATTTCAATGAAACTCTTGACGGGTCTCAAATTATATCGCAAGTTTTACATGGCTTATTCTTTTGAGTATGCCCTGAGCGAAATTCAGATCGGAACACTGGGATCGCATGATCTTGCCATTTTTTATAACATGGGAATGGATGTGGAAAGAAAAAGAAAAATCAGAAGAAGGTAAAATTCAGAAAACATGAAACAGCGCAACAAGTCACGTACAACTCTTAAAACATATAGGCAGATGAATAAAATATAAATAGGCACATAGAATATTAACTATGTGCCTCATATTTCAATAATTGTCTATGTATTTTTCTAAATTAAGCAGAATGAAATATCAAAATTCCAGTCTGAAATACACCGAGTTAGACTTGAATTTTGAAAACTTGCTTTGTTCCAAAAATGTCAGATATTCTTAAACTGTTTTTAGCCATTCCTTGGCTGATTCAACATCATCAAAGTAGCGGCTTTCAAAATTTAAAGATTCTACTTTGTTCATGATCTCTTCCACTGTCAGCAAATTGAATACATCTTTAGAAACAAGAACAGCCATATAGCGAATGCCTGCTTGTAAAGCACTGGGAAACCACACCGTATTAGACCAAGTTTGGTCTTCTTCATAAATAGCGCCCATTTTACGAACATCCCCAATCCATTTATATGCTTTTTGGGCTTTCAAACAGACCAAACCATTGTTGAGACCTTCTTTTAACTGATCCGAATCGGGAGCATCTTTCCATTCCATTAATACAATGTTTCCATCTTCAATGTGATGGATGTCTAAATAAGGTTTTTGATCGTAAATCATAAAGCGTAATTTTAAACGGTTAATACATAAAAAATTCTGAATATAACTGCAAAGATTCTTTCATCGAAACATTTCTCCTCTGTTCACAAATCTATCTTTTTTATTGTAAAAAACCAAATGAATTTTATCTCTATTTCACTTATTTTTTCGAATTTTTTAGTCTAATGATTTCTTCCTCTTTTTCCAGAATATTTTTCTGTAAATCAATTATTTTTTGATTTGCTTCTTCTGTAAGTGCTTTAATTTGCGCTTCAAATTTTTCGGCTTCCAATTTCCTTATCTCTTCAATCTCATTTTGTTTGCGCAACAGATCCTCTTTTACTGCTTCAAGTTTTTCGAGATTTTTGCGAAGCTCTTCTTCATTTACTTTTAAGTTTTCGGCTTGTTGCTTCATTAACTTTTCATTTTCAGATTGCTTTTGAACGGCTTTGATTAGAATTGCTTCATTGCTTTCAAGTTTTTCTTTCGCCTTGTTGAGTTCATTTTGTTTTCTTAGCATTTCATCTTGTGTAGCCTGCAATTCTTCCATGTTCTGTCTTAATTCCTCTTCGCTCGAAATTAATTCTTCGCTTTTTAACTTTAGTTCTTGTTCTTTGGTCTGAGATTCTTCGAGCGCAATTTTGATTTTTTGTTCGCTTTCTTCTAATTCCTTTGCCTGTATTTTCAGAATTTCCTGCTGTTCCTGGAAGCTTGTGAGGTCAACGATGAGTTCGACAACTTTATTCACCATACCATTTTCATCGAGCATGGGAAAAAGTGATGAGCTTACAAAAATTTCATTACCGGATTTTGCAATTCGGCTGCCCGACATTTTATGCGGAATTCCATTTCTGACATTCAACCACATTTCCCTATATTGGTCAGATTTTCTGATCTTTTCATCAAACAGCACTTTTTGATTTTTACCGATCAATTCTTCTTCTGTGTATTCAAATAATTCGCATATCAGATCATTCACTTTTATAATTGTTCCATCAAGCTTCATTTCTATATTGGCGGTAGTTTTATTGATCACCTCCAACTGCCCCGAAATTTCGGCTTGTCTTTTTTTGTTTTCGGTTATATCGACAGACAGTTGCAGCACTTTTTCTGTGTTGCCGTCAAAATCCTGAATCGGATTGAATACAGTTCTTAGATAAATGAAGCGATTGTCTTTTGTCAAAAATTTGTATTCCCCTTCTTGAGAAATTCCTTTCCTAAGGTTTTCCCATATATTGTTGTATTCAAATGATTTGCGGTATTCACTATCAAACAAAATCCGATTGTTTCTACCCATTAAATCATTTTGGGTATATCCTGTAAGGTCACAAAACATTTCATTTGCGTTGATTATTGTGCCATCTGTAGCATACTCAGCCATGGCATTTGTAAGATTAATTGCAAACATCTTCGCACTGATTTCTCTTTCTTTGAGAGCCATTTCCTCCTGAACCGCAGTCATTTCTTCAATATTGAATTTCAGTTCTCTTTGTTGCCTTTCCATTTCTTCGGCCATAAGTCTGGCTTCTTTTAGCAATCTTTTGTTTTCTTCCTCACCATTCTTTTGGTTGGTGATGTCATAGGCAATAAATACGATTTTATAAAGTTCGTTGTCGTAATTTCTTACTGCGGTAAGGGTTGTATTGAGTGAAATGAGTTCGCCAGTTTTATTCAAAAATTGCAAGTCACCTTGGTAAGAAACACCCATGGTGAGTTTTTTCCAAATATTCTCAAACTCATAAAGTTTGTCTTTGGGAATAAGGGAATAGATGCTCTGATTTTTTAATTCCTCTCTGTTATATCCAAAAATAGAAAGAAAAACTTCGTTTACTGTTTTTATTTTGCCATCATTGGAATATTCTGATTTAATGACCGATTTATTCAGCGCATTGATTTCTTCCTGGAAATCGATGTTTTTGGCTTTTTGCGAATCGATGTCTATAGCCAGATAAAGAATTTTTATCACATTGCCATCGAAATCTCTAATAGGGGTGAATGTTACTAAAAACCAATGATTTCCTGAACTTGTTTTAAGTCTTAATTCCTGTTCTATATGCTTTCCACCCGAAAGAACTCTTTCCCACTGTTCTTTAAAATCTTCATAATCTGCAGCATTCACAAAAGTCCATATTTTTTGTCCTTGGATTTCGCTCATTTTATATCCCATCACTTTAAGAAATTTGGTGTTTGCATAAGCCAATGAACCATCATTGCCAAAATCGGCACGAATGATAGAATGATTTACAGCATTCACAAAACCAGATGCCTCGGCTTCTTTTCTTGCAGCTTCTTCTTGGGTTGCTTGCAATTCCTCCATATTCTGCCTCATTTCTTCTTCCTTTGAAGCAAGTTCTTCGGCTATAATTTTTGATTCTTGCAACAATCTGGCTGTCTGCAAGTTAATCCTTACACTTGAAATGGTTGATGCAACTGTTTCGGCAACCTTTTCGACAAATGTTATCTGGTGTTTTTCGAAATTTTTGAATGATGCCATCTCCATGACGCCATATACGATTGAATTTACCTTTAGGGGTACAATTAAAATCGAACGGGGACGCGAACGACCTATGCCCGACGAAATTTCAACATAATCATCCGGTACTTCGACCATATATACTGTTTCACCTTCAAGAGCGCACCGTCCCGCAATTCCATCACCGGGGTACATTTTACCTTTTTTGAATTTTTTTCTATCAAAGGCAAAGGTTGCTTTCAGGTCAAAATAAACATCGTCTTTGTTATCATCATTTAGAATAAATATAAGTCCTTGATTAGCATCTACATACTTTATTAATTGACTTATGATATTGTAAGATAATTGCTCAATATTATCGTTATCTTTTCGTAAAATATCACCCATTTGAGCCAAGCCAGCGGTTGCCCAGTTTTGTTTGTCATCTTCAATTTTTCTCCCTTCAATTTCTTTGGCAGAAGTGACTAAGTTTTCGCGCATCTCAAGCAAGGAATTACCAAGCATATCTTCTTTACTGAGAGGATTAAATTCTGAATCCAATTTTCCCTGACCAATAGAAATTGCAAAATTTGTTGTAGAGCGAAGACCTTCAATGAGCTTCTTGATTTCATCGCCCATTTCCGAAATTTCATCTTTGTTGTGGAATTTGATAAACTCCTTTGGTAGCATTCCTTTTCCTAATTGTGTAATGAAGGATTTAAGCGTATCGATGGGCCACATAATGGTTGCAAAAACCTTATGCATGGCAATTGAAATAGATACTATTAAAAATAAAATCAACAGCAGTACAGCAACGATAGTTCTTTGTTTAGTGTCATATATTTCTTGATAGATTGAAAGATTTATTTTTTCGACAATAGGATCGATCTTTGTAATTTCATTTTTTAAGTTTGCTCTTAAACCTTCTTTGTCATTCAGTCCTATTTCTTTTGTTATAAAAACTACTTTTTGAAAACTGTTAAAATAACTTTTTATATAATCCCCAACCACTTGATTGGCCGAATCTCTGTTTAGACTTCCTTTTACTTCATTATAAATTGAAGCAAATTTTTCAGCATAAATTAATTCGTTGCGCAGCAAGAAATCCTTTTCACTCCTTCTTAATTGCAAAATAAAGTTCAAGGTTTGCATATCTTTGGTGGAAGATTCCGCAGCGTGTATAGATTTGCGCATCTCACCAATTTCTCCAAATTCTGTGAATCCCCTTTCTTTAAACTTTGCCACCAATTGTTTATAAAACTGACCATATTTTTCATTGTATTCACTAATACGGTTGAGCAGGGTGTTTATTTCAAATTTTTCGGCTAGTCTATGAACCGATAGCGAATTGACACTACTGATAATTTCATTAAACAGTTCCGTATGTTTTTCTACCGTTATGCTTGTGCCTTTTTGAAAAAACTCATTGTCGGTATGGTAGGTGAGCAGAAAAGTATTTTCGTAATCCCTTAATTGTAAATACTTTATTTTCAAACCTCTAAAGTTTTCAAGATAATTTGTATAAGAGATAATTCTATTGATTGAGGCATAAGTAAATATGCCGATTATAACCAATATGGAAATGATAAAGCCCAATAAGTAATTAAGCTTTGATCGTATTGTTATATCGAATTTGAACATCAACATTTTATAAAGTATAAGTTGTTAAACACCTTGTTTATTCTTTTATTTTATTTTGTAAATCTCTAATCATTTGATCTCTTTCGGAAATCATTTTTTTCAATTTACTTTCTTTTTTATCAGCACCTTTAATGATTTTATTGATAGTCCTTTGATGACTTTCTTTGACTTCTTCCTCTTTCTTCATATTTTCATAGAGTTCTTGTTCTCTTATTTTCTCTTGGGTTATGTCATAAGCCACTTCGAGAATTTTATGCGGATTTCCGGTTTGATCCAGAATGACAGAAAAGGTTTCTGAAAGCCAAACCATTTTGTTATCAATTTCAATATTCGAAATCATTTCTAGGGATTTGTTGGAGTCAACCTGATCCATGTAAAGTCGAATTTCTTTGTTTTGCTCATCTTCACGGAGAATGATGTCTTCCATTCTTTTTCCGATAAAGGTGTCTTTGTGAATTTTGAACAAATTCGAAACATAATCATTAACATATTGAATATAACCCTTCAGATCATATTCTATGAGATAAGTTGAATTATTGAGAGCATTTAGTATGCCTTCTACTTCAAGTTCTTTTCTTTGAATTTCCTGTATCCTTTTTTCATTGATGGAATTGAGCTTTTCAATTTCTCTTTTTTGTCCATCGCTTTTTCTGGCCATTTCTTCCTGAGTGGCTTGCAGTTCTTCCATATTCTGGCGCATTTCTTCCTCTTGTGCTGCCATTTGCTCAGTTTGAAACTGCATTTCTTTCAACAGTTTGTTGGTATTTGCATTTATTTTGACGATTGAAATGGTCGAGGCTATATCTTCGGTTAGCTTTTCGATAAATTCTCTTTCATGTGGCATGAGTTCTTCAAATGAAGCAATCTCAATAACCCCAACAATGTTGTTTTCATATTTCATTGGTGCAATGAGCAAAGATTTGGGTTTGGACGAACCCAGACCGGAGGTAATTTCTATATAATCATCTGGAAGCGCTGTCATATAAATTGTTTCTTTTTCCAAGGCGCAAACTCCTGTCAATCCTTCTCCCAGTAGGATTTTTTTCTGCAAATACTTCTTTCGGTTGAAGGCATAAGATGCGATCAAATCCAAATATTTTTCCGCAGGGTTGCTATCTTCCAAAATAAATATTCCTCCTTGATTGGCTTTAAGATAATCCACCAAGTTCATGATTAGTTTTTCGCAAAGAATCTTTATGTTATCATTATCTTGTCTTAAAATATCCCCAAACAAAGCCAAGCCATGTGCTGCCCAATTTCTTTGCTCATCTTCTATCTTTCTGTGTTCTTGTTCCTCTTTGGCATCCTGTAGGCTTTTGCGCATCTCCAAAAGTGCCACAGCAAACTGATCTTTTTCGCCTTTGGTAATCAGTTCTTTGTCCAGATTTCCTTTCCCTATTTCTTTGATAAAATTGGTCTTTTCTTTCATGTTTTCAACCATGTCGTTCATCCCTATGACCAATTCGCCAATTTCATCATGTAGTTTGTTGGGGAAGGGGGCTTCGGTTTTGCCATTGATAAAAGAGGTAAACCATTGGTTTATTGCTATAATCCGTTTAATAATTTGTTTCCTAAAGAAGCTGTGGTTAAGAAAAACTGAAAAAAGAGCGGTCAGAAACAAAATGGAAAAAAGAATGATGGAACGAATTGCATCTTTATGAAATGCTTCAAATTCTAAACGAATTCTACCCAATTGTAAGTCAAAATACTCTTGAATATTATTTTCAATTTGGTTTTTACCTTTAATATATTCCTCCGAAAATAATAGGGAATAAGCCATGATGGAATCGGGCTCTCTGTTGATGGTAAAATTACCATAAGAATCTTCGAACATGCCTTTGGCAGCATTCATTGCTTTTTTGTCAATGGATGAAAGATGGTTTGATATATCTTCTGCAACCCGCAGTTTTATAAGTTCTTCATTAGGGAGATTAAATTTCTCTAATATTTTCATCAAGGGTATAGTTTTTCCATTGGCCTGTGGTCTTTTTCCATTCCTTATTTCAAGAATTTCTCCATATTGAATTTCAAACTCAGAATTATGAGTCATAATATAATTTACAGCCAAATTTGAAAGTCGCTCTGAACCATTTTTAAGTTCAAAAATGTAGGGTATAGATCTGTAACCTTCTTGTTGTTTCTTGCTGAAATTAATATTCTTTAAAATAACTCTGATGAGAAAAATACTTGAAATGGAAAATATTACTATAACAATAATATTTAATATAAGAAAAATGCTGGTAAGTCTTAATCTATTCATTATCAGAAAAATAGTCTAAGTAATTCAAAGAAATTTTAAATTTAATTGTAAAATAAATGTTTTGTAAAAAAAGATTATGAAATTTTGATAAAAAACAAATATAAGAAAAAAAATAAAAAGCTCCTTTTTCAACATGAAATTTGAGATAAAATTAGATTTCTTTTAGCAAAAAACCAAATGGAATTAAAACTTTGGCGTTTCATAGCAAAATTACAATTTTGGAGTACCCGGGATTTATCGTAGTCCTCCCTTTTTAAAACAAGAAACATATTTGATATCTGAATTTTGAATATGGTTCACAATCCAAATTCTTATAAATTCGAATAAATACACTCTGGGGCGTATATACCTCTTTTCTATATTTAGTTTTTCTGAATGTATTGTATTTATGAATTCCTTATGCTCAAGAATATGTTGATTTGCTTCGGTGAAATCGTAACGTTGAAAATATCTTTCTTCCCACTGAAATACTTCATCTGTAACAACTTCTATTTCATTTAAATAAGCAATAAGCGAGTTCTTGTCTGCATTAAATACAAAATTATGATATGCCAGATTAATTCCATCAAACCATTTCAAATGTTGGCGATCTGCAGATTCCAGTTGAATTGAATATTGATCCAACCAAAATAGCATCTTCAATTTTATCGAATCAGAGTCGAAAGGGATTTCTTTTTGGTCGAAAATTTCTTCGTAACTCAAAATTCTGGATTTCTGAACATAAAGTTGATATTGGTTTTTTTCCTTTTCTGTTTCATATTCATGATTCAACTCTGCGTATTTGGTCATATTGATAACATACAAGGTATATTTGAGCCTTTCAGAGAATTGCATTTTCATGAGGGTAAGCTTTATCGGTATCATGCTTCGATCCCTTCGCAACATTTTGCATTTGAATTCTTTCCCGTCAATGGTGGGCAAATATTCCTCCAGATTTTTTCTTTCAGAAGGGAAGATGCCCTCTTCTAATAGGGTGTTGATTGTTTTTCCCAGAACTTCATTTTCTTCAAATCCCAAGGTCAGTAATAAGGTTTTGTTTATAAAGTCTATTGTACCATTCTTTTTTATGGTGATGATTCCTTCATCGCAATACTCTAAAATGCTTTGTGTTTGTCTTTCTTTTTGAAAGATTTCTTCGATTTTTCGGTTGTTGTCCGCCTTAAGTTTTTGAATTAGCTCATCTTTTTCGTATTCCTTTTTTTTCAGATCTTCACGCATTTCCAATAATTCCATCATGTTTTCTTTCATCATGGATTCTCTTCTTTGCGATTCTTCTTGTGTTGCAACAAGCTCTTCCAGATTTTGCCTCAACTCTTCTTCCTGCGAAGTCAACTGCTCCGACTGTTGCTTGAAATTCTCTAAAAGATCATTGGTCTCAATGGTTGATTTCAAAGCAGATATTGCTGAGGCAAAACTTTCAGCAGCTTTTTCGATGTAGGCAATCTGGTAGGGTTCTATGGGCTTGAAAGAAGCAATTTCCAAAACCCCAAAAACACTTTTATCATGAAGCAATGGCGTAACCAAGAGTGCTGAGGGAACTTCCTCGCCAAGACCTGAAGTTATTTTTATATAATCTTCGGGTATTTCTGTCAAATATATTGTTTTTGCCTCATAAATCGCTCTCCCGATAATTCCTTCATTGATTGCAAATTCTTTGATCAATTTTCTTTTTCGGTTGTAGGCAAAAGTGGCTTTCATTTTGACCAATTTCTTACCATAATCATTTTCCTCAATAAGAAAAACACCACCCAATTGAGTTTGTGAATAATTAACAATTTCAATGATGACAGAATAGGATAATTCTTCTAATGAATTGCTATTTTCACGTATTATTTCAAGAATGCGCGTGTAACCCTGACCTAATTTCGAATCCTGTTCGTCTTTTTTTCTTCGTTCTTCTTCAAGCTCTTTAGATTGTTTAAGTCCATTTTGCATATCAATCAGGGATAGTCCTAAAAGGTCTTCATCACTTGCAGGAAGAAAAGGACTATTAAAATTACCCTTTTCAATTTCATTGGCGAATTTTGCTTTTTCGGCCAAAGAATTTCCCAAGGTATTTACAGCTTTGGCTATATCGCCCAATTCATCTTTGGCTATGTCTTTTATTTTATAATTTAATTTTCCCAAAGAAATAAACTGAATACCTTTCGAAATGTCTTTGATTGCACTCAGCATGGGTTTGGTTAGGTAGTATATACCAATAGATAAGAGGATTATGGCAATAAAGAAAGCAATGATGAGTTTGTTTCTGCTTGCATTTAGCTCTGCAAATATTTGCTTGTCTTCCAATTCTATCGATACAAATAATCCAATATCTTTTAGACAATATGCATAAATTGTTTTTTGTTTTCCATTAATTTTATAGTGTATATCTATGGTTTGTTGATTCTCATTCAATAATTTTTTTTTCATTTCCTGAAAATATTTCAGGTGGTTGATGTTTTGTCCCTCAAGCGTGGGATGAATTAAGATATTTCCATTTTCATATACCAGAAAAGGGAATCCTGTATTGAAATAGTTTTTAATTTTCAAAATGGGTTTGATTACATCAAAAGTGATCTCTTCATCACCTATGTAAATGGCTCCTTTGAGTGAATTTTGTATGTACAAAGGTTTGAAAGATGCTATATACCAAGTATTTTCAATGATTGTCCTGCCATCAAAATTACTTCCTTCGTTCAATGTTTGGATAATTTCAGAGGACATAGGGATGTAATGACCAATCGCTCTTGTTTTGTCTGTTTTTAATACACTTGAAGAAATACATAGAAAGCCTTCCGGTATTTTTTGAAATATTGTTGATTTATGCCCGGTTTTTGCGCTTATCAAATCTACAAAATCGTTATTGGATTGCAAGGCAACACCATTGTGCATCCAAACAGGCAAACTTATTTTTTTTGATTTTCCGGTGAAATAATTTTTTGCACTATATTCTATTTTATTCGAATCATTTTCTATCAATTCATTTTGATTAAAAAGATAGGTAGCTGTTTCAATTGCAGAGTTCACATGGTTTCTTTTCTCCTGCGTATGGGTTGTTATTATATTGCCTATATTGACTAAATTTTCGGATATGGTTTCATTGAGTCTTTTCAATATCTTTTTTCTCTCAATATTGTATAATATTGTTCCAAATAAAATGAAAAAAATAATGACAAAACTCGAAATAGAAATAATGTATTTACTATTGATTTTCAGATTTTTAAAATAATGTATTATTTTATTTTTTATACTATATTTCATAGGAAAAATCGCTTCAATGATTTCGACATAATGTTTGTATTGAATTTACTGTAAAAATGAAATTTCTTACAAAACAATTATCCCCAAATTTAGAATACAAATACTAATAAAACAATATTTAAGCTTTGATTTCGTCTGAATATTTAGAAAATTTATCCATGCTATTGATATTATTGTGATATTGCTCACTAAACTAAAGAAGAAAATTGAAAAAGAATTACGATATAATAGTTATAGGGTCTGGGCCTGCCGGATTAATGGCAGCAGGTAAACTTGCTCAAAGTGGCAAAAAAGTTGCTATACTTGAAAAAATGCAACAAGCCGCCCGAAAATTGCGAATTTCTGGGAAAGGACGTTGCAATCTTACTAATATTGCAGAATTACAGGATTTTATAAAACAAATTCATCCTTCGGGCAATTTTTTAAAACCTGCTTTCATGCAATTTTTCAATCAGGATTTGATTGCATTTATGGAAGAAAATGGAATTAAAACCATTGTAGAAAGAGGTGGCAGGGTTTTTCCCGAAAGCGGAATGGCAAAAGAAGTGGCCGATAATCTTTGTGATTGGGTAAAACGTTCTGGAGCTGAAATTTTACTCAACAATTCGGTAGAAAAGATTACTCAAAATACAGATCTTACATGGAAAATCCTAACTTCTCAAAATGAATTTACTTCAAAGATTTTGGTGATTTGCACAGGTGGAATGTCCTACCCGGCAACTGGATCCAGCGGCGATGGGTATGTATTCGCCAAACAAATCGGACATAGCCTCATAGATCCAAAGCCTGCCTTAACCGCAATTAAAACAAGCGAAAAAGAGTTGTATGCTCTGAAAGGTCTGGTTCTCAAAAATATGAAAGTCTCATTGTATGTTGGTGAAAAAAAAATAGATGACCGATTCGGGGAAATTGAATTTTACTCTGATTGTATTGCTGGCGCAACTGTCCGTTCCTTAAGCCGACAAATTGTCGAATGGATCGATCAGGGGAAAGGTTGTTCCCTCATGGTTGATCTTAAACCTGCTCTTGATGATAATATATTGGATGCCAGATTATTAAGAGAAATAAGCGATAAGAAAAACCGTGTATTGGAAGATATCATGAAAACGCTTTTACCTCAAAGCTTCATGCGACTTTTTATATTGAAGGCAGAATTAAATCCTGCAAAAAAAACCATAGAAATGACAGCCGCAGAAAGAAAGAAAATCAGGTTGATGTTGAAAAATTTTAAAATTCCTATCGAAAATTATTGTGGTTTTGAAAGTGCCATTATTACCAATGGTGGAATAAATTTAAATGAAATCAATTCAAAATCCATGGAATCGAAATTGACAAAAAATTTGTATTTTGCAGGCGAGATTCTGAATTTGGATGGTGATACGGGCGGGTATAATCTTCAAATTGCCTTTTCAACAGCTTGGCTGGCTGCAGAATCTATTAATAAAAACTGGAATGAATAACAGACTTGTCATTGTTCGGGAAAACATCAATACGGCGCTGGTTGCTATTCGAACAAACCGACTCAGAACCACTTTGACCGTACTTATTATTTCTATAGGAATAACAGCTTTAATAGGTATTCTGACCGCTATTGATTCGATCAAAGGAAGCATTAACAGCGAATTTTCCAGAATGGGATCCAATACCATTACATTAAGTAGTCGCGGCATGGATGTTCATGTAGGAAACAAACATTACCGATCAAAAAATCAAAAAAGCATTACGTACAAGCAAGCCGTTGATTTCAAAGAAAGATTTGAATTTCCTGCGAATACTTCAATTTTTTGCAGACCAAAAGGAAACAGCACCGTTAAATATGCTTCAGAGAAAACAGATCCCAACATTAGAATTATTGGCTCGGATGAAAACTTTTTGCTTACAAGCGGTTATGAAATTAAAGAGGGACGTAATATTTCTGAAAATGATATTAATTCGAATTTGCATGTTGCCTTGATCGGAGAAGCATTATCCAAGCAATTGGTGGGCGATAAAACTTCTCTCATCGAAAAATTCATTTCAATAGATAATATCCGCTTTCAAGTGGTGGGAGTATTAAAATCGAAAGGCACCAGCATGGGGGGCGATCGCGATAAATTTTGTATCATTCCTGTGTCCAATGCCCGACAAAATTTTGTATCGCAAGAAATGACTTTCAACATAAATATTAGTCCACTTTACAGCACTCTCATTGAAGCAGCCGAAAGCGAAGCAAGAGGATTATTCAGAATTATTCGCAGATTGGAATTATCGGATGAGGATGATTTCAATATTAATAAAAGCGATAACATAGCCAGTCTTCTGATTGAAAATCTGAAATATGTATCAATAGCAACAACCCTTATTGGTATAATCACTTTGGTTGGAGCAGCCATCGGCTTAATGAATATCATGCTGGTTTCGGTTTCGGAACGAACACGCGAAATTGGTATCCGAAAAGCATTGGGGGCAAACTCAAAAATTATTCTGCGTCAGTTTTTATATGAATCGATTATCATTGGTCAGATTGGTGGAACATTGGGTGTGATATTTGGATTATTGATTGGCAACGTAGTTTCGTTGTCTGTAGGTAATAGTTTTATTGTTCCTTGGCTGTGGATCGCTTTGGGCTTTATTTTATGCTTTGTTGTTGGTGTTTTGGCCGGAATTCTTCCTGCAATGCGAGCAGCCAAACTGGATCCGATCGAAGCACTTCGCTATGAATAAAACCCCTTACTCTCTATCCAGTAATTCGATGAAACCCTGTTCGTTGAGACGATAAGTATGCTCTTGATCCAGTTGAGTGATTGAGAATAATTTGCTTCTGGAAATCTTGCAAGTCATGCTGGGATTATCCAATTTTTGAGCTTCAAATAAAACAATGGCCTGGGTAAAATTTTCATTTTTGTCAAATAAATAAAGGTAGGTTGCATATAGATTTCCGTCCATAAATGCTTCATAATAAGCATGTACAATTATTCCGGTGGCAATGTCGTCAAAAAGAAGTTTCCCACCAAAATAAAGCTTTTTCAATACTTTTAAGCGGATATTTAATGTAATGGCAGGATCATAAGTACCAATTTTTTCAACTTTCTTGTCCATCAACAGAATGGCATCCGTCATTTCGATGGCATTGGGTGAAAATTTCACTTCAGTAGGCAAGGTCAGCTCGTCAAATTTATTAACAAATTTAATGAAAGAGGATACCTTGCTTTTCTTTCTTGTACCAAATTCAGGAGGATTATTAATATCTATTTCTTGGAAAATAAATTCAAATTCGTTTTCCATTGAAAGGTATTTGCCCAGCAACTGATCACCTCTGATTTTGCCCACAATGGTTGATCCTGTTTCTTCACCTTGATTGTTTAATATGTTGATTCTGACCGTGGTGCTATCCGACAAAATTCCGGCAATATCGATAGTTTCAAATTGCCCTTCGTATTGCATGATTCCCGAAAATTTGCTTTCCTCAATATTGAGCAAAATCCTGACTTCTCTTTCTTCATCATTAGGAAATTTACCTCTAAATTCTCTTGTGGTAATCTGATCCCAAGTATTTGATTCAGAATATAAAAGTCCGGAAACCAGGCAAAGCGATAAGAACAGTATATATTGAAATTTTTTCATAATTTTGAAGTCTCATAAGTAACATCACTTTTCCTCTACTAAATAAAATACGGAAAAATTTATTATTTGTTGCAAATGCAAAATACAAAAAAATATGCTATTCGACAATAAAGTACGCTATAAACTACCTGTTTTTAGGATTTTATTTTTATTATTTCAATTAAACTTAAGTCAGCGAATTGGTTTGGGTGTAATTACTTTTGCACTATCATTTTTTTCCTGTTTGTAATTCTCTAAAAGAAAAAAAAGTAACGATTTAAGTCAAAATGAATATTGAAAATCAATTATAATACACAAATAAAAATATTGATAATCTGAACTTTAAAATATCATCGTGTTCCTTATTTTAATTCCTTTGTACTCTTTTGTTGTTAATAATTATTTGAATATCAGTTCCAATATAGATATGAATAGTTCTAAAAATTTCAAAAATAAAAATCAATTAGAATTTATTTGATAATCAATACAATGTAATTTTTTTAAAAAATATTTGCAATTTTGTTTTGTAGAATAAAAATAGTTTGTACTTTTGTCATGGATTTGTAGTTCATAATTTTGTTTTTGAGTTAGTTAGTAGTTAAGTAATGGGGCGGTGTGGTGGCCGCCTCATTTTAATTCTAATAAATCTTTGAAAAAAAATATGATCAGCAAAAACCAAAAAAGGCATAAGGTTTTACCCTATGCCTTTTTCATTTTATAAACTTCCTGATTTTTTAGATTATACTATTTTCATAAACTACATCAAACTAAAAAAGTTGAGAATAATTGAATTATCTGATAGTAAGACCAGAATCACAACAAATTTCATGTTGATTATTTGTATTTTAGCCGATATTGGTTTAGTTTATTATTATAATGAAATTGAACAGTTAAGGAATACTATTTTGATTATTGCGTTTATTAACATTTTTACCGGATTACGAATAGCGTTTTTTGCAGAAGTTTTTATTACAGGTAAAAAGTTGATGATCAAAAAGAAATTTCGAGTAGAGCTCGATTTTTCTGTTCATAACGTTGAAACATATTCACAAACCATAGGATCAACACATTTCACAATTATTAAATGCAGTTACAATGCAAAAACTCATTGGACATTTATAAGCAGTAAAATTTATTCTGCTGAAGAATTAATTAAATTAGCAAAGAAACAGGAAAGTTATTGAATAATTGTTGAACGACAGGAAGTGAAAAACTTTGCAGTTTGTTCATAAAGCATTTGAAATTCAGACGACTTATATTCAGTAGCACAAACTTTTCCAAAGTTCAAAACTTTGGAAAAATCCCTCAATATATACGTATTAATATTAAAATGCTATATTTTGAAATTTTAAATTCTTCAAGATATAGCTGTAAAATTTTTAGACCTTAAGCAATTGGTTGCCTAAGACCCACCTCATAATCCCATCCCAAAAGGGAAAAGTAGCTTTGAATAAAACTTACAAGAAAATGAAAAAATAATTTTTCAAGATGCAATGCTTATTATAAAGTATAAAACATTGATTATCAGCCTCCCCATCTTGGGATGGGGTTGGGAGGTGGGTCTAATATACCATTATTTTTAAATTCTTCCGGAAATGTAAAAATAAAAAAGCGGTCATAGACCGCTCTTTATTAATTAAAGAAAGTTTTTCTAACTGTCATATTTTTTCACCCAAAAAAACCAAGTTCCTTTTCAAACTTTGACGTCTTAGCACCTTGGCGGTGAAAAATTATTCTGAAATAACTTCAAATTCTACATCGACAGTAACTTCTTTATGTAATTTGATTGTTACCTTGTATGTACCCACTTCTTTGATGTGATCTTCATTCAGAATGATATTCTTTCTTTCAATTTCGAAGCCTTTCTTTGATAATGCTTCAGCAATTTGAATATTGTTCACAGAACCAAATATTTTACCGGTGGTACTTGTTTTTGCACCTATCTTTAATGATTTGTTCTTTAATTGTTCTGCAAGATCAAGCGCAGCCTTTTTAATTTTCTCTTCTTTGTGTGCTCTTTGCTTTTGATTCTCTTTTACAATTTTTTTGGCAGATTCAGTAGCAACTATTGCAAATCCTTTGGGAATCAAATAATTGCGAGCATATCCATCTTTTACGACAAGAACATCTTCGGCACTGCCCAAATTGTTAATATCTTGTTTCAATATTATTTCCATCAAAAATCCCTCCTCAAGTTATTTTAACAAATCTGTTACGTAAGGCAAAATAGCCAAGTGTCTTGCTCTTTTAACAGCTTGAGCAACTTTTCTCTGATATTTTAAAGAAGTTCCTGTCAAACGGCGGGGAAGCAATTTCCCTTGCTCATTTAGAAATTTCTTCAAAAAGCTTGCATCTTTGTAGTCGATGTACTTGATATTGCTTCTTTTAAAACGGCAATATTTCTTCTTTTTAATCTCAACGGACGGTGGAGTTAAATATCTTATCTCACTTTGTGCTTGCTGATTCATACTCTATACCTCCTTTTTTTCTTCTTCGGGTTGTTCTTTCTGGTTTGCACTGCGACGTTTTACGCTATAAGCAATAGCAAATTTGTCCATTCTAAAGGTTAAGAATCTGATGATTCTTTCATCGCGTTTGTACTCAGTTTCTAATTTTTCGATCAATGCTCCAGGAGCTTTGAATTCTAATAAATAGTAAAAACCCGTGGTCTTGTTCTTAATAGGATAAGCTAACTTTCGCAAGCCCCAATCTTCCTCATGAACGATCTCCCCTTCGCCAGATGTAATGATACTCTTAAATTTTTGCACCGCTTCCTTTATCTGTTCATCAGATAAAACGGGAGTTGAAATGAAAACGGTTTCGTAATGATTCAACATAGTCTTTGAATAATTATTTAAATATTTATTTGATTTTTAAGGGCTGCAAAATTAAAGATAGTTTTCAGAAAAAAAAATGTTATTAAAAAAATATTTTATTTCTATTATTTTTCACAATTTGAGTTATTAAAAAAAAACTATTTTTGCAGGGAGATAAAAGAAGGAGTTTCTTTTATCGAACTTGATTTTTAGATCATTGCCAAATGGAAAATTTTATTGTTTCTGCCAGAAAATATAGACCGGCAAGTTTTGATACTGTTGTAGGCCAAGGTTCCATCACAGTTACGCTCAAAAATGCGATCAAAACAAATCACCTTGCTCATGCATATTTGTTTTGTGGACCTCGTGGGGTTGGAAAAACAACCTGTGCCCGGATTTTTGCAAAAACCATCAATTGCATGAATCTCAATGAAAATCTGGAAGCATGCAATGAATGTGAATCTTGTAAATCTTTCAGTGAATCACGATCATTCAATATTCATGAACTGGATGCTGCCTCAAATAACTCGGTAGAAGACATTCGAAACCTCACGGATCAAGTAAGGATTCCTCCCCAAATTGGGAAGTATTCCATTTATATCATTGATGAGGTTCACATGCTTTCAACTTCGGCCTTCAATGCATTTCTGAAAACCTTGGAAGAACCTCCCAAGCATGCCATTTTTATTTTGGCAACCACTGAAAAACATAAAATTATTCCTACCATTTTGTCTCGTTGTCAAATATTCGATTTCAACCGAATGAGGGTAGAAGATATCGTGGTTCACCTCGAAGAAATTGCAAACAAAGAAGATATTTCTGCCGAAGCTGAAGCTCTTAATGTTATTGCCCAAAAAGCAGATGGTGCTATGCGGGATGCGCTTTCTCTCTTTGATCAGGTGGTGAGTTTTGCTGCCGGAAAAACTGTTACCTATAAGCTGGCTATTGATAATCTGAACGTTCTGGATTATGACTATTATTTTAAACTAACAGACGCATTTTTGCTTGGAAATGCTTACGAAGCCCTTTTGATTTTTGATGATATTTTGAAACATGGTTTTGATGCCCATCATTTTATTACAGGTCTTTCCAGCCATTTCCGCGATTTATTGGTTTGTACTGATGCACAAACTATTGAACTTATGGAAGTTGGAGCAGGAATTAAGTTGAAATATAAATCTCAGGCTACTTCTTGCGCTTTTCAATTTTTATACGAAGCATTAAATATTTCAAATACTTGCGATCTGAGTTATAAAGGTAGCCGAAATCCGCGTTTGCATGTTGAACTGGCGCTTCTGAAGGTCTGCAACTTAAAGCAAATGATACAACAAAATCAAGTTGAAAAAGTTCAAACAGCGGCTACGGTTGTGAATCCTCTAAATCCTCAAACACAAATACAAAGCAAAGAAAATCAGTCCAATGTACCTGTTTCTAACACTTCTCAGGGAAAGGATACACAATTAGGTGTTTCTCTAAAATCATTGATAAATAATCAGAACAAAAATACAAATGAAACTCAGAAGACTGTCATATCGCAACCTATTGAAAATAATAATCAGCGCAAGGAAGTTTTCACATTAGAACTATTAAGAAGTAAATGGAAAGCTTATGCCGATTCCCTTGCAAAAGAATCGCCCCGGATTTCAGCTACTTTAAATACTTGTATTCCTAATATTACCACAGATTTTTTAGTCGAAGTTAAAGTTGAAAATGCCATTCAGGAAGAGAGTATTAACAAAGTAAAACCGGAATTGTTAGGCTTCCTCAAGAAACATTTACAAAATGAGGAAATTGATTTGAAAATCATCATTGAAGAAAAGAAGACTGAAAAACGCATCTATACGGATGGAGACAAATTCAATTTTCTTAATTCCAAAAATCCTAAGCTATCCAGCTTGAAGCAACAATTTAATTTAGACTTTATTTAAAGCTTATAAATTTAAATACCAAAGTGATGTCTGTAGCTCAAAAGCAAATAAAAAAAATTACAACCCATGTTCTGCTCGAAATGAAAGTTCGTCAAGAGAAAATATCGATGCTTACTGCTTATGATTATTCCATGGCGAAAATTCTGGATGCGGCAGGTATTGATGTGATATTGGTCGGCGATTCTGCATCCAATGTTATGGCTGGACACAAAACCACTATTCCTATAACATTGGATGAAATGATTTACCATGCATCTTCTGTTGTTAGAGCTGTAAGTAGAGCCCTGGTCGTTGTGGATATGCCCTTTGGAACATATCAAGGGAATTCAAAAGAAGCTCTTAATTCGGCAATAAGAATTATGAAAGAAACAGGCGCAGAAGCCATAAAAATGGAAGGTGGAAGCGAGATTGTGGAATCTGTTATCCGTGTTCTTTCGGCTGGAATTCCGGTTATGGGGCATTTAGGACTCATGCCTCAATCAATTCATAAATATGGCACTTATGTAGTTAGAGCAAAGGATGAAAGCGAAGCCAATAAACTCATAGAAGATGCAAAATTGCTCGACAGAACAGGTTGCTTTGCAATTGTTTTGGAAAAAATTCCTGCCGATTTGGGAGGAACTGTGGCAAAAGCTGTTACCGTTCCCATTATAGGCATTGGAGCTGGTATGCATGTCGATGGACAGGTGCTTGTTTTGCACGATATGTTGGGGATCACGCATGAGTTCTCTCCACGGTTTTTGCGCCGCTACATGAATCTCTATGACGAAATGAAAACCGCCGTTCAGGCATATATTTCCGATGTGAAAAATCTTAGTTTTCCAAATGAAAGAGAGCAGTATTAATCACGAGAATACAGATTTTCAATCTGCGAAAAAAGTCTTATCTGACTTTTTACTTATGAATGGTTTCAGAAAAACAATCGAACGATTTATTATTCTCGAAGAAATTTATAGTACAGATGAACATTTCAATGTTGAAACGCTGTATAGTTTGCTGAAAAAGAAAAAATATCGAATTAGCCGGGCTACTGTTTATAACACAATTCAGGTTTTGATGAAATGCGGTCTGATAATAAAACAACAATTTGGAAAAACCACGGCATTATTTGAAAAGAAACTCAACACATTGCATCATGATCATTTGATTTGTACTGAGTGTGGTTTGATTCTCGAATTTTCTGATCAACACCTTGAACAAATCATGCGAAAAGTTGGTGAACTCATGGATTTCGAAATCCATAAGTATTCATTAAACTTATTTGGATATTGCAAGAATTGTTCATCAAATTAAAAAATCTCCAGTTTATACAATAAAGAAAAAAATGATGAAAGTAGATGTTATTTTAGGTTTACAATGGGGCGATGAAGGAAAAGGCAAAATAGTCGATTATCTTACACCCGCTTATGATATTGTAGCTCGTTTTCAAGGAGGCCCAAATGCAGGGCATTCGCTCGAATTTAATAATCAAAAGCATGTATTGCATTCTATTCCTTCGGGCATATTTCATCCGAGCATAATCAACATTATTGGTAATGGAGTGGTGCTGGATCCCGTAGCTTTTAAAAAGGAGGTCGATGAACTTAAAGCCCATGGTTTAGAATTTCAAGAAAGACTAAAAATTTCAAAAAAAGCTCATTTAATTTTACCCTCACATAGAATTTTGGATGCAGCATCTGAAGCTTCCAAAGGAAAAACAAAAATAGGATCTACCCTCAAAGGAATAGGCCCTGCATATATGGATAAAACCGGACGAAATGGACTAAGAGTTGGTGATATTTTAATGCATGATTTTATTGAGCGATATGATTTCTTGAAAATGAAACACATGCAAATTCTCAAGCAATATGATTTCAAATTTAACATTGCTGAATTTGAAAACGATTGGTTTGAAGGAATCGAAATGATAAAAAAGTTTGAGCTTATAGATAGTGAATATGAACTGAATACATACCTGAATGACAAAAAAATGATTCTTGCCGAGGGTGCTCAGGGAACTATGCTTGATATTGATTTTGGTTCTTACCCTTTCGTTACTTCTTCAAACACAATTTCAGCAGGTTTGTGTACAGGATTGGGCATTGCCCCCTCCAAAATCAATGATGTTTTGGGCATTTTTAAAGCCTATTGCACTCGGGTTGGTTCTGGTCCATTTCCTACTGAGTTGGATAATGCAACGGGGCAAGAAATACAACGCCTGGGTAGAGAAGTAGGTGCTACAACTGGAAGGCCAAGAAGATGCGGATGGATAGATCTTGTTGCCTTGAAATATGCAGTGATGATTAGCGGTGTGAGCAAACTTATTATGACCAAAGTTGATATTCTTAGCCACTTTGATGAAATCTATGCTGCAGTTTCCTATAAAATTGGTGATAAGCAAACTGATCGCGTTCCTTTTGAAATAAGCACTTTGCAAATCGAACCAATTTATAAAAAATTTAAAGGCTGGAAAATAGATGTTATGAATGTATCAAAATATAATGATCTGCCTGCTGAATTGATTGATTATATTCGATTTATAGAAGATTTTATTGGTGTTCCCATTGCCATCATATCAGTTGGTCCCGATAGAGAACAAACTATTATTCGGTAATTAAAAAATCATGCTCTGCCATAAATGGCAGAGCTAATGATAGGTTCATTGATTAAGGTTAGATATTTATTTGAATGTATATTTTCCTTTGAATATGCTTCAAATTAATTCTTTTGACTTTCAGGGCACTAATCATTAGCATGCATTTATGCAAGGGAAACAAGATAATTTCTGAAAAACTCTGGCCGTTATTATATTCTTGTTTTTGTAACTTTTTGATCAAGCAAAAAGTTAGAGGTTAAATACTTTTCAAATTGAATTAAGATCATTATAAAAAAAATGCAACAGTTATGTTTGTAAATAGAATTTGATGAACTCTTAATATTCAAACATAGGCAGGAGTTCTAATTTTTTTGGTTTGGTATTTGCTATTTTAAATCATTGGATTATTTATAATTCAATGATTTTTTTTGCATAGATATTTGTTATCTTGACTTTTTATTAATTTTACATAATGTGGCTTTAATACAAAGAGCCATAAATCGTTTGTTTGGATGAAAAAGATTTCGTCAAAAACTTCTACAAAAAATTAGAAATGAAAAATATCGCTGTCTTCTTTGGTTTTCTATTCTTATATTTGAATACGTTTGCTCAAAAACCGGATTCACCCAAAATGGACTCGGTAAGCGTTGATCCAAAAACCAATATGGTTATGATTGGGTGGAAAACAGTTCCTTTGGTTGATGGATATTTTGTTAAACGCCAGATTTTTAATCACCCCAGCGCTCTATATGGAAGCTTTAATACCGTTGAAGAAATCTATGATAAATATCAGAGTTCTTACAAAGACACATCATCGGAATACGGCAAAGCTGATCCGGTGAATAAACGCCAAACCTATACACTTGTAGCTTACGATTCTGTTGGTGTAGATCTGCGCCTTAGCGATTTGAGTGAAGTTCACAGTACCATTCACGTATTGCCCATAGAATATGACCTCTGCTACAGAACCAATACAGTAAAATGGACTCGGTATGTTGGGTGGTCCGATAGCATTATAGAATATCAGGTTTATCTGCAAATTGAAAGCGGCAATCCCTTCATGATTGCACGAAAAACAAAAGAAGATACAATTTTGATTCATTCTGGAATAGCACCTCTTTTCAATTATAAATACTTTGTAAAAGCAGTACACACAAAAGGGTTTCGTACCACTTCAAATTCTGCATCTGTATATGCATATTTAGCACAACAGCCCCTCATATTCAACGCTGATTATGCCACCTATTTGTCCGATAGTATTATATCTATTTCTATTTCAACATCTTCTGCGGTGGGACTTTCGAAATATAAAGTATTCAGTATTGATCCTAAAAATCATTCTATTCTCGATACCATTGGAGATTTTAATGCTTTGGTTGGAAAAATTGAATTTACCGACACGCTCAAAAGTCCATTTGATACTGTGAATTATATCGCATTTGCCTATACAATTTGTGAGGATATGATAGACACTTCAAACATTGCTCAGAATATAGTTCTTAAAGCTGAACCAGCCGGATCAGATTATGGAAAAGTTGCAATCAGTTGGTTGCCAAATAAATATTGGTTAGGTGGAGTGGGGGAATACAAACTCTATCGCTTCATTGACGATGAATTTCCTTCGCTCATTTCTACTTTTTCTAGCCTCGATTCTTTTTACATAGATGACCTCACACCCATCATAAGCACTCGTTTGGCAGAAGGAAATTTAAAAGGAAAAATTTGTTATTACATAGAAGCCATTGAAGGAGATACGAATCCTTATGGCATAAAATCTATACAATTTTCCAACAAGGTTTGCGCAAATTTAGAACCCAGCGTTTATGTTCCAAACGCCTTTAATCCTGAGAGTACCATTGATGAAAACAGAATCTTTAGACCTAAAATTTCCTTCGTGAATTCATACCGAATGATCATATACTCTCGCTGGGGAAACAAAATATTTGAATCCAATGACCCATCTACAGGTTGGGACGGAAAATATCAGGGAAAATTTGCCCAAGAAGGTTGTTATATGTATTATATTAAATATACGACTTTTGATGAAAAAACAGAAGAAAAAATTGGTAGCATAACTTTGTTTTATCCATAATTGAAATGGAATTCTTACATAAATTCTTTGAAGATCATGAATTGAGATTCATTGAACAGAAATTTGAAGAACTACTTTCGCTATTAAACAAATACCCTGTGGATAAAATTAACCTTATCCGCCGTGCGGTTGAATTTGCCTATGAAGCGCATACCGATAATAGACGCCAATCCGGTGAACCTTTCATTATACATCCCATTGAAGTTGCCATAATTACCATAAGCGAAATTGGACTTGATATTGATTCTGCCATTTGTGCCATAATGCACGATATAGTAGAAGATACCGAACACACTTTGGATGATATTACGCAAAATTTCGGTCAACAATATTCTGATGTTATTGATGGTCTGACCAAAATCAATGACGTTTACGATGGTAAAAATATACAAATCGAAAACTTTAAAAAAATTCTACTTTCAATACCCGAAAATATCCACATAATTCTGATTAAACTTGCAGATAGATTGCATAATATGCGGACAATGGATGCAATGCCCAAAAAGAAACAATTTAAAAAGGCTGGTGAAACGCTTCATATTTACGCACCTTTAGCGCATAAATTAGGTCTGTATGAAATAAAAAATGAGTTAGAAGATTTAAGCTTTAAATATAGGGAAGAAGAAAAATATAAAGCGCTTGCCGCCACTATAAAAGAATCACAACCCAAGAGGGATTGGATTCATAAAAAATTTGAAGAAGTTATTTCTCCTGCTTTAACAAGCGCGGGCTATAATTTCAAAATAATTCCTCGAATTCGATCTATATATTCAACCTATCAAAAATGCCAAACGGAAAAACTCCAAATCGATGAAATGAGCGATTTCTTTGCCATTCGCATTGTTTTTCAATCGAAACCTTCTATTGCGGAGCGCATTCAATGCTTTGAAATATACAGCCATGTAACCGAAAAGTTTTATCCCAAAAGCTTGGTCGATAGAATCATCGAAAAAAAGAACTCCTATGAAGCACTTCATGCAAAAGTGATGGGTCCGCATAATGATTGGATTGAAGTTCAGATTCTTAGTGAACGAATGGATGAGATTTCACGTCGAGGCTATGCAGCAACAGAAAAATATATTGAATTGCATTCGTCTCAAAAAGAATCTAAAAAATGGATAGAAACCATTAAAGATCATCTCAATGATGATAGTTCTTCGATCATTGATATTTTTGAAGATATACGTCAATCTATTTTTTCTTCCGAAATTTATGTTTTTACGCCCAAAGGAGAAATCAAGATATTGCCGCGTAATTCTACAGTCCTCGATTTTGCATTTGAATTACACACTGAAATTGGAAGCCATTGCATTGGCGCCATTGTGAATCATAAAAATGTAAGCAAGCGGCATATTCTTCAAAACGCCGACCAGGTCGAAGTGCTCACTGCCGAAAACCAATCTCCCAACGAACATTGGATTGATATAGTTAGTTTACCCAAGGCCAAAGATTTTTTGCGCGATTATTTCAAAAAAGAAAAATCGTCTTTCATTGAACAAGGCAAGCTTATTTTTGATGAGTTTATTATTACTTTTCGAATCGATACAGGCTCAAGTAGTTTTAAGAGTATTTACAACTCTCTGTATTACAAAAATATGGATGATTTCTATTATCGAATAGGAAAAGGCGAAATCAATAATCATATTCTTGAAAAAACTTTTAGAACAAATAATTTCATCAAACTTTTAGAATTTCCACGAATTCAGGTAACGCGTTTTTTTGATTTTTTGAAGTTTTCGAAAAACAGTGAGAATAAAGATTCTGAAACCAAAGAGCTTCAAAATGCAATCATTCTCGATGGAAGCAATTACAATCTCGCCGAATGCTGCAATCCTATACCAGGCGATTCTGTGGTAGGATTTCAGACTGCGAATGGCACTATAACATTACACAATACGGAGTGCTCAAAGGCCAATAAACTTGCTATAAATGGTAGCACCGAAATCCATGTCGAATGGATTACATCCAAATTTGAATCCTTTTTGGTAAGACTAAAAATAGAAGGCATAGACAGGCTTAAAATAGCAGCAGAAATCACCCACACAATTTCGCAAAAATTTGATGTGAACATGAAGAATCTGAACCTCCGTTCCGATGATTCTATGTTTTTTGGAGAAATTGACCTATATGTTTATGATACAAAGCATCTTAATACCCTTATTGAAGAACTAAAGAATCTTGATGGAATTACATCCGTGGAAAGATTTACACTCTATGAATAAAACCTTCACAGCCGAATAGACTTTGATAAACTCTTGATTGTTAAACACAGCTTCAGCAGTTATGTATTCTCACTTTTTGATGAATAAAAATCCATTTAATTCATGTAAATCGCAGGCAAACAAAAAACACTTGCGGATTTTAGGTGTTCAGTATTCTATCATTAGCCTTCCATAAATATTTTTATTTCAAAATGAAGTCCACTTACAAATTTCTTTATATTTTTGTGTTTGTCTGATCTTAAGACATACAAAAAATCGAATCGAATATCGATCCATATTCCTTAAAAAATGGAAATATTAGAAGACTTTTCGAACTTTATGAAATAAAAAAAGTTTAATAAAAAAATAGTAAATCCCATATTCTAATTTACTCAAATGAGCGAATTCAACGAGGAAGACATAAAACTTATATACACAAAATTCAACACAATGCTTGATTCCTGCTACCGATGTCAGTCGGATGAAAACAGGGCAGAAATTACCAAAGCATTTGAATTTGCCAACAACGCCCACAAGGGAATGCGCAGGAAAAGCAATGAACCTTTCATCATTCATCCCATTGAGGTAGCCCAAATCGCCGGAAATGAAATTGGTCTCGAAACCGTTGCTGTTGTTTCTGCTCTACTTCATGATGTTGTAGAAGATACCCATTATAGAACCGAAGATATTCAAAATTTGTTCGGAAAAAAAGTGGCCTATATTGTTGATGGACTAACAAAAATCAACGATGTTTTCGAATATTCTGCTTCTTTGCAGCAAATCATAAAGCCTGATTTAAATAAAGTAAATCCCAACGAATATGGTGTTTCCATTCAGGCAGAAAATTTTCGCAAAATTCTATTCACAATCTCTGAAGATATTCGAGTCGTTTTGATCAAATTGGCTGATAGACTTCACAATATGCGAACGCTTGAATCTATGCCCAGAAAATCACAACTTCGCAGTGCTGCCGAAACTTTTTACCTTTATGCTCCATTAGCTCATCGTTTGGGATTGTATTCCATAAAAACCGAATTAGAAAATCTTAGTTTTAAATACCATAATCCTGAACTTTACGAAGAACTTAAGAGCCGGATTGCTATGGATGAAAAACGAAGATCCCACATGGTTAATAAATTTGCCCTGCCTATTCAGAATAAACTCATTGATGAAAACATTGATTGCAATATTTCAGGCAGACCCAAATCGATTTATTCGATTGCAAAAAAAATGGAACAGAAGCATGTTTTATATGACGAAATATTTGATTTACTGGCAATTAGAATAGTCTTTAAACCCAAATCCGACATTCCTGAATCTCTTCAATGCTGGCATATTTATGAAATAGTTACCAGCATTTATTTGCCCAAACCTGACCGTTTGCGCGATTGGCTAAACATTCCTAAACCCAATGGATATACAGCTTTGCATGTAACAGTAATGGGGCATGAAGGAAAATTTTTCGAAGTTCAGATTCGTAGCGAACGAATGAACGAAATTGCCGAAAGAGGTATAGCAGCCCACTGGCAATACAAAGGAATGGTTGAAAACACATCAACGACACATCAATACAATAGTCAGTTCGAAACTTTTATAAATCAAGTTCGGGATATACTGGGAAGTCCCGAAACCAATGCACTCGATTTTCTTGATAACTTTCGAAGTGATATTTTCTCCCCTGAAATTCTCACCTTTACGCCAAAAGGCAGAATTGTTCATCTTCCTGTAAATTCAACTGCACTGGACTTTGCTTTTGCTATTCACACCGAAATAGCGCACGCAGCAATAGCAGCAAAAGTGAATTACAAGCTTGTAGGGTTAAATCATGTCCTCAGTTCGGGCGATCAGGTCGAAATTATAAAAAGCGATAAAAGTGCACCTCGTTTTGAATGGCTCGATTTTGTGGTTACAGCAAGGGCTAAGACGAAGTTGAGTCAGTATTTTAAAAAAGAGCGCAAAGAGTTGGTTTTGGAAGGAGCTACCATGCTTTCAAACAGATTAAAAGAACATAACACCATACTTTCTGTTAAAATCATTGATAAAATGCTTCAAACCTATAATATTAATGAGAAAAACCAACTTTTATATGAAATTGCAACTCGTCAGATCAGCTTAGACAATATCAAAGATTTTATTGAAACAAAATCTGACGGAAAATTTATTAATTATTGGAAAATCGGATCCTTAATAGGTGTTTCGAAAAGGAAAACGGAATTCGAAGCCAACAATTCGGATACAAAAAAGGTGATTACGTTAAATGAAAATTTCGATATTGAAAAATACAACTTTAGCTCTTGCTGCAACCCAATACCCGGTGATGATGTAGTGGGTTACAAAAACACTTCAACGGAAATTATTGTTATCCATAAAACTTCATGTTATAATTCCATTAAGCTCAATTCAAGCCAAAATAAAAATGTGGTAAAAGTCGAATGGCATACCCATAAACTCAAATCATTTTTAACAAAAGTTGTATTACAAGGAATTGACAGACAAGGATTGGTCAATAATATTACAGATATGCTGTCCCGCGATCTGAAAGTAAATATGAAATCGATTTATTTTGACACAAATGAAGGCATTTTTGATGGAACCATTGAAGTTTATGTACACGATACCAGAGATTTAAACAATTTAATTGAAAAACTAAAAAAAATAAAAAACGTACAAAGTGTCAATAGATTGGAAAGAATGAATACCAATGAAAGTGCTGAATATTAGTTTTTTTCACTATAAGGTACGATTCATGATGAACCAATGCCTCTTCCTTAATAAAGGATTATCCTAACTTTAAATATCTATTAAAATTTCATGTTGAATAAACAAATTAGAAATAAAAACCTTTATTTTGAAATTGATATTAAACTTAAATTTTATGAAATACCTAAAATATTTTCTCTTTTTGGTTATTGTATCCATTGTTCCCTTGGTGGAAAACAATAGCTACTCAGTTGTATCAAAAATAAAACCGGTTAAAAAAGCACCCAAACCTAAAAAAATCATACTCATGATTGGCGATGGCATGGGCTTGGCACAAATATATTCTGGTTACACGGCAAAAAAAGGTAACCTGAATATTTTTCGCTGCCCTTATTCCGGTTTCTCAATAACCAATTCTGCTGATGATTATATTACAGATTCTGCTGCCGGTGGTACAGCACTTTCATGTGGTACAAAAACCAAAAATGGTTTTGTGGGCGTTGATTCAACAGGCAAGCCTTTAAAAACCATTTTGGAATTGGCCGAAGATAAAAAGCTCGCTACAGGAATGGTGGTTACATGCTATGTAACTCATGCTACACCTGCATCCTTTATCGCTCACTATCCTGATCGAGATAGCAATGAAATTTTAGCGTTGGATTTTTTAAAAACTGACATCGATGTACTCATTGGTGGTGGAAACGATTTCTTTGAAAAACGTAAAGATCAAATTAATTTGATTTCGAAGTTTGAATCAAACGGATATAGTGTATATCATAAACAAGATGAATTGTTTATGAGCCAATCGAACAAAGTTATTGGATTACTTGCCGATGGTCATTTGCCTAAAATGGGCGAGGGGAGAGGCGACTATCTTTCAAAGGCATCCGTATTTACAACCCATATTTTGAATAAAAATAAAAACGGCTTCTTTTTTATGATCGAAGGCTCGCAGATAGACTGGGGCTGCCATGCAAATCAGCAAGACTACATGGTTTCAGAAATGAAAGACTTTGATCAGGCCGTTGGAGCTATGCTCGATTTTGCTGAGAAGGATGGAAATACCCTTGTAATCATTACTGCCGATCATGAATGCGGTGGCCTTACAATTACTGAGGGTGATTTGAAGACGGGAACTTTAAAAGCTGAATTTTCGACAAAACATCATACAGGTATTATGGTTCCTGTTTTTGCGTATGGACCAGGTTCTGAATTGTTTTCTGGTGTTTATCAAAATACAGAGGTATTTCAAAAAATGAAATCTCTCCTAATTCACTAATTTGAAAATTTAATACTTAGAAACAAAAACGGCAATATCAAAAAGATATTGCCGTTTAGCAAAATTATATAAGCTGATTTATTTTACTTTCAATCGATTAAGGGAAAGCAACAAATCTCTAAGCTGAAAATTCCTGTCAGAATTAAGCAAAGTATTATCTTTGAAAGATTTAGGTATTCTTTCATCTTTTAAAAGCTCCTTGTCTAAAACCAAAGGCTTTATAAATGAATCTTCACCTTCATCTTCAAAATATAAATGTCTTAATTCGGCCATTTTCCATTCTTTCAAAATCTCAGGTACGGGGTTTGAAAGTGAATTTTCTGAAATAACCGGAACGAAAAGCTTGCAAGATTTAATTTTCTTCTCAGCAATTTTTTCATTATAGATAAAGTCTGTTTTTTCAAACTCATTTATAACTACTTCAACACCAGCCTTTTTCAAACTATTTACCAAAGGTAAAACAGCGTCCTTATCTTCGGATTGTACGCAAAGATAAATTGAACCTTCATATTCAGCAGGCTTATAATCAAGGCTAAATGCTTCCCACTTTTCATACAATTCATTGATGAAACTAATTGTGTTATTTCCATCTGAATCAGATGAATAAATATCACACTTCATTTCAGCGTTAAAATCCTTGAAATTTTGGTCATCACGATGATCAACCATAAATCTGGCCGTTTCACTCATCGAAAGTGATTCATCAGAAAGAATTCTGATGAAAAATCTGTAAAACCAAGTGTCAAATTCGTTTCCGATAAAAAGAAGATTTTTGCCTTCAATAGCCTCTTTGAGCTTAATGGTCTGAACTTTCTCATTTTGCAAAGCAAGCAAATATTCCATCATTTCATCATTCGTTCTGGCAAAGCCACTTTTTGATTTCACATTTCCAAACACATTGAAAACAGTGGCCAAAGTGTTTTGGCCAAAATCTTTGGGCTTAGCTTCAGGATTTAATGAATGATTCAACACTTGAATATCATCACTTTCCGTAATGCACCTGACAAGTTTGAGGGTCTCTTCCAAAACTCCATCAAATGACGTATTAACAAAGTATTTGAAATCAAATATCTTTGCTAATTTAAACAATGGATCTAAATCCAAATCACTTAATGAAAGTTCATTGAAAGTAGATTTCAACAAACCAAACATAAGAAGATTTTCGCGGTTTCGGGAAATTAAACTATTTAAGCCTTCACCTTGATAATCACAATTTAGCTTTTTGGACATTGCTTTTGCAACATGTTCTTGCAAAGAAATGCTTTCTTTACCAGAATTTTTGACAAAAATCAAGCCGGTACCCAAAACAGGTACAACTAATCTTTGTTTGATTAGCGTCAGCAATATGTCCCAATTAAAATTTTTACTCATACATAAAGTATTCATTCGACATTAGACATATATCTTCATTCATGAGTGTTTTGTAAAACCTGTGAAGGTTTTTTCAAAAGTAAAACTAATTCATTAAAAAGTATATGCCCCGGTTTGAATATCTGCTTTTATTTATTTGTTTCACCAAACCGAAATTGAAACGGTAATGTTAATGTATCCGTTTTATTATCTTTTACTTAGCTATATTTTGATTTGATTCTGCTTTTGAATGCGCCATGCTTAATCAAAAGTTTGTTGGTAAAATTAAATTCGAATCAAAATCTTATAAGCTAAGGTGATAAATCTAAACAAAAATACAATACAAATATAATCAATAATATATGAAAATGCAAATATTTATCCAATTATTTTATCAATTATATCTAATTGTACTATAATATATTATGAAAATTAACATTTATTAAGACTTGAATGTGCATAAATAGCTTATAAACAGCAATATATGTAGTTTTTTGAATATATGTAGTTTTTTGCATTCTTTTTTCAAAAATGTTCTTTTACCCGTTATTTTTTTTCCAGAAAAATGGTCGATTTCATAATATTTTTGGTAATTGCAAAATCTGGAAGGTTGCTTTTAAATCATATTATAAAATGCATTTGGTCTGTTTTTAATAGTTTACTCTTGTTTTTTCGATTTTATAATCACTATAAAATTGAAATTTATTTAAATCCAAAAATGATCAGATATATTGAAAAAAATTTGATGAATGTAAAAAAAAGATTAAATTTGAATAAAAATATATCAATGGCCTATACTTGTCATTAGAATATATAGATAATTGATTTAAAGTTAATAAACAAGTTTACAAAAACACAAATTATTATGGAAGACAAGTTTGTAAATCAGATACAAGCAGAAAGTACAGCAGAATATAATGAACTTGGAATGAAATTGTTTGGTGAGGAAAACTATTCTGATGCTTGTATTGCGCTTGAAAGAGCCATTGAGATCAATGATAATCCGGAGCTACGACTTCAGGTGATGAATAATTTGGGCAATTGTTATGTAGAATTGCAAAAATATAACGAAGCCATTGAAATCTTGGAACAAGCGAGCAAATTTGAAGTGGATCAAAAGCAGTATGCTTTAACACTCAATAATTTGGGAACAGCCTATCAGGTAAAAGGTGATTTTGATAAGGCCATGACTATTTTTCAAAGAGCTTGCGTTGTTGACTCTGATAATTTGGTTGTTTTACATGCTTTGGGTGTAAACTTCAGCAAAACGGGTGAATATGATTTAGCCTTGGAAGTTTTCGAGAAAATTTTATCTTCGAAGGAATTGGATGCGAATCAAAAAATGATTACCCTGACTTCAAAAGGTAATTGCTTTTTGTTTAAAAAGCCACCTGAATATACCAAAGCTCTTGAGTGCTACTCTACTGTAATTGAACTTGCTCCTGATGATAGTGTTGTATTGTATTATTTAGCAAAATGTTACGAACAAATTGGGAAAAAAGGGGAAGCGATTGCAAAAGTGGAGAAGTATTTTGAAGCACATCCATTAAATAAAAGAAATCTGCGCTTGTTGAATAAACTTGCCACACTTTATATCACGAATAAAATGTGGGAAGATGCTGAAAAAAATATTTCAAAAGTAACGGATCAATTTATAGACCGAAATTACTGGGAAGAAACTTTTGCCTGGAGCAGGCTATTCAGTCGTTTGGCACAGCATTTTAGTCATCAAGGAAATAACGAAAAAGCATTGTTTTATTTTGATCGGGCAATATTTTGGAATGACCAAAACTCTTACGCCCACACTTATTATGCCCTGCATTATTTAAAAATGAATGATATTGAGAATTTTAATGTTTATAAACAAAAGGCATTAGATACTGCGAAAGGATCTAAAAACAAAGCACTGCATAAAAATATTCTGGAATTAATTGAATCCTATAAAAACGAAATACTTACGCGCAAATAATGATCTTGTTCAGAGAATCAATAACGAATCGTATTGATTCTCTGGTATTTTACTGATTACTGATCTATTTGCATTTTTAGTTCTTGAATGGATTCTGATTTGATTTGATTCTTTTCATTCTGGAGTCTGTTCAGTATCAATTGGGCTTCTTCATGTTTTTTCATATCTATAAGCAACTTTGCTTTGTTGTATAATACATTGTAAGTGAAAGTATCTCTATTATTTTCAGGTATTTGGTTAAAAGTGGATAAAGCTTCAGGCATTTTTTTTAGTTTATACTGACTCATCGCCAAATTGAAAATCGCATTATAATCAACCTGATCTTCTTTCAGATAATTTTCGTATTCTGACTCTGCCTTTTTATAATCACCTATTTCATAAGCAAGATTTGCATCATTGAGCGAATTCTTGTCACTATCTGCAACATAAGGAGCCACATTTGATTTTCCCTTCTTGCTATTGTCAAAAAACTTCCTTTTTTCTTCCCTTTTGTTCATCGAACGCTTGCTTTGTTCATTTGTTTCTACAACTGAACCTGAATGAACTGTTGTTATTTCGTCTTTGGCAATGCCATTGTTGGATTCTGATTTTGATTGATCATTAACTTTAATATTATCAATTCCAATGTTTTTCGTAATTTCTAAATCGTCAAGCTCATACTCATGTATATTTTCTTCAATCAAGGGATTGACCTTGTCTTCATCCTTATTTGAAATCACTTCTTTTATTCTTTCATCCTCCATAGGGTAGGAATATTTTACGGGAGAATGCTTTTTCTCTATTTCAACGGTATTATTAGAATTAGTATCGGCAATCTTTTCCTTTTCTAAATAAAAGGCTGGTTGTTCATCGCTTTTTTCCTGAGAATTGAGAGCAATATCTTTCTTTGTGCTTATGTTGTTGATTAAGAGTAGCAACGAAATGCCAAAAATTAATGCAAATGAAGCAGCCATCGCAAAATATCGAATATTTCGGTTCATTATGAATCGTCCTTTCTTTTGAGGAGGATTTTTCATTAATTTTTCTTCTATTCTTTTGTTCAGATCTGACTCAATAACTTTCAGGTTGTTGATATCGACAAGAACCAAACCGTCATAGAGATCACTACAGATTTGGCAATCAATTAAATGCAGCTCTATCTTCCTGATTTCGGCTTTGCTTAGCTCCCCCTTCAAGTAGGCAACGAGTGTTTCAACAGATAGGTCTGTTGTGCATTCTTGGGTTATATGTAGTTTGTCATTTAGCATTGAAAAATAAATAATAAAACGAGTCCCTTTTGCTTTTCTAATAAAATCTTTAAATTTCGCTTTCCATTTTGTATATAACTTTTCACTTTCATGGGCGTAAGCCCGGTGATTTCTTCAATTTCTTTATAAGATTTTTCTTCAAAATAAAACAGTTCAATGCAATACTTTTGATCTTCATTCAATTCATTGAGTGCATTTCTAACTACTATTTCTTTTGAAACAATTTCATTTTCTAAAATAGGATGATCGAAAATCGGATTTTCCATATCAATTTTCAAATCTTTTTTAAGTTTTGAATTTTTCTCGTCTTGGCTTTTTGCTTTTCGTAAAAATAGTAATGCTTGGTTTTTGGTTACTGTATAAATCCAAGCTTTGAAATTTAATATCTGATGATTATGCAAATCATTCATCATTTTTTCAAAAACCTGCATTTCAATATCTTTCGCATAATCTACATCCTTGATGTATTTCATTGCAATAAGGAATACAAATTTTGAATAACGTTGAAATACGATTCCAACCCAAGAAAGATCCTTGGTTTGGCGAAATTTTTCAACGATTTCCAAATCAGAGAAAGTATTTACATCTTTTGAATTCAAGCACGTTTGTTTTTATTCATTACAAAACTAAATAAATTTTAAATCAATTTCGAATAAAATTGGCATCAATAATTTAATAAGAAAAATGGAAAAATTGTAGAAAGCATCGGTATGAATAAATTGAATTGTTAAATTTGTAAATCAATTTTATGGAAAAAGACTAAAGCATGAATCTGGAATATGTTAGCAATTCGAAAACCAGACTTAAATTGTATAATGTATAAAATATCAATATTATGAAAAAACAATTCTTTAAAGGCTCTTTTGGATGGATGCGATGGAGTTTGCATTCCAAACTGAAAAATTTTACTATTTTCTTGGTTCTGTTTACGTTTCTGAGTGGTGCAGTTGCATTTGACCATATTGGATGGATAAAGGTGAATACAGTACTAAAAAGTATCATTGAAAAATTTAATAAGTATCAGAAAGTTTTGCCGGAAGAGCGAATTTATTTGCATATAGATAAAAGTTTATATTATCCGGGGGAAACCATTTGGTTTAGTGCATATTTGAGAAACGCTTCGGATTTGAAACCTTCACAGATTAGCGACATTTTGTATGTTGAACTCATAAGTCCAAAAGGAACGGTCATGAGTACTTTAAACCTTGTAGCAAAAAAGGGAAAAGCACAGGGTGATTTTGCGCTTCAGGATGAAATATCTGGTGGTTTATACAAAATAAAAGCTTATACAAAATGGCAATTGAACGAAAAATCTCCAGCTTTCTTTGAAAAAGAGATTCAAATACAGAAAGTCACCATTCCAACCTTAAAAATGAAGCTTGATTTTGAGAAAAAAGCGTATAGCAAAGAGGATATTGTAAATGCCAAGATTGCTATAAAAACGCTGACAAATCAAAATCTTTCTAACTATGAAATCAAATATGTAGCGAAAGTTGGAAATAAGCAAATCGATGCACAATCTACCAGCACTGATGAGGAAGGGGTTGCCTATATTCGGTTTCAATTGCCTGCTGATCTTAATACCAACGATGGCTTGCTCAATGTTCTTATTAATTACAATGATCAAACAGAATCAATTTCGCGATCTATTCCTATTGTTCTGAATAATATTAATTTGGCTTTCTACCCCGAAGGCGGATATATGGTATGTGGTTATGATAACAAAATTGGTTTCAAAGCGCTCAATGAATTTGGAAAATCGGCTGATATTTCTGGGACTGTTTTTAATGAAGATGGAGAAAAAATTACTGATTTTTCCAGTTATCAATTTGGTATGGGTGGCTTTAGTTTCAAACCAGAATTTGCAAAGAAATACTATGCTGTAATAACCACTCCCAAAGGGATTGATAAAAAGTATTTTTTGCCGGAAGGTCTTCCCAAAGGATATATCATGAGCCTTGAAAAGCAGAACAGTTCCGGCATCGATCTGAAAATCTACTCCCCCAATAATGAGGAGCTTTCTGTCTTGGCGCAAGTACGTGGAAAAATTCAATATTCAAATTCATTTCAGTCTTTGGCTGGGTATAATACATTGCATATTCCAACAGCACAATTTCCTATAGGCACTTGTCAAATCACTTTGTTTGATTCGCATGGAATTCCCCGATCCGAAAGAATGACCTTTGTGAATATGAACAAACAATTAAAAATAAAAGTAACAACCGATAAGGAAAAATACCAACCCCGAGAAAAAGTGAGAATGACGGTAAGTGTTTCTGATTTCAATGGTATACCAATGCCAGGAAATTTATCTCTTTCTGTTGTAAATGATCAGTTACTTTCTTTCGCTGATGATAGATCCGGGCATATTCTTTCTCAATTGCTTATAGAACAAGATCTAAATTCAAAGGTAGAGGAAGCTTCGTTTTATTTTGATCCTAAAGAACAAAAAGCACCTCAGGCACTTGATTATCTGATGTTGACTTCAGGATGGAGAAGATACAAGTGGGAAGAAGTTTTAGATACGATTCCCCCTACGATTGGTTACCTGGCTGAAAAATCTGTTATTGCAGGAACTGTTTTGAATGATGAATCGAAACCGATGCCCAACATTACTGTAAAATTAGGGACAACTTTTACTACCAAGACAGATAAAGAAGGTAAATTTCAATTTAAAAATATTGATTTAGATAAAGTTTTGAATCTGAATATTTCTGCGTCTGGTTACGAAAATTATTCTTACGATATTAATCAATATTCTTCTGATTTGAATATTGTTTTATATCGGGAAGATTATGCAAATAACAGGAAATTCAATAATGTACCCAATATGGTTGATTTTAATGTCGCAGATATTGAGGAAGGGGTTGGAGGAGTTGAAATGCATGTAGAAATTGAAAATGTTCCATTGGAGGATGTTAAGCAAGAGCAAGAATTTGAAAAGGATCAGGATGTCAAGGAAGAAGTTGTTCTTGAAGCCGATATTCTTGTAGATGATCTACGAGGAAAAGCAATTGTGAAGGAAAAGAAAGATATTCTCCATAAGGATGGTGTTATTTATCATCGCAGTAAAGAATTTGCTTCGCCTAATTACGAAAAGAAACAAAATCCAGAAAAGAGAACAGATTTTAGGCAAACGATTTATTGGAATGGTGATTTGGTTATAGATCCCTCCGGTAAGGCGAGTGTTGAATTTTATAATAATGATGAGATTGGTTCTTTTAGGGCTATTGCAGAGGGAATAGATCAAACAGGAGTACCCGGAAGAGGCGAATCTGTTTTTTATACCCAGCTACCTTTGTCTATCAGTATGAAGATGCCTACAGAAATTTTGGCAGGGGATCAATTGCAACTTCCTTTAAATATTAAGAACAATACCAACAAGATATTGAAAGGAAAACTTATGGTTGAAGCGCCAAAATCATTTATTATTTCAGATAGTATTCCTGTAAATCAGACATTAAAACCAGGTGAATCCAAAACTGTAGTGTTGAAATACTTAGTAGCAAACTCATCGGGTGAAGACGAAATATCTGTAGCATTGAATTGTGATGGTTTTCGTGATGCTTTTTCCCAAAAGGTAAAAATAAATTCACAAGGATTTCCTGTGGTTTCCTCATTCTCTGGAAATTCAAAAGATGCAGAGTACAATTTGGATGTGCAAAATTTAGTAGAGGGTTCTATTCGCGCTAAATTTACAGCCTTCCCTTCTGCTGTAAGTGATTTATTGAAAGGAATAGAAGGTATTTTACAAGAACCTTATGGCTGTTTTGAGCAAACCTCCATGAGCAGCTATCCCAATCTGATGGTTTTGGAATATATGAAGACCGTGAACATGAATGATACAAAACTATTGGCTTCAGCAGAAAATTTGTTGAATAAAGGTTATAATCGTTTGTTGACCTTTGAAACCAGTGAAAAAGGTTATGAATGGTTTGGTTCCACTCCATCGCATGAGGCACTTTCGGCTTATGGATTGATGCAATTCAATGATATGAAACCCTTTATCAAAGTAGATCAGGATATGATAGACCGGACTGCCAATTGGTTGATGAGTCGCAGAGATGGTAAGGGCGGATTCAAGCGGAATCCTCTTGCGTTGGATAATTTTGGTGGAGCAAGTGAAGAGATAACCAATTGCTATATTGTTTATTCTTTGTATGAGGCAGGATATACAAATATGAAGGCTGAACTGGAAAATATTTTTAAAATTGCCAGCACATCGAAAGATCCTTATCAAATGGCTTTGGTTGTCAATACATTGTTCAAGGCTGGTGATACTAAAAGAGGTAATAAACTATTGGAAAGTCTTATCGGGCTACAAAAGGAAGATGGATCATGGACGGGATTAACCCACTCGATCACTCGTTCTACCCATCAATCCCTTGCTATTGAAACAACTTCGCTTGTGATCATGGCAATTTTGAGGTCGGAGAAAGTGAATGCAAAATCGTTGATGAATGGTGTTCGATTTTTAATAGGAACTCGTTCTGGTGATGGTGCTTTTGGTTCTTCGCAAGGTACAATTATGGCCTTGAAGGCTTTGACGAATTATGCAAAGTTTTCGAAAAAAACCCAAGAAAATGGAACGATTGAAATATATATAGATAAACGGAAAGTCAAAGAAATAAGCTATCTGGCTGGTGAAACTAAAGCGATTGAAATTGATAGTCTTGAAGAGTTTTTGGCAATCGGTAAGCATAAAATTCAGGTTCAATTTAAAGGATGCGAAAACCCTTTGCCTTATTCTATTTCCGTGAAGTGGAATACAAGTATGCCAAATTCTGATGCTCGTTGCCCAGTTTCAATTAATTGCAAAATTGAAAGCAATAAAGCCAAAGTTGGTGAAACCATTAGGCTTCAAACTACCTTGAATAATACAAGCATAGAAGGATTGCCTTTCACAATTGCTATTGTGGGAATTCCCAGTGGCTTAAGTCCACAACCATGGCAATTGAAAGAAATGCAGGAGAAAAAAATGGTTGATTATTATGAAGTTATTGGAAATAATGTTGTTTTCTATTACAGACAAATGATGCCGTCAGAAACAAAGGAATTGAAGCTTGATTTGAAAGCCGAAATTTCTGGAACTTATGAAGCCGCAGCATCATGCGCTTACTTATATTATACCAATGAATTCAAAAATTGGACAAATTATGGTAAGGTAACCATTAGTGGAAATTAAAGTTGATTATTGGGCTTTTGGTTATGGTTTTGGACATGACCAAAGGCTCTTTTATTCAATCATTTAGATGAAATGAATTGAAGCTTTAAAAGTAATATTTTGTTAATATAAAGTTTGATTTACTTTTGCATGAAATTATCAATTTTGAAAAAAATATGCCATGCAAAAAACAGAGTTACTCGATTTGAAACGAATCTTGATATTTGATTACGCAGATGTATTCTATTGTGACAAAGTGTATTTGTTGAAAATAAAATGGAAACCCTATAAAAATCTCACTATTGCTCAATATCAGGATGTTTTTACCAAAAGTTTGGACTTTCATGAAAAAAACAAAGTATTGTATTTTTTATCTGATATAAGTGAACAAGGAATACTTTCTCCGGAGTTCCGAAAATGGTTTCAGAATGAAGCTATGCCCAAAGCAATTTCAAATGGATTGAAGAAAGCTGCTGTTATATTTTGTGGTAACGTTTTCAAAAAGTATTACCTTAACAATATATTGGACACAACTAAAAAATTTGGCATTACTTTTAAATTTTTTGGGGAGGAAAAAGAGGCCACAGAATGGCTGGTGAATTAAAAAAATACTAAAAAAGAGATATTTACCACAAAGGAGCACAAAGTGTATTTCAAAGGTTCACCAAGATAAATGTTTGATTAATAAATCTTTGTATGACTTTGTGAAATTCCTTTGATTTCCTTTGTTGTTGTTTTTTTTTTGATCATCAATCACAATATGTGTTTTGTCTAATCATCATACTTATTAAAATAATATATCAAACTAAACATCCATTTCGGGTTTCTTGAATCTAATTGAAAATTTTTATTTGCAAAAGTTACCTGATCACCAAGTTTGGAAAGATTTCCTTCATAGCGAAGTCCCAGGCCGAGTTTCCAAAAATCAAAACCACAACCAACCTGATATCCCCAAGTTGTTTTTTTTGCATCTTCTCTTATTTCAAGATCATCCAAACCAGATTTTGAAGAGATTAGAAAACTTGCAACCGGACCCAAATCGACTCTGAAACGATCCCAAGCCCTTCCTATAATCAAAGGAACATCGATTTTATTGTAGGATTGCTTTACAATTGTTTCAACATTGGTTTGTACATCTTTTACTTTTAATTCGCCACCGGAATTAGAAAAATATAATTCTGGACGCAAATAAACAGAAAATATTTGGAGATGACCTACCAATCCGATATGGAATCCTATATTGGCATCTCCTGCATTGATTTCCTTTGAGTTACCCATTACATCTAAAAGAACAGTTTCATCAAGCTTAATGGAAGTCGAAGAAACACCCGTCTGGATGCCGAATCTGAATTGTGAAAAACAATAAATGCCGGCAAAATTCAAGATCAAAAGTAAAAATAGCTTTCTCATATTTAGAAGTTTAGATTGAACATAAAAGTATCAACACATAAAATAGAAAGAAAATTCATTCTATGCTTTTGGATACAGAATATGAACTACAATAATACAATTTTCTTATTTTTGTGTAATTAAATTTCCTTAATAATTTACCCAAGCATGAAAATAGCTCAAAGGATCAAAGAGATAATGATTTCAACACCCCAAAATACAAAACTCATTGCTGTATCAAAAACGAAACCCCAAGATGCAATCATGGAAGCATATAATGCCGGACAGAAAAGTTTTGGTGAAAATCGTGTTCAAGAAATGGTAGAGAAATACAAAGCATTGCCCAAAGATATTCAATGGCATTTTATCGGTCATTTGCAAACCAATAAAGTCAAAAATATTGTTCCATTTGTTCATTTGATACATAGTATTGACAGCTTGAAATTGCTTCAAGAAGTAAATAAGGAAGCATCGAAAATAAACAAAGTTTGCTCTTGTTTATTGCAAATTTATATAGCCAGCGAAGAAACCAAATTTGGTTTTTCTGAAAAGGAAGTCATGGAAATGTTAGAATCAGAGTCATATAAAAATTTGAGAAATATCCAAATTTGTGGCTTGATGGGTATGGCATCTTTCACCAATCAGGAATCTGTTGTGAGAGCAGAATTCAAGGCTTTGAAAAATCTTTTTGAAAAGGTGAAGTCAAACAATTTTGATAGCTCCGAAAGTTTTAAAGAACTTTCGATGGGCATGTCTGGCGACTATAAAATTGCAATAGAGGAAGGATCAACGATGATTCGACTAGGTAGTTCTATCTTTGGTCAAAGGTAGAAACGCCAGATATTAAAGAAACGATTTTAGGAGATTAAGCAATTCTTTCAATAATGCCTTCTTTTCTTCTTCATTTTTGTTGAGTTCCTGCAAAGTAAAATCGATGGATTCGATAACTTGTTTGGGATCCGGATTCGGGATACAATTTTCAATCACACAAAATGATTCTACAGCAATTCTATAATTCCCTTCTACAACGAGTCTTACAAAATCCAAAAGATAGTCATCAAATAACAAATGAGATTGCCAACAGGCTGAAAGTAGTTTCTCCCTAGCAGACAAATATCTTGGTGAGGTAACAATTTTTACCATAGCCGCATTGAGCAAAGGTATATTCAAAGTATTGAAGAAGTCATCAATAGCTTTGCACATTTTGGATTCAATTGTTTTAGCTCTAAGATCTAAAAGTAGTTCCAAAGAATTTTCGTTGGCAACTTCTTTGAGAACTTGAATAGCATTGATTACAATTTCAGGATCTTGAGATTGTAAAATGAGATGTATTTGATCGATTTTTGGCATATAAGATAAAAAAAAACCGGCATCTGTAAAAGATACCGGAAAATTTGTACGTGCCCAGGACAGGAGTTGAACCTGCACACCCTTTCAGGCGCTAGCCCCTCAAGCTAGTGTGTCTACCAATTTCACCACCTGGGCTGAAAAACGTTGCAAAAGTATGCAGAAAAAATTATATTACAAAATGAAAATAAATATTTCTGGCTTTTTGTGCCCAGAACAGGACTCGAACCTGCACATCATTGCTGACACTAGTCCCTGAAACTAGCGCGTCTACCAATTCCGCCATCTGGGCATTAAAAAAGTGGGCACAAAAGTAGGAATAATTTTAATCGCTGCAAATAATTATTGGATTTTTAATAATAAAAAATGCAGAATAGAAGAAAGCATGTCAGGGTTACATTTAAAAAGCTGAATATAATTCAAGAAGACGTAGAGAGCGACAAAGACAATAAGCTTTTAAGCTCTCTGCGAAAAACTCTGCGGTAAATATTTGAAAATTAATGCAAATATGTTCAGCTTTTCAAAAATAACCGTGCAAGGCTTGCCAATTTAGGTTGCTGATGTTGTGGTAGCAGGTGTTCTCAAACCAAAAACATCTTTGTCGAAAACATACAAATTGCCATCACCAATCAGATTGATCTTATCCAGTATCGCTTTGACAGACTTTTCTTCTTCAAGTTGTTCTGTAATAAACCATTGCATGTAGTTATAAGTTGTAAGATCTTTTTCTTGCATAGCCTGATAGGCCAGTTCATTGATAGATTCTGAGATGAAAACCTCATGTTCCAATACTTGCTCAAAAAGTTTTTTCACCGATGTAAATTCTACCGGAGGTTGTTCCATTCCGCTTACAACAGCCTTGCCACCTCTTTCATTTATATACCCAATGAATTTGAGCAAATGCAAACGCTCTTCATCACTTTGAGCATATAGCCATTTGGATGTTCCTTCAAGTCCTTGATTTTCTGACCAAGCAGCCATCGACAAATAAAGGTGAGAGGAATAAGACTCCCGTTCAATTTGTCTGTTGATTAATTTTAAAACACTTTCTTTTAACATAGCTTTTTATAATTGATTTTACATGTTCCGGATTATTTCATCACCAAATTCTGAACACTTCAACAAAGTTGCGCCTTCCATTAAACGTTCAAAATCATAGGTGACTTTTTTGGCCAATATTGATTTTTGTAGTCCATTTACAATAAGTTCCGCTGCTTCATGCCAGCCCAGATATTCCAACATCATTACACCGGAAAGTATCACAGATCCTGGATTTACTTTATCCAAATTTGCATATTTGGGCGCTGTTCCGTGAGTAGCTTCAAAAACAGCATGTCCGGTTTCATAATTGATGTTTGCACCCGGTGCTATACCTATTCCTCCTACTATTGCTGCTAAGGCATCAGAAATATAATCGCCATTCAGGTTTAATGTAGCAACTACATCATACTCTTCGGGGCGAAGCAAAATTTGTTGCAGGAAAGCATCTGCAATAGAATCTTTTACCAAAAGTTTTCCAGCGCGTTTTGCTTCTTCTTGTGCCACATTGGCAGCCTCGATACCTAATTCTGCGACAATCCGATCGTATTGTGCCCAAGTGAAAACATAAGATCCAAATTCTTCTTCGGCCAATTCGTATCCCCAGTTTTTAAATGCGCCTTCGGTAAATTTCATGATATTGCCTTTGTGTACAAGGGTTAAGGACTTTCTCTTTTTGCTAATTGAATATTCTAAAGCAGCCCGGATCAATCTTTTACTTCCTTCTTTTGAAACCGGCTTAATGCCAATCGATGAACTTTCGGGAAAACGTATCTTTTTAACATGCATTTCTTTTTGCATGAAGTTGATCAACTTTTCAACTTCTGGCGTACCTTGCATCCATTCTATTCCTGCATAAATATCTTCAGAGTTTTCTCTAAAAATTACCATATCAGTTTTTTCGGGAGATTTTACCGGAGAAGGTACTCCTTTATAATATTTTACAGGTCGGAGGCAAACATACAAATCCAATTCTTGTCTAAGCGCAACATTTAATGACCTGATTCCACCACCTACTGGGGTTGTTAGCGGTCCTTTGATCCCAACCAGATATTCTCTGATGACAGAGAGGGTTTCTTGCGGTAACCAATCTCCTGTTTGATTGAATGCTTTTTCGCCGGCAAAAACTTCTTTCCAGAGAATTTTTCTTTTGCCTGTATAGGCTTTTTCAACGGCAGCATCAAATACTTTTACTGAAGCAAACCAAATATCTTTTCCTGTTCCGTCACCTTCAATAAAAGGAATGATAGGGAAATTGGGAACCTGTAATTTTTTATCCTGAATTGTAATTTTTTGACCTTCCATAGACTGCTTCTAAATTCTTTAACAAAATTAATATTTATCTGAGTGACTTACAAAAATGATTATGTAAATTGCATTCGTAATTGGATATTATTTTACAAATTCATTTACTCAAAATATAAACTAAAATTATGGCTTTTTTGTTGAATTGAAAATTAAATAATATGGAATTTAACATTTTTAAAATAGGTAAACACATTGTGGGTGTTTTGTTTTTTCTTGTAATCGTTCTGAACATTAATGCTCAGGAAAATAAATTCACAATTGAAGATTTTCAGGCAAGCTGGAAGTTCTATCCAGGCGGAATCGATGAGTTTCAGGCTCTCAATGATGGTGAGCATTACGCAAAACTTTTGGATGGAAGCTTTATTGTTAAATGTTCTTTCAAAACAGGTATCGTTGTTGATACTATGATTGCGGCAAATACGCTTTCGAAACAAGGAATTTACTATTTATCAGGCTATGAGTTTAGTCCTGACGAAAAGAAGATCTTGCTGATGACCCAAAAAGAAATGATATACCGCAGGTCATTCAAAGCGGTGTATTGGATTTATGACACAAAATTGAGATCTTTTGAAAAGTTATCCGAAAATGGAATGCAGCAATTGGCAGAATTTAGTCCAGATGGAAATAAGATTGCCTTCTTTCGCGATAATAATTTATTTATAAAAGATTTGGTTTCGAAAAAGGAAGTTGCAATAACGACAGATGGTATAAAGAATGGAATCATCAATGGAGCACCGGATTGGGTTTATGAAGAAGAGTTTGCTTTTTCGAAAGCTTATTGCTGGTCTTTGGATGGAACTAAATTGGCGTATATGCGATTTGATGAGAGTAAAGTGAAAGAGTTCTCCATGATATTGTATAAGGGAAATAATCCAGAACTAAATGAAAACCAATTGTATTCATCTGATTATACATGGAAATATCCCAAAGCCGGAGAAGACAATTCTGTTGTAGATATAAAAATTTTTAACCTATTAAATAATAAAACAACAACGGTTGATATTGGACAAGAAAAGGATCAATATATCCCCAGAATTCTATGGACAGCCGATGATCAATTGGCTGTATTGCGATTAAATCGATTGCAAAATCATTTCGAAATTTTGGCATCAAATCCCGAGAATGGGGTATCGAAGGTTATTTATGATGAGAAAAATAAATATTTTATTGATGAAAAATGTCTTGACCAAATCACATTTCTGAAAGACAAAAAAAATATACTACTCTTGAGTGAAAGGGATGGATACATGCATGTTTATAAAGCAAACATTGAGAACAACAAAGTGGAAGACCTAACGGCGTTTCCTTGGGATGTAACCGAGTTTTATGGAGTTGATGAACAAACTCAAACAATTTTTTTTCAGGCGGCAGATAAAAGTCCTATACAACGCAATGTTTTTGCCCTCAAGATTGAAGGGAAAAAACTAATTCGACTAAATAAAAATGAAGGTTACAACGAAGCTCAATTCAGTAAGGCATACAAATATTTTATCCTGACTTATTCTAATATTACTACACCTGATCAAATAAGCCTTCACACCATAGATGGTAAGCAAATACGTATCTTAAATGATAACGAGGATCTCAAGGAAACTTTAAAATACTATGAATTTAAGAACAAGGAATTCATTCAAATAACTACCAGTGAAAATATTCAATTGCATGGATGGATTCTTCAACCCTTTAAAAAAGAAGCCAATAAAAAATATCCTGTTTTGATGGTTCAATATTCTGGACCCAATACACAGGAAGTATTAGATAAGTTTGAATTTGGTTGGGAGTATCTTTTGGCTCAGAAAGGTTATATTGTTGCCTGTTTTGATGGAAGAGGCACGGGGGCCAGGGGCGAAGAATTCCGAAAACAAACCTACTTGCAATTGGGTAAATTCGAAACCAAAGATCAAATTGAATGTGCAAAATATTTGCAAAGTTTGGATTATATAGATAAATCCAGAATCGGTATTTGGGGTTGGAGTTTTGGCGGTTATATTGTGGCATCATGCTTGACAAAGGGAGCAGCCTATTTCAAAACAGGAATTGCGGTGGCTCCGGTAACCAACTGGCGATATTATGATAATATTTATACAGAAAGATATATGCGCAAACCTTCTGAAAATCCAAGAGGTTATGACGAAAACTCACCGATATTTTTTGCAAATGGTTTAAAGGGAAATTTGCTTCTCATTCATGGAACTGGTGATGATAACGTGCATTTTCAAAATACTGCCGAATTTTCAGAAGCTTTAGTTCAGGCAAATAAACAATTTGATATGCAAGTATATACAAACAGGAATCATGGAATTTATGGCGGAAATACAAGAATTCATCTTTACAACAAAATGCTGAGTTATATTTTGGAAAAATTGTAAAACCTAAAATTTGCAAGTATTCGCAAACATAATTGTTGCATTTTTCGGTTCGATACTATTAATTTTGCCACTAAGAATTAAATTATTAAATATCAATATTGGTGTGTAAAGACGTGGCATGCCACGTCTCTATATCACCAATAATTTCTTTAAAACCAAGCTCGAAATTTTCGATTTCGTTGTTTAATAAATAATTTGTCAGAAAAATCATAATCCGTAATTGCATGAACACTTAAATTATTCAATCCCGTAAAAATACTTTCTTTTGAAACCCTAAGTATTCCGGTAATCACTTCAACAACCTTTTTTTCGAATGAAGTTTGCCTTTACTTGCGTACGACCTCAATTTTACTCAATAGCTTAATGTCCTGCAAGTCAGAATAATCATATTGATAAAAACCATCTGAGCCTATCATCAATAAAACATTGGAAAGAGGAATAACGTCGAATGCATTGATTTCCGGGAAGTTTTTAATCAAATGTTGATCGATATGCATATAATCAGTCGCATCATAGATTTTAAGACCTGAATTTCCATCACACACAAAAAGAATATGATTGTCTATTCCAAGCCCAAAAGGTTCTGTCATGCCGAAAGAAGTAAGTAATTTAGGTGAATTGATATCGGAAATATCGATTACATCAAGTTGGTTGATTGTTCCACCGCAGGAAGTTCCAGCCCTCAGGGTAGAATAAGCAATGTTACCCTCAACAACAACAGGATCGCAAGATCGGATATGACTAATCCTCGATAAATAACTCGGATTTAAGGGGTTTTGAAGGCTATAAATTTCCATTCCATTTTGAGTGCCTACAAACAAATTATTACCATTCAAAAACAAGGTTTCAGCATTATCAAAATTCATATTCACTACCGATCCTTTTTCTAATTGTCCATCTTCAATATTGACCACTTGCATGTAGTTATCTCTTAGCACATACAATATGTTTGAATAAAGCATAAATCTGGCCATAGAACCACCCACGCCATTCGAATTGGTTTCTCTTGTGGGGTTATTTGTTGGAACAGTGGTTTGATTCGTTGAATTATCGTAAAAAATTTCCTCTTCATCGTCAGTTTTTGCAAAAAAGCCAATATTTCCATTATATTTTTCTTCCGTTGTCTGTTCAAATTTTTCTAAATCCCAGCCAACAATAATTCCTAAAGTTGTATCAATAGGTGCAAAAGGAATAGCAGCATCAACAGCTTCGGGTACTGGAACAGTGTATTCGAATATTTTTTTTAATCTGGCAATTTCTTTGATATCCTCCATATTTGAAATATCAAATGAAATCAGATCGATAGCATTGTCAGCGTAGAGGATATCGCCCTTAACGGCCATATCAACATTACCCAGAATACTGATGAAGCAAATGTGCAGCGGTGACGAGGTATTGGAATTGTCATAAATATGAATCCCTTCATATCTTTCGTTGATAAAAAGATAGTTTCCTTTCACATAGATCTTACCTGGGTTTTTGAGTTGACCGACAAGGGTTGTTTGTTGAATCTCAACGGTCTTTTTCAAATCTTGATAAGGAATATATTTTGGAACATAGGCCATATATTTTTCTGTTCTTATCACCTTATCCTCACAACCCAAAAACAAAAGAGAAGCAACTGTAAAAATAATTGCAAAAAATTTGATATATTTGTTCATAACCAAAGTTTTAAAGTTAACACTATTTTGATTTGATACCGGTATCAGCGATAAAAGACTTGTCTTTGATAAAAAGATGTAAATCGTAGATGAAAGGTTGCTTGCCACAATACTTTTTTAATAAAAAACGACTCCTATCCTGAATTCCAATCTGTTGAGGTAATAATGTGTGAAAACTTCCGTATCATTCCAAGATTGAAAACTTATTTCTTTGAATTGATAATGAGAATATCCCATCGAAAAATAGAATCCAAAACCATAATCGGTTTTTGGGGTTGTTGCTCCCAGTCCAAATGAAAACTTGCTTCCGTTGTTCAGAGAAAGGTCAACATCGGGTGATCTTTTTAGAGGGAAAATACCACCACCGGAAAAGTAAATAAATGGTGATGATGATTTATGAAAGGGTACATACTGCAATTCTATTATCGCAGGGAAATATGCAAATCGCAAAAGTTCCAATCCTGTTCCTACCTTTAGGTTTATATATTCTTTAATTTGATAGCCTATTTGTAGCTCAATTTTCGAATTCAAGTCATTGAATTCACCCAAGTATCCCAAGGCATAGGAATAGGTAAAATTTCCAGATTTTTTTCTGACAGAATTACCACAAATGCTATCAATCAATGCACTATCCAGAAAAATAAAGCTTTGTTTATTGATATCCACCCGTATTTTATCCTTATCCTTTTTTGCATAACCTTGGATCGTGCTACCATCCTTCAAATAAAATGTTTGCTTTTGATTCTGAGAAAATGCAATTGAGTTGCTAAGTAAGATTAGCCATAAATAATATTTTTTCATTCGATTTGGTTTTAATTAAACTGAAAGTAAAATGAATTTCGTGTTAGATGTTTTTTTTTGAAATCGGGTTGCTCCTATAATTTAAGAAAAGTCATTTTTGGAATCAAGTTCAGGAATCTATTTCTCCCAAATGTTGAATGATTTGGCTTTTTATGCTCACCCAAATATTATTTAATATTGCAATTTTTCCCGCTATTAGTTTTGATTTTTCAGGATCTTTTGAGCCTGATTCGATTTCTTTTGCTAAATTTTGCAGTTCAATATTGCCCAAATAATTTCCAAATGTTTTTATCAGATGAGCAGTGAATCCTACGGCCTCAAAATCGCTTTTTCTTTCAGCTTTATTCATCTCATCTAAGTGCTTAGGCATTTCATCCAAAAATTTTTGCAAAACATCCCTAATCTTAATAGTGTTTCCACGGTAAATTTTATACAACTGACTTAAATCAAAATCAGATTTGAGGGTCGCTTCAACAACATTTTTTTTGATCGTTTTCTCTTCATTCATCATACCGGGTTCTATTTTTGTTTGTCCACAATCAAAAGCACAAGGTTCTACTGGTTGTTTTTTGAGCAATCTTTGTTTGTTATTTTTGCAGGTAAATATTTTGACTTTCGTGAATAATTCATTTTCCTTGAAAGGCTTACTAATATAATCGTTAATTCCGATCGAAAGGGATTTCTCTTTTTCCTGGGTCATTGCATTTGCCGTTAGTGCTATGATAGGCGTGCTTCTTTTTGGCTCTTCAAATTCGTTCCGAATGATTTCAGATGCCTTAAAACCATCTAAGAGTGGCATCTGAATGTCCATTAGAATTAAGTCATAGTCTGATTGCTTTAATTTATTGATAGCTTCCTGACCATTTTCAGCCTGATCGACTATAATGGATGATTCCCAGTTTCGAAACAAGGTTATAACCAATTCACGGTTAAGTTCCATGTCTTCTGCTAAAAGTATTCTAATATTTTTGGGATGGCAATTATTATCCAAACGGGTCGTATGAATCAATTCGGGCTTGTCTAATTCCTTACCTATTTCATAAGGAATAAATACTTTAAAAGTTGTCCCTTTTCCCAGTTTACTATCCACTTCTATTTTACCTTCCAATAGTTCAAGAAGTTTTTGTACAATGGATAAGCCTAATCCTGTCCCACCATATAAACGGGTCGTATTGGAATCCAACTGAGTAAAACTTTGGAAGAGCTTTTCTAATTTTGATTTATCAATTCCAATACCCGTGTCTGCTACTTCAATGCTTACCAATGCTCTATGATCTATAGTTTTGGAATTAACAGAAACAGAGATACTACCTTGAGGGTTTGTAAATTTTAAAGCATTGGATAAAAGATTCATGATGATTTGTCGCAATCTTACAGGGTCTCCTATGGCATATTTTATCGTACTTTCATCTATGGAAACAATAAGTTTAATATCCTTTTCCAGACTCTTTGATTTAAAAGGAAAAATAATATCATTGATTTCTTTCCAGAATGAAAAGTTTATTTTTTCCAATGTGAGTTTTCCTGCTTCAATTTTAGAGTAATCCAGAAGGTCGTTTATGATGTGCAATAAGGTTTCGCCCGAGGTATTGATATGGTTTACATAAACTTTTTGCCTTTCATTTAATTCTGTGCTTTTCAAAAGATTATTAAAACCAATGATGCCATTCAGGGGGGTTCTCATTTCGTGGCTTGTGTTGGCCAGAAAAACTTCTTTTAATTTGACAGAAGCCTGAATTTCGACATTGGCTTTTTCCAATTTTTCGTTCTGAAGATTGATCTTCTCCATTGCTTCGCTAATCAGTTTCTGTTGGACTTTGGATCGTTCAAAAGTTTCTAACAAATCATGATTTCTGTTCTCAATTTCTTCTGCTTGTTTGATGGCTATATTTCGCTGAGCGATAATCTCATTTTGTTGTTCAATGATTTCTTTTTGTGATTTTTTTAAATCCGTAATATCAATGGCTGTTATCGAATAATAATTATCCTTTTCACCAATTCTTTTTGCGTTTTGTAGCATAGGAAATTGTTCTCCATTTCTCTTTTTATGCCACACTTCCAGCGCATTGTATTCGCTAAATTCTTCAAGTTTGCTTTCGACTTCGAAATTTAGCTGATCGTTCGATTTTGCATACAAAAGATGAATGTCACGCTTATGCAATTCTTCAATAGTAAAACCATGTATCGTAGCAAAGTATGCATTAATATATACAATTTGCATGTTTTCATTGATGATCGCCGATCCATAATTGGCACTGTCCGAAATTGCTTTAAAACGCCGAAATTGTATTTCGGCCAAAACTCTTTCGTTGATCTCTGCTAGAAGTTTTTTGTTGATATTCTTTAAGTCTTCCGTTTTTTCTGCGACCATAATTTCGAGCCGGTTCTTATAATTTTCCAATTCTAAGTTTTTGCTCGAAATGATTTTCTCCGTTTCGTTTTGTTCAACGATTTTGGCTTCCAAATCAATATTTACCTCAATGAGTTCTTTTGTCCTTAGCGAAACAGAATTTTCAAGATTTTGATTTGCATGAATTAATTTTTCATGCTCTTCAGAAAACAAGGTATTATAGAAAAAAGCTTTTCGCCAATTAAATTCGATAAAGTAAGCTGAAAGCATACCAAAGAAATTCATGCAAAAAACATAAGTATCAATATTAATGATAATCCAATCGGGTGTATTATAGATAAAAAACATTTCAAAATTAAAAATACCCGTAACAGTCCATGAAGCTAGGGTTGCATAAATAAATTTAATTCTTGAAAAGATATAACCATAAATGAGGATTAATATAAACCCCGGCATATAATAAGGTTTACAATTATCGGGAACATGGAAGTACATATCTACCACTGCCGTACAGCCAACAACAATGCAGATAAACAATATTCCATGAAATGCTTTTTGAAACAGCTTTGTGAGAGAAATTAAAAAAACCATCAAAAAAAAGGGTGCAATCACAGCAAAACGAACAAACATAACCCTATTTATGGCTTCTTCCCCCAATAAGTCGGCCATAAAAATATCCATCAAATGAAAAATGGCAAATAGAATGGGCGAAAGAAAAATAGCTATTCTTGTAATAAATCTGGATTCTTCATAGTAATTGTTTCTGAATTTTTTTTCAAGATAAGCTGCTTCTCCTGTAAAATACAAAAAGAAAGGATGTATATGGAGTTTTTTTAGTTCATCGAGGCGAAGATAGTATGAGATATTTCTCATCATAGATGCAGCTTAAAAATTATTTGTTTTACATTTTTTTTGTTTAAGCAAACATAAAAAAAAAACCGTTAAACACAAAATGGTTTAACGGTCATTTTACAATCAACTGTTTTAATTCGATTTAGTAAAATCAGTTTAGAGGTATTTTTTTGAAAATTCAATAACACGATCTACAATTAAGTGGTTCGGTTCAATTTCAGTTTTGTTCAACATATCGAAGATATCGTTAAAATCATCGAATTCTTCAATTATTTCATTCTCAAAAATATACAACTCACCATCGACTTTCTCGAAATCATTCACAACATAGCAAACAGTAATGTTCCTTTTCGACTTCATGGCAAATGTTTTATTTGTACCTTCTTAACGAAGGATTAAAACATTTATTATTTGAACGATTAAGCAATTTTAACAATTGAATTTTTGGAAAAAAAAAACCGGCTTTTTCTTGCCGGTTTACATTCACTTATTTTTTGATTTTTTTACTTCATTGTTAAAATCACTTTCTTTTGGTCTATCAATTTACGCAAATTGATCAATGCATAGCGCATTCTACCCAAAGCAGTATTAATGCTCACATTGGTTTGTTCTGCAATTTCTTTGAAACTCAATCCTCCATAGTGGCGAAGTAAAATCACTTGCTTTTGATCCTCAGGTAATTCATCCACAAGCTTTCTAACATCTCTCGAAATTTGATTTTTGATGATTTCTTCTTCAACATTAGCATCAGCAAATTTTTTCGAGTTGAATATATCAACTTCTTTGTCTTCATTACTAAGGGTTTTCAAGTGTTTTGCTTTTCTGTAGTGATCGATGATCAAGTTATGCGCAATTCGGATGACCCATGAGGCAAAAATGCCTTTTTCCTGATACTTGCCTTTTCTCAATGATTTTATCACTTTGATAAAGGTGTCTTGAAAAATATCCTCAGCAAGTTGTTGATCCTTGACTATAAGAAGAATATAGGTATATACTCTGTTCTTATGCCTGTTAATCAGAGATTCTAAACTGGTGTGGTCTCCAATTAAAAACTGATTAACCAACTCCTGATCCTTCATATTGTTATGATCCATATCTTTTTTATTTTAAAAAGACTAATATTAAAATTCCCGGCTCAATAGGTTATACTAAATTACAACTATTATTTCAAATAACAAATGCTTTTTTTTAAAACAAGAAAACTATTAGCTTTGTTTTTCATTTGAAGATCAATTTTCATGCCAAAAACCGAAAGAAGAATTCATGGGATACATTGAAATTAAAGGCGCAAAAGTTAATAATCTTAAAAATTTAGACTTAAAAATACCTCGCGATAAACTCATCGTTATGACAGGACTTTCCGGCTCCGGTAAATCATCCCTTGCATTCGATACTTTATATGCTGAAGGACAGCGAAGATACGTTGAAAGTTTGTCGTCTTATGCCCGCCAGTTTTTAGGCAGAATAGACAAACCCGAAGTCGATTACATCAAAGGAATACCACCCGCTATTGCTATAGAACAGAAAGTAAATACAAGAAATCCGAGATCGACCGTAGGAACTTCGACCGAAATATATGAATATTTAAAACTTTTATTTGCCAGAATTGGTAAAATTTATTCGCCCATAAGCGGTGAAATTGTCAAGAAGTTTTCAGTATCCGACATCATTGATTATATTTTTCAATTTGCTCTAAATTCAAAAGCTTTGATCCTTTGTCCTTTAGATAAGGTTTTTGCAAATTCTCAATTCAAATCGGATATAGGAAAACAAATAGAAATTCTTCAGCAACAAGGCTTTAGTAGAATTGAAATTCCTACAGGTAAGGATGATTCAACAGAAAAAATCTTTAAGATCTCCGATATTTTAACAGGTGAAATAAAAATCAAACCCAAAAGCAAAATCAACATTGTGATTGATCGGTTTATTATTCAAAATGATGAAGATACCATAAGTCGTGCTGCAGATTCTATTCAAACAGCGTTCTATGAAGGTCAGGGTGAGTTGCTTATAAAAATTTGGGAAGAAAACAACTTCCATCAAAAAAGCTTTCATAATTCATTGTTGAAAGACGGAATTCTATTTGAAGAACCCAGTACATACACTTTTAGCTTCAATAATCCCGTTGGTGCTTGTCCTACCTGCGAGGGTTTTGGAAATGTAATGGGAATAGATCCCAATCTTGTCATTCCGAATAAAAGTTTATCCATTTTTAATGAAGCAGTTGTCTGTTGGCGAGGTGAAAAAATGTCATGGTATAAGGATCAATTAATCAGCATTGCAAGCAAAATAGATTTTCCAATTCATAAGCCTTTTTATCAATTGACAGACAAACAAAAGGCAATTCTTTGGGATGGTTTTCCTCCATTTCCTGGTTTGCATAATTTTTTCAAAATGTTGGAAAAAGAAATCTACAAAATACAGAACAGAGTGATGCTTTCGCGCTACAAAGGCAGAACTGTTTGCTCCGACTGTATGGGAACCCGATTGAAAAAGGAAGCAGGCTATGTAAAAGTAGATGGAAGATCTTTGCATGAAATCGTTCTGATGCCCCTTCATAAACTTTTGCAATTATTTGAAAGTATAAAATTGAATGAGAATGATTTAAAAATTTCTAACCGTCTTCTCATTGAGATTAAGAACCGCTTGAAATTCCTTATCGATGTCGGGCTGGGCTACTTGAATCTTAATCGGCTTTCCTCAACCCTATCGGGAGGAGAATCCCAACGGATAAACCTGGCTAATTCTCTTGGAAGTAGTCTTGTGGGAAGTTTATACATTTTAGATGAACCCAGCATTGGTTTGCATTCACGCGATACGGCTCGATTAATTAAAGTATTAAAACAATTGAGAAATATTGGCAATACGGTTATTGTTGTGGAACATGATGAAGAAATCATGGAAAATGCCGATCAAATTATAGATTTAGGGCCTTTGGCGGGCAGACTTGGGGGCGAAATAGTTTTTCAAGGCAGCATCAATGAACTTCCTTTGGCAACGAATAGTCTTACTGCTCAATATCTTCTGGGAAAAGAAAAAATAGAAGTTCCAACATTCAGAAGAAAGTGGAACTCCTTTATAGAAGTAATTCATGCGAGAGAAAATAATTTACAGAATGTTCATGCTGTTTTTCCATTGAGTGTTCTAACTGTTGTAACAGGGGTAAGTGGCTCAGGAAAATCGTCTTTGGTGAAAAGTGTTTTATATTCAGCATTAAAAAAGAAGTATGATGGACATGCTGAAATAAGTGGTAATTACGATGAAATTCGCGGTGATTTCAAGATGATCAAAGGAGTGGAGTTCGTTGATCAAAATCCTATAGGAAAATCGAGTCGTTCTAATCCTGTCACTTATATCAAAGCTTATGATGAAATAAGGAATCTTTATGCAGATCAAAACCTTGCTAAAATCAGTGGTTACAAAGCCTCTCATTTTTCATTTAATGTGGAAGGCGGGCGTTGCGAAGAATGTCAAGGAGAAGGAATCATTTATGTAGAAATGCAATTTATGGCCGACGTACATTTGGTTTGTGAAAATTGTCAGGGAAAAAGGTTCAAGGAAGAAATTCTTGAAGTGAGGTATAATCAAAAAAGTATTTTTGATGTTTTGGATATGACCATTGACGAAGCTATCGATTTTTTCTCTCAAACAAAAGGTAACTTTGAAAAGAGAATTGTTGAAAAGCTTCAGCTACTTTCTGTTGTAGGATTGAATTATATAAAGTTAGGTCAGTCTTCTAGTACTTTGAGCGGCGGCGAAAGTCAAAGGGTTAAATTGGCAACCTTTCTGGCAAAAGAAAAGGACAATACGCCAACCATTTTTATTTTTGATGAACCCACTACGGGATTGCATTTCCATGACATCAAGAAATTGCTTTATGCCATTAATGCATTAATCGATCGGGGACATACGGTCATCGTGATCGAGCATAATATTGAGGTGATAAAATGCGCAGACTGGGTCATAGATCTTGGTCCCGAAGGAGGCGAGGAAGGAGGGAAAATCATATTTGCCGGAATACCCGAAGATTTAATACAATCAATAGAATCTTATACGGGCCAATTTCTGAAAAAGAAACTGGGAGGATAAGTATTATGTATAGTAAGATTGGGTAGTGGTAGGGAATCGAAAAAAAGAGGTTTTATCAAAAATCAAAAATCTGAATACTATAAATATTTCCATAATTCTGGTTTTGTGAAAAAGAAATGATCAATTTCCCTGCATCCTACTTTTTTGAAAATCTTTGGGATTTTTTGAAAATATCAAGTCTCATAATTTACATTATGTATAGTAGTGTTTTTTGAAAAATACGCAACATTTGCTTGTTTAGAAATATTATAGTCTTCGTTAGGGACGACCTATTTTTCTGTTGGAAATTTTTCTGGAAAAATAGGTCGTTTTCAGGGAGGCAATTTTACAGCCTATTTATTTTGAAAAATCAGTTCCCCTCCTTTTACTATATCTGCATGGTTTATGAAGAAGTCTTTGATTTTTTTTCCATTCAGAGATGAAGGTAAAAGATCCTCTTTATTCTTGCATGATGGATCTGATATTATTCTGAAAGTTTTGCCTTTATAAAAGTCTTGATTTAAACTAATTTCAATTTGATCAAATAAAGGGCTGCTCAGACTATAGATAGGCTTTCCCGGGCAATCTGGGTAAAATCCCATAGATGCAAAAACACACCAGGCTGAAATTGTACCACAATCGTCATTTCCAGGCAAACCGTCGTGACTATTTTTATAATCACGAGCCAAAATTTTCTGTATTTCTTTTCTTGATCGCCACTCCTCGCCTTTTATATAGTTGAATAAGAATGGATAAGCAATATCTGGTTCATTATTTACAGTAAAATAATTTTTGTCAAAGCATTCTTGAAGTTTTGTAGTAAAAGCATCAGTACCTCCCATTAATTTTATCAATCCCTCAATATCGTGAGGTACAAAGAATGTGTATTGCCAACTATTACCTTCAACAAAACCCGGCATAGAAACCATGAGATCACCAATGGGTTTAAAGGGTTCATTCCATGTTCCATCCAAGTATTTGGGTCGTAGGAATTTTGTTGCTGGATCGTAGTATTTATTATAAGCTTTACTGCGTGCCAACAGTTCTTTAGATTCTTTGTGGTAGCCTAATTGATTGGCCAATTGACTGATATTCCAATCTGCAAAAGCATATTCCAGACACTCGGAAACCATACGCGGTTTTCCCCACTCATCGTCAGGACCGCAATCGTCCCAAGGTAAAAAACCGTGTTTCATATAGTATTGATTCATTGGACGAATTTTATTACCTTCACCAAGATAAGCGGTATTGAGCATGGTTTTTAAAGCGAAAATTGTATCAAAATTTTTCAAACCTTTGAAATAACTATCCACAATAACAATGGCAGCCGGATCACCATTCATGACATAGGATTCATCTGCGCCTAATTCCCAAAAAGGCAAGTCTCCTCCATGTTTAGCCATATCAACCATAGATCGAACCATATCCATTTGGCGTTCAGGATAAACCAAACAAAGCAAAGGATGAAGGGTACGATAAGTATCCCAAAGAGAAAATACAGTATATTGATTATGCCCTGCTTCTACTTTTTGAATTGTTTTGGTTTTCATCGCCGGGTAATCGCCATTTACATCATTGATTATGTTGGGATGCATTAAGCTATGGTACAAGCCTGTGTAGAAGTTTGTCTTTTGATCTTTTGTTCCACCTTCAATTTTTATTTTTGATAATTCTTTGTTCCATTTTTCCTTGGCAGTCTTTTTTATGCGATCAAAATTCCAGACTGATTGCTCTGCGTTTAGATTTTCTCTTGCGTTTTGAATTGAAACAAAGGATAAACCTATTTTAACCAGAATTTCTTCATTTTCTTTTGTTTTGAAAGATACAAAACAACCTGTTTTTTTCCCTTTTTCTTCTTTATTAACGAATGAAATTCCCATATCATTCCATGTACCTGAACTTGAAAAAGCTTTGTTGAATTGAACTACAAAAAAAATAGTGTATTCATTTTTTCTTAAGCAAAATCCTCCCGCTCTGTTGTATCCCACTATTTCGAGATTGTTTACAACTTTTACATAAGATTCTTTCGAGGGTGAAAGACCTGAACTTACATCGAATAAAATGTTCGATTTTTCTGATTTAGGAAAAGTAAGTTTTGTCAAAGTACTTCTTTCTGTGGCGGTTAATTCTGCTGATATTCCATTGGACAATTGTGATTTGTAATAACCCGGCGATGCCATTTCATTTTTTGAATACAAAGAATATTTTTGATTTATTTCTCCAATGGTAGGAGTTACAAGAATATTTCCAAAGTCTCCACACCCTACTCCACTCAGATGTAATTGCCCAAATCCAAAAAAATTTTCCTGACCAAAAAAATACCTTGCACCAGACCATGCTTCTTTCTCATCATTGTGGGGTGAATTGCTTGCCATTCCCCAGGGAACAACTGCTCCAGGAAAAGTGTTTCCGCCATTCGAAGTTCCTATAAACGGATTTACATAATCGACCGGATCATTTTGTGAAAGAGCAATTTGAGAAAACCCAAAAAGTCCAAAAAACAGAAAAACGAACCATGACTTTTTTAGACAAAATTGAATTGAATTATTCATATATAATTGATATTTATGGTTTTAAAATTTTTAGAATTTTATTCATTTGAGCTGCTTCGTCTGGTTTATCCAATTCCAAATAAATAATTGAAAGCATTTGAACGACATTGTAATTACTTGAATTTATGGAATATGCCTTTTCAATATACGGTAATGATTGCGCAAACAAAGATTTGCATTTATCTAATTCTTCCAAATACTTTTCTTGGTCGCTATCTTTAAATTTACTAGCTCTGTTTTTAGAGTCTGCAGCATTATTATAAAAAATTGCACCTAAGTTGTGAAATGCCTCAAAATAGTCAGGTTTTATATTGATAGCCTTCAAGTAAGACTTTTTTGCTTTCTCGGTTTGGAAAGTTTTATCGTATAGAGTCCCTAATGCAAAATAAAACTGGTAGTTATTCGGATCTTTCATAACGGCCTTTTCTATGTAATTGATGGCCTTTTCTGGTTTGTCTGTTTTCAGGTACATATTGATGATACCCAGTACCAATAAATCGTTTTCTTTCGGAAATTTACTTATTCCCTCCTTGTAAAACTTAGCTGCATTGGAGGTATCCGACATCATTTCATAGCAGGTCGCTTTTGATAAATATACGCGGGGATCATTGTTTTTAAAATTGCCCAACCTTTCATATAGTTCGATTGATTTTGCATAGAGTTTCGATTTTTCTGCCGACACAGCAGCATTATAATATGTGATTGTATCTAATTTTTGTGGTGAAATTCTTGAGTCTATCAATATTATTTTGCTGAAGCTTTGATATGCAGCCTCAAAACGCTTTGATTTGAAATCAGTTACGGCCTTGTTACGCAAAAGTGTACGGATATTCTCCAGTTTGTCTTTAATTTTTATCGAAGTTTCATAGCTTGTGTTTTGATCGTAAGCTCTCACATAGCTATCGGCAAATATATCTTCAGGATTTTTCTCAATATTTTTGAATAGTGGATTTTTCGACATATAGATATCGAAGTAGATATCGCCACGCAATTTCCAAAAGTCATAACTTTTTATTGTCGCTGGATCTTCTTCTGCAAGCTTAACCGATTTGGCCGCTTCATCCAATCTTCCATGTTTATATTCATCCAAAGCCTTAGAATATTGCGCCATCATATTCTTTGATAATAAAAATAACAATGTACACAAAGCGAGTTTCATCTGGATTGTAGCCATATTTTTGATGTATTTAGAAATTCCAATATAAATATTTTTTGCAATTTAGGTTAATTTGTTCATATTGATAAAATACGCTAGCAGAAAATTTCACCTCTTGCGTTATAATTTAGAATCAAAAATTATATAACTTTGTAAATATACTAAATAGATGTATAAAAAATCAATGGAGAGGAAAAAATTAAATATAAGGGAATCATCACAGGTATCCTCAGAGTTTCAAAAGAAAGCATTTTTACTGGTCTCAATAATCTTAGTATAAATTCCGTAATTGATTTTGATTTTTCAGATAAATTTTGATTTTTAGAAAATGAAGTTAAACATATATTGTCTGACTTTCATCTTTCTGATAATTATGAACAAGTTAAAAAATGGTATGATGGCTATATTTTCGGCGAAACTGCGAACGTTTACAATCCTTGGTCAATATTAAATTATGTTACCAGACATTGGGAAGGGTTTAAGGCATTTTGGGCTAACACTAGTTCAGATGAATTACTAAGGGAACAACTAAAAGCACAAGATGCGAATGATATACGAGAACAGATATTTAAACTTATTAATAATGAGGTAATTGATGAATTTTTTGATGAAACTTTTGTATTTTCAAATTTAGGAGCAAATACAGAATTGCTGTGGACGTTACTGCATTTTAGCGGTTACTTGACGGTGGATAAAGAATTGAGTATTACTGATTATTCTTTAAGAATCCCGAATTATGAAATTAGTTTTGTGTTTAGAAAAATCATTATGGACTGGCTGAATTTGGATGTAAAAATAAAACAATCTCTTTTAATCGATACCACTAAACATTTAACTAATAACGATATAGGAAAATTCGAGAAGGGTTTTAAAAAAATTATTGGAGATATAGAGACGTGGCTTGCCACGTCTTTACACACCAATGACGAGCCGGAAAATATTTACCAATCGTATGTTCTTGGATTATTGGCCATTATCGGAGATGATTATGTAATCAGATCGAACAGAGAGAGCGGAGAAGGTCGTTATGATATTATTCTTATACCTCACAACAAGAGCTGTTATGGTGTTGTTATTGAAATAAAACAGTTGAAGATTCAAGAAAATGAAAGTGAGAAAGAATGCTGGAAAAGAATAAACGCAAAAATAATTGAGGCTACAAGCCAAATTGAAAGCAATCAATATTACAAGGAACTTGTTGACCATAGAATAGAAAAAATTATTCAATTGCCTATCGTATTTGTGGGAAAAGAACCTTTTATTTTATTGAATTCTGAATTATAAAAAAAGGGAGAAACTAATAAAATTCCTCCCTTTTTCCTTTATTAAAATTCTCTTAGTTTAAGCTTTTCAATGCTGTTTTCATTTCATCAGCTTTTGCTGTATTATTTTGTTTGATGTAGATTTCCAAAAGTGTTTCAATGATTGCCTTTTCCTTTTGAATTTTCAAAGCTGCTTCGAGAGGATCAATTGCTTTTGTAAAGTTATCATTGGCTTTTTTAACTTCTTCATTATATTTAGCAGCTTGATTCATAGGAATATTTGCAGCTTCTTTGATAATGAAGTTGGCGTATTGAACATATAAAGCACCTAAATTATACAATGCATCAAAGAAATCGGGTTTTATAGCCAAAGCAGCTTTGTAGGCTTCTTCTGCTTTTACCCAGTCTTTTTTTCTGTCAAATATGGTACCTTTAGCAAAATATAAGGTTTGGTTCTTTGGATCGCTTTGAATAGCTTTATCCAAATATACAATTGCCTCTTGAGGATCTTTGGACGTCAGGAAAATATTAATCAAGCCGAAAATCAAAGTCAAATCATTGGGTGTTTTTTCAATTTCTTCTCTTAGCAAAGTTACTGCTTTTGCAGTGTCACCGAGTGCTACATAAGATTCTGCAACATTTCCGGCAATATTATCTTTGTATTTTAAATTTTTGGCAGCATTAAAATACAATAATGCCTTTTGAGGTTGTTTTGCTAAGTTAGCGCAAAGTCCTGCATTGAAATATATGGCGTTTAAAATAGTGTCAGCTTCTTTTTCCAATTTCATACTATCGATGATCAATGCTGTTTCGAAGCTGGCCAAAGCACTATTATAATCCTGAGCTGAGAAATGTTTTTCACCATTGATGATGAAATGATTTTTCATCGGTACATATTTCTCTTTTACTTTCTTATCATATTTGTTCTTTTTTTCACCTGCTGCTTTCATTTCAGCTTCACCCAATTCATAAGCTTTACCATAAGCTTTCCATGCTTCTTCAAGGGAATTTCCTGCTATTGCTTTATATAAATCCAATTGATTTACAAAAACACTTTCGAAAATACCATGATAAACTTCGCCTCTTGTAAACCACATTTTGGGATCATTCAGGGTCTCAGCATTTACTGTTGCCAAATCAATGGCAGCTTTAGCTTCATCAAATTTAACTGTAGCTAAACTATTTCTGGCTGCATTCAAATTACTCTTTTGTGCAAAAATTGCTTGAGCTATCAGTACTAAAATAATAAGTGATAACGAATTTTTCATCTGTTTAAAAATTTTATATTAAACCAAACTTAAATAATTACAATTTTACTTAGGGTTAAACCAATTTTGTAGATAATACTCCTTACAAAACTTTCAATTACAAATAAATAATGAAGAAAACCTAATAATTCCTTTCATTTTGAAATTATTAGATTTTCTAATTAGATCTGTCGGAATATCATTCAATAAATACATTCAAATAGAAATTGTACTCAAAAATTTATTCTGGATTTACTTCCGAATCGGTATCAGATAAATTTAAATCATCCAAGGAATCTGGATTTTCTATATTATCAATACCCACTAAACCTTCCTCAATCACAGATTTTAATTCTGCGGATGCATCATGACGGATTTTAGCAACACCGGCAATTTTGTCATCTTCCTTGAGGTTAATGAGTCTAACTCCTTGTGTAGCTCTTCCCATCACGCGTAAAGAAATAATTTCCAGCCGAATTGTTAAACCATTTTGAGTCATGATCATCAAATGATCCTGATCCACAACATTTTTAAGTGCAACCAAACTACCAGTTTTCTCGGTAATGTTTAAGGTTTTCACACCTTTTGCACCTCTGTTGGTGATTCTATAATCTTCTAATTTAGATCTCTTGCCGTATCCATTTTGAGAAACAACCAAAATATTATCATTTTCATCGCTTATCACTATCATTCCAATCACCTTTACGCCTTCTTCCAGATTGATTCCTTTAACTCCGGCAGCGGTTCTACCCATAGGACGTACTTTGGATTCTGGGAATCGAACGGCTTTACCTTTTTCAGATGCGATTAAAATCTCACAATTTCCATTGGTAAGCTTTGCTGCAAGCAGGCAATCACCTTCTTTGATTGTTATTGCATTTATACCAGCAGTTCTTGGTCGTGAATAAGCTTCTAAGGATGTTTTCTTAATTATCCCATCCTCTGTACATAAAACGATATAATTATTTTTAATGTATTCTGGATCACTCAGTGTTTTGATTTTGATAATGGCTTTTACGCTATCATCTTCACCTATACTGAGTAGGTTTTGTATGGCACGCCCCTTCGAAATTCTGGAACCTTCGGGAATATCATAAACTTTCATCCAAAAACAACGACCTTTTTGTGTAAAGAACAGCATCGTATTATGCATGGTTGCAACATACAGATGTCGAATAAAATCGTCATCCTTCGTTGTGCTGCCAATAGACCCTTTTCCACCTCGGTTTTGTGTTTTAAATTCAGTTAAGTTGGTACGCTTCAGGTAACCCGCATTGGAAATGGTGATTACAACAGGTTCATCTGCATAAAAATCTTCCGGATTGAAATCCCCTGAGATATACTCTATTTCAGTTTTCCTGCCGTCTTTATATTTTTCTTTGATTTCGAGGAGTTCATCTTTGATGATGGTTCTTCTCAATTCTTCATTTTCAAGAATTTCTTTTAGTTTGATAATCAATTGAAGAACTTCTTCATATTCTAAACGAATTTTATCTCTTTCTAAACCTGTAAGTCTTTGCAAGCGCATTTCCAAAATTGCTTTGGCTTGAATCTCAGACAAGTTAAAAGTAGTCATCAAACCTTCTCTTGCGATATCGGGCGTTTGAGATGCTCTAATCAAACTTATTACTTCGTCCAAATGATCTACAGCGATCAGCAATCCTTCTAATATATGTGCTCTTTTTTCTGCTTGTTCTAAATCAAATCGTGTTCTACGAATGATAACCTCGTGACGATGTTCTACAAAATACCGGATTAAGTCTTTTAAATTCAACATTTTAGGTCTTCCATCGACCAAAGCAATGTTGTTTACATTAAATACAGATTGTAATGCAGTATTTTTGAATAGTTGATTTATCACTACGCTTGCATTTGCTTCTTTTTTAAGTGCAAAGACAATGCGCATACCTGTTCTGTCAGATTCGTCATTTGCATGAACGATGCCATCAATTTTTTTCTCGTTCACAAGCTCGCCAACTTTTGCAATTAGCTCTGCTTTGTTTACTAAATAAGGTATTTCTGTTACAATGATTTTCTCCCTGCCGCTTGGGTTCGTTTCAATATGATACTTAGAGCGAATAACAATTCTGCCCCGCCCTGTCTTAAATGCTTCTCGCACTCCTTCGTATCCATAGATTATTCCGCCAGTAGGAAAATCGGGAGCCTTAACAATATCGATTAGTGTATCAATTTCAACGTCAACATTATCTACATACAAAACAATTGCATCAATAACATCCGATAAGTTGTGAGGAGGCATATTGGTCGCCATCCCTACAGCAATTCCTTGTGCTCCATTAATGAGCAAGTTTGGAATTCGAGAAGGCATGACAGTAGGTTCCTCGAGTGTGTCGTCAAAATTTAATTTAAAATCGACTGTGTTTTTGTCCAGATCGGCAAGAATTTCTTCTGCAATCCGCTTCAAGCGTGCTTCTGTATAACGCATTGCCGCTGGGCTGTCGCCGTCAATCGATCCAAAGTTACCCTGACCATCAATCAACGGATAGCGTAGCGACCAATCTTGAGCCATACGAACCATTGCAAAATAAACGGAGCTATCGCCGTGGGGGTGGTACTTACCCAAAACTTCCCCAACTATTCTGGCTGACTTTTTGTGAGCTCGATTTGCAGCCAAACCTAACTCTCTCATTCCGAACAATACCCTTCTGTGAACTGGTTTTAACCCATCGCGCACATCTGGCAACGCTCTCGAAACAATCACCGACATCGAATAATCGATGTAGGCGGTTTTCATTTCTTCTTCAATATTGATTTGAACAATTTTCCCGGTTTCTTCTATTTGATCCATCCTTATTTTTCCCTTTGTACTCTATCAACCAGATAGAATTTAAATAATAAAAAACTAAACAAAAGTAGAAAATCATTTCAAATTGTAAAATAATATTCCAAGCAATTTTCTATTATCTTTTCAACAACTTTTTGTTTCTGAATTTGTTTGTAAATATTTATACGAAATAAAATAATTCTTACTACTTTTACACCGCAAAACTATGAAAAGAAGGATATCTACTATGGATGCAAATTTTTCAAAAAAAGTGAAGGATATTTTAAACTACAGTAAAGAAGAAGCTTTGCGGTTAGGCTACAAATATATTTCACCAGAACATCTGTTTTTGGGGATACTCAGAGACGGTAACAGTGTGGCCCTCGATATTATAAGTTCTTATGGAGTTGACCTGAGAGAGCTTAAAAGATTGATTGAGTCGCGAATTGATACAGAACAGTCGATTTCGAAAACTTCCATCGAAGACATTCCTTTTGTGAAAAAAGCTGAAAGGGTGTTGACGCTGGTACAACTCGAAGCAAAAGACTTTAAAAGTCATAAAGTTAATACAGTGCATTTGTTATTAGCAATTTTACACGATAAAAAAAATGTAGTGAGCCAGACTTTACAAGAATTCAATATTGATTATGACAAGCTGAAATCTCATGAATTGGCGGGTCATATTGCTCCAAAAGCTGAATCTAATCGTTTGGATGATGATGATGATGATGAAACGACTGAAATGCCAAAGTCGGCAGCTACGAAATCCGATACACCTGTGTTGGATAATTTTGGGATAGACCTTACCAAAGCTGCTGAAGATAACAAACTTGACCCCGTTATTGGAAGAGATTCTGAAATTGAGCGATTAGTTCAAATACTTAGCCGAAGAAAGAAAAACAATCCTGTTTTAATTGGTGAACCTGGCGTCGGTAAATCTGCTATTGTTGAAGGATTGGCTATCAGAATTGTTAAAAAGAAAGTTTCAAGAGTGCTTTTTGACAGAAGAATTGTAACGCTTGATTTGGCTTCTATTGTAGCTGGCACAAAATATAGAGGGCAATTTGAAGAAAGGATCAAATCGATTCTCAATGAATTGACAAAAGATTCTAAGGTAATTTTATTCATTGATGAAATTCATACCATTGTGGGGGCGGGAGGTGCAAGCGGTTCGCTTGATGCTGCCAATATGCTGAAACCAGCTCTTGCAAGAGGAGAAATCCAATGCATTGGTGCTACTACCTTAGATGAATACAGACAATACATTGAAAAAGATGGTGCTCTCGAAAGACGCTTTCAAAAAATAATGGTTGACCCAACCAGTGAAGGCGAAACGCTGGAAATTCTGCATAATATTAAAGACAAATACGAATCACATCATAGTGTTATTTATACTGAGGAAGCTTTGAGTGCTTGCGTTAAGCTCACAACACGGTATATTACTGACAGGCATTTACCCGATAAAGCAATCGATGCACTAGACGAAGCAGGATCCAATGTACACATTTCGAATATTGTGGTTCCTCCTAAAATCGAAGAAATTGAATCACAGATTGATGCGATTCGCAAGGAGAAAATCAAATCTGTTAGGAATCAAAAATTCGAAGAAGCTGCTAATTTTAGGGATAAGGAACAAAAGCTTCTCAAGTTGCTGGAACAAGAAAACGAACGCTGGTCGAATGATATATCTCAATATCGAGAAACTGTTACAGAAACGCATGTAGAACAAGTTGTTTCTATGATGACAGGGATTCCCCTTACACGTATTGCTCAGGCAGAAGGTGCCAAATTAATGAATATGGGCGAAACGCTTCAACAACAACTTATTGGACAGGATGAGGCAATTCAGAAAATTGTCAAATCGATTCAAAGGAACAGGGCAGGCTTGAAGGATCCCAATAAACCAATCGGTACTTTTATTTTCTTAGGACCTACAGGTGTGGGTAAAACGCAATTGGCCAAAATTTTGGCTTTAAATCTTTTTGATTCTGCGGATGCACTCATCCGAATTGATATGAGTGAATATATGGAAAAATTCTCTGTATCCCGTCTTGTTGGAGCACCTCCAGGATATGTGGGATATGAAGAAGGTGGTCAGTTGACAGAAAAAGTAAGACGCAAACCTTATTCCGTAGTGCTTTTAGATGAAATAGAAAAGGCACATCCGGATGTTTTCCATTTGCTTCTGCAAGTTTTGGACGACGGTCTTTTGACTGATAGTCTTGGCAGAAAAATCGATTTTAAAAATACGATTGTCATCATGACTTCCAACATAGGTTCTCGTGAAATCAAGGACTTTGGAAGAACACTTGGGTTTTCGAATCAGGCTGTTCAAGATCAAGATGATCATAATAAAACACTGATTCAAAAAGCTTTAAAGAAAGCATTCTCACCTGAATTCCTAAATCGTATCGATGATGTTATTGTGTTTAACGGTCTTACCAGAGAACATATTCACAAAATTATTGATATTGAGCTGAAAGGATTTAACAAGAGAGTTGAAAATCTTGGCTACAAAATCGATATTTCCGAAGAGGCTAAAGATTTTATTGCAGAAAAAGGTTTCGATGTTAAATTTGGCGCAAGACCTTTAAAGAGGGCAATTCAAAAGTATCTTGAAGACAATATTGCTGAGGTTATCATTTCTTCAGCGATAAAGAAAGGTGACAAAATTTTGGTCAATTTGAACGATGCAAAAGAAGATATAAAAATTAGCATTGATCATGATATTGTTTTAGAAACCTCTGAAGTTTTGCAAGATAATAATTTGAATTAAGTATTTTGTAACAAAGAAAGAGGCGATCAATTCAATTTGATCGCCTCTTTTTAATTTTAAAATCAGGTGTTTACTCCCCTAAGCAATATAAAAATCCATCCCCGTTGGACGCAATGTAAACGCAACCATCATAAACAATCGGAGTGGCTTCAAATGTTCCTTGTCTTTGATCTAATAACTTAAATTTCATATCATTGGTATATTCAAATAAATATATACCATTATATCCTGCGGCAATAATTTTATCTTTAACAATGATAGGTGATGAAATAGAACTTCCCACTTTGTATTTAAACACAATTTCGGGTGATGGGTATTTGGTTACACCGTCTGTTCCGATTTCCATTTTGTCCGAAAGTTTTTTGTGATTCACCACATACATGTAGCCATCAATACCTGTAAATGCAGCTAATCGAACTTCGTCATTTTCATAATAATAATCGTTCACTGCAACTGTTCCAATGATTCCACCAGCCCAAGTAAAGAATTTGAAATTTTGGGTGGGACAAAACCAAACAACTGCATCATTGGGTTCTTTGGAAGGGTCGAGTTTATAGACACCTCCCCTACCCTTAATATACTCTTTTTCAAGTGATACCAAAATACAATTATCATCTGTTACTACTGGTGAACCATCCATATCGGATCCTATGAAAAAGTCCCAATCTAATTGTCCCGTTTGAATGTTGTAGCCATATACATGTCCGGAACCCGATGCTATGTAAATCCTTCCATTTAAATAAGCTGGGCAAGATTCAGTAACCAAGTTTCCACCGTGTGTTTTTATATCGGAAGTAGCATAAAGTTTGAGCTGCTTATATATCTGAGGCTGAAACATTTCATCTTGCATAGATGCGTTTTGTTTGTCGGGATTATAAATACTTAAAATTCCATTTTCTAACCCCAGGTAAGCTGTGTCTTTCCACACAAGCGGCGAACCATCCACATCCTGACTATATGAATCCGTTTTTTTGCTATTCAATCGCCACAATTCTTTACCGCTGAAAAAAGAAACTGCTCGAAAGCTCGGAGCATAATTTGCAGTTATTTTTCCTTTTTGTCCTCTGCGGCTTCCCTGCATGATGATACATTTTTCTTCTTCGTTGGCTGCATTGGGATTATGCCAAATAGTGCCTGTCCCTTTTAATATATCATCAAATTTGTATCGCCAGATTTCTTTTCCTGTTTCAGCATCAATTTTTCGTAAATGATAGTCAAAAGCTCCCTGGACAATGTATTTTTTGCCTTTTTCGATAACCACCAGAGGTTGCCCAGTCCATCCTGCTCCACTCCATGTGTACATTTTTCCATAAGCAAAACTTTGACCCGATCCTAGATTAAATTTCCATTTTAAATTCAGTTTTGAAGGTGCATAATTTCCGTAATAATTTCGGGTTTCATTTCCACGAAAAGTACCTACAACAACATTCAATTCCCCGTCTTTAGCGAAGATTGCTTTTGCTTCGGTAATAAACACAGAATTGGGATTTTCTTCAATAAATTTTTCTATTGCCGATAATGAATTTAGTGCTTTGATGCTATCGAATATCAATTTATCGCGCAATTCCTTCGCTTTTTCGGTAATATCGCTGTCGGGATTTTTTTCTATGAATTTTTTCCAAGCCTTGACGGTATTTTGTGTTTTGGCTTCTTTAAAATCATTTGAAGATGCTGTATTACAACTATATACAATACATGCTATGCAAAATATGAAAATATATGTACTGAGTATATTTAAGAACTTGTTTCTATTCCTCATTATTTCTTATTTAAGTTAAACTAAACAACTTTTATTATGTACCAGCTATCGTTGGCACCATCTTTTCTCCCAGGCTTGCTTTTATCAAGCATTACTTCAACATTGGGAACAAATTTTCTGCCAATTGCGGTAATAATTCCTCTGTCGAAATCACAAGGATATGGATTTTTACATTGCATTACAAATTGATTCGTTTTTGGATCTTCACTTACCAATTTATAGAAACCAATTTCGCCATTTCTATGGTTCATTTTATATGCCATGTCTATAGATTTCAAACCTTTAGAAATTGAATCAATATCACTCGGGAATTTTGCATTCGCCGGAATTGTTTTTCCGATTTCGAAAAGTGTGTTAGCTCCAAACTTATCGGCGATTTCTTTAAATGAATCTAACCATGCTTTTTGGCTGTACCAATGACCAGGTAATGGATTTATAATCCCTTGGTTTTCAAGAATTTTTATAGCCATTGCACGCATATATTCAGGAAAAGCATTTACTGTACTTAAAACAGTTTCGCCATTAACCTCTACATGAGGAGCAAAAGGAATGTATTGCGCCATAATTTCGTTGATTTTTAGTTTTATTCTTCAGAAAAAATATATTCACCCTTATCGTTGTGGGTATATTTGAGTAATTTTCGCTTAAGTTCAAAGTAATCATACATTGGCTTTAAATTTTTCCAAAGTGCTATAAGCTTTTCGTCCTTGTTGTACTTTGGATTTGCTTTCAGCGTATTAAATATGGAATCATTCAATCTGGCAGGAAAATTATGAATCGGAACATTCCATTGCCCTTTGGATCGGGCTTCTACTGCCATAATATACACTTCCTTTATATCCTCGTCGGTTAAAGGTGAGCAATATGTTGAAAAGCAACCGCCATGCAATGCAATACCACCTCCTGTGCGACCTCTTAATTTTTCACACGCTGTAGGAAAATCAGTAAGTAATCTTGCATAATAGGGATCATAGGGTAAAAATTCCACCACTGTGTAAAAGCTTTCAGGAATCAATAAATCGATTCCACGCAATCCATCATGATTATTGGTTAAGCATAATTTGTAACTCTTGATGAATTGAAATTCCTGATTGATTGTTCGGTCTTTTGCCCACAATTCTACAAGTTCTTCTTGTTTGATTACACGAATATATACCTCAAGTGTTTGATAATCAATATTTTTTTCGGCAAGAAGCTTTTTCATTTTTGCTTCTTTTTGTTGGTACGCTTTAGCAGCATTGATGTTTTTTAATTGCTCCGATTTGAATTTCTTATCAACCCGAATGCAATCCATCATTTCTTTGGGTGAAGGATGATATTTTAGCTTACACCTCTGTTCATTTGACTGAATCTTAGATGCTTCTGAAGATGAAGCACCATTAAAATTCATGGAATTAAGTTTTCCAAAAAAGGTTACAACCACAAGCACAATGATGGCCAAAATTATGCTTGCTCCAATGTATTTTGAAAATTTATTTTGCATCGTTATTAAAGTCAATTGAAAACAAAACAAAAAAAGACTTACTGCTGTTGGATTTTACAATAAATCTTTTTTGAACTATATAAAATACAAAAATCAGTCCTCAAATATGTGTGTATTTGCGTTGGCTGAATTTTTAATCATTTCTTCGTATTCAGTATCACTCAAGTCGTTGAAGTAATAATTCACAGGATCAACGGGCCTTTCATTTTTATGTACTTCATAATGCAAATGTGATGAGGTAGCCAGACCTGTAGCACCAACCAAACCAATAACCTCTCCCCTTTTTACATGTTGACCTTCTTTTACCAGGATTTTGCTAAGGTGTGCATATACAGTTTTGTAGCTATACCCATGATTTATAATCACATTATTTCCAAAACCGTTCCCAGAGTATTCTGACCTAAAAATTACACCATCACCGGCAGCATAAACCTTCTTTCCTGTGGCAGCAGTAAGATCAACACCATAATGCATTCTGTAATAACCCAAAATAGGATGCAATCGCAATCCGAATCCAGAACCAAAACGTATAAGATCTTTTGTGGAAATGGGTTGAATGGCGGGAATCGAGGCTAACATTTTTTCCTTCGATTTGATGTAGCGGACAATCTCATCATAAGATTTTGATTGTATATAGATTTGCTTGGAATATTTATCTAATTTTTTTTGTACTTCAATGATCTCTTTGGCGTTGGGATACCTTTCCAATTCTGAGTATCGGTTTACACCACCAATACCGGCCATACGTACACTTGCAGGAATCGGCTCTGCTTCAAAAATCGGACGGTAAACATTGTCGTCTCTATTTTGGAGATCTGTGATGTATTTCCCCAGATTTTCAATTCTGTTATTCAGTATTTTGTATTCAAAAGTTAAGTGCTTGTTTTCGCGTAGCAGGTTTTTTTCACGAGGTGAATCAAAAAGGTTATATGCAATCATGAATAGAACAACACCTATTCCTATGCTAAAAGGCACATGTTTAAAGAATTTTTTTAAGAAAATTTCCAATAAACTTACCTCGGTCTTTATAAAACTTAATGACTCAGGACTGAAATAATAACGGTTCTTTTTCCAAAACTTTAATTTCATAACCTTAAATCTTTATTCGTTATCATGACAACAAAAATATCAATATTTTAAAAAAAACAAGTCATTTTGCTTGTTTTTTTTTCCAATATTAATATTTAAGGTATAATTGGGGCATAGATTTTGTTGAAAAGAAAACGAGGTAATATTTATATATATTTTATTATTAATTAAATAAGACAATAGAATAATCATTTTGAGAAAGTTAATCTGTTAAAATCTTTTTCAAATTTTTCGACAAAATTTCTATAATCTTCCGGTGCAATGTTTTCAAATAAATAGAATTGTGGATTCACAGGAAAATGGTTTACCCTTATTTCAAAATGAAGATGAGCATTGGTAGAAAGTCCTGAATTACCCACGCATCCAATTTTTTCTGAGCGATCAACTTTTTGCCCTTTTTTTACAATAATTTTGCTTAAATGTGCATAAACACTTGTGTATGAGTATCCATGATCGATGATGATATGATTTCCAAAACCTTTTTCGTATTCTGCTTTCAAAACCTTTCCGCTGCCACTTGCATAAACATTGCTTCCATGTTCTGCTTCAATATCGATTCCTTCGTGCTGGCGAGAGAATCGTAGTATAGGATGCTTTCTTAATCCAAATGGAGAGCCTACAATAACTTTTTTTTCTTGAACAGGATTTAATAGCGGCATCCATTGTACTTTTCTGATTTTCTGATAAATACTTTGAATATATTTTTGATAAGCCATTTTTTGGATTTCCAATCGCATGGTAAAATATTCGATTTGTACATCTAATTTTTTGGCAAGTTTATTAAATTCAAGATGATCGAGCTCGCGTGTAAATTCTTTGCCCCCGGATCCTGCAATTAACACATTGACTGGAAAAACTTCAATATCATAAAAGGCATTGGCAAACATTTGATTGTTTTGCTCCATTCGAAGGTAAATTTTATCTAACTTTTGCATATTTTGGATGATCATGGCATAATCTTCCTTGAGCAAGGATTTTAGTTGTTCTGTTCTTCTATATAGTTGAAGCTGAAATATCACATAAATCAGACAAAAAAATAAACTCATTGCTGATATAATCTTGAAAAGAAATTTATACTTTTCCTTTCTGCTAATTTCAATGCGGTCATATCCTAAAATTACTGGATTAAAATGATACTTGAAAAATTGCCCCATACATTTCGTTTATAGTACTGTTAAAAAGTTTTGCCAATTCATCGAATAATTTTAATCTTTGCAAGCTGAAAAGTTTAGGCAATGATAAAATATTGATAGGCAATATTCAAAGAATTCCTCTTAAGATATTTTCATCGATCTTTTCACGAAAATATATAATCAAAAATTAAAAAGTTATAAAAGCATGTTAACTATTTTTTTTTACCATAAAATTTTAAAATAGCTCTACCATTGCTTCTTATAGTTAAACAATTAAGAAACGGTTTTTTATAACAATCAATATGAATGCAAAAGAAATAAGGAAAAAATTTTTAACTTTTTTTGAATCTAAATTACATAAGACTGTTCCTTCTGCCCCTATGGTGGTCAAAGACGACCCTACTCTGATGTTTACCAATGCAGGAATGAACCAGTTTAAAGATTTATTTTTGGGTATTTCACCTATCCAATATAAAAGGATAGCCAATTCTCAAAAATGTTTGCGAGTTTCGGGTAAACATAACGATTTAGAAGAAGTTGGACATGACACCTATCATCATACCATGTTCGAAATGTTGGGAAACTGGTCGTTTGGTGATTACTTCAAAAAAGAGGCTATTGATTGGGCATGGGAATTGCTTACAGAGGTTTACAAAATACCGGTAGATCGGCTCTATGCGACTATTTTTGAAGGAAGTTCAGACGAAAATATTGATTGCGATTTTGAGGCTAAAGAACTCTGGAAAAAATATTTACCTGAAGACAGAATTATCAATGGTTCTAAAAAAGATAATTTTTGGGAAATGGGCGATACCGGCCCTTGTGGCCCTTGTTCCGAAATTCATGTCGATTTGCGTTCCGATGAAATTAGAAATCAAAAAGCTGGAAGAGATCTGGTAAATCAAAGCGATCCGCATGTGATCGAAATTTGGAATCTGGTTTTCATTCAGTATAATAGAAAAGCTTCGGGTGAACTGGAACAACTTCCCGCACAACATGTTGACACAGGCATGGGATTTGAAAGACTTTGCATGGTGATACAGAAAAAACTTTCAAATTATGATACGGATGTTTTTCAACCTATAATTCAGGAAATTGCAAGTTTAAGTAAAATTCAATATGGCAAAGATTCAAAATCTGACATTGCCATGCGCGTTATTGCTGACCATTTGAGAACCATTAGTTTTTCTATCGCCGATGGTCAGTTACCTTCGAATGCGAAAGCCGGTTACGTTATTCGACGAATTTTGCGCAGAGCTGTAAGATATGGTTACACATATTTAGGTTTTTCTGAACCCTTTATAGCCAGCTTGTTGCCAGTACTTATTGATACAATGGGTGAAACATACCCAGAGCTATTGGCTCAAAAAATACTCATTGAAAAAGTAATAACGGAAGAAGAATTGTCTTTCCTCAAAACTTTGGAAACAGGCATTAAACTCCTCGATCAAATTTCTTCCAAAGTAGACCCATCTGGCTTGGTGAGTGGAAAATTAGCATTCGAATTATATGATACTTATGGATTCCCCGTTGATCTGACGGAACTGATTTTGAAGGAGAAAAATATGGGTATCAATAAGCAGGAATTCGAGGATGAAATGAAAATTCAGAAGGAAAGATCTCGCTCCGCTGCAACTCTCGAAACAGGAGACTGGATTGAACTAATTGACAACCAACAAGTTGAATTTGTCGGTTATGATACATTGCAAGCAGATATCAGGATTTCAAGATATCGCAAGATAAAATCGAAGGGAAAAGATTTTTTCCAATTGGTTTTTAATAAAACTCCTTTTTATGCCGAAAGTGGCGGTCAAGTTGGCGATACCGGTTATATCGAAAGTGAAAACGAAAAAATCGAAATTACTGACACAAAAAAAGAAAATAATTTGATTGTCCATTTTGTAGATAAAATTCCTGAATTGATCACAGCCAATTTCACCGCTGTGGTGAATTCCGGTAAAAGAATTTCAACTCAATGCAACCACTCTGCAACTCACCTTTTGCACGAAGCTCTCAGAGAAATACTGGGAACTCATGTAGAACAAAAAGGTTCTTTTGTGAATGATGAACAAATTCGTTTCGACTTTGCACATTTTCAAAAAATGTCTTCAGAGGAAATTCGAAGTGTGGAACGACTTGTTAATCAAAAAATCAGAATGGATTTTCCTTTGGAAGAACAAAGAAGTGTTGAATTTATGAAAGCCAAAGAAATGGGCGCTATGGCTCTTTTCGGCGAAAAATATGGTGAAACTGTTCGCATGATAAAATTTGGTTCATCTGTTGAGCTTTGCGGTGGAACACATATCGCATCAACCGGAAGAATAGGTTTCTTCAAGATTCTTTCAGAAGGATCCATCTCTGCGGGAATACGAAGAATTGAAGCCATCACCTCGAACAAAGCGGAAAACCTCTTTTACGAAAACTATGATACAATAAATCAAATATTTGAAATACTTAAAGTAAACAAAGATTTGATCAAAAATTTGCAAAACCTGGTTGATGAAAACGCTTCTCTTTCAAAAGAAATTGAGAAGATTGAAAAGCTTAAGCTCATCCAAATTGCTGAGGACTTGCAAAAAAACGTTATCGGAAGAAAAGGCATCAACTTCATTTCTGCGAAAATTATGGTCAATTCTGCTAATGCTCTAAAAGAGATCGCATTTGAATTGAAAACGAGAGTGGATAATATCTATCTTGTGCTTGGCGCTGAAATTGAGGGGAAAGCAAATATTGCCCTGATGATTTCGGAAAATTTGGTTCAAAATTATAACCTAAATGCCGCCAATATTATCCGAGATGCCGCCAAAGAAATTCAAGGGGGCGGCGGCGGACAAACCTACTTTGCAACAGCAGGCGGAAAAAATCCTGATGGTTTGGATGCATGTATAGCAAAGGTTTTGGAGGTAATTGAAAATAAAATAAAATGAGTCAGATATTGAACACATAGGCACATTGTACATTTAACTTTGTGTCTATATGTTTTTTGAATTAAGATCCCAGTGGCAGGTGTACAATGAAGCTTGTCCCCTGCCCTATTTTGCTCTGTATTTCTAACTTTCCTTTATGATAATCAATATATTCCATACAAATATTTAAACCTAATCCTGTTCCAGATTCATGGTGTGTGCCTTGTGTTGTATAAAATGATTTTCGATCAAGAATCTGGCTCATAACATCATCTGATATTCCGATTCCCTGATCAACAACAGTTATGCTCAAGTTATCAATTCCTATTTTTAAGCTTAATTCAATTTTTCCTCCTGTATTTGAAAACTTGATTGCGTTCGAAACAAGATTACGCATTATGGTCATAATCATTTTGATATCGAATTTAAACTCAAATGGTTTTTGAGATTGCTGAATAAGTTCAATTCCTTTGGATTTAGCGATAGGATTATACAACAAGACTATTTCGTGCAAGAGGCGGTTTATATCAAATTTTTCTGGTTTAAAAATTGTGTCGCCACGCTTATTCCTGGCATAATTCAATAAATTTTCAAGCAAATTATAAGTACTCGATGTGGTTTCGCCTAAATTCGAAATGATGGGTTTTATCTTTTCCGGAAATGAATCAATATTTTTTTGGAGTATTTCAAATCCATTCATTAAAACACTAATGGGGCTCTTTAAATCATGTGCTATGATAGAAAAAAATTTATCCCGTTCTTTGAGCAGTGTTTCTAAATGCATACTTTGTTCCCGTATGGTAAGATGAGCGTTGACACGTGCAAGAATTTCTTCCATTTCAAAAGGTTTGGAAATATAGTCAACCCCACCGCTTCGAAAGGCATTCATCTTATCTTTCATATCAGTCAATGCGCTGATAAAAATAACGGGAATATCATGCGTTTCGGCTTCAGCTTTTAATTTTTCACAAACCTGGAAGCCGTCCAGTCCGGGCATCATGATGTCCAACAAAACCAACGAAGGCTGATTGCTTTTTATCAACTCGATTCCTGATTCGCCTTCCATTGCGCTTTTGACCGAATAACCGTGAGATTTTAGTATTCTTGATAGAACTTCAATATTCAAAGGAGTATCATCAATAATGATAATCAAAGCTTTCGAAGGATTCGAATCATCGGGCATTTTGTATCTTTTTTGTTCTTTACAAATATACAAAAAAAATCAGATTGAATCATGTATTTTTCAAAAATATATCCATTTTTACATAAACATAAAAATTATAATTGATTGATGTTTTAACCCCTTGTTTTTATGATAGAAAGATATAAAAAAATAGCTGATGAAATTTCTCAGAAGGTAAAATTTCGTCCTGAAATAGGAATCATTTTAGGTAGCGGATTAGGAAAATTGGCCGATAAAATTCAAGATCCAATCACACTTTGTTATTCAGAAATAAAAGACTTCCCCGTTTCTACAGTAGAGGGGCATGATGGTAAATTTGTTTTTGGAAAAATAGGAGGAAAACCGGTTATGGTTATGAAAGGCAGGTTTCACTACTACGAAGGTTATGATATGGAACAGGTTACCCTTCCGGTTAGGGTTATGAAACTTTTAGGCGTAGAAAAATTATTTGTTTCCAATGCCGCTGGTGGATTAAATAGTAGTTTCAAAGTTGGTGATATCATGATCATTAAAGACCATATTAATTTCTTTCCTCAACATCCCCTGCGTGGTAAAAATATTGCGGAAATGGGACCCCGTTTTCCCGATATGAACCAGCCTTACAGCCTTAAATTAATTCAGATTGCAAAAGAAATGGCGCTGGAAATGAACCTTGAAATCAAAGAGGGTGTTTATATCGGAAGCTCAGGACCGACCTTTGAAACTCCTGCCGAATACAATATGTTTAGAATTTGGGGAGCAGATGCAACGGGAATGTCCACAGTTCCAGAAGTAATTATAGCAAGGCATTGTGGCATTGAGTGTTTCGGAATTTCTGTTATAACCAATGTGAGTCATAAAAATGAAAAAGCAACAGAAAACTTGCATGAGGATGTGTTAAAAGTAGCAGCAACTGCTAGTGAAAACTTATGTAATTTAGTGGAGAAAATGATGGGAGGATTATAAACAAAGAGTCATGGATATGAAGTCTATTGCAAATTTTCAATAAATTGAATTATGAATAACCTAAAATGCATAGTGTTTGCGACAGTAACTTCAATATCCATGACAGTTTGCATTTGTTTTGTATAATCACTACAGAAAACAAATTGATTTCTATCAGATAAAACAGATTTAATTCTCTTCTCTGCAAAAATAGAAGTCATTTTGAATTTTCAATTAGGTATATTTACCTAATTTTAAAAAATAACAAAAAAAAAAATTGTGAAAGTTAAAATTGTATGTTGTAAAATATTGAAATTCAGCAATATGAATTTTTAATCTATTTTGAAAGAATAAAATTTTTTTTCACTATTGATCGACTAGATTTTATAAAAATATTCGATTTAGAACACCTGAAGCGAAGTTAAATATCAGAAGTTTGTCAAAATCAATTCGCAAATCCAACTGTTTTTCGGAATGACTAATTCATCATTATTCATTTTTTACTATTCCTAATTGAAACATATCTAATATTTTAGACTTATATTTCTTTGTACTTTTGTCTTGAAACAAAAGAAAGAAAAATTCAAGAATATAATAACGGTATGGGTATTTCAAAATTGAGTGCCTTGATCGCAGGTTTGCAAGCATATTTTGGAAAAAATGCAACATAATTGTTTGCGGTGTTTCATTAGTAATGAATAATGAACAATGAATAATTTTGCTATTTCCTTATAATTAGTGTCAGAAAGAAAACTCACTATTTTAAGAAATAAACGATATTAGAATCATTTATTCTTTTAATTTAATCTCTTTTTTTTAAAAAAGTCATATAATTTTCTTGAAAT
>Ga0316608_1000021_pt1 | contig 84130 bp, 69 predicted proteins | sample MIS2016152B_MG_FD_207673 | JGI IMG/M metagenome (GOLD analysis project Ga0316608, IMG submission 207673) | Microbial mat bacterial communities from Middle Island sinkhole, Lake Huron, Michigan, United States - MIS.2016.152B | ecosystem: Environmental > Aquatic > Freshwater > Lake > Sediment... | reverse complement strand
CCTGGATGTTTTAAAGGACAAAAACTTAGAACCTGTTGACAGCATAAAAGTTGATGCTCAGGGAAAATTCGAATTTTCTGGTTTAATTTATGAACCGAATTTCTATTTGCTTCGAACTTCAACCAACAATATGATCACACTTTTGATTAATCCTGGTGAAGAAATTCAAATTCAGGCAGATGCAACGAGCTTGACGGAATACGCAGTCACAGGATCTGCTGATTCGAAGGAAATTCAGGAATTTAATAAGTATAATGCTCAGAAAATAAAACAATTAGATTCTATTTCATCCATTTACAGGGAAAATCTAAATTCAGTCAAATTCGATTCTATTAAAAAAATTATAGATCAGGTTCTCATTCAATTAATTAATGAACATAAAGCTTATTCAAAAAGCTTCATAAAGAAAAATATTCATTCTTTTGTGTCCTTATATGCTGTTTATCAGCAATTTCCACCTTCAAGATTATTATTCGAACCCGTTGCAGATTTTTCTGTCTATAATATGATTGATTCCTCACTCAAAATAAAATACCCCGAAGCTTTATTGGTCAAATCTTTAGAAAATTTTCTGAGCAACGAGAAAGAAAAGAACCTACAAAAAGAGCAATCCGAAAAAGTAACAGCTACGGGTAGCCTTGCCCCCTTGCTTGCACTTCCAACGCCAAAGGGTGATACCGTCAGTACAGCCAAATTCAAAGGGAAATATTTCTTGATCGATTTTTGGGCATCCTGGTGCAAACCCTGTCGCGAAGAAAATCCCAATTTACTTAATTCCTATTTTAAATATAAAGACAAGGGATTCGAAATCCTTCAGGTTTCCTTGGATGTAAGCAAAGAAAAGTGGATAGAAGCTATTCAGAATGATAAACTTGCTTTCTGGACTCATATTAGCGATTTGAAAGGTTGGCAATCGATTGCAGCAAAGGTATATAATATCAGATCTATTCCGGCAAGTTTTTTGATCGATGCAGAGGGAAAAATCGTTGCCAAAAACTTAAGAGGAGAAGAATTAGATTTGAAGTTGGCCGAAATTTACAATTATCTTCAAAACAATCCTAAATGAGTTTTTTTTCAATACGTATTGAACCTTCCGGTCTGATTGTTCAGGCTAGAGCACAGACTCCACTAACGGATATTCTGAATGATTTTGGCTTAGATTTTCCTTGTGGTGGAAAAGGAACTTGCAAAAAATGCAAGGTAAAATTACAATCAGGATTCCTCGATGGAACTCCTATTGCAGTAAGCCAAAATGAAAACATAAACTTAGAATCAAACTGGTATCTGGCATGCAAAAGCAAAGTGATTTCTGATGCATGTATAGAAATCGATCAGTGGGAACATATTATTTTGAATGATAACTCCAGTTTTGATTTTGAACCCAAAAATGAATTGGGCATTGCAATTGATTTGGGATCAACCACTATTGTTGCACAATTGGTTGATATGATGGATGGTCGTATTATTGCATTTCAAAGTGCCATCAACCGCCAGACGGCTTATGGAAGTGATATTATTTCACGTATTGAATTTGCCCTGCAAGACAAAGATGGAAAACTCAGCCTCCTTATTCGGAATCAAATTGCCGAGATGGTTTTAAAATTAGAAGAAAAAGCTCAAAAGAAAATTACAAGAGCCTTTATTGTCGGGAACTCAGTAATGCATCATTTCTTTTGTGAACACGATATAAAACCACTAAGTTCCTATCCTTTTGAAAGTCCCAACAATACTGCATGTCAGATTCAGTCGCAAGAACTGACAAATTCATTTTCGAATAACTATCCGATTGAATTTCAGCCTAATATTGGTAGTTTTGTGGGAAGTGATATTTTGGCAGGAATTATTGCTACTGGAATTTACCAATCAGATAATTATCAGGTATTAATTGATTTAGGAACGAATGGCGAAATTGTGGTCGGTAATCGGGAGAGAATTCTTTGTGCATCAACCGCTGCCGGCCCAGCTTTCGAAGGTGCGAACATTTCCATTGGCATGAGGGCAACAACGGGTGCGATTGCTTCAATCCATTGTGTTTCTGATGCATTCGAATGCAAAATAATTGGCAATACAGAAGCAAAAGGAATTTGCGGAAGCGGCTTAATCGATGCTGTTGCTTGTGGATTGAAATTGAATAAAATTGATGAAACAGGTAATCTGGCTGCCGAAAGCATGAATATGCACCTGAACAAAAACTTGTTTTTAAATCAATCCGATATTAGAGAGTATCAATTGGCAAAAGCAGCCATAGCAACCGGAATCGAAATCCTTTTGAATGAATTGAAAATTACGAACAAAGACATCGAGCATGTTTATCTTGCTGGTGGTTTTGGCAATTTTGTAAACGTTAATAATGCAATCCAAACAGGCTTGTTGGAATTTGATGAAAGTAAGATCATAAAAGCAGGAAATAGTGCTTTAGCGGGTACAAAAATCATGTTGTTCAAAGATAATCAATTTGTTGATGAGGTTTTGAAGAAGTGTACCCACATTTCCTTAGAATCCAAGAAGGAATTTCAAGATATTTTTATTGATAAAATGTTTTTTCTTTAATACACGAAGGGCTTAAAAAAATGAGGCTACCCGGGATTCACATCAAGGGTAGCCAACGATCTATGAGGAGACTACAACAAAAAAAATTTAATATCTTGAGTATCGAACTTCTATTTCATTTTGCCTAATTTTATTATATCAAAAAAATGAGGGAATAAAAGTATAAATCCCCCGTTATTTTCGAATGCAAATGTAGATATAGAAAATCATAGTCACTATCACTATAATTTCTTTCACTATCATTATATTTTCATTTAAGAAAATATTTTTTGGGGGCTAAATTATAAGGTATTAAAATTCAATGTTATAAATTCTATTATAAATGAATTGATTTTAAGCCAATCTTTTTGTGATCATTCTTTTTGGAAAATTTTTGTAAACTTATTTCAGGACTAGACACAAATGATAGAGAAAAAACTATAATGGAAATAATAAGTCGATGCCTTATAAAGTTGGAATATTTTATTTCAGATGTATTATTTCGAAAAAAAAATTATAACTTTGCTTGGTTAAAAATCATTTCTGAATGCCTAACCAGAAAGATAAAACTTTAGAATTCAATTATTATCAATGAAAAACTAAATAAATTACATTATGGGAGTAAATAAGGTTATCTTATTAGGAAATGTTGGAGCAGATCCTGAAGTCAAATACCTCGAAGGAGGTACATGCGTTGCAAGTGTTCGATTGGCAACAAGTGAAACCTACAAAAATAAAAACGGTGAAAAAATTACCAACACAGAATGGCATAACATCGTTTTATGGAGAGGATTAGGTGAAATCACAGAAAAATATGTGAAAAAAGGATCTCAATTATACATCGAAGGGAAAATAAAAACCCGCACCTGGGACGACAAAGATGGAATAAAAAGATACACAACCGATATAGTTGCAGATTCAATGCAAATGATAGGTAAAGCAGTTTCTTCAGAAAGCGAAACAAAATCGAGTGCTCATGATTCATTGTCAGTAAAAGACGCTGGACCAGCCGATTTCGAAGTAGAAGCTCAGGATGATTTACCCTTCTAATTTCTCATTGTAAAAAGTGGAACTTCCCGGTCATTTGACCCAAATGTGGTTATTTTATATTGTTGTTAAGCCCCTTTCGCAACCTGCAATTGTGGCCGGGATTGCTATGTTTTTGCTTTTAGCTATTTCAGTAATCGCCTCGGGTGCAGAGGTTTCCTTTTTCTCTATAAACGCAGCAGAAATAGAAAAATTAAGATTGAACAAAAGCAAAAAAACGCAAACACTTTTACACTTGATTGCTTCACCCCAAAAATTACAATCCACCTTACTGATTTTGAACAATCTTTCTAATGTTGGATTTGTGATTGTTTCTACTTTTTTTGTACACAAGGTTTTTGAATTTCATGAACACGAAATTTTAAGAATCATTCTGCATTCGGCATTGCTCTGTTCCATTATTATCGTTTTTAGTGAAATTATTCCTAAAATTATTGCCACCGGAAATGCGCTATCCTTTGCCCTCATGGTTGCTGTGCCCTTGAAATTTCTTTCCAGTATATTTTTCCCTTTCACTGCACTTTTGATCTACTTGCATTCACGTTTTAATCGCAGCTTCTCTGGTTCCAAATCCAATATGTCTATTGACGATTTGTCCAATGCAATTGATCTGGCGAGCAATACCCCTTCGGATGAAAAAAAAATTTTAAAAAGTATAGTAAAATTTGGAAATATTGAAGCAAAAAGCATCATGCGTCCCAGAATTGATGTTATTGCTGTTGAGAAAAAAACTTCTTTTTCCGATTTAATTCTTTTAATTGAAGAATATGAATATTCGCGCCTGCCAATCTATTCAGAAACTTTTGACAATATAGAAGGCATCCTGTATATTAAGGACTTACTACCTCACCTGCACGAGGAAGCAAACTTCAATTGGTACTTTCTGATCAATCCTCCTTTTATCATTCCTGAATCTAAAATGATTGATGATTTATTGCAGGATTTTCAGACCAATAAAATTCACATGGCAATTGTGGTCGATGAGTATGGTGGAGCGTCTGGAATTATAACTTTAGAAGATGTTTTGGAAGAGATTGTTGGCGAAATAAAAGATGAAACTGGCGATGATATCGACTATACAAAAATAGACGATTCGCATTATATATTCGAAGGAAAAATTCAAATCAATGACTTGTATAAGATCATTTTGGCCAAAGATGGTATTTTTGATGAAATAAAAGGTGACGCAGACACACTTGCGGGTATGATTCTTGAGATAAAGGGAGAGATACCCAAGAAAGGCGAGTTGATAATTTACAAGAACTTTACTTTTCGCATCATCTCCGCAGATGATAGAAGAATAAAGCGTGTGAAACTCATCATCAAGCCAGAAAATGAGGCTTCTGATTTGGAAAATAAAAATACAGAATAAATACCATCAAAAAAATGATAAAGACACTTATATATTTGCTAATTATTATGTTTATAGGAGCATGCAACGAAACCTATACACCCAAACCACGCGGATATTACAGAATTAATTTGCCAAAGAAAAATTACCATTTATTTGACAGTCTATTTCCCTATAAATTTGAGTATCCGGATTACTGCAAAATTGAGATCGACACCTTGCCACAGGCTCAGCCCTATTGGATCAATCTTCATTTTGGGGCTATGAAGGGAACGCTCCATATCAGCTATAAAAAGCTCAAAGAAAATTTTGGCCAATGTACCGAAGATGCAAGAACATTGGTCTATAAACATACAGTAAAAGCCGATGATATTCAAGAAAAACGCATTGAATATCCAGACAAACAAGTTTTTGGAATAGGTTACGAGATTAGTGGAAATGCGGCTTCGAGTTATCAGTTTTTTTTATCGGATAGCTCAAAAAATTTCCTTCGGGGAGCATTATATTTTAATTCTACGCCCAATATCGATTCCATAGAACCGGTGCTCAAGTTCGTGAAAGAAGATATTGATCACTTTATAAAAACTTTTGAATGGAAAGATATTTGATCAGCGTTTAGTAAAAAATCAAAAAATGGCTATATTATTAAAGAAGCAACTTGATGAAGAATTGGTTCTCGGTATTTGGGAAATGCAGGAAAATTTAGATGAAATTAGAAATATTCTTGAAATATCAGAACAAACAGAACAATCGGATTACAAAGAAGCACTCATGCAGGCGGATGAATTTGGGAGCGATAAGCGCAGATTGGAATGGCTGTCTACGCGAGCTTTGGTAAATTCATTAATGGCGGAAAAAACGATAATTTATTACAATGAATTCGGCAAACCCTTTCTGAAGGATTCCGAAAAAGTCATTAGTATATCGCATTCTAATGATCTGATTGCTGTTATTATCGGAAAACACAAAAAAGTAGGTATTGATGTAGAAAAAATGTCGAACAAAATCGGTAAGGTAGCATATAAATTTTTGCATACAATCGAATTACAAAATATTGATACAGAGAATATTTTTCAACTGTATTTGCATTGGTCGGCCAAAGAAGCATTGTTTAAGGTTTATGGCAAAAAAGATCTTTATTTCAATAAGAACCTTATTGTAGATCAGTTTAAATTTACGAACCCCGGCATTTTGTCAGGTCTCATTATGAAAGATGAAATGAAAGAAAGTTTTGTATTAAACTATTTCACTATTAAGGAGGATTATTTGGTGGTGTGGTGCAGTAAGTAAAACACTAATTAAAGTATTGAAAATGAAATATTTACCATAAAGGAACAAGAAGTATATCACAAAGACACACAAAGATAATTATGACATTATCAATAATTCCTGTCGTTATTTGGAATTCCTTTGAGCTCCTTTTTGATAATAATTATCTGCTAAGTAATTATTTATTTTTTCACATATTTGTATGTAAATCTTTTTCATTAAATTTTGAAGAAATCTGTAAAAAACAAAACAATACGAATCCAATTTTTATTTATAAAGTAAAGCAAAACCACAATCTGAATTGTGAAAGGAGTTTTTGAAGAAATAACAAAGCAAGTATCATTGGGAAAGAAGCTAATCGCATTGCTTATAGACCCGGACAAAAGCACAAGACCAAGCATCGAGCAATTAAGCAAAAACGATGGTTTTTCTGGATTGGATTATATTTTTGTTGGGGGCAGTTTGGTTCAAAAAAACGTTGAATACACCATTTCCATCATACGAGAATATTCCGATCTTCCGATCATTCTTTTTCCCGGAAGTATTCTTCAGGTATCCCCGCAAGCCGATGCGCTTTTATTTTTATCCTTGATTTCGGGTCGAAATGCTGATTTTCTGATTGGTAGCCATGTAATTATTGCGCCATTTTTGTATGAAATAGATTTAGATGTTATTCCGACAGGATATATGCTCATTGATGGTGGCAAACCCACCTCTGTGTCGTACATGAGTAACACCAACCCAATACCTTCTGACAAAGATGACATTGCCGTTGCAACCGCTCTAGCAGGAGAAATGCTGGGGCTAAAAATGATCTATTGTGATACTGGTAGCGGAGCCCAGAAGCAAGTACCAATTTCGATGATCAAATCGATAAAAAGTAAATTAAAGATTCCACTCATTATTGGTGGGGGGATACGAACGGAAGAAGCTGCCAATAATGCAATTCTAGCCGGAGCTGACATGCTCGTTCTTGGAAGTATTGCAGAAAATGACCCCCCAACTTTTATTAAAATTGTTAAAAAGATTAAGGGCAACAAAATTGCTTAGTTTAATTTTTTTTTCTACCTTTACGAAAATATAAGAATTGTAATAGAAGCTGCAATTTTCTGAAAATCTTGATACTTTGATTTTTTACTAATATTGTGTTTCTATTTAAATTATAAATTGTCATAAGTTTCATTATTACGAATTTTATTAACAAATTTAAAATTAAAGGGTTATGAAAACAAGCACCAAAATAGTGTTCGCAGCTTTGGCTGGCGCAGCAGCGGGAATTGTTACAGGTTTTCTTCTTGCACCTGCAAGTGGTAGAGATACAAGAAAGAAAATTACCAAAAAAACAGATGAGGTTCTGGATTATCTCAATGACCTTTCGGGTAAAATGAGAGGCAAGAAAAAAGAAGAAACTATCACAGAAGCATAGAAATCATTAAAAACATGCAAATTTGCGTATGAGCAGTTTGCATGTTTTTTTATAAAACTTGAAATAAATCAAATAAATGATTGAACGATTACGTGATTATATCACAGCAAGGCTTGCTCTTATTCGATTAGACATCATAGAAAAAACATCCAAAGGAGTAACATTTCTCTTTGTTGGTGTTATTTTAAGTACGCTGTTCCTTATGTTTTTGCTTATGTTTTCTGTTGCCATTGCACTTTTACTGGGCAAGAATTTCGGAAGCTGGGCAGTGGGCTTTGGGCTTGTTGCAGCATTTTATCTGTTTTTATTTCTGCTTGTAATCATTTTGCGGAAACCGTTGATCGAAAAACCTATTTTGAACAACACCATTAAGTATCTTTACGAAAAAAGTGACGGTGATAATGATGAGGACGATGAGGATGAAAAATAATTATAAAATAGAAAATTATAAAAGCCTGATTCGCTTGAAGCGAAAACTTCAAAGTCATATCAACAAGCAGGAAAAGAAACTCATGGAAGATATTTCCTTTATTGATCCCCTTACAACTTTTCTTTCTAATAAAAAGACCAAGAAAGGTTCTGGCAATAATTTAAATTTGGTTCATAGTCTTTCGCCTGTTTTGAATAAATTTTTCGGTGGATTCATTGATAATTTGGAAAAAAGTGAAAGAACAAAAAGTATTCTTCATTTGGTTTCTGTTCTATCGTCCTATGGAATTTCCATTTTCGCCAATCAAAAATTGAATCAGCTCATTGGCAGATTCGCCAATAGGAAATAACAGGTAATATTGCTCTATTTACCTGAATTTTAAGGTGTAATGGCTGATTACCGGGAAATATTATTACCTGTTTTCCCAATCCTGCTAAAAATGAGATCTCCTTAACATATTACATAAACTCAGATGGACTTACCGCTGTCTTTATCTATGATGCCTTTTGCCTGCCTTTTGCTTAAAAATTAATTATATAATTCAGAACCCCAGAATTAGTGCAAACTATTATGTTGTATTTTTTCTAAAATATGCTTACAAACCCAAAATCAAGGCATTCAATAATAGATACGCAATACAATGCTTATCTACGGGAACGGGCTGACGAAGATTATCGATCGTGTAATTCCTTGTTGGCCCAAATAATTGAAATCTCGTTCCTTCATAAATGGCAACGCTAATGTTGGGTTCATTGAATAGCGTTTAGAATTTATTTGAATGAATATTTTATATAGAATATGTTTCATATTTATTCTTCTGAATATCAGGGCACTTATTATTAGCCCATGCATTTATGCACGGGAAACTGTACAATTCTGAAAAACCCACACTGTTAATATATTCTTGTATTTTTCGTTCTTTTGTGTCAAGACAAAAGGACAAAGAAAAATACGTTTAAAAAATTAAATATCTTTCCATTAGGAATTAGGAATATCGAATGATGAATTAAGATCAGCCCGAAAAAAATGCAATAATTACGTTTGCGAATAGACTTTGATAAACTCCTGATATTTATCTTCGTTTTAGCCTTTCAGCTTATCTAAAACAAAATTACTGTGCCATTGCAATCTTTCAAAAGAGCCGCAATCTAAATAAAGTAAAATAGGAAATATGCCCTTTTACTCGCTATCAGACGTATTGGTAATAAGCAACTTATACCCTTTACCATGTACATTGATGATTTCGATCCCTTGTTCTTCACTCAAATGCTTTCTGAGTTTGGTGATATAAACATCCATGCTTCGGGCATTAAAATAACTGTCATCGAGCCAAATCGCTTTCAACGCAAAAGTACGATCCAATACCTGATTGGCATTCATACACAATAGCCTGAGTAGCTCCGATTCTTTGGTTGTAAGTTTGATGATTTTTTCCCCCAATATAAGTTGCTGTCTCAGAACATCAAAAATAAATCTGCCCAAATTAAACATCTGTAGATCTACAGGCTTCTTTGATGACCTTCTCAAAACAGCCTCAATACGGGAAACAAGCTCTTCCATATTGAACGGCTTTGTCATGTAATCGTCACCACCCAAGCGGAATCCTTCGATTACATCTTCTTTCATATTTTTTGCAGTTAGAAAAATAATTGGAACCTGAGCGTTGACCTTGCGAATATCTTCGGCCAAACTGAAGCCGTCTTTTTCAGGAATCATAACATCCAATAAGCAAAGATGGAACTGATCTTTCATAAAAAGATCAAAGCCTTTTTTTCCATCAGTAGCCAAATCTGTTTGATACCCTTTGGCATTCAAGTATTGCTTTAAAAGTGAACCCAGATTCACATCGTCTTCGACCAGCAGTATTTTTGTTTTTTCGTTCATATTTGCCTTATTCAAATTTTACCAAAATAACTATTTTTCTGAAATAATCCCAAAAATATTTTTTATTTGACTTTTCTAAAATCGTAAGGTATAAAGACTTTGAATTTTGTTCCTTTATTCAATTCGCTTTCTACATCAACATTTCCCTGATGTTCTTCCAAAATTTTTTTCACATAACTGAGGCCCAAACCAAATCCTTTTACATTATGCAAATTTCCATGTGGCACGCGATAAAATTTTTCGAATATTCGTTTGATATGTTCTTTCGAAATTCCAATGCCATTGTCGGCAATTTCAAAGAATACACCTTTCCGGTCAGAATAGGTTTTTATTTCAATTTTGACAGGATCTTTGGAATATTTTATCGCATTGTCTATTAAATTATTAAAGACATTGGTAATATGCATTTTGTCTCCAAAAACTTTCGGATTTTGAGAATCAAAACTCTTTTCTAAAACAGCACCTTTGCTTTCTAATTGTAAGCTATGAGCATTCAATGAACTTTGTACCATTTCATTGATATTAAGCTCCGATACTTTTAAACTTATTCCTTTGTCGAAAATTGCCATTTGAAGAACTTTTTCGACTTGTCTGCCAAGTCTTTTACTTTCATCTTCAATAATTTGAGCTATTTGATCTACATTTTTCAATTCATTCGACAAAGTGCTGTCTTTGAGCATTTGAGAAGCAAGGGATATGGTTGAAATAGGTGTTTTTAATTCATGCGTCATATTATTGACAAAATCATTTTTTATTTCTGAAAGTTTCTTTTGACGTAAAATAATAAATAAAGTGGCAGCAAAAGCGCCAATAATGATCAAAGTCAAAAATACAGAAGTGATTACCATCAGAATCAGGGGCGAAATTAAATCATTGCGGTTAGGAAAATACACGCTTAGAAATATTGGGGGACTAAAAACATCATTGGGAAAAAGTCTGCATTGAAATTTCTGCTTCGTGGATTTTGGAGAATATTTAGGCGAACTGAATAATTTCATATTATTGGATCCTGTCAATGCAAATTCCATTGGCGCATCAATGCCTTTGTGTTTTAACGACAGAATCAAAGAAGTTTCCAAAATCTTTTTGTCAACTTTCTCAAAAATACTTTTTTCCTCATAAAGCATTTTGTTGAGCACATCTTCAATCAGCAAAGCCTTGTTGTTCACCTTATCACGAAGACTAAAGCGAAGCTTGTCGTCCTTAAACTCCAATAGCGTATCTTCCTTGTCATCGGAAACAAACACAAGGGAATCGTTGGAGTAAACTTTTACGTTGGTGTTGCGTGGCTCAGAATCATGCCGGCCAATAAAATATTCCTCATAGTAGGTGAAAGAACCTGATTTTTCGGCAGAGCGATTGGTCTTTTTTTCATTGTCAAATTGCTTTCCAATAGCAGAATTAATTAATTTGAATTGTTCTTCAAATTGTTTTGCAGTTTCGATGGCCTCAATTTGTAAAGAAACTTCACTTAAAGCTTTGTTTACTAATTGATTAAACTGCTGTTCTTTTACCGTAATTGCATTATAAATCCAATATCCTTGCACAGCAATCAAGCCCAGCGAAGCAAGGGAAATAATGGCAATGAGATACTTTAAATTACTCTTCTTCATTTTAAGATATTAAGACAACAAAAATATCAATCAAAATGATATGCCAAAAGTATGCTTAACACTAATTAACGTTGCTTAAACCCAATTAACAATTCGATAAGGTACTTTTGTAGAAGCAATAAAGGAAACAATATTGCTTCTTCATAGTTAACAGATATAGGTTAAATCTTAAAGAGTCGGCGTGATGCCGACTTTTTATTTTTTAGGCATTTTGCATCTTTACAAAGATGAACGAACAAAGCCTCCATCAACACAAAAAGTTTGACCCGTAACAGAATCAGAATAGGGTGAAAATAGCCAAACTGCCAATGATGCTAAATGATTGGGATCGCCCAATTTGCCTACGGGTATTTGTTGTTCAAAAAATACTTTTGCTTCGGCTTCGGTGATTCCAAGGTTTTCGCTCTTTTTTTTATAAAGTCTTTTCATTGCAGCGGTTTCATGAAAACCAGGAGCCAGAATATTGGCGGTTATTTTGCTTTGTGCTATTTCCTTGGAAAATGTCTTCACAAAACCTACAACAGCCAAGCGCATTGAGGTACTCAAAACGAGATTATCCATAGGTTGTTTTACAGAAGCGCTCTCTACATAAACAAAACGACCATATTCAGAATCCTTCATTAGAGGCAATAATCGTTTAGTAATTAATACTTTCCATCGCACCAAATTAAAGTAAGCATCATCCCAATCCTGAATATCGGTTTCTGCAAATGATTTTGCGGGTGGCCCGCCTGCATTTACCAAAACACCCGAAAGTTTTATTCCAGAAATCCTGTCTTCAATTTTCTGAACAGCATCTTCATGAGTCAAATCCAGAGACAAAATATCGACCTGTTCGGGCCACTTACTTTTTAAAAGTTGCAAATCTTCCATTTTTCTTGCTATTGCCAAAATATTGGCACCTTCGGCAACCAAAGTTTCTGCAATGGATAAACCAAAGCCGCTGCTTGCACCGCATACAACGAAATACTTACCTTTTATTTTTAGATCCATATTTTAATGTTTTTGAAATGTTAACTAATCATAAACCTCAACGAAAATGCCTTCTTCTTTCATTATTGCCGCTATTCGGTACAATTCATCCGAATCAATTTTCAGAAGACGATCTTCGGGCGTACATCTTTCTAAAGAATAAATCATAATTCTTCGAGGAGATAATTCTTTGATAACATCCATTAGCTCTCTGAGTTCTTGCATAGTTGTATTATCTAAGTGAGCCAAATCCTTGCTGCCTCTTAAAAACATGGTTTGAAGAATAAAATTTCCATGAAAGAATTTTAGACCTTCAATAATCGATTGAATAGTTTGATTATTGACGGGTCTGTTTAGTTCTCTATAAGTATTTTCAATTACTGTATCCATTTTCATAATTGGCAATTCAATGGATTGTAATGCCTGAAAAACATCCACTTTTCCTAAGTTCGTTGAGTTGGAAAGAACGGCAATTTTCACAGTTGGAAGAAACTGATCTCGAAGCTCTTTGGTCTTTTGAATGATGAAAGCAAAATCTTTGTGTAAACTGGGCTCTCCATTTCCGGCAAAAGTAATGGTATCAATGATTTGATTTTCAACATGAATTCTATTAAATTCTTTTTCCAAGCATTGGATGATGTCGGATGTTTTTGGCATCAAATGTTTTGTGTTTTGCTTGTCATTCCACCCGCATTCACAATAAATGCAATCAAATGAACAGACCTTTTGATCCAGTGGCAACAAGTTAATTCCTAGTGAAATCCCAAGCCTTCTGCTCTTTACAGGGCCGAAAATAATTTTGTCAAATAAAAAGGTGTCCATCTTTCATACTTATTAAACAATTTGGCTTATTTTTTGTTAAATATCTTTAATATAACTAAACAAATATTACCACTATGAAGAAGCCTATTATTCCTATTACTTTTGTTTTGTTTTTTTTCATTGTAACCATCTTTCAATTATCATTATTTTCCTCCCCCGCTTCCCTAATAAACACACATCCTGAATTACTCCAATGTAAATTACAATCGACCAGTGATGCCGCGATTGATACCGTGCTTGCGCTATTAATTTTGGCCAGCATGATTTTTGGAGCAAAGCGATTACAAAAAAAATCAGTTTCTAAATAACTATTTTCTAATTTTTTTCATCAGTTCTGTTGCAAAAATGAAGTCTTGCAATTCTTGGTTTTCGGTGACAAAAATTTCATTTTTATCGCCGACCCAAATTTGATTTCCTTTGTGCATAAATAGGATTTTGTCGCCAATTTCTGCGACAGAATTCATATCATGGGTATTAATGATTGTAGTGATGTTAAATTCCTGAGTGATTTCGCTAATCAGATGATCGATAACGATGGAAGTTTTTGGATCCAAACCTGAATTAGGTTCATCACAAAACAAGTATTTTGGATTTAGGGCAATGGCACGAGCTATGGAAACTCTTTTTTTCATGCCACCACTTATTTCTGAAGGAAAAAGATGATTCACATTTTCCAGATTCACTCTTTTCAAGCAAAAATTTACCCTGTCCAATTTTTCAGATTCAGTCATTTGAGTGAACATATCAAGCGGAAACTTAACATTTTGCAAAACATTGGAAGAATCAAAAAGCGCTCCACCCTGAAAAACCATTCCAATTTCCTGTCTTATGAGCTTTTTTTCTTTCAAGGACATTTTATTGAAAACTCGTCCATCAAAAATAATTTCGCCCTCATCAATATCATGCAGGCCTACAATAGCTTTTAGAAGAACTGTTTTCCCAGAACCACTTTGCCCGATGATCAAATTGGTTTTACCTTCAGAAAACTCAACAGAAATTCCCTTCAGGATTTCCTTTTCGCCAAATGATTTGTGAATGTTACGAAGTTCGATCATGCAAGTAACATTTGGGTTAAAATTACATTAAAAAGCAGAATCATAATACTGCTGTAAACAACCCCTCGTGTACTTGCTTTTCCCACCTCAAGAGCGCCGCCGTTGGTGTAAAATCCCTGATAAGCTGAAACTGTGGTGATGATGAATGCAAAAATTACAACTTTAATGAGCGAGTAGTAAATATAGAATGGAATGAAGTAATAATGAATTCCATAGATATAGTCTGAGGGAGGTACACAAGCAGTGGCAACCGAGGCGACCCAACCACCCAAAATGCCCATGAACATACTAATGATGGTCAAAAAGGGATTTACAAACATGAAAGCCACAACCTTGGGTAGAACTAAGAAGCTTGCAGAATTAATTCCCATTATATCGAGGGCATCTATTTGCTCTGTAACGCGCATAGTTCCAATTTCGGAGGCGATGTTTGAACCAACTTTCCCGGCCAATATCAAACCGACCATTGTTGAAGAAAACTCCAGCATCATGCTGTCGCGGGCTGTTAAACCTATTAAATATTTAGGTATCAATGGATTTTCTAAATTATAAGCCGACTGCAAAGTGATAACCGCCCCCATGAAAGTAGAAATTACAAGCACAATCCCTAAAGAATTGATCCCCAGTTTATCTATTTCAACGAAAATTTGCTTAAAAAAAACCTTGGGTTTTTCGGGCTTGGAAAATACTTTGCCGATAAATGAATAATATCGACCCAGATGAACAAGAATCTTCATAAAGGCATATTTGAATAAAAGACAAAAATATAAAATTTGGATCGATAAATGTCAGGTCTTTTGAATTGAATTTTTTTTATTTAAATTTGCGCTTGTTAATTCGAGGAGAAATGCCAGAGTGGTCGAATGGGGCAGACTCGAAATCTGTTGTACCGCTTGCGGTACCGGGGGTTCGAATCCCTCTTTCTCCGCCAGAATAAATAATTGAAAAATTATTTCGCATAGTCATCTTTGCCGGAAAATTTATCGTCACTAATTAATTTTAACAAAACAAATTAAAATGAACATCATTAAAAATATTTACAGGTTTTTAAGTCCTAAATTTCAAAACTTATTTTTAGATTATAAGGTAGAATTCAAACCAAGATATGGTTTTGGATTGCCGCCTCACAAGGAATTGAATACCATTATAAATTTGAATAAAGAAGAATACAAAAGAATTTTGGAAAATGGTCTTACATATAAGGATTTAATTTGTGAGATAAAAGATTCGAAAAACGAAAGCGACCCAACAAAACCTGTGTGGAATAATGGATTTTTGCCGGGATTAGACATCATTGGAATCTACACAATGCTTTCTATGTATAAACCCAAAAAATATATAGAAATTGGTTCGGGCAACTCTACAAAGGTTGCTTACAAAGCAATTCAAGAACAAAAACTCAATACGGAGATAACTTCCATTGATCCAATGCCAAGAGCCGAGATTGATAATTTAGCCAATATTGTTATCAGAAAACCTTTTGAAGCTATTGATTTTGATATACTTGACAAGCTCAATGAAAATGATATTCTGTTTGTTGACAATTCGCATAGAATATTGCCAAATTCCGATTCTATGGTTTTCTATCTTGAGATTTTACCCAAGCTAAAAAAAGGTGTAATTGTGCATATACATGACATTTATCTGCCTTATGATTATCCTCAATTCATGTGCGATAGATTTTATTCTGAGCAATATGGCTTGGCTATGTATTTGTTGGCAAATCCTAAGAAATTTAAAACACTGTTGCCCAATTATTTTATTTCAGAAGATAAGGAATTAAATAAAATATTAGATCCAATTTGGAATCATAAAAATTTAGAGAATGTAGAAAGACATGGCGGTTCGTTTTGGTTGCAAATTTGTGAATAAAACAACGCTCAAACAAAATAATAACAGTAAGGGTTTTTCAGAAATGTCCAGTTTCCCATACATAGATGCATGGGCTACTGATAAGCACGCTGATAGTCAGAAGAATTAATTTGAAACATATTCAATGGAAAATATTCATTCAAATAAATTCTGACAGCTAAACAATGAACCCATCATTAGCTCTGCCATTTATGGCGGAGTGTTATTTCCGCAGATAAGCAATATATTGCGTATCTACTATTGAGTGCCTTGATTTAAGGTTTGTAAGTATAGTTTGGAAAAAAATGCAACATAATAGTTTGCGCTGTTTCAGTTGTTCTGAACATGGTATCAAATTTTTTTTTTATTACACAGAGAATAAAATAATAATTGACAAAAATATTTCTATAAAAATAAACCACTTAGTACTCCCCTTCCTTCGCTTTTCCCTTGCTGGTCATGTTATCTAAAACTTAGAAAAGTGTATTAACAATTACCGTAAAACCCTGTTCATATATTTCTTTGACAAAATTCGAATTAAGATCATTTTAAATTAATGCAACGGTAATACTTGCGAATAGACTTTGATAAACTCCTGATATTTAAATATAGCTTCGGGATTTCTGAATTTGACTTTTCCTTCTTCATTGGTAATAAAAACAGTTTTTATTAGGATAATATAAAAAAAAATAAAAATACTCAATACAAAACCAATTCTTAATCCTTATTAAATAAAACCTTAAGGAAGTTACAATACGCGTATTGCCATAGATGTTTCACCCACTTAAAAATTTTAAAACATGAGTGCAATAGATAATAAAAAGAATCTCGATGAAATCGTTTTCGAGAATAGAAATCAGGAATACGGTGCTTACGATATAAGAAAAAAATATCGTGCTGCTCTTTTCAAAGGTTTGGCTTTGGCTGTGTTAATAATTCTGGCAAGTGTATTAACGCCCTTTTTGATGGCAAGGATCAATAAATCCATAGACATAAGAATGGATGCAACTATTACGGTGGAAAGATATGATAATTTAGACAAACCAGATGATATAAAAATTCCTGAAGCAGAGGAAGAAAAGCAATTGATTGAAAAAGTGAGCTTTACGACCATTAATGTCGTTGATTCTGAAGAAGATTTTGATTATGCAGCATTTGATTCGCTCATGAGCAAAGTGGACAATGGCGAAGTTAGTGACATTGATGAATTAGCCTATAAAGTAGATGTTGACTTAGTTACAAGTGACGTAGTAGTTGAACCAGATCCTGTTCTATTTGCAGAAGAGCCTGCTGAATTCAAGTCTGGAAATCAAGGAATTATGGATACAATTCGTAAGTATTTGGTTTATCCACAAGCCGCGGTAGAAGCAAACATAGAGGGAAAAGTTTTCGTTCGCTTTGTTGTGGGTTTGGACGGTGAAATTTCGAGAGTAGAGCTAGCTCGAGGTGCGCATCCTTTGCTTGACAATGAGGCAAAAAGAGTGGTTCAATATTTAAAGGGTTGGAAATCGGCCAAGCAAAATGGCCGCCTTGTGCCTATGTGGTTCACACTTCCAATTAATTTTCAACTTTCTCATTAAGAATTAAAAAAAAGATACAACCAGTCGTTCAGAAATCTAAGTGCTACGATTTCTTATCCCGGAGAATTTTTTTCCGGGATTTTTGTTTCCCTGAACTTCAATTAAAATCATTTCGAATAAATGCAACAATTATATTTGAGAATAGACTATAGATAATTTTAAAAATTAAATCGCTTTTATTTTGAATTTGTTATGATTTGAGATAAGTAAGCCTCCAAAATTAATTGTATAGCATTACAAAATGATAGGTTGTGCAGAAACCCTCATGGTTTTAAAAACCTTGAGGGTTTTGTTAAACAATTAATTCAATAATAAACAATCAAATTTGAACTATTACTTACCTCAATCTATTGCATGGCAAATCGATTTTGATAATCTCCTGCTATTTTAACATAGCTCAAAGAATTCAGAATCCTATCCTATTTTAATAGCGTTCTTCACTTTATCTTCGTCTGGAATATTGGTATATTGCATGTATAAAGCCAATGCTGAAATTATTAAAACCAAATATTGACCTGTAAACCAAAAGCAAATTGCAGCGAAAATTGCAGATACCTCATAACATGCCATTTTTATGAGCAATGAACTTCGATAAATGGAGAGTCTCTTGTTTTCATCTTTTTCAAATTCAATTTTCTTTTGAAAAATATTGGGAAGCAAATATGCTCCGCCAAATGAAAATATACTCAGCCCTAAGAACATCATAAACATAAGATTTTGTTCATCAGCAGCAAGCTCCATTTTCACTTCCATCCCAAGGAGCAAAAAAATGATTATCCCTACTGTGGATGCCGTTCCAAAAATCAGAGCCATGCTGATAATTTTTAATTTCTTGACTTCTTGGGTTAAATCTGTTTTGATCATAGCACAAATAGTTTAAAAAAGTAATAATTTTATAGTAAAATGACTTGTTCGCTTTTATTCTTTTTTGTTTAATTTGTAAAACATTATTTTTGTAAGAATTTTAAGAAAAAAGAATGTACCGCAAAATGATAATCGTTTCCAAATCAGAAACAATCGTAGTATCTATTTGTTTTTAGAATTCATAGATTATAGAAAATACACGATTTTCGTTACTTGCTCTTGAAAAGCGAAAGAAATATCGTATTTTTACAGAAATTATAAGGTTCAAAAAGTTATGGGAAAATATTACAAAATCGCAGAATTATTGAAAACTCCCGAAAAAGCAGGAATAGGCAGTACTGTCGAAGTAAAGGGATGGGTAAGAACAAAAAGAGAGAATAAAAGTGTAGCATTTATTGCGGTCAATGATGGATCTATCATTCACAATATTCAGATCATTGCCGATGTGACAAATTTCGACAATCAGATCATTAAAAATATCAATACAGGTTGCAGTCTTCGAGTGAAAGGCAAATTTGTAGAATCGATGGGTAAAGGGCAGAGCGTTGAAATTCAAGCGGAAGAAATTGAAATTTATGGTTTGGCTGATCCTGAAGTTTATCCATTGCAAAAGAAAGGTCATACACTCGAGTTTTTGCGTACTATTGCCCATCTACGCCCTCGAACCAATACTTTTGGTGCAGTACTTCGGATCCGCCACCATTTGGCCTTTGCTATTCATAACTTTTTTAACGACAGAGGATTTTGTTATTTTCATGCGCCTATCATTACGTCATCTGATTGTGAAGGAGCTGGTGAAATGTTTCGGGTTACGACCTTCAATCTGAATGATGCACCCAAAAATGAAGAAGGTAACGTAAACTTTGAAGAAGACTTTTTTGGAAAGGAAACCAGTCTTACGGTTTCAGGGCAATTGGAAGGCGAAACTGCTGCTCTGGCTTTGGGCTTGGTTTATACTTTTGGTCCTACTTTTCGTGCCGAAAATTCCAATACATCACGCCATCTTGCTGAGTTTTGGATGATAGAACCCGAAATGGCCTTCTATGAAATTGAGGACAATATGAATCTGGCAGAATCATTTTTGAAATACTTGGTTCAATATGCGCTGGAACATTGCGCTGATGATCTTCAATTTTTGAATGATTTGTACGATAAAGAATTACTCGAAAGACTTAAATTTGTTGTCGAAAATGACTTTGTTCGTCTCAATTATACAGAAGGGGTTGAAATCTTGAAAAATTCAGGTGAAAAATTTGAATATCCTGTTGACTGGGGAACTGATTTGCAAGCAGAACATGAGAGATATCTGGTCGAAAAGCATTTCAAAAAACCTGTGATTCTTACCAATTACCCCAAACATATCAAAGCATTTTACATGAAGCAAAATGACGATGGCAAAACCGTCAGAGCGATGGATGTTTTGTTTCCAAGAATCGGTGAAATCATTGGAGGTTCACAAAGAGAAGAAAACTACGATAAATTATATGCACGTATCAAAGAAATGAACTTGCCTGAGAAAGATATGTGGTGGTATCTGGAAACAAGAAAATTTGGATCTGTTCCGCATGCAGGCTTTGGATTGGGCTTTGAGCGCTTGTTACTTTTTGTTACAGGAATGGCTAATATTCGGGACGTGATTCCTTACCCAAGAACCCCTAAAAACGCTGAATTTTAATATATTTAAAAATAATTCAATAGAATATGCTGAATCAGAAGTTACAGCAAAAGTTGATTCAAAAATTATCTCCGCAACAGATTCAATTGATCAAGTTGTTGGAGATACCCACTATTGAATTGGATCAAAGGATCAAAAAAGAACTGGAGGAAAATCCAGTTCTTGAAGATAATTCCGAGGATGATCACAACGAACAGGATGATTCAGATGATAATAATTCTTTGGATGAAGAAAGAACTCAGGAAGAAGTTAATAAAGAGCAAGATGAGTTTTCCATAGAAGATTACATGGATGATGATGATATTCCTGATTATAAGCTAAATGCAAATAATTATTCCAAGGACGATAAAAGGGTTGAAATTCCTTATTCCGGTGATATATCTTTCAATGAGATTCTTACTACCCAGTTAGATATGCATTTCATCGAGGATAAGATGAAGGGGATTGGTGCGTACATCATTGGAAATATGGACGATGATGGCTATCTTCGCCGGGAGCTTGATGCCATTGTTGATGATTTGGCATTCTCTCAAGGAATCGATACTACTCGGCAAGAATTAGAGGAAGTTCTGAAAATAATCCAAAATTTTGATCCACCTGGCATTGGTGCTCGAACACTGCAAGAATGTTTAATGATTCAGGCATACCGAAAACATAAAAGCAAGCCCAAGGATAAACCTTCCGAACATGCTTATAATATTTTGAAAGACCATTTTCTGGAATTTACAAAAAAGCATTACAAAAAAATTGCCAGTAGAATGGGTATTTCCGAAAAAGAATTGAAAGAAGCCATCGATGAGATTCTCAAACTCAATCCTAAGCCGGGTTCAGCTCTTTTGGAACAATCGGAAAAGACATTCCAGCAAATCATTCCTGATTTTATAATTGAAGTAGTTGATAATGAGATAAATCTTACTTTGAATTCAAAAAACGCACCGGAGCTGAGAATTAATTCAACCTATATGAATATGCTGGAAAATTATCAGTCTAACAAAAAAAATCAGAATAAGAATAGCAAAGAAGCGGTTGCCTTTGTTAAACAAAAACTCGATTCAGCAAAATGGTTTATTGATGCAATAAAGCAGAGACAGGACACTTTAATGCATACAATGCGTGCGATCTTGCTTCACCAAAAGGAATTTTTTATAGAAGGAGATCCCACCAAAATGCATCCTATGATTTTGAAAGATATTGCTGAAAAAACCAATTTAGACATTTCTACAATTTCCAGAGTTGCCAACAGCAAATATATACAAACGCATTTTGGAATTTTCCCATTAAAATACTTCTTTTCGGAAGGCATGCAAACATTTTCAGGCGAAGAAGTTTCGACCCGGGAGATTAAAAGTATTTTATCGGAATGTATTGAAAATGAGAAAAAAGGAAAACCACTTACCGATGATAGGCTTTCCAAAATACTGCAGAAAAAAGGTTATAACATAGCACGAAGAACAGTTGCAAAATATCGGGAACAATTAAACATTCCGGTGGCAAGAATGCGCAAAGAATTATAATTCATGGAATCGAAGATTTGCAGAGCAATCGGCTACGTTTTTCACCCTATATTCATTCCTTTTTTGGGGACGATCCTCATTTCATTTTTTACTCCAAACTTCACGATTTTTTATCAAGCTTTGGTTTGGAACTTGATTTATACCAATTTTCTTATTACGGTATTTTTTCCCTTGCTTATTATTTATCAGCTCTATCGTCTTAAATTTATTAAGCAGCTAGATCCGGATACAAGTAAAGAAAGAATTCCTCATTTGATTGTAGCTACTTTTTTCTATTTCATTACCTATTTGTATCTCAGTAGAATGAATGGAGCTTTTCAACCTATGGATAAATGGATGTTGGCTTGTTCTTTGAGTACAATAGCATTAACCATCATTTCTTATTTTTGGAAAGTCAGCTTGCATGCCAATGGAGTTGGTGGTTTGTTATTTTTAGTTCTGTTTTTCCATTTTAGGTATAGACTCGATGTGGTGTTTCTGCTGGCTCTGATTATAATTATATCTGGAGCGGTAGCTTATTCCAGACTATTTTCAGGAGATCACAATCCACCCCAAATTATAGCCGGATTTTTTTTGGGGATTATCAGCGTGATAGTATTGTGGATATAGTTGTTTTTTCGCTATTTTTGAATTGAGCGATAGAAATTATTCAACGAACTTATAACCTACTCCTTTGATCGTTCTAATATGCTTACCACCGATCTTTTCTCTAAGTTTGCGAATATGAACATCAATGGTTCTATCTCCAACAACAACATCATTGCCCCAAACAGATTGATAAATATCCTCACGGGTAAAAACCTTTTCTGGTTTTGAGGCCAAAAGAACCAAAAGTTTAAATTCTTTTCTGGGTAGAAGCAATTTTTTTCCACTACAAATTATCTGATGTTTTTCGAGGTCTATTTGTAGTTTTCCCGATTGAATAATATTGCCGGAAGCAGTATCGTCGATTTTCCCTGAATTATTAAATCTTTTGAGTAATGCCCTGATTCGGGTCAACAGTAATTTAAGTTTGATAGGTTTTGTAATGTAATCATCTGCGCCGGCTTCAAAACCTGCAATTTGCGAATAATCTTCACTGCGCGCAGTCAAAAATGCAATCATGGTTTGAGCAAGCGAGTGAATTTTGCGAATTTCTTCGCAAGTTTCAATTCCGTCCATTTCGGGCATCATGATATCAAGCAAAATCAAATGAGGATTAAGTTCCTTGGCTTGCTTAATGGCATTCAATCCATTTTGAGCGGTAAAAACATTGAAACCTTCTTTCCTCAAATTATAGCTCACAAATTCTAAAATGTCCTGTTCATCGTCAACGATCAGAATTTTGTAATCGGAATTATTCATATATGTAGATTATGTGATTGCTTTAATGTTTTGATATTTACACGCCGTGCAAAGATATAGATTATTAACCAAAATCTTGACCATAGTATAAAATTAAATTAAAAATTAATTATTTGTTAAATTTTAATTTAATTTTTGATCAAATTTAAATCCATTTTTTGATTACCATCTGATTCTCTTCGAATACAGCGTAAGAGAAAAATGAAATCCAATCTCCAAGATTGATATATCGACTTTCGGGTGTAAGCTCTATATCAAGCAAAAGATGTCTGTGACCGAAAATAAAGTAGTCGAAATGTTCTGTGAGTAAAACTTGTTTTGCGTATTTCACAAGCCATTCGTTGTCATTGCCCTTAAATGTTCTGTCTTTCAAAGCATAGCGGCTTTCATTTGAAAAGAAATGCGCCAATCCAATTGCAAAATTAGGATGAACCAATGAAAAACACTTTTGGGCAAAACGATTCGTGAAAAGCTTCTTCATCATTTTGAATTTTTTGTCAAAAGGGCCTAACCCATCTCCATGCGCCAATAAAAATTTCTTATTGCCCAAGGTTATTTTCATTTCTTTGCGAACAATTTCGACCCCGGTTTCTTGTTGCAAATAGTCAAAAATCCAAATATCATGATTGCCCGTGAAGAAATAGATTTTTATGCCCAAATCATTCAATTCGGCAAGCTTAGCCAAGAAGCGGGTATGACCTCTGGGTACACAGCGTTTCCATTCAAACCAGAATTCAAAAACATCGCCAAGGAGAAACACGGATGAAGCGTTTTCTTTTATAGAATCCAGAAATGAAACCAGTTTGCGTTCTCTAATTAGACTTTTTTCAAAATCTGGAAATCCTAAATGAACATCGGAAAGAAAATAAATTTTGTCTCTTGTCATCAAGTGTGTGGAAATTGATTTTAAATGCGGTTTCAAAAATAGAAACTTTTTCACTATGTAACGACTGAATTTTTAAATAATGGAATAAATTAGGAATTTTTTAATTAGCGATAAGAGATCATGAATCAATGTCGTTTAGTTCAGTATTGGAGCAAGGATTTGGAAGATATAGACAACGCTGATATGTGCTGGTTTTTAATTGATGCATTTTTATCCGCATTCCATTTATTACCTCAACTATGCCTCATCGGACAAATTAAATCGTTCCATTAACTCTATTTAAAACACCATATGCATAGTAAAGTGGCAAAAACACTAATTTCTGTTCGGGTAATTCTGAATATTCCCGGCAGGAAAAAACATAACCGGTTTTGCAATTTTTATACGCATCTAACAATAAGTGAAGACTTTTGAGGCTTCCCGATGCATTACTCTTTACTTCAACTGGAATTATTTGGTTATTTACAGTAATTAAAAAATCAACTTCTGCTGAACTGCTCTTTTCATCTCGCGACCAATAATATAATTCATTTTGACCAGCCACAGTAAATTCTTGGCCAACAAATTGTTCGGCCATTGCTCCCTGATAAATGGAAAGCAAGTCTGTTTTATGATATTCAACATCAGCCGGAATATTGCAAATTTGCTGCATCATTCCAATATCCGTCATTAAGGCTTTAAATTTCCGACCTGTTGTTGTGGCATCAATGGGCAATCCAGAAGGATTTACAGATTCAATCTTGGAAATTAATTGAGCCATAATCAATAACTCGAATGCCCTTTTTATTGTTGGAATCGAAAATCCTTCAGCTAAATGTGTGTATTTAATTTGTTTTCCAATACCTTTAGCCACCGAAGTTAATACTGAATTTAAACATCTCTTATCAGAATAAGGAGCGTACTTCGAAAAATCCAGTCTGTACGTACTCAATAAGTTTAATTGTATTTCAAAAACATCTTGAAAATGGCCATTATCTTTATAATAATTAACACATTCAGGCATTCCACCTACAAACATATAATTTCGTATCTCATTAAGTAAAGAAATATGAATAATTTCAGGTTGTTTTCTGGGAGGTTCCAAAATAGTTTCAGCAAGTTTATCTTTTCCTTGGGCAATTAAAAACTCAGAAAAACTCAAGGGATGCATGTTTAAAAATTGAACACGTCCCACCGGAAAAGAAATATCTTTAAATGCAAATTCTATTAATGATCCAGCAGCAACAACATGTAATTCAGGTATCTCTTCATAAAAATAGCGTAACGACATAATTGCTTTAGGGCAACTTTGAATTTCATCGAAAAAGAGCAAATCGTTACCGGAAATAATTTTCGCATTCAATACAATTTCCAACTCAATTAAGATTCGTTTTGCATCTAAATTAAAATCAAATAGTTTTTGCCATTCTGGATGTTTCTCAAAATTAACGATGTGAACATTTCCATTAAAACAATTTTTTCCAAAGTCGGAAATAGTCCATGTTTTACCAACTTGCCTTGCTCCTCTGATAATCAATGGCTTCCTATTGGATTGATTTTTCCATTCAATTAATCTTTTTTTTATAAAACGTTCCATATTATATTTGATTTGAATATAGCATTTAGAAATACAAGGCAAAAATACAAATCAAACTTTAGAAATACAAGGCAAATTCTTAATTCCCTTGTAGTTTTTCCAACCAGAACGGACAGCCTTAGAACGATGTTGGATTGCCAAATGCGATGGTTTATCTCAGAACGATGGATACCAATTGTTGTAAACCCGGCATCTGAATATTTCGGAAGCTGCCTAACTATGTGGGTTTAACGATCCAAATTTTTTTACACACAAAAAATCAAGAATATAAGAACGGCATGGGTTTTTCAGAATTGTCCGGTTTCCCATGCATAAATGCATGGGCTAATGATTAGTGCCTTGAAAATCAAAAGAATTATTTTGAAATATATTCAGTAGAAAATATTCATTCAAATAAATTCTAACCGCTATTCAATGAACCCATCATTAGCTCTGCCATTTATGGCGGAGCATGATTTCCAATTATTTCGGCCAACAAGGAATTATGCGATGCATTATCTTCTCTAGCCCGTTCCCTTAGATTCGCAATATATTGCGTATCTACGATTGAGATTTTGGATTTGTAAGCATATTTTAGTAAAAATGCAACAAAATAGTTTGCGCTGTAACAGGAGTTTTGAAACTATTGATATTTATACATAGCCACAGGAGTTCTTTGTTTTGAAGGCTTGAAAAAATAAAAAGCCCGAAACTGAATTGAACTCAATTCAGTTTCGGACTTTTTATTTTGGGGTATTATCGAAGAACTAATAATCTAAATCTATCTCAGTTTCATAAACACCATTAACGGTAACTTTTGCTTTGTCATCACAAACTTCATTGCCATAATCAATCATAATAACCTTGATGCCCGAAGTGATTTTCAGACTGCCACCCATGATGTATCCACAACTCGGTGCTGTAACAAGGGGATCTGATACATATTCTCCATTCCATTTTGTGCCATTGGCTTGCGTAAGCTGTGCAGTACCTGTAGATTTGTATATATCATCACTTAAATCAAGTAGCGTTGCACTTCCCTGACTCCAAGTTTTAACTCTGTTGCATCCAAATTCTAGTTTACTGTTATCGGGTTTGGTTATTTTTCCTCCTGTCAAAATCATGGAGAAAGTTGGATTCGAATTTCCTACGGTGGTATTGGAATATACGTAGTTACCTTCAACGATGTAATTGTCCACGGTATAGCCATTAAAGGTAATGGTCCAGACGGAACCAGGAGTTCTTATTCTGCCTGTCAAAGTTACTGTAATCATGCCTTTTCTGAAAACACCATCAACACCGGTACAACCTGCTGAACCAAAGTCGATTGTAATTGTTTTGGGCCAATTGTTTACATCGGCATCTCCTGAGGTAATGGTAACAGAAGGACAGGTGCCTACTCTTTTTTTTCCTGAGAATAAGTCCTCTTCTGAAGTGCTAACTTGAGTAAGAGCATCATCATACATTTGGTCTCCAATAGAATTGTCGGTGGCAGCAGTGGTATCTTCTTTGAGTGAATCTTTTGAACATGCGGCAAAAAAAGTTATAACAAAAGCAATAATCGAAAGGAACAAAACAAAGAAGGTAAGATTCTTTTTCATGGTTTAAATTTTAAGTTCATATTATTTAAGGGTACTTTTGTATTTCTGAAATGAATTAGCAATTTTAAAACCAAATTTTTGACTTATTTATTGTTACAAAACAAAAAAAAACTATGATAAAACATATTGTTATGTGGAAACTGGCTGAAAATGCTGAAAACAAAAGCAAAATGGAAAATGCAAATATGCTATCGGAAATGTTAAAAAATCTGAAATCGTATATTCCCGAGTTGTTGGAAATCGAAGTTGGCATCAACCACGAAAAAGCGGATAAAGAAAACTGGGATGTTTGCCTGATAACTGAGTTTGAAAATTGGGAAACGATGGAGAAGTATCAATGTCACCCTGAACATTTAAAAGTCGCTGATTTTGTCAAGAAAATTAGATTAAGCAGAACTTGCGTTGATTATGTTGTTTAAATGAATGCTATTAGGTTGGGATATAAAAACCCTTCAAGCGGTCGAAGACCCTTGAAGGGTTGTATTGAAATTGTATCCATAAATTTTAATAAAAAAAGGCTGCTTCTTAAAAAGAAGCAACCTTTTGTGGGAGGTTTCGAGCGGATTCGAACCGCTGTACGAGGTTTTGCAGACCTCTGCCTAGCCTCTCGGCCACGAAACCAAATTAGGCTGCAAATATAAAGATATTTTTTTGAATTGGACAAATTTTTCTTTTTCATAATCTGAATTGAACTATGTTTTTTTTAATTTTTATTCTCATCCAGTTAGGGCAAAACTTTTGCAATGGGCAATTAGATTTCTGGAAAACCCATGATTTCTGCCATGTAATACACCAAAATGGGACGCATATACAAATTGATTTGTACGGAAATTTATATTTAATTGGTGAAACTTCAATTCAAAAATTTTCAAAATCAAATGAAACAGAAAATTTCATACTTGATAAATCTTTACAGTTAAACCGCTTGGGCAGGATCACGCAAATGGATGTGAGCAATCCGCAAAAAATATTGATTTTTTTCAATGATTTTCAATCACTAATATTTTTCGACAATGATTTGAATGAACTTTACCAAATTGATCTTTCTCAATTATCTGATATAGAATGTGAATTGATTTGTAATTCAAGTGAAAATGGCCTTTGGGTTTGGAGGGGTGATCAGAAACAACTTATCTTTTTAAACTCTAACTTAAACATAGAGAGAAGAAGTCTCAAATTTCCTGCAAATCTTGAGAATGCTAAGGCCATATACATGCTCGAAAAAAACAACAGGATTTATGTCTTATTCGATAATCAACAGCTTTTCATTTTTGATTTATTTGCTAATTATATTGAGCAACTCGAAGTTTTGGATATTCAAAAGTTTTCATTTTTTGAGAATGATCTTGCTTATTTTTCAAAAAAAAACATAATTTTACAGAAATTAGATCATGCGACCATTTTGCCCCTTGATGAAAATCTGCAAGATGCCATCGATGCACAAGTCATCAATGATCAGATTTATATACAATATTGTGATTCCATAAGAATCTGTCCATTTCGAAAAAATTGATGAATTATGCATATAGCTGTTTCTGGTAACATTGGTTCAGGCAAGACCACTTTAACTCGTTTATTGTCAAAACATTATGGTTGGGATGCTCATTTTGAAGATGTAGATGATAATCCTTATTTGACCGATTTCTATTCGGATATGCAAAGGTGGTCATTCAACCTTCAGATTTATTTTTTGAATAGCCGTTTCAGTCAAATGCTTGAATTCAGAAAATCTGGAAAAACCGTTATTCAGGATAGAACTATTTATGAGGATGCTTACATTTTTGCGCCCAATCTCCATTCCATGGGATTGATGACAACCCGCGATTATGAAAACTACTTTTCATTGTTTGTATTGATGAATTCTTTGGTTAGACCCCCCGACTTGCTCATTTATTTACGAGCTTCCGTACCAACTCTTGTTAATCAAATTCAGAAAAGAGGAAGGAAGTATGAAAGTACAATTCGAATAGACTATTTGAATCGACTAAATGAAAGATATGAATCCTGGATCAGCCAATATAATCTGGGAAAAATGCTGATTGTTGACGTGAATAAATCCAATTTTATTGAGAATGCGCAAGATTTAAGCCGTGTCATTGATATGGTAAATGCCGAATTATTTGGCCTATTCTAGTGTTACGTCAAACCAACTTTTCCAAAGTTTTAAACTTTGTAAAAGTTTATAGCCAAGCGGTTAGAATTATTGTGAACCTACAAAACAAATTTGACAGAACACTAGTCACTGTTAATGCAATTTCCATTTTTTAAATTGATCATCAAATTGTTGTCTTTGGGTGGTATATCTTTACAATAAGATTTGAATGATTTACTGAGTTCTTTGTCAATTCCTTTAATCCATTTGGCTTGTTCTATTACGTTGGGGTCTAATTTTTCATCACCAGCATAATGACGCATCATGGCATATTTAAACATGTAGGCTAAATGCCATTTTTGGTTCTCGTTAAAGGATACAAGATTGGAATGTCTGTCTTTGGCAAATCTTAGCAATCCGGCGCTAAGAAATGATTTTGCATATTTTTGTAATCCATGAGCAAATCTTCCATGGGATTTATAATCGATGTATTTGGTCTGAATATGCATTCTTTGATTTCCAAAATAATCGACAATGCGATAGGGGCAGGGCCACGTGATTGTTGAGCCGGTTTCAACATCATAAATAAAGTTACCATCAATTTCTGCTTTTGAAATATCTTGTGCATGATAGTGACCTGTGAATATTATGTTTAATCCTTTTGACGAGAGTTCTTTGGCAACTTCTTCATGGTTTGTAATGAGCACTTCCTTGAGCCAGTCTTCATTTACATTGAAATGCTTAACCAAACCATGATGCATCATTCCAAAAATGATTTTATTCTCTTTTTTCCCTTTTTCAAGCATTTCGGAGGCCCACTTCAATGTTTCGGGTTTTAATTTTCCGTAGGAAGGATAGCTGTAATCATAGTATAAGTTTGCATCCAAGGCAAGTATCCACAATCCTTCGAAAGGTTCACTAATATAGCTCAATGAGTTGGTATCCCGTGAAACACAGGAATCATAACCAAACTCTTTGTATATATTGACAAAGTCACCTGATTTAACGTTTTCGGTTATAATAACCTGATCTTTAAGATATTCATAGGATCTTGGACTATTTATATCATGATTACCAGGAGTCACAAAAACTTTAATTCCTTTTTTCTCCAATTCTCGCAATCCTTTTGCAACCAAATAATGGGAAGATTTTTCGCCATCTTTTGTAATGTCACCCGTTAGCAAAACAATATCTGGTTTTTCATGAATAATTTTTTCGATACATTTTTTGAAAATATCGTAACTTTCTGCAAACATTTTTATGGAATACCTATTATGATCTTCAAAGTTTGCTTTGTATTGCTTGATCAGGGCAGGATCCAGAACATGGGTATCGGAAATCACAATAATTTTGAAGATGGGCTTGTCCTTTTCTCTGCTCTCGTAACTCATTTTGGGTGAGAAAAAGAGAATAATAAAGAAAAATGCCCAAGCCATTAGAGGTTTTATAGATGCGATATTCATGGCTATAATTTGTTTATATTTAAACGTAAAATTGCCAATAAACCATATATTTTAGATCAACTCTATGTTATTAAAATTTTAATTTCATCAGCCATTGAAGGTTCGATTTAAAGATTTGGTAATAATTCGAATTTTTCAAACAGAATTATTTTAGAAAGTGCTGATATATCCAAAATGAATCATGCTGTTTTTTAACTGAAATGAATCATGATCTGATTTTCCTAAACCCCAGGCTATAGAAAAAAGCCCCGACTGAATTTGAAGATCAATTCCAAAACCGATGGATTGCAGTATATGATTTTCTTTAGGAGATTGGATGACATTTTTCGTGATTTTGGCAACATCATAGAATAAGAAAAATCTCGAATTTTCGTCAAAATAATAAGTGGGTTCTATGCTGGCCATGGAAAAGAGCGAAACAGGTACAGATTCACTTGCAAATCCGCGTAAATCATTGATTCCACCCTTATGAAGTAATTCATTTTCAAAAATAAATTCTGAAAAAATGTAAGTACCTATTGATCTGATTCGGATGAAAAACTTACTATGAAGAATTCTTTCAGCAGTAAATAGATAGGAGATTTGGTGTTGGGTAATTTTGCCTCTTTCTTTGGTCGTTTTTTTTCCGGTGAGCAAATGAATATTGTAGTTTAGAAATATGTTTTTCCATTCATATGGAAAAGAATTTTTTATTTCAAAACCCCAGAGAATAGATTTAAAATTTGAAAAACCTGCTATTGAATCCTGTCGAACTTCTGATTTTTTAATATTGAACAGAAAATTGCATTGTAAACCTTCGTAGTTTTGAAAACTTAGAAAACTTTCCGATTGAAAATTTATCCAAGAAGAATCTTTCCGATCTATATTGACAAAGGAGCCTAAACCCAAAGGAGATCCTGATAAAAATGGAAATTCAAAAGAAATGTGGGTCTTTTGGACAGATTTTTCACTTCTTTTCCATGCAAATCCTAAATTTTCTGCTTTTCCAAAAGAGTTTTTCAAAGAAAGCTCGAATTCACCCGTGAGTTTGGTTTTTGAACTTTGGTCTTTCGCAGGAGATAATCCCAAAATACCATTGAATTTGTTGGCTTTTTTCTTCTTTATGTTTAGGAGGATGGATGCTTTATTGTTCTCAAAAAATTGCGTTGGCGCTTTGCTCATGGCAATGAACCCGGATTGCAATATTCTCTTGGGGATATTTTCAATAATTTCTTCCTGGTACAAAAATTCTTTGCGATAGTTCAAAAATCGTTGCAGATAGTTTTTCGGTAATTTTATGTTGCCTTTGAATTCTATTTTATCAAAATAATATTTATCGCCTTCAAAAAATTTGCAATGTATCTTTCCTACTGTATCTGAAGTCAATATATATTGTAATTTTATAGATGCAAAGGGATATCCACAATGGGTCATCGAGGATATGGTTTTATTTCTAAATTCTTCTATTTCATAACTTTGAATGACTTTTGAGGTGTCAATTTTTTGTATTTTCTTTTCACAACACTGGTCAAGCAAGGTATTTTCAAATTTTAAATGGAACTGAATGTTCTTTGATTGGAAAAGATATAAATGTATTGTGCTGGTGTCTTCAATAATGGAGTCAAAAATGACTGGGAATTGAGCTTTCTGATTAAATGAGTCAATTTTGGCTAAAAATCTGATTAGGCCAATAGAGTCTGTCACTAAATCTGGAAGATACAGATCTACAATGTCTTGTACTGTCTTGTTTTGTATTGTAGGAATAAAATGAACTGTTTTTTGAATGATTGTATCCTTGGAGATTTGAGCAGATGCGGTTTGAAAAATGAAAGTTGTGAAAGCTATAAAAATCAATAAGATTAAAAAGTTATAGTGTTTTGCATTAGATGGAATGAAGCCTGGTTTTCGTTTTCTATTCATTGAAGAAATTGAGTGTAACTAAAACAAAATTCAAATGCCGTTCTGCCAATCAATTAGGGCAAAACGGCATGGTAAAAATCAAATAATCTTCGTGGAACACGATATGTATGCGAGATTTGATGAATCAGGCAATTAATTTACGTCTGGAAATTGTTCTTCGACCCATTCCGCTTCACTTTTTGAATCCGCCTCTGTTAATTCTGCATCAAGTTCCTCATCAGAAGGGGTTGTTCCTGTTGAAGCAGACTCATCATTGGTATCTTTCCAGTCATTGGGAACAACACCTAGATTTGCTTCATAAGCCAAACGAGCCAAAACTCTTGCTCTGTGAGAATGATGGTATGCCTTGTTAAACAAGCCTTTGTGAAAAAGCCTAACCGCATGTTTCTGATGCCTTACGGCTTTTGAATAATAACCTGTATAGACTTTGTTGATTTTCAATTGTTTTCCCGTTTCCCTCAGAACAATATTGGTTCTGTTCAGATAGTGGGCCAATCTTTTTTTGGGTTTTTGTGCATCAGCCGCTTGGATGAATACAAAAACAAAAGTAAAAATCAGAGATAAACGTAAAACTGTGAGAAGTTTTTTCATGGTACTTTCTTTTTAAATTAAACATATACTCATAGACTTTAATCAATGAAAATAGTTTAATTCAAATCAGAAAGATCATGAACTATTTCATTTCTCCAATCATTTTGTCCACTTCATCTTTCATGGCCAAAGAGTTATTGTATTCTGTGTCATTGCCATATTCAATGGTCAATTTTTCAATCTGGTTTGCATATTCTTCTCTGATTTCGAGTTCTTTGGTAATATCTTCCAGCTTGTATGAATCAGTATAAGTTGAAGCTAACACATTGCTGCTTCCGTCCAGTTCATCCAATCTTTCTGCGTGTTTTTTCAATTTATCGGTTTTTGTATTTTGTGATATGGCAATTTTGATTTTTTCCTTTGCTTGGGTATAGTCGGTCACGAGCTTGTCATAAAACTTAATTTTTGACTCAAGCAGGGAAGCATGGTTTAAATATCCATTCACAATTTTTTCGCAGCGATCGAGAACTTCTGGACTAAGCTTTGAAGCATGCTGAGTTTTATATTCGGCATATTTTGCGAGAGCTTCTGTTTTATACTTGTCTCTGTAAAAAGAGTAGTTGGCGTTGGGAAAGTATTCAGCAAATGTGTCTATAATTGCTTCGGCAGCAAAACCATAAAGCTTGTTGATTTCATTGCTTGCTGTTCTTTTATCCTGCTCAGCTTTCCTCAAACCTTCGGCTATTTTTATTTGTAAATCCTGATCCGGATTTTCTTCTTCCACTTTTTTCTTTTTTCCAAATAAATTAAACATATTTTATAGATTTATAAGGTTAGTAATGTACTAATTTTAAAATGTGTTAATGTGTTAATTAAAATCCTGAAAATAAATACTTTAGGTTTACAAAAACAGGTCTTATTTGTTAATATTTACTTAAATAATTCTGCTAAAAAATAGAATCGAGACCCCACGATAATTTTAATATTTAAACTATTGCCAAAACTGTAAACGAAAAAAGTTTACACAAATTATATAGGAGAGAAGCATAATTGATATTCAAAAAGAAATCTTGGTTTTTTGGTCTATTGCTTCGATTCATTCAGGAATAAAAAGAGCTGTTTCAAATACAAAAAGATTTGTTTGAAACAGCTCTATCCTCACTGATTTTAATTTATTATTCGACTAGTATCACGTCTGTTTTTAGTTTTTTAAATTCCATCACCTCGGCTTTGGGTATTTGTGTTCCTGAAATAGTCACAATTTTTAAAAATTTGTGATTGTACATGTAACTTAGTTTTTTGATTTCTGTGTTTGAACAATCCAATTCTTTTAAATTCTTTAAGTAAAGGCATGACATTAAACTTCTTATAGGTGTATTGGCAATTTCAAGAACTTCAATATTGAGGAGCTTTTCGATAGGTTCCAGCGCTTCGATTTTTGTGTTGCTTGCGTACAACTCAGTAAGGTTTGACAAATCTTTTAAATAAGCCAGATCATACACACCTATGTTGTTAGAAAGATTGAGTGATTCCAGTTTAATCAATGACTTCAATGGTTCCAGATCACGAACTGTGGTTTCATCGCATCTTAATACTTTTAATTGCCCTAAGCCTCTTAGAGGACCTAAGCTGACAATCATGGTGTTATGGCAGTCCAATTTTTCAAGATTATTGAGCGTTGCGATGGGTAAAAGACTGTTCAAGCTATTGTTGTTTGAGCAATCGAGTTCTTTCAAGTTGATCAATGCGCCTAATCCCTTTAAGCTACCTACACCGGTACAATAAGAACAATTGAGAATTTTCAACCTTTTTAAGAAGCCCAGTGGTTCTAATGAATTGATTTCTGTATTTTTAGAACAATCAATACGCTCAAGTCCCACCATAACGTCAAGTTGTTCCGATGTTGGCTGAACATCTTGTCCTTTCATGACTTCTTTTTGGAATACTTTTTTCCATGCAGGGGTTAGGCTATTCCACCAATCTTGGTTTGATTGCCCAAATGCTGCAAAATTGACACATGCGAAAATGGCAATTAGAATTAAATGAGTAATTTTTCTCATAAGGATATGAATTTACAGGTTAAAAAATTGAATAATAGACATTTTAATTACTGAAGATAACTTCAGTTGACCCTCTCACAATTTTAGTAAACAAATTTAAGCTTTTCATCACAAAAATAAAAAAGGACTACAATTAAATATCAGATAAAATACGTAATTATGTTTATTTCTAAGATGAATCAATGGTTAATTTTTTATAAAATATTTCAAAACCATTCAATAGCAGCCTTTTGAGAACAATCTTAAGATTAGGTTAAATGATTTTTTGTATTAATTTTTCTTCATCTCAGAATCACTCCATGTCAATTCTCCGGTTTTGGGAATAAACGTTGCCTTTTTGTTATTGATTATGAGGTCTATGGATTCTATATTCACTTCCCTGTTTTGTTCAGAGACAGGATCAAAGATGATTTCACCATGAATGTATGCCAATCCAGCTTTATTATTTTTCCAATATACCCAAAAGCCTTTCTGGCAAAGGATAGAATCATAGTCAAAATTTAAAATCTGTTTGCCTTTTTGGTTCAATAAACCATAATGAGCATTCTGCTTGAATACCTTCACCGTATCTTTTAAACTTTGGATCTCAGGATATTCTACAGATTTTTCATCACAAAAAATCCACTGCTCATATTTCCAAAAAACAGCTCTTGTTCCCCAAGTTCCTAAGTATTTCTTTTTGTCAAAGTTATTGAGCAAATTGCCTTTTAAATCTGAAAATCCATAGAAGCTATCTTTCTTTAAAATATAGCAGTTCATATTTTCTGGCGAAATTATCGAATCATAGCGAACAGGCAGGATTTCCTTACCCGAAATTTGGATAAGTCCTTGCTTCTTAAACAGTTTAATTTTTAAAACACTATTTAATGGCTTGATAATATGATTTTTGACAATAAGGCAGTCGATAGCGTTTTTCTCCAGACTAAAATAATAGGATATGATGGATCTCTTGCTTAGATCAAAAATACAGTAGCGATTTTCTCTGTGGAGCATGAAAAGGTCGCTAGCGTTTTTGTATCGATAGATATTTCGATAAAAGGAAGGAAGAATTTCATCCCCATTATCATCAATAAGTCCCAGATTTCCATTGATTCTTATGATTGCTGTTTCATCAATGAATTCGAATGCAGAATCATATTTTGCCTCAATAGCCAGATAATCCTCCTGATCGCAATAGCCCCATCTGCCAGATCGCTGACATGGTTTAAGATCTTGAGCCAAAATACTTTCCATATTAAGGAAAAGAATAATGATACCAGCAATAATCATGATATGGAGTATCTTATTCATATTGTGTGCATTAATCGTTAAGGTCTTATAAACTTGTGGTTTACGATTGTTTATTCAAATTCGAAGATATAATAATTCATTCTTTGTAAACAAAAATTCAACCAAAAATCTTTTCATTTTGAGTATTGGGCTATTATACTAAAATATGCAAAATCACCAAAAATTTAATTTGTAAATGGAGTTATAAGGATTGAAAAAAATTGATTTCGAACAAATTTATAATAATTTGCAGAAATTGAAATAAAAGAATTGAAGTAAATGTTATTTTTTTTTCAAATTGAAGCAATCCAATTGGTAATGTTCTATATGAGATTAAAAACAGATGATCGTGAAAATGTTTATTAATAGTATTGGATAAATGAGAATGAAGTTTTGTTTGAAAATTCGAGATTTAATGAGTATTTTTTGTTGAGGTTTATTTGGAGAAAATCAAATTTTCATATATTTTTGAGTAAAATAAATAGACCAGACTGGGAAGATTTATATAGTTTATTTTAATTACTATTGAATCAGGAAGATAAATAAATTTTTTGCTTTGGAGAAATCAAATTTTTGAAAAAGATTCAAGTTAGATTTCTTAGCAATGTTTGTGATGCATTCTTTTATGTTTATTCTTGAAGTGAATGTTTTACGGATATTGTATCGATACTTCTTTGAAAAAAGGGATTTAAAAATTCTTTTTTTTTTTTTTTTTCGGAACATTTATTAAATTTGAAAACTGGAATTCAAGAGATAATTTACTACTTAGATGGAAATAAACTCAACATACAAATTCTTTCAGGATTTAAGAGATGACAGCCTTTGTTTTATTTATCAAGGTGCATTTTACAATACCATTACAGCAATGATCATTGACTTGCTGGAGAATAGTATTGATGAATCCAGTGGCTTTTCAAATCTTCGTAATAAAATTTCCTTTCTAACAATCGAAACATTCCAAAATATCATTCGGCATGGCGATAACCCGATTATTGAAAATCAGCCAAAAAGTCGAGGCTTGTTTTTAACCCGGAATATTGGTGACTTTTATTATATAACTTCAGCAAATCTGATTGAAAACGAGAATATTCCCTCGCTCGAAGCAAAACTGACTCGCATAAACACTTTGGATAAGGATGAATTGAAAACTCAAAGAGTTGATATCCTTACAAATAGTGATCTTTCACAAAAAGGAGGAGCTGGTTTGGGATTGATTGAAATGGCCAGAAAATCCGGACAAAAGCTCGATTACTACTTTGAAAAGCTGAGTGAAATTTATTCTCTTTTCTATTTACAGCTTAAACTCATGTCCAAAAAAGCTTCTACGAACGAAGTTGAAGTTATTCCGATCGAAATTGCAAAAAACTTTCATGACATTGTCAGTGACGAAAACATTTTCTTGATCCTGAAAGGTAATTTTTCTCAAGATGCCATTAAGCCGATCCTAAGAATGGTCGAAAACAATATTCAAGCGCAAGATATTAATGTTCAAAAAGTTACCTTCCATGTTTTAGTTGAGATGCTGCAAAATATCAGCAAGCATAGTCAGGTTCAGGAGGGGATACGAGAAGGAATATTCCTCATGGGAAAACAAGAAGAAAGGTATATCATCACAACAGGAAATTTTATTAGTAGTGATAAGGTTGAACCCCTTAGCGTACATATAGATCAATTAAATTCCCTGAACAAGCAAGAATTGGATATATTGTACAGAAAAACACTTGTTTCCGATTTTGATAAGCAAGGTAGCGCTGGTTTGGGACTCATAGATATTGCCAGAGAAAGTAAAGAAAAAATCGAATATTCATTCAACAAAGTGAGCGACGAAACAACTTTCTTCACCTTATTTGTTTCTCTCTGATAATAATACATTTTGTAACATGTTGAAACCATATATTTTAGAAAAAACAAGAAATAGTCCGCAAGTAGAATTAGACAAAGAAAAAAGCATTTTCTTGTTATCTGGTCGGTCGATCATCGAGGATGCTACGATGTTCTTCAGACCTATAATAGAATGGGTGGAAAGCTACATTCAAGATCCAAATCCTTATACAGAAATAAATTTGAATTTTGACTATCTAAATTCTGCTTCCATAAAAAATGTTCTCAAGGTGCTCATAGAATTTGAAAAATTGGTAGAAAAAAAGAAGGATGTCAAGGTTATATGGCATTTTGAAAAAAATGACGAAATCATGGAGGAAAGGGGAGAGGAGATTCTCGGAGCTATTAATATTCCTTATGAATACAAGACTTTTTAAAGCAAGGATCACGAAGAATGATACAGAAATTCTACATAGAAGCTACAGACGAAACACCAAAAATCGATTTCGATCCTTCGAGAGAACACTTTGAAATTTCGGGGATTTCTATGCCAGAAGACGTATTAAAATTCTACTCTCCTATTCAAGTTTGGGTAGAAGCCTACATACAAAAGCCTTTAAATAGTACTATCATAAAAGTTAAGCTCGATTATTTCAATTCTTCTTCTGCAAAATATCTGGTACGTCTTCTTCAGGAATTGGAAAAAATCAAAGGAAACTCTGTCAAAATGCTGTGGTATTACCATGAAGAAGATGATCTTATGCTCGAAAGAGGCGAAGAACTTCAACTTGTATTAAAATTGCCTATTGAACTACATTCTTACAACGACGATGATGAATAGATAATCAAATTATTTTGAAAATACAATGATCGCGCCGGTTACATAAGCAACAATCCACCATGAATAAGAAATCAAAGAATACACATGTAAATTTTTGTTTAGGCTTTTTGGAGATTCTTCACTACCTATGAAAAGCTTCCATATTAATAATGTATCAATAAGCATAGCAAGCAAAGAACTATAACCCAAGATTCCATGAAAAGTAAATGGAGAATTTTTTGAACCCAAAATCATACAAATCGTTGCGCTTATATCAAAGAGTAACCCAAAAGAAAGAAAAAAAATGGCGGTTTTGTTGACAATTTTCTTTCTTGCAATTTTCAGAATAGCAATTGAATAAAAAATCAATGCAAGATTAACAACAGTAACTCCGATCATTAAAATAGTTTTCATATTTTAGTCATATTTGATTTACAAAACTTTATCATATCACAAAACAATGCGAAAATAATCAATTTTTAGGAATTTTAATTTACAACATGAAATTAGGAAATATGACTGTACAAAAAGCAAAAAACATTTTATGATTTTGCGAACTAAACAAAAAATATATTTTTGCAGAAATTAATCTACAAGAACTTGTTTGAAATTGAAATTTATACTGACGGAGCTGCTTTAGGAAATCCCGGGCCGGGTGGTTATGGTACGATTCTGCTTTGCAATGGAAAAAGAAAAGAGTTGTCGCAGGGATACAAATATACCACCAATAATCGGATGGAACTTTTGGCGGTCATAGAAGGATTAAAAGCTTTGAAAAATGAAAACTGCAAAGTTACTGTTTATAGTGATTCTCAATATGTTGTGAATGCTATTGAGAAAAAATGGGTTTTCGGTTGGGTAAAAAAGCGTTTTATTGGGAAAAAAAATCCTGATTTATGGTTGGAATTCTTAGAATACTACCGCAAACATGACGTAAAACTCGTTTGGGTAAAAGGTCATGCTGGAATAAAAGAAAATGAGAGAGCAGACTTTCTTTCGGTTCAAGCTGCAAATTCAAAAAATTTGTTGACAGATAAAGGATATATTGAATCACTATAAAAAAAAGATGCTCAATACTGTATAAAAACTTCACAAGATCTTAAGGAATTTGAGAATTTTTTTATACATTTGGGGTACTAAGGACTAAAAAATCAAAATTAGAATCATCATGCAAATTTCTGATAAATTAAACATTAGCAAGGGTCTGTTTTCGGACTATGGAAAGTATTTTGAAAAATCAATTACTACACGCAGATTCAAGCACAAGCAGATTGCTTCACTTTTAGCATTGTTTTCGGAAAATTCGAAAATCAGTTTAGGTGTTGCAGGACATTCCATCTTGGGACGCGAAATTTTTACAGTTAAAATCGGTAAGGGTAAGAAAAAAGTTTTGCTATGGTCTCAAATGCATGGAAATGAGCCTACTGCAACTGCAGCTATCATGGATATTTTCAATTTTTTTATTGCAGATGATCAGTTCAATAAAGTGAGAGAAGCACTCTTAGATGAGCTGACATTGTATTTTGTTCCTATGCTCAATCCTGATGGAGCTGAAAGATTTATCAGATATAATGCAATTGGAATCGACATCAATCGGGATGCTATCGAAGCTATTTCGCCGGAGGCTCGAGTACTTAAAACTTTGCACGCAAATATTCAACCCGATTTTGCATTCAATTTGCATGATCAGGATGTTCATTACAGAGCCGGATTGACAGAAAATCCTGCAATCATTTCATTTTTGTCACCTTCTTACGATGTGGCTAAAAATGTAAATACACCCAGAACCAATGCGCTGAAGGTTATTTCTTCCATGATCAATGGTTTGAATCCTTTTGCTCAAGGATGCATCGCAAAGTATAATGATGACTTTAATCCGAAATGCTTTGGTGATTATTTCCAAAGAACAGGTACAAGCACCATTTTGATAGAATCTGGTGGGCATTATGGAGACATAGATAGAAAATTTGCGCGAAAACTCAATTTTGTAGGTATTTTGATGGGATTGCTTTCCATTGCCGATATTAGCTACGAAAAAGAAAATATTGAGACCTACAATCAGTTGCCATTTAACGATAAAAATTATTTCGATCTGATTATCAGAAATATATATGTAGTGAAAAATGGCAAGCGTTTTCCTGTTCAAATTGCCATCAACAGAACAGAATTCAATATCGAAGATAAATTCAATAATCGATATTTTCATGGAAGTACTATTGAGCAAATTGGTGATCTAAAAGGACTTGGTGCCTACGAGGATATTGATGGAGAAGATATGACTGCGATTCCGGGAAAAGTTTTTCCAGAAATTTACCGTGATATCAATCGCTTAAAAGATTTGGATGCTGGTATTATACTGGGATTCATGGAGTTAGGTTTTACGACTTTACGCCTGAAGAGATTACCTTGGGGGAGAGATTTTAGCTCGTTACCCATCAACTTGATTCAAAGTTCCGAATCTATCCGAAACACCATTAGAATCGGCGATAATCCTAATTTTATTTTAACCAGAAAAGGAAAAGTTATGGCTGCTGTGGTCAATGGATATTACTATGAATTGAACGAAATTAGGAAGAATTTAAAAAATCTTTAGGCATAAAAGGATATCAATAAATTAAAAAAGCTGTCAGATTCTTGCCTGACAGCTTTTTTAATTGAATGAATGTATAGAAAATTACTTCCTTAAATACTCTGGCCTGTATCGGCTGACTCCTTTGACTACTTCTACATAGCTGTTTTCTATATCCGATGCATAAAAATATCCGACACCATTATTGGAAACGTTGCCCAATACATTGGCGGGTGGTCCATCGAAAATACCGCTTTTCCATTCTGTTTCAAACATCGTGTTCAAAAAGTAGTCATAAACAGGTCTTTCGATGGTGTGCATGACAATTTTGGCTTTCGAAATATCTTGTTGAAAATGCTTTGCATCGATGGTAAATAGCGCAAAATCATAAATGTATTTTCCATCAACTGCTTCATCATCCACAAAGTTCAATTCTCGCAATGAGTCTGTTAGCAATGTATCATTGGAATATAACTCCCAGTAATAGGCATCTCCTTTTCCTTTAGGTTCTGGTCCAAAGAAATAGAATACATAGAAACTATCAGTTTCGTTTGTTTGAAAATTCAATGTTTCATCAAAATCATACGTTACAGAATCGATAGAAACCGCAGGTCTTAGATATGATTTCGCCTGATATTTTTCTCCATCGGTGGTTTCGATTTGCAATTCGTAAAACAATTTTTCTTTGCCTTGCACCATGGCTGTATAGTAATTACCGGGTTCTTTTTCTGTTAGATCAAAAGTATTGAGCAAATTGCCAAAGGTATCCAATTCCAGAATTTTCACTTTGGCTGCTTGTTCCACAGGTGCTTCTGTATTAGACAAATATAGACTTGTTCTGCTCAGTTTTACCAAATGTTCTTTAGGCTCGGTAGTAATCATTCCATCTACAACCAATCGATTGGATAATTGATCACCTAATTCAATATCGTAGGGTTCTCTACAGGAAACCATCCAAAGAATAGCGAAGAATGCTAAAAAAACTAACTTTCTCATAGTTTAAGTATTATTGTATTAGAATTTTATATTATATGAAACTGAAGGTATAATTTTAAATAGATAGACTTTTTCTGCTTTCACAACATTGGGATTGTTTACATCCTGGGTGAACATAATGGCAAAAGCATTGTGTCTGTTGTAAACATTGTAAATAGAAAAGTTCCAATTTGATGTATAGTGCTTTCTTGGTTTATTGTCCAAAGTTAAAGATAAGTCCAAACGATGGTAATCCGGGATTCTGTAACCATTTCTTTCACTGTAAATGGGTGTAACCATTCCTTTGTGTACAAACCTTTCGAGTGGCATTGTTCGGGGAGCTCCGGTAGAATAAACCCAGTTAGCGCTTAGATTGACTCTTTTATTGAGCTGATATGATGCGACAATAGCAATATCATGGGGTTTGTCAAAAGAACTTGGGAACTCTTTACCATTATTGATTTCTGGAATTTTTCTCATGGTTCTTGAATAGGTGTAGGAAATCCATCCTGTAAATGCACCTTCTTGCTTTTTGATATAGAATTCTGCACCATAAGAGTATCCATCACCAATTCTTAGCTCGCCTTCTAAATGCTTATTGATAAGTAGCTCTGCATGATCCCTGAAGTCAACAACATTTTGCATGTCTTTGTAATAAATTTCAACCGAAGTTTCATAAGCGTTTTTATTCAAATTTTTGAAAAAACCCAAAGCCACCTGATCTGCTATTTCCGGTTTTACATTTGGACTGCTGGGAAACCACAAATCTAAAGGTGTAGGTGACATTGTGTTGGATGCCAAATGGATATATTGAGTTGTGCGATTATAACTTCCTTTTATTGAGGTACTTTCATTTAATTTGATTCGAAAACCTAAACGGGGTTCTAATCCACTAAAAGTTTTATAAAGCCTTCCTGAAGCATAATGCATTGAATCTGTGGGTAAGTATTCTTTATTGTTTTCACGATTGTAATAATACACTACCCCTTTTCCTACATTTTGAAACATGCTGTATCTTATTCCATAATCGATGGATAGGACATCATTGATTTTTTGTTCATTGCTTAAAAATGCACCATATTCAAGTGCATAAGAGTCGGGAAGTGAAAATTCGGTGAATGAACTGTTTTCACTCCTTTCTAATTTTCCGGGTTTGAATTTGTGGTATGTTGCGCTAATACCATATTTTATGGTGTTATTCGGATTGAAGAAAAATGTCCAATCGTTCTTTAGGGAATAATCGATGATGTTTGATTTCCAATAAAAGGAAAACGATCCTTCGGGCGTTCCCAATCCATAATTGAAGTTACTGAAAATTAAACTGGTATTACAAAATATTCTGCTATTGATAACAGAATTGTAGCGGGCGGTCAAAGTTTTGTTGCCATAATTCATATTGAAAAAACTACCGAACTTAAAAATATCGTTTCCAAAGTAACCGGAAAGAAAAATACGATTCTTGTCATTAAATTCATAATTCACTTTGGCGCTTAGGTCATAAAAATATGCTTTCGTTTTTTTGGCAGATTCATCTTTTGCGAATATGGGTAAAAACATATCTGCATAAGTTCTTCTTGCTGCTATTACAAAGGATGCTTTGTTTTTTACAATAGGCCCTTCAAACAATAACCTGCTTGAAATGATTCCAATACCCGCTTCGCATGCAAATTTCTTATTATTGCCATCGCGCATTCTTATATCCAATACAGAGGATAAGCGTCCCCCGTACTCCGCAGGTATCCCTCCTTTGTACAATTTTACATCTTTAACTACATCAGGGTTGAATACAGAGAAAAATCCGAATAAATGTGATGAATTAAATACGGTAGCTTCATCAAGCAAAATCAGATTTTGATCCGAACCCCCGCCGCGTACAGAAAATCCTGAACTACCTTCACCTGTGCTTTTTACACCGGGAAGAAGTTGAATAGCTTTGATAATATCAACTTCACCCATCAATGCGGGTATTTGTTTGATGGTTTTGATTTGGAGTTGTTCAACGCTCATATCCACCTTCTGAACATTTTTGTTGGCAGCTTGGTCCTTCACCTCAATTTCCTGCAATGTATTGGTTTCCGATTCCATCATAAAATCAAGAACCTGATTGCTTTTCAATTCTATTTCTTTATCAATTGACTGAAAACCAACGTATTTTACAGTTAACGTATATTTTCCTGAGGGAAGTGTGAGAGAGTAAAAGCCATATTCATTGGCTACTGCACCTACTTTCAAACTTGGTATAAATACGCCTGCGCCGATGAGGTCTTCTCCATTTTTCGAATCCCGAATATGCCCGCTCAAGGTATATTTCTGAGCGTAGGCTACAGAAAATGTTAAGAATAAACTGAATAGTAAAACTAAATTTCTCATAATTAGTAAATTATAAATTATTTGCTTTGCGAAATTACAAATCACATTGAACATAGATCTAAATTGATTTTTATTTTTCTGTTACTTTTGTTTTTTTTAACGATTGGAAAGTTTTCTTGGAATCCATGTTTCATTGATTTTTTAATTTCGTTTCAAAAATAGAAAGTTTATTTCGGAGCATGCAAAAGGATTCGTTTAAGAATGGATTATTTCCGATGAAGGTTTATTTTTTGACGATGAATGATCAGAATCCATTTTACCGAAAAAATAACCGAAAAATGAATTTCAATATTTAACATGTTGAAATACAAAAATATAATTTTGACTTGGTATTATTTTCAAACAATTTTTGTTCGAATATTATTTTTTCATCCTTTTTCAATTGCTTTTTAATAAATTCATTTTAAATTTACTGAACAAAAATATACAGGTACTTTTCCTAAAATTCTTGTCTCAAATATCATGAGGCGGAATCTTTTTGAATAAAGTTTTCTTAGTTCAAAATGTTTAACCGAAACTTTGTATTCATTATGCAAGTAGTAAATCATAAACTGGTTGGTGAGGGCGTATTGCCTTTTGATCTAACAAAAAAAACATCGGGAAATTATGCACCAGGTGCTCCCGATACAATCATTATTCACTATACTGCTGGCGATAGCACCCAAGTGGCTGTGAATGTATTAAAAGATCCTAAAGTTCAAGCTTCTGCTCACATGGTGGTAGGCTTGCAGGGTGAAGTAGTACAATTGGCTGATTTAAATGTTATTACTTGGCATGCAGGCACAAGTGCATATTCTTTGCCTACGGATCCCAAGAGAGGAACTTTCAACAAATACTCCATTGGAATTGAAATCAGCAATCCGGGATATTTGGTAAAAAGAGATGATAAATATTATACTTGGTACAATAAAGTTGTACCCAAGGAACTGGTTTATGAAGGAAAACATGCAAATCCGATTACTACGGCTACTTTGTGGTATAAATATCCGGAAGTTCAGCTCAAGAGAGTGTTTGATATTTGCAAAGCAATGATTGAAGCTTATCCGAGCATTAAATATATCTTGGGTCATGATGAAATTTGTCCGGGCAGAAAAACAGATCCAGGACCTGCATTTCCTCTGAATGAATTGCGCAAACAGATGAATGTTTGGATACCAGGCAGCCAAACCGCTCCAAAAGTAGAACCCGCAAAACCCGGCAGTTTGATCGGTTACATTGCTCATGGTTATCTTGAAATGGATAATTCTGATATGGAAGGTGATGCGATCATCACAGCTACAATCTTGAATTTGCGTTCAAGTCCCGAAATCAACGATAAAAATAAAATAGCCCAGCTTCGCAAAGGTGACAAAGTTTTGATTATTGAAGATAAAGATAATTGGATTAAGGTTTCTGTATTGGCTTCACAAGCTTTGAAAGCCTAGTCTATCTTTTCTTAAAATATGGAACAAGGAAAGCAAACCGATTACTCATTTGAGATGCGTGATGCTATTCAATTTACCATGCTTTGCATGTTGGTATTTGCAATTGTCTTTGTTCCATATTATTTTATTTGGGGCGCTCAGGATCTATGGCAAGGTGTAAAAATATTTGTTTTGAAAATTTATATTAGTTTTCCTGTTATTATTGTCGGTATCATTTTGCATGAGTTTATCCATTTCATTTTCCTATCCTTGTTGGGAAAAATCAATCGCAAAGATTTTTCTTTTTCCATTGAAAAAGAATCGCTTTCACCTTATGTATATTGTGCAAAGCCTGTCAAATTGATTTATTACAGAATCAGCGGTGTTGCGCCATTTATAATTCTGGGTGTTTTGCCTGTAATTTTTAGTTTGGTTTTGGGATATTCATTTTGGTTACTTTTTGGTTACATTTTTATGTTTTCGGCGGGGGGAGATTTGTATATGCTGATGAAAACAAGGAATCTGCCAAATTCTGTTTTAGTTCAAGACCATAAAGAAAGACCGGGCTGCGTAATGGTTGAAATCGAATAAACTTGATGAAATAACTTAAATCTTTTACAAATGGAAAAAATTATTGCATGTTGTGGTTTGAATTGTGCTACTTGCGATGCAAGAATTGCAACTTTAGCAGATAATTTGGAATTACGCATTCAAACTGCCGAAAAATGGAAAATCATGTACAATGCCAATATTACCGCTGAAATGATTCATTGCACCGGTTGTAGAGAAGATGGTGTAAAATTTGGGCATTGCGAACAATGTGAAATCAGGAGATGTGCAATTTCAAAAAATTTCAAAACTTGTGCTCAATGCGATAAGTTGCAAGATTGCATGCTCTTGAAGCATATTCATCAACATGTACCAGAGGCATTAGAAAACCTCATGTCATTGAATTAGACTATTTTGGCAACAAAAAAGCCAAAAAGGGTTTTGACTTTGTAACATCCTTGTTGTAAATTAATTCTGAGTTTGATTCAAGGTCAACCACGTTTCCGTTCGCAAATTTTACAATGGCATGACCTGCAGCGGTATCCCACTCACTTAATGAAACAAAACGAGGATAAAGATGTGCTTTGCCTTCTGCTACTAAACAGAATTTGAGAGAACTTCCTATTGTTACTATTTCAATCGAACCTTTTTTTGCTTTCACTTCTTCTATATATTGTTGGGTGGCCTCATCTAAATGCGAACGGCTTGATACCACTGTGTATGTAGTAGGGGGGGAGCTGAGGGGCAATTCTTGAGAACATTCTAAGAGCTTCTTATAATGGACATGTGCAGACTTTCTTATGGCAGATGTATCATGGCATTTTCTGGAGGGTGTATGTGATCCCCCAAAATACAATTCGTCCAAAACAGGAGCATACACAACCCCCAGTTGCATATAACCTTGAAAAGACAACCCAATGTTGATTGTAAATTCACCATTTCGGGAGATAAATTCCCGAGTTCCGTCTAAGGGGTCGATGATCCATAGGTAGTCGTGATTTTTTCTGTTGGCATGAGGAAAAAAATCACCCTCTTCACATAAGCAAGCAATATCGGTGGGGTAGAGGAAGTCATCTATTATTTGGGATGCATTCAAATCTGCCCGTGTGACCGGCGATTGATCTGCTTTATATTGAACAGCAATTTTTTTGTCATTATAAATTTGTATTACTTCATTTCCTGCTTTTAGGGCTGCTGTCACTGCAATTTCCAATAGTTCATTTTCTGTAAATCTCATGTGAGTTATAATTAGGTAAATTCTGATTAACAAAAATATACCTTTTATCATTCTCAACAAATTAATTGGTTTACTTATGGAAACTTATCTTTTTGTTATCATTGCTAATATTTAGTTTTGTAACTATATATAAATATGTTAAAATTAATAAATCCAGTAAAAAGATGTTTATAAATCATAAAACCAGTATTATAGCATATTGGTCGTAATTAAATCCTTTAAATTCAACCCGATGTTTACGATGATACTTTTTTAAACGTTTCTGAAAGAAGGTTAAGAATTTGTTAAATTAAAAATACCGAATTATTTATTTTCCATGTACAACAAATAGAGGATAGGAGAGCTTTGGTTTTAGTCTTTTGGAGTTTTCATGATTTTGTATATTCAATCACAACATTGGAATATACAGTAAATCAGGTAAATGTTCAAATGTATTTGAGCTTTTTTTGCCCAAAAATAAGAGTGTACGAAAGTAATTTGGATGATGCCAAAAATATTTTCTGGTTTTTACTTTTTTAAACAAAACATAAAATAGCGAATTACATATTGTAATACATTATATAAATGATAAATATAATAAATAAAGCAGAAATAGTATGTATAAATAACAGAAGTACTGTATTTTATAGTTTTATATATATGAAATACTTTAGCTGTCAATTCGTCACAAAATAACAAATGTAAATGCCTTTAAGCCAGTATTGAAAAATATGGAATTATATAATTGTAAATAGCCATAAAATAAGAATATACAAAAAGAAACAAGGTTAAAAACTGTTTACAATTTACAGCACTCAGGTATGTATTGAAAATTCTTTGGGTCTTACTTTCAGAGCAAGTTTTGTAAAGTTGAAAAGTCAAATAAGCTTTCGATTGATTATGTTAAGTAGAAAATCTGCTTTGAGGGAACTATATGATGAAAAATGAAAAGATGGAGTATCCTTATGGGTTTTGGGTATCAATTACAATCATCTTTGTGTTCGTTTAGGTTTGCTTCGTTTTCCATTGTAGTAAATATGTCTTTTTCAATATTCATTTTGACTTAAAATCTTTACAATTTTTTAAAGAACATTGCATCAATTTGCGGTAATATAATCAAAAAAATTTTATTCATCACCATGCTTTGGCTGAATTTTTGTTGCCATTCTTTCATTCCTTTCTTACATTGACCTCACTTATTTTGGCTTAATAACAGAAAAGTTTTAGCAGAATTAATTTGCTTTAGTTGAATAGACTTGAATACTTTGGTTTTGCCATTCTTTAGCATATTGACACATCATATTTAAATGGGTTAATTATTAATTACTTAAAAAACAAGTATAAATCTTGGTTGCTGATAAGTTTTTTTTCACTAATTTTATATGCTGAAACAGGAAAGATTTGTTTCACCATTTTGAATAAAAATAGTCGCTGTTTTATTAACTAAAACTTATCTACGAACCCTTAATGATCGAATTTATGAAAAAAAGGATTTTTTTAGTTCTCTTGGCTGTATTTTTTATTCCGTCTTTGCTTAAGGCGCAAGATAAGAAATTTCATGCTGTATTTATTTATAATTTCTATAAGCAGATGCAGTGGCCTGCTTCCTATGAAAATCAAGATTTTGTAATTGCTGTGATCGGTGATTCTCCCCTTATCGAAACATTAGGAAAGGTAACAGCGACCAAAACTGCAGGTACATCCAATAAATTTATTATTAAAAAGGTCAATTCCCTCGATGAGGTTGCTCTTTGCCATATCATCTTCATTCCACTCGAAAAGAGTAATTTATTGCCCAATGTTATTGCTAAGTTTGGTTCTAAGCCAACTTTGATTATAACAGAAAAACCGGGTCTTGGAGGGCAGGGGAGTGGTATCAACTTTGTCCAAGTAAATGATAGGTTGAAATTTGAATTGAATCAGGCTTCTTTGAAAAAAGCAAACATAAAAGTAGCCAGTTCTTTACTGACTCTTGCAATCATTATTTAATTGCCTTGTTACTTTTATTGATTTATTTTTAAAATATATGAATTCAGGAGTTTATGGGTTTGTTAAGAAAATTAATTAAGTGAATTTTATTTGACTCAATTGAGCCATTTTTCAAGATTTTGTAAATTTAAATAAATACCGGGTTATATTATTTACATGTTAGTATTTGTCACCTAATAAGTAATTAAAAATGAAAAATATAACTAAATATAATTAAAGAATAAAATTAAGTAGAATTCGGCAAATATTTTACATGAATTCTACAAAAATATATCAAAAAAATTACAATTGAACGACATAAATATCTGTTTACTTTTATTAATTATCAGACTAATAATATTGTAAACAAAATAATTCGTATTTACAAAATATAAAAATTCATTGATCTATTGTTTCTTAAAACCCCCGAAGGCCATGAAAAATATTCAATTTAAGATCGTCGCAGTATTTTTAATTTTTTTGAGCACAATTTCTTTCGGACAAAATACGGTAGGGATCAATACACTCACGCCGAATAAAAATTCTGTCCTCGATTTGATTTCTCCCAACCGCAATCAGGGCTTTCTTGTGCCCCGACTCACGACTTCTGAGCGGATTGCAAACTCATTCACTGCCAATCTCTCAAATACCGATAATGGTTTGTTGGTCTATGATTCAGACATTAATCAGTTTTTTTTCTGGAGTACAAATACATGGATACCCATTGGACAATCGCAGACTTATAGGGCCGGTGCTGGAATATCCATTAGTGGAAACACAATTGCAAATACAGGTGATAATGATAATGATTCTTACAATGAGATTCAATCCATTTCCCTGAGTGGAAATACATTGAGTATTTCGGGTTCCAATACCATAAATATTACGAGTAACAGTCCAACGCCGGGTTCTGTTTTAAAATGGGGTGGATCATCCTGGCAACCTTCGGCTGATTTGGGAACGAATTACACTGCGGGAACAGGGATTAATATTACGGGAACAAGCATTACAAATTCCCTTCCCGACCAAGTTGTTCAACTTACTGGGGCTGGAGCAACCTTGATTTCGGGCACGTACCCTAACTTCACAATCACATCTACAGATTTAAATAATGTTTACACTGCTGGAGCAGGTCTTTGGATCAATGGGAATACTTTTAATGCTATCGATGCTAGTTCCACAAATGAAATTCAAAATTTAAGTTTTACAGGAAATGCTGTAGGAGTATCGGGAGGAACAGGATTTAATTTATCTGCCAACCCCCCCACAAGTGATCAGGTTTTAAAATGGAATTCTTCCTTAACACGCTGGGAAGCAGGAGCGGATCTAAACACCACCTACTTAGCCGGAGCAGGCGTATGGATTAGCGGATCTACAATTGGAGCATTGGATGCAAGTTCAACCAATGAATTTCAAAGTTTGACCTTGATTGGTAATACACTGGGTATTTCGAATGGGACAGGCGTAAATCTCTCACCTGTTACTCCAACGGGTGATCAAGTTTTAAAATGGAATTCGAGCTTGTCGAGGTGGCAAGCAGGAGTTGATCAGAACACTACCTATACGCAGGGTGCAGGTGTTTGGATCAGCGGTTCAACAATAGGAGCTTTTGACGTGAGTTCAACCAATGAAATTCAAACTTTAACAATGACAGGAAATAGCATGGGTATTTCGGGTGGCAACAGCATAGGTATTTCGGCTACTGCTCCCACAAGCGACCATGTTTTAAAGTGGAATGGGCTTACATCAAGGTGGGAAGCCGCTGTGGATATGAATACAAGCTATTCTGCCGGAACAGGTATCAATATTCAGGCTGGTAATATTATCAACAGCCTTTGGACAAGCTCTGGTTCTGATATTATGCCTGCAAATTCCATGTCGAATGTTGGTATCGGGGCACCTCCTACGGTCGGTTTTCGCTTGTATGTAAATGGAAAAGTTAAATCGAACGGCATCAACGAATTGTCGGATAAAAGATTGAAAAAAGATATTATTGGAATAAACTCTTGTTTGGAAAAAGTTTTAAAACTCAATGGGGTTTCCTATTACTGGGATAAGAAAAATTTCCCCGAAATGAACTTTTCTGATACACGTCAGATTGGGCTTATAGCACAAGATGTTAAAGTATTTTTTCCTGAAGTGGTCGATGAAGATAAAGAAGGATTTTTATCTGTTCAATATAGTCATTTGGTACCAGTGCTTATCAATGCCATAAAAGAACAACAATTATTGATTGATGATTTAAAGAATCAAGTATTTAATCTGGAAACTCAGAATACAGAATTTAAAAAAGAAGTTGAAAAAATTTCTTCCATACAATTGCAAATTGATGAACTAAAAGTATTGCTTGAAAAATCCGGCAAGAGTTTTCAGGCTGCTTCTCATTAATCTTTTGAAAAAAATAAGAAAATGGGAAATTTTATATGCATAATATTCAGGTTTTTATGTAAACCGCTTTGGGCAAAAATTTTAATATGCCTGTGGGTATTTTTATTTGCAAATTTAAATTTGAATGCTCAATTAGCAGGCGTGAATACCATAAACCCGGCAAACCCCAATTCTACAGGAAATCCCGGAGCAACGGCAGGGGCAAATTATAAAACTTTTACTCTTGCCATCAATGCATTGAATCTTTATGGCATCAGTGGATCAGTAATCTTTAATGTATCTCCGGGTGTTTATTCAGAACAGATCGATGTTCCCAATGTATTATCTGCTAGTTCCCTTTCTAAAATCGTTTTTCAGGGAATGGGTGTAGCTGCAAATCCTGTTGTTGTCAAATTTGCGGCTTCTTCAGCACTCAACGATTATGTGTTGCGATTCAACCAAGCCAAATATGTAAGCTTCAGAAATATCACATTTGAAACAACAGCATCTACCGCTAATATTGGCAAAGTAGTTGTTTTTCACCGGAATGCAAACTCTAATACCGTTGAAAATTGTGTCCTTAATGGGAGAAATATCAATGATGTATCCGATGAATATTCTGTTGTTTATCACAATGCTGTGGCCATCTTAGATAATTGCGCAAATAATACGATTCAAACCTGCCGAATTAATTATGGTTCAAATTCATTTTTTTTCAAAGGTTTTGATTTTTTGAGTTTGGGTGAGAATCTAATATTGAAATCCAATCTATTGAATAACTATTATTCCATGGGAGTAAAATTTCAATACCAAAGGAATTTCACCATCGAATCCAATGATTTTCTTGGCAAATCAGAAGCACCTGATAATTATGGTATTCAGTGTGGAATTGGAGGTGAAAATTCAAAAATTATCAAGAATAAAATTTTGGTACATGGAGCGAGTCATTCTTATGGCATTTATATTTATCTTATTGCCAATTTAGGTGCTCCATTACTTATTGCCAATAACTTCATTTCTATGTTCGATCATGTTCCCGCTCATGGTATTTATTTAAACGGAAGTGGTGGAGGTCTGAATATTTACAATAACAATGTTCGAATTTTGAACAATGATCTTAGCTCTGCTTGCATATTTACCGAGGTTGCCATGTCTAATTTAAATATTCGTAATAATATTCTGACAAATTTCGGATCGGGTTATTGCAGTATTTACACTTTAACTATTTCCAATCTTGCTTGTACAAACAATGATTATTTTAATCGAGGCTTGAATATTTCGAAATATAATTCAACAAATTATTCTTTCGATACTTGGCGTTCTTCTTTCGATAGCAATGGTTTGTTTCTTGATCCTTATTTTGTTTCGAATACAGATTTGCACGTGAATAATGGTTGCTTAAATGGAATGGGGTTATTTTTACCCGAAGTTGTGGCCGATATAGATGAGGAAGCCCGACCAAACACAAATTATGACATTGGAGCAGACGAGTTCACAACAACTGCATTGGGGGGAAGTTATTACATTGATCCAACGCAGGCTACCACCTTTCCTAGCGGAACTATGTTTCATAGTTTCGGCGAGGCGATCAGCGTTTTAAATTGCAATGGAGTGAAAGCTCAAACAACTTTTTATGTTAAAAGTGGTGAAGTTTTTAATGAAAGTCTGCCCAATTTGTATTTTACCGGAAAAGCAGATCAACAGATTGTTTTCAAGAAAGATGGGAATAATGCTAATCCTGTCGTTAAATCCACTGGTATAGGTGGAACCAATGATGCAACTTTTCACATCATTGGTTCCGATTATCTTACTTTTGACGGGATCGATGTTTTACCCAACTTTGGCGCAAACTTAGATTTTGGCTTTTGGTTACAACCTGCTTCTCCTTCAGATGGCGCTAGGTACAATACAATTCAGAATTGTAAAATTTGGGGCGATAATTCTATCCCAAATTCTGCTGCCATTTATCAAGAATGCGAATCCATTATACCTTCTGATGTATCGGGGGCAAATTCAAATAATCAATACCTCAATTTAGTCGTTGAGAAATCTGCCAATGGAATTATTCTGAAAGGTAATTCTTCTTATAAAGACAAAAATTGTTATATCGGTTCCAAGTCAGGGCAAAAATTGACAATTGGTTCGTCTTCGGCAAATGATATTGGAGGAAATCCAACAGTCTATGGCATTTACGTATCAAATTCCGAAAGTCTTGAGGTGGAAAATTGTCGTATTCAAAATGTTACAGCCTTAGGCCCAATGGCATGCTTTGCGTATGGAATTTATCTGGAAAATGTTGAACTATATTCGGAAATACATAATAATTTTATCGATAAGGTCTCAATAGCAGCTAGTGGCTTAACGCATACTTCTTTTGCTATGGGATTAAGTTTCCAGGGAACAGCATCTTTACTGAAAGTTTTTAGCAATAACTTATCCGGATTTTCAAGCACAATTACAAACAATAACAAAAACAATTTTCTCATTGGAATTTCGATTAATCATATTGGAAATTCTTCTGCCCAAGTGTTTAACAATTCAATTCATAGTTTTTCGCATTCTCTTAATATCAATTCTGATACAATGAACGTAATTGCTATTTCAATTGATAAGAATTCTTCAAATTCGGCAACTACGGAAATTGCTAATAATTCTATCCAGATCAATACGCCTACCAACATTTTTTCATCAGGATTGTATTTGGGACAAGGGGATGTACGTCTTTTAAATAACATTATCGCAAATTTCTCTAGTCCAAGTTTGCCTGCAAAAATGTATTGTGTCTATCGGAATCCTTTGTGTAATTTACTTCAATCAAATACCAATGATTTTGCGCATAATTCAAGTACCACTTGTCTTGCAGGCTATTATGGTGTAGATCGCAATGATTTGATTTCATGGCAATTAGCATCGGGAATGGACGCAAATTCGATATCCACCACTCCGAATTTTGTTAGTGGCTCTGATTTACACTTAAACTTTATTTCAGGGTTTGACATTGGCACTCCTTTGCTGTGGGTTTCTAAAGATTTTGATAACGAAACAAGGAGTTTATCCAACCCGGTTATTGGATTCGATGAAAAGTCTGTTCCTATTGGTACTTGCAATATCAATACCAATACTGTCTGGTCGGGTTCTGTAACCGTTAATTGTGATGTAACAATCAATGGTGGTTCTGTTTTGAGCGTAATGCCCGGGACAATCGTAAAATTCGATGGAAACTTCGGTATTACAGTTTCCAATGGCAGTATCTCAGCGATTGGAACAAATTCCTCTGCCATTATTTTTGAATCCTTGGATACCGCAAATACTTGGGAAGGATTTGATTATCCGAATACTTCGCCTGCTCCCTCCCAGTTCTCGAATTGTTTTTTCAACCATGCAAGAACAAATATTCGAAATGGTGGCGTTTTTCAAATTAATTCAAACAATACGATTCAATTTGACCATTGCAGTTTTTATAGAAATCAGGGTATTAATGGAGGAGCTATTTTTGCGAACAATTCTACTGTGAATTTGGAGAATTGTAGTTTTAGGAAGAACTCTTCGGTTTCAAGTGGTGGAGCTGTATTTATTTGGAACGGTACTTGTAATACAAATAAGAATACATTTGAATCAAATTCATCAGGACTTTATGGTGGTGCTTTTGATGCCACAAATTCCACAATAACGATAACAAATTCACGATTTTGGAATAATTTTGCAGATCAAAATGGAGGTGGATTGTACTTAGCTTCCATTTCAACTTGCTCTTTGTTATCCAATTTGTTTCACAACAATTATGGTGGAACAAGAGGAGGCGCATTGTGCATTAACCAATCTAACTGTAATTCCTGGAACAATACGATTTCGAAGAATGCAAGCGTTTATGCTGGAGGAATTTCTATTGACAATAATAGCAATTTTAATTCCTGGAATGATATTGTTTTTGGAAATATTGCCACAACAGACGGTCATGAAATATATCAATCTTCAGGTAATTCTGTAATTCGGTATCCTCTGTTCGGTTTTGCTGGTGCTTCGATATATAGCAATGGTAATTTTACTTTAGAACAAGAGTTGTTCAAAGATCCTGCTTTTGTTTCTCCAAGCCTCATGGCAGGAATTGATCCTTTATCTAAAAATGCAAATTTTTCATTGAGGGATAGCTCATCATGCATAAACACAGGTCACCCTCGTACAGATATTACTTCAATGCCTTGGGATATGGCTGGAAATCTAAGAGTCGCTTTTGGTGAGCCTTATTGCATAGATCGGGGTGCTTATGAGTTTATAGGAAATCCCAATTCTCCTGTAATTGCGGGATTTGGCAATTGCTTGAATTTCAATGCATTAGATTCAGCTATTCTTATTAAAAACAATGCAAATCTTTCGCTTGATCCTGAAAATGGTAGTTTTTCCATTGAACTTTGGTTAAAAGCACCACCCACCAATATGCCTCGCATCATTGTTGAAAAATTTGATCACTTAAATTTAAATAAACAATGGCAACTGTGGTTTAATGGTCCCGATATTTATACAGAAACTTCTGGCGATCGTTTGGTATTTACTTATGCAGAAGATGCTTTTACCATATTTAGAGGCTGTTATACCCGAAGAGATATTGCTGATGGGAAATGGCACCATGTAGCAGTTGTTGCTGATAAGCTAAGGGATACTGTTTTAATTTATGTTGATGGATTACCGGAAGAGACCGTTTATTTTTCTGCTGGAGCTTGGCCCAATATCGTTATCGATGACCCTGTTTTCGTTATGGAAGATCATGCCTTATTGACAGAACCCAGAACAGACGGAAGCATTGATGAATTGCGTATCTGGAAAAAAGCCTTGAGTAAACTTGAAATAAGAGAAAACATGTATGACCTTCCTCCCGGAAACGCAGTAGGTCTCAGTGCTTATTACCGTTTCGATGAAGGCGTGGGCGGGTTAGCGCATGATTTGACAGCAAACAAAAACCATGGATATATTCATAGTGGAAAATGGAATTTCCCGGGCGCTCCAATGAGAATCATTACCAAAAAAGATTATTCTTATACGGGAAATCTTGTGGGGTATGACATGGATTCTACTGCCGTAACTTTTGAAATAACAAATCCTGGTGCTATTGGCGCTGCGTCTTTAATAAATCCAAGCACAGGAAGTAGTTCCTATTTTAGAAATGTATATGGAAATGATTCAATTGAATATAAGGTAAGTAGTGAAGGTCGAAGTCAGAAATACAAAGTTCACATAAATTCAATTTATAAAGAGAAAGGTCAAATCGTTGGCAAATCGAATTACATCAATTGGATTGCTGATACTGTAATGGTTTTAGGCAATACCTATTCGGGAATTGATACCAGCTTAAACATTGAGAAAAACACCTATATTGAATTTAGGCCCAAAGCAAGTTTGAGGATTGGTGGAGTATTGAATGCATCTGGAACATTAACTGACAGTATTATTTTTACAGCTTCCGATACTGTTTTGGGGTGGCGAGGTATAAGATTTGAAAATCCTCTTGCCACATCTCTTGGAAATGACACATCCATATTTAGTTATTGCCGTTTTAGTTATGGTAAAGCAAATGGCATTTCAGATACCTTGAATGGAGGTGCTATTTTTGTTCGAAACACAAATAAATTGAAAGTCATCCATTCTTATTTTTATAAAAACAAAGCGACAAATTATGGTGGTGCTTTCTATTTAAACAATGCTTCTGCTCTCGTTCGGTTTTCCCGTTTCCGATATTGTAATGCCATGTATGGTGGTGCAATGGCTTACAATAATGGCACTTCCAATAGCAAGATTATTTATAGTATTTTTGAAAATAATTCGGCTACTACAACAGGAGGAGCTATTCATGCATATAACAATTCTACTCCAATTATAAATTCCATTTTCAAAGATAATTTTAGTTCAATTGGTGGTGCTATTTATGGTGAAAATCAATATAATGCTGGAATCATGAATTCCAATTTCTGTCATAATAATGCAAGTCAGGGTGCTGCAATTTACTTGCAAGCAAACTCAAAACCTTCCATACTGAATTCGATTTTTTGGTTTAATATTTCAGGATCTTCCCCTGTAAATAATATCTATTTGGGAGATGAAGCAAGCGACCCGAACATTGACTACTCAAATTTGCAGGATTCTTTGAGTTCTATAGGTGCAAATGGTTCTTTTACTGGTAGTTTTAGCAACATTGTCGCTTCAGATCCATTGTTTGTAGATGCAGGTTTGAGAAATTATAATTTGACGCAAAATTCACCTTGCATAAACAAAGGAATGCCCTCTACGGATACGATTCCTTTTCCTTTTGATTGGGATAACAATAGAAGAATTAAGTTTTGCAGAATAGATATTGGTGCCTATGAATTTAATGGAACTTTGTTTCCTTCTTATGACAATTTTTGGACAGGCTGTGTCGATACAGATTGGCATAAATCAGGGAATTGGAGTATCAATTTGATCCCTACAAGTTCAAATAACGTATATATTCCAGGAATAGGTTTTGCCGCTAATCAGCCTGTTGTTTCTGGGGCTGCCGATTGCAATACTATTACCATTGATTCGGATCAGGGTGCAAATGTCACTATTTCGGGATCGGGTGTGCTAAATATTCAACAATAGATTGTTTGGAGGATGGATGATATGAAAAAAATTCTGCTTTTATTTTTGGGATACATTGGATTGTTCTGTCATGTTTTAACAGGGCAAAATGTGTATATTGATCAGGCTGATTTTTACGTTACAAGCAATACGATTGTTTCGGTTGAAGGTAATCTGATAAATCAGGGTAGTATGAGCAATGATGGTTTGTTGTATCTTCAGGCTGACTGGGAAAACAGAAGCACATATATTCCTCAAAATGGTGCTATTATTTTGAATAGTGCTTCGACCCAAAATTTTTACCACAATGCTCAGACTATTGCAAATTTAGTCATCGAAGGTGGTGGTGAAAAGAGTTTGACATCCGATGCTACTGTGAGCAATAAGCTCGATTTAAATCAAGGAATTATTCGAACAGAATCGAATACAGCTCTTTCTATAAATACCAGTGTAAGTATATCAGGTGCTTCCGATCTGTCTCATGTTGAAGGTAATGTAAATAATATGGGCTTAGGACAGATGATTTTTCCTATTGGAATAAATCATGAATACCGACCTGTTGTTTTGGAATCTTCCACAGATGCTAACGTAATATTTGGTTTCACCGTTTTTAGTAATTTGCCAAATACAGTTAATTCTTCTGGCTTCGAAAAAATTTATCATACACATTATTGGAAAATGAATGCAATTTCGGGCTCTAGCCCAAATGCAAAAGTACGTTTAAGTTTTGGTGCAAGTGATTCTGTTGAAGTCATTGAAAATCTAATTGTTATAGAATCCTCAAATCTTAGCAGCATTTTCACAGATTTAGGAAAAAGCGCTTATTCTGGCGATGCTTCACAAGGAAATGTTCTTTCTGAGCAAAATGCAACTGCCACCTATTTTGCCCTAGCACTCAAAGGTGAAAATTTGGAAAGCTTAATTTTTATTCCCAATGCTTTTTCGCCCAATGCGCCAGGTATCGAAGACCGATGTATGAAAATATATGGAAATCAAATAGATCCAGCTATGCCCTTTTCATTTAAAGTTTTTGATAATGGAAAGAAAATCGTTTTCCAAACCAATTCGCTTCAGCAGATGACAGAATCGGGTTGGAATGGTTTAAATTATAAATCACAAAAAGAAGAAATCCAAGGAGTTTACACATGGATTATGATTGCAACTTTATTGAATGGAAAAGAAGTTAAAAAATCTGGAACAGTTCTTTTGTTAAAATAAACTGTTGATATATAATTGTTTATGAGTTTTTATTTAAAGTGTTTTTTACTTATATTGCTATATTTTGGAATTGCATCCAAAGTTCAGTTTGCATATTCACAGCAATTGATGTTTTCTCAGTATTACTCTGCTGGAGCATTCCTGAATTCGGCATCTATAGCCGAAAAGAACGGATTTGAAGTTGGGTTGAATAACAGGACGAACATCAATAAAAACCTTTCACCTTATACTTTACGACAAGTCTCTCTGGTTTTCCCCATTAAGCTTCCCAGGCTCACCAGCCGGAAGTATTACAATGATGGATATTTGGGTGGTTTGGGATTGAGCTTATACAATGAAAATCAAGGAGTTTATGATGAATTGCAAAATATTGGGGGCATGTTTACTCTGGGGTATTTAGCAAGATTGAGTCTTTCGAGTTATTTGTCCTTTGGGGCGCAGGTTGGTTTTAATTTCAAAAAATTGGATTTGGGTAAGTTAAGTTGGGGTTCGCAATTTGACCCAACTTCGGGATATGATGAAAACATAGTTCCCTCTTTGGGCGATTTAAAAGAAAGCGTGTTTTTTGGAAAAATAAATGCAGGATTAATTTACCGCTATTCACCTATGGAAATTGGTGGAAATGAGGCAAAGTTTTCTTTTTTCCAAGGCTTGGCCGTTTCCAATTTAAATAAACCGAATGAATCTTTTTTTTCGGAACAAATCAGCGCATTACCTTATACTTATAAAATTCACGGGGGAGTGAAATATAAGATTACCAAGGAAATAGAAATTTTACCAAATTATCTTTGGATGTTTCAAGATCAAAAGAAAATGATTAACTTTGGGTTGTATTTGAACTACGCTATAAACCATAATAACCATAAACAGACGGGGATCACATTGGGAAGTTGGTATCGCTTGGGTGATTCGTTTATTTTGTTATGTGGTTTATTTTCAAATAATTGGACTATCGGACTTAGCTATGATTTTAATGTTTCGTCTCTTTCGATTCAAAATCAAAGTCCGGGTGCTTTTGAAATTAATATTTCTTATAAAGTTTTCAGAAAAAACAGACCAAGAAATATTTCTGATCCGTTATTATAGGTAGATTTTTTTTGTTCGTTAACCGGCTTGAAAAACATAGTTGATGCATAGATCAATTACATATTTGATTGCATTCTTTTTTCTGATAGGCATAAATTTCACTTTTGCCCAAAAGAAGCAAATTCGTCTTAAAGCTTTCATTCAGCTCGGAGATGAGCAGTTTGTTGCTGGTTACTATAAAAACTCCCTTCAATTTTATGATGAAGCTATTTCCATAAATCCCAATCATTCCTACGCAAATTACAGAAAAGCAGAATGTTTGAGGCTTACCTACGAATATGCACTGGCGGAATCTTATTATGAAAAAGTTTCAAAATTGGATTTGGCTAACTATCCGCAGTCCTTGTTTCAGGCTGCTTTGATGAATAAACTTCAGGGAAAATATCGAAAAGCCATTGAAAAATTTGAAAGATTTATTTACAATACTGAAAATATTGATGCATCAACGTTTGATAATAAAAAGGCACTTTTCGAAAGGTCACTCATAGAAATCGAAGGTTGCTACTGGGCTATGAAACAGTTGAATGATTTCGAATTCCAGTTGGAAGGAAAGCCGCTAAATTCAGAATTCAATGATTTTGCTCCTTTGATTTTTGCTCAGGATTCAATGCTTGTAATTACAACGGGCAGAGTAGAAAGTCTTGATATTAAGAATGATAGTCATGAAGCATACACAAAGAATTACTGTTTTATCAAAGATTCTAATGCTTGGAAAGAAACGCCTTTGCCATCGGGTTTAGGATCTATTAATACAAAATATAATGAAGGCCCCGGATCTTTTTCAAAGGACAGAACCTTATACATTTTCACGGGCTGTGGATATGATGGGCCCTTTTGCAAAATTTACTTTACAGAATTCGATAACGGAAAATGGTCTGAACCTAAGCCATGTAACAAAAATATCAACGCTTCCAATTCCGACAATAAACATCCAGCCGTTTCTCCAAGTGGAGATTCCTTGTTTTTTGTTTCCAACAGAATTGGCGGTTTCGGGCAGTTCGATCTTTGGCTTTCTACAAAATCGCAAACCGGCGATTGGGAAGACCCTGAAAACTTAGGTCCTTTTGTAAATAGTCCTTTCAATGAAATAGCGCCGTTCTATTCTTCTGAAAATAAATCACTTTTCTTTTCCTCCGATGGTCATAAAGGTTTTGGGGGTTTAGACAACTTTTTTATTCACGCCGATTCTCTTTTTGATTCCAGACCAAGAAACTTAGGAAATCCATTCAATTCCAACTTGGATGATTGTTTTCTCGTTTTAGGAAAAAAACTTGGATTCGAAGCTTCCAATCGGCTGAATGGTTTTGGGCGTTTTGATATTTACTCTTTTATCAATCCTTCCAGCGATACAAAGTTCAATAATTATGCTGAATATATTGAAAGACTTAAAAATCACATAGATATCATCAACTATACTTCTGAAAAAATTCAACCTGTTTTGCCTGTTGAACTTATTTCGGATGAAGATCAGGATGCTTATGAAAAAATTCTTTCTGTTCGAATGGCTGCCTTTGTATCTGACGTTGATATGTTATTTACAAAATCGGATTTTCAGGCGTACCAAAATTTATCTCTGGATGATAAAAGTATTGTTGATATTCTTTATATGGCACAATCATCTGAATTTCAAAAAGATGTTTTGGATTCTATAAAATTTTCTGACCAAAAAGCTTTTATCGCTTTGGATGAAAATCAAAAAAAGGTGATTGAGGAAATTACTAATGCCTACTTAGCCAATCCGGTTGAATCCCAATCTATTGTTTTGAGCGGAAATACTAAGAATTTTTATGAGCACTTAAAAATTAAGGATAAAAGACAATTCGACAGATTGATTGCAATGAAAATCAGAAAGTTTCTTTATCCATCTGAAAGTATTGAAATCATTGACGAATTGATCAAAGATAATTTGAACCTTACAGAAATTTCAAAAGAAAATTCTTTGATTACACCCCAAGAAAATGAAGTTTTTGAAAGAATTGTTTCTGTAAAATTGGCCGGATTTGTTCATGGTTTTGAGATTGCTCTGCCCGAAACAGATTATAAAGCTTTCGATTCTTTATCTTTGGATGACAAGAGTTTAGTCGATATGATTTATTTCAGCAGAATTATGGACTTAAAAGATTCTGTTCTTGAATCTGTAAGAGTCATGGATACAAAGGCTTGGATGGTTCTCGATTCTATAACCCGCAAAAATGTTGAAAACTTTTCTATTGGCTTTCTTGATTTGCCTGTAGATTCAACCTATTTACATTTATCCGTTGCTCAGGTCAAATATTATGTAAACCTGAGTTTGGGCGATAAATTTCAATTTGACAGATTGGTTGTTTTTCGTTTGAAGCAATTGCTCAACGAACGACTGAGAAACAAAGAACAGAAAAGAATAGAACCCGAAATTCCCATAGAACTTGTTGATAGTAAAAATGTTGACGCCTTTGAACGTATCATTTCTCTAAAAACATCAGGATTTATTTACGGTTTACAAATGATGTTCACAGAACATGATTATAAATTGTGGAATAGTTTGACGCTGGATGAACAAAGTTTGGTTGACATGATTTATCTTCTCCGAACGGGTGGGATAGACTCTCTTTATGTGGATACGGCGAAACTTGCTGATTTAGAGAAATCTAAATTATTAAGCGAAAATGAAAATGCATTTGTTGAACGCATTTCGAGTGAATACCTGAACACTGCTTTGAATTTGAGTTATGTAAGTATTAGTACACAAGATTCTTTGAAATATGCAAATTTGATAATCGATCAAAAATATAAATTCGATCGTTTGATTGCTGCAAGAATTTTTCAATTTTTGGAAAAACAAAAGAAAAATTTTGAAAACTATAGCGATATTTCAAATGATAAATTGAACATCCAGTCCATGAGCGAAGCCGGAGATATTTTCGGAAAAGACGACATGAAAAATTATGAGCGTTTACTAACTTTTCGATTGGCTGCTTTTATTCATGAACTCCAAATTCCTTATTCAAAATCAGATTATCTGTTGAGCAATAATTTATCCATCGATGATCAAAGTATTGTCGATATGATGTTCGCTTCCCGAACTGTAGAATTGCAAGAACCTTTGGTTTTAAAATCTGTTCAAGTGTCCGATGAAAATAATTACCTTACTTTGAAATCAGAAGACAAGGATTTCGTTGACAGAATTGCTAAACTCTATTTTTCAAAATTGAATGACACACTCCAATTTGTGGAATTCGAAAATGCTGACGAACTTCGCTACACCAACTTGAACGAAAAGGATAAATACAAATTCGACCGCTTGATTGCTTGCAAACTTCGTAACTTGATTTTTCCGGATGAGTTCAAAAAGGAAAGGGCGATAACACTTCAATCGGATGATTTATTCATTAAAGAAATATCTCAAGAGTCGGCTATATTTTCAGAGAAAACCGTGGCTGCCTTCAGTAGGATCATTTCTTATCAGCTTGCATGCTATGTTCATAATATTCAGGTTCCTTATATCGAACCAGATTTTAAACTAATTGAAAATCTGAGTATTGACGAAGTCAGTATTTTGGATATGATGTTCAAGCTTAAAACGATGACCTTCCCGGATTCGGCAAGTTTGATGGATGCAAAAAAAGCTGATATAAAAGCTTATCACGATTTGGAGCAAAATTCAAAATCTTTTGCAGATAGAGTGGTTAATGCATTTTTGGTACAGATTTCCGTGAAAAAATATATTGATATTTTAGAAGGAGATTTTTCCTATTATTCTGATTTGAAAATTGAGGAAAAATATAAATTAGATAGGATTATTATTTCTCAGATTAAGAATATTTTATACCCTGATTTTTCACTTTCAGCAGAAAATAATTCCTTAAATTCTGACGAAATTTCCAACACTTTACGAACACTCGATCAATCAGGATTGATAGATAAGGATAATTATGTAAAGTACGAAAGACTCTTATCTTTCCGAACTGCATGTTATATAAACCATCTTTCTATTCCTTTTTTCCTTCCAGACTATCTGATAAACAATACTTTAACCATAGACGATCAAAGCATTATCGATATGATGTATGCACTCAGAATCTCTAATTTTGCTGATGAATCCATTTTAGAATCGACTCGAAAATCTGATGATTCGCAATATGCTCGATTAACTGATAGAGAGAAATCATTTATAGATCAGTCGATTAAGAAGTTTGCATCTAATCCCGATACCATTTATATAAAATTGGATGATGCTCTTAAGGAATTCTATTCTGCACTCACCATTGAAGAGAAATCAAAATTGGATCGAGTTTTCGCTGTTCGATTAGGAAAAATTTTGAGTGGAATTGAAGCTACGGATGAATTGGATCAACTTCTGAGTGAAGATAATTTGAACCTGAAAGAACTTGGATTGGAATCCCTTATTTCTGCTGATGCCTACAAGGCTTTTGAAAAAATGTTGTCTTTTAAAATCGCATGCTATTTATATGATAAGCCTTTAACATATACAAGTCCCGATCACTTTTTAGCTTCCAGCTTATCCTTGGACGATTTGAGTATTTTCGATATGATTTTCGAAAATCATAAAATGGCTTTGGATGATCCCAATATTATAAAATCGATCAAAGAATCTGATGCCCTTACTTACTATGATTTGGATGAAGATTTTAAATCTTTCGTTGATAGTATAGCTAACGCTTATTTATATTCTCCAGATTCCATTTTGTACTTGTCTCTTTCTCATGATGATAGTCTTTTTTACTCAGATTTGAACAGAACCAACAAATTATTGACCGATAGGCTAATACTTTGGAGCATAAGCGATAAGCTTTTCCAAGAATATGAAATCAGTGAGAACAAACTTCTGTCCGATGATATTTCAAAATCGATCAAAGATTTAAGCGAATCGGGGCGTTTGATTACCAAAGAGGATTACCGAGTTTATGAGCGCTTGCTTTCCAACATGGTTGCTGGATTTATTTACGATCAGCAGTTTCCGCTTTTGGAACATGATTATAAGTTGAAACAAGCTTGTTCCATAGACGATCTAAGTATTATCGATCTTATTTATAAACTCAGAATTCAGAATCTGTCTGACTCCCTCATTGAGCAATTGCAATATGAAGATCAATTGATATTTGCAAATCTACGAAAACCGGATCAGGATTTTGTAAAACGCATGTCTGAGGTTTATACGAAAAATATTAAAGCAAATTTCGTAAATACCAATAAACAAGATGCATCACAATATGCCAATTTGGGAATACTCGAAAAAAATAAATATGACCGTTTAATTTTTGCTCTTGTCTATGAGAATATGCATTCCGCTTTGGGTAAAGCATCCTACGATTTATTTGATTTAAAAATGAATACCGTAAATTGTTCGAAGCCATGTATTTCTGGAAAATTAGGGCATAGTATGTCGCCCCCCAGGGTCACAAACGTTAAAGTTGTATTGAAAGATCAGAACGGAAATCGACTATGTGTTACTTCAACAAATCAGACTGGAGATTTTAGTTTTGTTGCTGCACCAGAAAGGGGCGTTTATAAAATAGGAATCGAATCTGTTATTGAACAAAAAGGTACTTTTTATTTTGTGCATGGAGTGAATTTGGAATGTAGCCCGTCTATAGCACAGCAAAATAATAAGAAAGAGATCATATACGTTACAGATACGGTAAGGGTTTTTTCTGATCAGAGAATTGTAAGCGTTGCGGGTGGATTGGCATCGAATATTTATTTTGAAACAAATCAGCATGTTCTGAGCATGGATGCAATGAAAACTCTGGATTACCTTGCTTACATGCTAAAATCAAAATCAGGAGCAAAGCTGATCATAAATGCATTTACGGATGATACCGGTACGGAGATTTACAATAAAACCTTAAGTCAGAAAAGAGGAAATTCAGCCTATAAGTATTTAACTCATTTGGGCGTGCCTGAGTCTAATATTCAAGTCAATGCTTTGGGCGAAAGTGCATCGGTATTTCCCAATACTTCTGAACAGCAAAAACGTTTAAACAGGCGTGTAGAGCTGTTGTTGAGTGAATAGTAATTATTTGTATTTGTCACTATGGTTGCTTTAGAATGGAATGAGTCATATTCTGTTTTCAATAAAGATATTGATGAACAGCACAAGAAATTATTTGACCTGATCAATCAGTTTTATTCCCGGATTGATCTATCTTCTCCGAAGGAACTTATTGTAAATTTAGTTATTGGTTTGAAAGATTACACCATCATGCACTTCAATTTTGAAGAGCAATACATGGAGAAAATTAAGTATAGCTTGTTCGGAGAACATAAAAAAAAGCATGAAGAGTTCATTGCTAAAGTGAATGAATTGGAGAAGAAACTAAAAAGTGGACGATTGTTATTCTCTTTCGAAATAACAGAGTTTATCAAAGATTGGATAAAAAACCATATCATGGAGTTTGACAAGCAATATGTATTAGCGAAATAAACCTAAAGCAAAATACAATAATTTTTTGAGGACAAAGATATGACTGAATTTGAATGGAACGAATCGTTTTCTGTACACAATAGTGATATTGATGAGCAGCACAAGAAATTATTTGACCTGATCAATCAGTTTTATGATCAAATAGATTTGAGTTCTCCCAAAGAACTTATTCTTCACCTGATTTCGGGTTTAAAAGAATATACCATTATGCACTTCCATTTTGAGGAGGAGCACATGAGGAATATCCATTATGCCATGCTCCCTGAACACAAAAAAGAGCACGATGATTTAATTGCAAAAGTTAACGAATTGGAAAAAAAATTGAAAAGTGGCAGGCTATTATTTTCATTTGAAATCACTGAATTGATCAAAGATTGGATCAAAAATCATATTTTGGATTCTGATCTCAAATTTGCTCAGGGGAAATTGTGAAAATAGGTTAGGGTTGGTGTTGAAATGGTATTATCTAATCAAAATGTTGCACTTAAAAAAGCTTTAAATGATATTTTGTAATTCTTTTCAAACACGTATCTTTTCAAATTATAAATGAGATGAAATGATTGAATCATTTACAATTCGAAATATTGCAGATAGTCATTCAAATTCTTTTGGCATAAGTAAAATCATTCTGTTTTTACTATTTGTATGTATTGCCTTGGTTGGGGCGGTTTCTATTTATTCTGGAACAGACAAACCAACGGTTATTCCTGTTGATACGACAACTGACATCGATTGGAAAAAACCTCCTTGTAATCCCGATGATTTGAGCAAAGATTGGAGTGAAGTTACAAATTCCAACATGGGTAACAGACGTGAATTTGTCTATAAAAATTCGGAAAATTAAATATCATTTGAAAAAGGGATTGAAGGAAAAGGAGGATTTAAACAATTGGATCATTGGCACATATATAATCCAAATTCAACCAATAGACAAGACTTGTACTTAGACAGAAATGGCAATCTGGTTGGAAATGGTAGCCGACCTTCTCATATTGATCCCAAATGTAATTAATATGGAAAATTCAAACAAAATAACATTGATGCAATATAATGAAAAGGAAAACGGATTTTTTGTTTTCTATTTTTCAGGACTGCCCACATTGGAAACATTATCTGAAATTCCTAAAAATTATGGAATTAAGAATTTAAAATTTTTAGCGTCAGATTATAAGTTAAATTATTTATATGCGAGTGATTTAACAAAAAAGAAGACATTTAATGGTGTTATTAACTTTTTTAAAAGAAATCCAGATTACTCCATTGATGATTTAGACGCTGTTTTACAAAATGATATTGAAATATCGGTACATGATGATAATGAAATTACTTTTTCATTTCCGAAAAACTATAAATATTAGATTAATTAGTAAAATATTAAACGATTTTAATTTTAATTCTAAAAGTGTTTTGTCCCAACTGAAAGAGAATTAAAGTCAGTATTTATCATATATTCTACCTGATACATTATTGAAAATATATGCAGATTTCCAAACCTATTGCAACGATAGTGAATAAAATATATAATATGGAATGTAGCAGCAAATTCTAAGTTTTAGTTAAAAATCTGTCAAAAGTTCTTCAATTAATTTGATGTTTCCTATTCCCCAATAAATCTGACAATTAGAATTCCTATTCTTTTGATCTTAAAATTTTGATTCGCAAGTATATTTGTTTTTTGATATAGATTATGTATTTTTATACCCAATATAGTTTTTCGGATAAATCTTTCAGTAAAAATTAATTCAAAATGAAACCTATTTTCTTTGCTTTTTTTCTATTTACAGGATTTCAACTGTATTCGCAGTACAAAAACATGCTCAATGAAGAATTTGATAACAACAAAAATCAATGGCCTGTTTTCTTTAAATCTAATGGTACTGCCGATGTTTCAAAATTTGGAACTTATCTTTTAAAATGCGACAGCGGAACTCTCCGTTTGGGTATCCCAATGGAAATCAATACAAGCAAAGGTTTCATTCTTGAGGCCACTTTAGGATTGCTAGCACCCCCTAACAAAAAGTGGGAAATGAGTTATGGTATAATTCTTTGGAACAAAGACGGTGGTAATGAAATTGCCCTTTTGCTCAATGCTCAAAAAGAGTTTATCGCATTCAACCGGGTAGATTACAATTCCCAAATGAAAGAAAAACCTCGTGGAGGAAAATATAAGATCGATTATGATAACTTTGTTAAGCTCAAAATCCAATTGGATGATGATGTTTTTAAATACTTCGTAAACGATAAGGAGGTCTTCTTTGTTTCAAATAAATATGGTATGATTGGATTAGACCATATTGGTTTTTTCCTTACCAAAAATATAGAAATGACAATTGAAAACATTATCTTTAAAGGCGAATTACTCAAGAAATAATCAATCTTCAATAATCATAAACATTTGAATTAATAAACTATGTTAGGTATAAGATATAATTCTCCGGTAGTGCTCACTTTTTCCCTGGTTTGTGCTGGCTTGTTTTTTCTGAATGGAGCATTAAATGGTGGACTCAATTCAATATTGGTTTGCCCGCCTACATTCAACATATCTAATCCTGCCGATTATTTGGCTATTGTGCTTTATATCTTTGGACATGCCAATATGGAACACTTGCTTGGAAATTTGTCTTTTTTATTATTGTTGGGGCCTATTCTCGAAGAAAAATATGGTAGCGGCAGAGTTATAATGATGATTTTCTTTTGCGCTTTGATTACTGGGATTCTCAATGTAGTCTTTTTCGATAATGGTCTATTAGGCGCTTCAGGAGTCGTATTTATGTTTATACTTTTGGTTTCTTTCGCCAATAACGACCACAATGGTATTCCATTAACCTTTATACTCATTTTATTGCTCTATGTGGGTAAAGAAGTTTATAATGGAATGAAAGAAGACAATGTATCACAATTTGCCCATATCGCAGGAGGGATTATTGGAAGTTTCTTTGGATTCATGACGCGCAAAAAAAACGTTCATACACATGCATAGAAACTTGAGGTTTTGTATAATTCATAAGGCATAAAGAAAATAGAATGCTAAACTTAAAAAGAAAAGTGGTTCACAGTGTCAATGCTCATAAACGATTTAATCGTGATTTGAGTTGGTTGTCATTTAATTATAGGGTTCTCGAAGAAGCCAAGGATGAATCTTTGCCTCTGTATGAACGGATAAAGTTTTTTGCAATCTTCTCTTCCAATCTGGATGAGTTTTATAAAGTACGGGTTGCATCGTATCGAAGTTTAATGGATTTATCTCCTTCAAGCCGAAAAAACCTCAAAGTGGATCCTGAGGTTATCCTTCGAAAAATCAACCAAGAAGTTACAATACAATTGGAAGAAATTCGAAAAATTTTCAATGAAAGTATTTTGCCGGAATTAGAAAAGAACAATATTATTTTGCATCAAGAAGGTGATTTGAATGATCTCCAAAAGAACTTTATTAATCGATATTTTTATGCGGAGGTATTGCCCTATATTCAGCCTGCTTTATTGGTAAAAGGAAAGGTTTTAAATTTCCTTCAGGATAATGTCATATATTTGGCCGTTCGATTGGTTCATAAATCGAAAAGCAACAAACAACCCAAGAAAAAAGTATTCCAACATGCTATTATAAAATTGCCTTCGCAGTATCTTCCCCGTTTCATTAAACTTCCCGAAAACGATGGCAAATACCATATTATTTTTCTGGATGATGTGATTCGATATATGCTTGATGTCCTTTTTCCCGGTTATAACATTGATTCCTGTCATTCAATATTGCTGACCCGGGATGCTGATTTGCTTATTGAAGATGAATTTCATGGCGATTTGGTCGAAAAGATTCGTCGAAGCTTGTCGAAACGAAAAACCGGACGACCTTCCCGTTTCCTTTATGATGGAAACATTTCAAAGCCCTTTCTAAAGATATTACAACAAGTTTTTAATTTAGACAAATCGGATTTGGTTCCAGGGACAAAGTATCATCACTTGTCCGATTTCTTTGGTTTTCCTAATCCACTTTCGCCCAAATTAGAAAATGAACCTATGCCGCCTTTGGCTGTTAAGGAGCTTGAGAAATATGATTCAATGTTCGAAGCTTTAAAAGCCAAAGATTGGATGCTGCATTTTCCTTTCCAAAGTTTCGATTATGTGATTAATTTATTCAATCAAGCTGCCGTAGATCCCAAAGTTGAGGTAATTAAAACAACCCAATACAGGGTTGCGAGTAATTCGTCCATTGTGAGTGCCCTAATAAGCGCTGCACGAAACGGAAAAGATGTAACGGTGTTTGTTGAATACAAAGCAAGGTTTGATGAGGAATTGAATTTAATTCTTGCCGAAAGAATGAAAGCTGCCGGAATCAAAATTATTCACAGCATCCCGGGTATCAAAGTTCATGGAAAAGTGGCTTTAGTGCTCCGAAAGTCGAACAGAGAGAAAAGACAAAGAGGTTATGCATTTGTGAGTACAGGGAATTTCAACGAAAAGACAGCGAAACTTTATAGCGATCAGGGTTTTCTTACTTCAAAAGATGAAATTATCGATGAGCTATCGCTCTTTTTCAGATACCTCGAGGATCAAAGTGTAAAATGTGAATATAAAAAGCTTCTTGTTGCACAGTTCAATATGCGTGATCAGTTGAGGTTAAAAATAGATAGAGAAATTACCAATGCAAAAATTGGCGTAAAGGCGCATATTATTTTAAAATTGAATAGCCTCGAAGAGCGCAAAATGATTGAAAAACTCTATGAAGCCAGTTTAGCCGGCGTGAAGATTGATCTGATTATTCGAGGAATTTGTTGTATTGTTCCCGATCAGCCCTACAGCGAAAATATTAATCTGATCAGAATCGTTGACAGATTTTTGGAGCATTCTCGTATATATAGTTTTTATAATTCAGGCGACTGGGATCTTTATATTGCATCGGCCGATTGGATGGAGCGAAACCTATATAGAAGGATTGAAATCGCCATGCCTATCGAAAACAAAGAAATTAAGCAGGAAATCTTGGATATTCTGAATATTCAGCTCAAGGATAATGTAAAAGCCAGAAAAATTGATGCTAATTTGAAAAATGTGCCTTTTGAACCTAAAGAAAACGAAACTCTTGTTAGATCTCAAATGGAAACTTACTTGTATTTGAAGAATAAGTAGAGAGGAAATACTCTGGTTAGCAATGAAATGAAAATATGCTGAGTACAGAGTTTAGACTGTGAATAGAAGCTATTAAGCCATTATTTTTTGATTATTCTATGTCAGAACCAATTGTTTTATCGGCCGAGTCGTTCATATATTTTGAGCGGCAAATTTATAAAAGCAAAAACAAAATTTGAAAACTCGGTTTACTAGGTTTGGATATAAATTTGGTATAAGCCATTTTAAAACGAAACGATAATGAAACGACAAGCAATTTTAATCGGAGCACCAGGAAGCATATATTCAGATAATTATTTACAAGGTGTAGACTTTGACATAAAAAATTATAATAAATTTCTTCAATCTCCTTCTGGTGGTGCTTGGGATAAATCTGAAATTATTGCAGTCAAAAATCCTGACAAGGATAAGTTACTAAAACTTGTAATGACAATTAATGCTGATTATGTTTTGACAGTTTTTTCAGGACACGGAGCATATTCTTTAAGCGGACAAACTATACTTGCAGTAAATAGAACACAACATTTGACATTGGGTGATTTAGTTACTAAAACTCCGAAACAAATGTTTATAGTAGACGCTTGTAGAAGTTTTATCGAATCAGGTATTTCTGGATTTTTGGGAGAAGAACTTCGAAATTTTCCATCTCGTTTAACCAAACAACAAGCGAGAATTCTTTTCGACAACTATTTAAAAAAATGTGAAAATGGTGCTGTTATTTGTTATTCTTGTTCAATTGGAGAGACTTCTATTGATTCAAATGATGGAGGTTATTTTACTACTTCGTTGCTTGATAAAACCCAACAATGGATTGAAAGACCAAGTAAATTTAATATTCTACCAATAAATTCAGCTTTTACATTAGCAAAAAATTATTTAGTAACAAATTTGACTGATGATCAAAATCCTCAGCTAAAAACTACTAGACAAAGACAATTTTGGTTTCCATTTGCTATAAGGAAAGCAACACAAATATTATAGATGAATAAAAAAATGGTTTATAACAAAGTGTAGCAGTAATAAGGGTTTCAGAGGGTATTCGAGCGTTCTCCCTCGCATTAGGTTTTGTGTAGGTTGATAGAGATGAAGCCAGTAATCCCTTACTACTGCTACACTCGACCGGTATGGTTTATTGCAAAAATACGATAACCAGTTGATAAAAAAAGACTTGATAGATAAATTTCGGCAAAGCCCATTAATCGCACAGACAGGCACATTTTTGCCTTCAAACGGGTGCAAGTTTAAATTTTTGTACTTATTTTAAAACAATAAAAATGTTAGATTTTAAACTATATATTAAAGAGCTTCAAAGTATTCCAATTGATGAAATTACGGAGCATTCCATGCGCTTCGCGCTTGAAACGCTTTTAAGAGAATTAGCTAGCGGCTGCGCCACCGCTAATAGAAAGAATATTAAAGTTCTGCACGAACCCAAACGCAAAGAAAACTATGGTTCTCCAGATTTTAAAATATATACAGATAATTCAATTATTGGATATGTTGAGAATAAAAAAATTACGGAAAACCTTGACAAAACATTAAAATCTGACCAAATTAAAAAGTATAGAGAATTATCTCAAAATTTACTTTTAACAAATTATATTGAATTTATTTGGATTAGAGATGAAATGATACAAAGTGAAACTTTGTGCTATTTATCTGATATTGAAAATAAAAATTTTAAACTTGACAACGAAAAAGTCGAAAAAGTCGAAAAACTTTTATTAAACTTTTTTTCCCAACCACCAATCGGCATTGGCACAGCAAAAGATTTAGCTTCATCACTTGCAATTCGTGGAAAAAATTTGAAGAATTTTTTATTCGATGAATTACAACGTCAAGAAAAGGAAGACCAACAGGGAAGATTATTTGGACTTTTTAAAACATTTACCGATAATGTTTCCAATGATTTAACATTGTCAGAATTTTCTGACGCTTTTGCCCAAATGTTGGTTTATGGTCTTTTTCTTGCAAAACTAAATGCAGATACAAAAGACGTTTCATTAAAAAATGCAAAAGATTTTATTCCACAATCTTTTGAGCTTATAAAAGAATTGGTTAGCTTTCTTGATGAACTTGAAAAAAAAGAATATAAAGAGACTAAATGGATTATTGAAGAAACAATTTCCATAATGAATAATTTGGAGTTGCGTCAAATTCAACAATCGCTTTCATTTAGCAAAAAGCAAGACAACGAAAGAAATGAAAAAGACCCATATATTTACTTCTATGAAAATTTCTTAGCGGCTTATGACAGCACTTTAAGAAAAGCAAAAGGAGTTTATTATACGCCACCACAAGTAGTTTTTTTCATAATTTCTTCAGTAAATCATATATTAAAATCTGATTTTGATATTAATAATGGTTTAGCAGATTGCAAAAATATTACTTGTTTAGATTTTGCAACTGGTACAGGAACTTTTTTAGCTGAAATTTTCAGGCAAATACTTGACAATATTCTTTCAACAAATCAGGCTGCAAAAAACTTGATTATTAAAGAGCATTTGTTAAAAAATATGTTTGGCTTTGAATATCTTATTGCACCTTATACCATTGCACATTTAAAGCTTTCACAATTACTGAAAGAACACAATTACATTTTGCAGGAAGACGAGCGCTTACAGGTTTTTCTAACAAATACGCTTGAACCTGTTTATGCAAAAGCGAATTTATTTTTACCTGCACTTTCAAATGAAGGAAAACTGGCAGAAAAAGTAAAAGAAATGCCAATTTTAGTAATTACAGGAAATCCACCTTATTCAATTTCATCTTCAAATAAGCACCCTGTAATTATTGAATTGTTAAAAACATACAAAGAAGGACTAAATGAACAAAAAATCAATATTGACGATGATTATATAAAATTTATTCGATTTGCGCACGATAAAATTTCAAAATATGGTAAAGGTGTAATTGCCATTATTACAAATAACTCTTATTTGGACGGAATTACTCACCGTAAAATGCGGGAAAAAATCTACAATGATTTCGATAAAATCTATATAATCAATCTTCACGGAAACAGCCTTAAAAAAGAAGGTGATGAAAACGTTTTCGACATTCGCATAGGTGTAGCAATTTCTATATTTATCAAGACGGAGAATCCATTAAAAAATAAAGAAGTTTATTATTATTCAACTAAAGATAACGAGATTATCTCCAGAAATGATAAATATGAATATTTACTAAATAATGGATTAGAAAATCTAAATTTTTTACGTTTACAACCAGAAAAACCTTATTATTGGTTTGTTTCTAAAGATTTATCTCACCTTGATAAATTTCAGGGTTATCGAAGTATAAAAGATATTTTTCATTTCTTTAGTTCAGGAGTTAAAACAGAACGAGATAATATAACGATTCATTTTGATAATAAATCACTTCAAAATACAATTGATGATTTTATTCAACTTTCTGAACAAGATTTAAAAAGGAAGTTTTCAACAAAAGATTCTCGAGACTGGACAGTTTTAGGTGCAAAAAGAGAATTGACAGATTTAAAAGAAAATTACAATAAATTTATCAAATCAATTTCTTACAGACCATTTGACAATCGTGTAACTTTTTATAGTGGAAAAGGTAAATCATTTCTTGGTACACCTGGTTATCAACTAAATAAACACTTTTTAAATCCAAATTCGGGTTTACTAATTTCTCGTCAAATAATTAGCGAAGATTGGACACATATTTTTATAACAGATAAGATAACAGATTGTAGTTATTTGTCTAACAAATCCAGAGAGTTTACCTATATTTTTCCACTCTATTTATTCGAAAAAATAGAAGGACTTCTTATTGATATTCCAGACAATGAATTAGCTAAATTAACAAAAGATTTTGAGAAAGCAAAGAGCTTATATGAAGAACGAACAAAAGAATATGTAAAAATCAGCAATCCTAAGTCACATGAAAAAGATTTTTATGAAGAAGCTGCCGCATTTTTTGAAGAAATAAAAACAAATTATGAAATTAAGCAAAAGCAAATAAAAACAAAACGTTTAGATTCTATTTTACCTCAAAATGTAGAATTTCTAAAAACGCCAAATTTCACAGATGATTTTAAAAAGTTTATTTCAAAGCAATATTCTAATGAAGATTATTCGCCCGAACAAATTTTAGGTTATATTTATGCTATTCTTCATAGCCAAACGTATAGAAAAAATTATTATGAATTTTTAAAAATTGAATTTCCGCGAATTCCATTTACTGAAAATGCAAAGAAGTTTGAAAAATTATCAGAAATAGGAAATTCATTAATTCAAAAACATCTTTTAAATAATATACCAAACGAGCCTGAATATCAAAATTTAGGAATTTATTCTGGTAATGGAGATAATCAGGTTATAAAGCCAGACTATAGAGATAATAAATTATTTATCAATAAAGAGCAATTTTTTGATAATGTGCCTATAAATGTTTATAATTTCAAAATTGGCTGTTATCAACCACTTGATAAATATTTAAAAGACCGTAAAACTTGTAAATTATCTCTTGATGACACGGAAACGATTAAAAATATTGTAAAGGTTGTTTTTTTTACAATCAAACAATTAGATTTAATAGATAATGAAACAAAAGATTGGATATAAGAGATAATATTTCATACGTGCAAATTTGGTACATTTTACTTTAAAATGAAACGATAAATGATTGAAAATAAAAACCATAACTTATTATTGAGCTTTCATTGCTTTTTTTGTAGGCATTTGCCTGTAATCGAAACTAGTTCACTATAATCTCTAATAATCAATTTTTTAGAAGCATCATGTTTCTAAAAAAATTATTTTGCCTGTAAATATAAGCTTTTTTTAAACTATACGATACCATCGTATAATTTTATAAACAACAGAATGGATTTCGGTTATTTGTCCCACATTTAATTGCTTATAAAAGTATTGCCTGGGTACGGATCTATTTGATTTTCATTCAAATCCCAGAAAACTGAACAAAAAAGTAGTTTTGAGAAGCCATATCTAAAATGTTGCAATCGAAAATGTTGTTTCATAATAGCATTTGTTATTTTTTTTTAGCTATCAGTTCCCACGAGTTGATAAAACGAATTCCGAAAAGACCAGTATTGATTTTAATATCAATGCTGTCTGAATTTTTCATGACATTTCTATTTTCCCATGGTATCTTTAGCTTGAATTCTATTTCTTCTATTTCAACAATCACATAAGCTCGTTTATTTTTGCTTGGAAAATTACTTTCGCACCCAATGCAATATTTTTCTTTGAGTAGTACTTTTTTTTGTTGGTTGGGTCTGCTAAGTACATCATTAAAAAAGAGTATTCCCATGGAAAACAACCCGCCGGCAACAATCGGAATCAATATTATTATAAGGTTAAATTCTTTGCCATAAACAAGTTTCACTATAATAAAAAATACGAAAACAATGATTGCAGGAATCAGAAAACCTATATACCATGCACTAATCGCCAGCTCAAAATACTTCATGAAAATAAAATAGCCCAAAAAGCCTAGAAGAAATACGATTCCAATAACTTTTTCCATATACTTAATTTATTGAGTGATGTTTCCTTTGTCCTATTTTTAATGCCATAAGCGTTACTGCCTAATGCCTTGTTCTCGTTTTTTCATCCTGAAAATCAATCCATAATATTAATTTTAAGAACCGATTCGGGCTTGTTTCTCTTTTGAATTTAAGTAAAATATTAATTCATTATTAACTCAATATTCCTCCATCATCCGACAATCCGCCATCTTTGGTAAATTTAAGCTGATAAGCCATAAAATCGCTGAAGGATTTGAATTCGGTGGGATAGGGGCCAGTACTGCGCTCGAAACCAATGATCTGACCAGAAACTCCTTGCGGTGCAGGATCTAAATCAATGCACAACAAATTGCCTCCGCCATCTTCCGCAAACGGAACCCATTTTTTGTTCCACCATACGTTTTGCATCAAGGGTGACGGACTACCATCAATTGTTTCAATTTTTCCTTCAAAAGCTCCTTCATCGAGCCATTTGTTCATTTTACCAAGATTATAATCAATTCTTTCTATATCAATGGTATCATAAGATCCTTCAATCGCTATTTTTATACTTCCTTTTGTCAGAAACCAAATGAAATCTGTTGGTAAAACAATGTCGAATTTTGTTGAAAGCTCATTTACCGCACTTTCCGGTGCTGGTTCAATTTCATAATTTTCCAAATTGCTATCTAACAGCTTGATGTACTCATTTTTAATTTCTGAAATAATACTTTCTATTTTCATAATCAAAAAGTTTTTTTTAAAAAAAATCACTTTATCATACTTAATCCCTAATTATCATGCTCCACAAACCTTATCTCCTTATCAGTGCGTTTGACCACAAAGGCCATATATTTTCCAATACCAGAAATAGGTTGTGCCCACATTTTACTTTCTTCCGTTAAGGGCAAAAAATTAACAGAAACTTCAACGGGCGTGGCATAAAATTTAATATCCAGCAATTTTATCTCACCATAAATTCCATCATGCCTTATACAAACCAACATCATGTTATTCTTAAAATCGATGTGTGGCTTTTTCAATAAAGGATCGTTGGAAGGCTTAGCTGGATTTTTCATACTAATTTCTTTGGTAGGGATTCGCTCTATAAAATTGTTATACTTTTCATTATCTCGAATAACAATCGTTTCATTGGGTGGCTGAATCGTTTTACCGTTTTTGAAGCGAACTCCTCCATTCACCAATCCGCTAAATTCTTGAACAATAACCGCACTGCTAATTTGCTGATTGTAATATGTCTTTTTAACTGTATCTGTTTTATTCTGATTTTCAAAACGAGTCATGTTTTTGGAGTCATTGTTAATGGTATTGCACCCTATCAAAAAGAATGAAAGCAGGAATAACCAAAATTGTTTAAAATAATTGCCAGTTTGTTTCATTGTCATGTTATTAGATATTATAATTCAATATAATTTTGAATTTCTATCATCCTTTATGTTTGAGGCCTCTTGTTTTGGGTTTGCCATGTTTTTGTTTCAATTTTAAGGCAAGGTGAATTTTGCCATTAATCTTTTTATTCTTTACAATTTTCTCTTGAAATGCAGACCCTGTTGCCAATATTTTAGTACTGTTACCTAAATAATCTTTCATTTTTATTTGAGGTTTTTCGTCTTCGGTAAGAATTTCTGAAATTTCAAGATTTTCGGGCAAGGGCACAATGGGAATAGGCTGATTCATCAAACTTTCAATTTTAGTTTGATTTTCAGCGTCTTTTTTCAATAAAAAGGTGATTGATATTCCATTTTTATCGGCACGCCCTGTACGGCCAATACGGTGCATGTATTGTTCCGGGACTTCCGGTGTATCAAAATTTATTACGTGCGAAATCTCTGAAATATCCAAACCTCTTGAAATTATATCGGTTGCAATTAATATCCGATTTTCACCCTTATGAAACTGCTTTACTGTATTAAATCTGTTGTTTTGTGCTTTGTTTGAATGTATAACTCCTAATTGGTTTGGGAATTTACTTTCTATCAAATCATAAACTTCATCTGCCAGTTTTTTGTGCGACACAAAAACCAATACTTTTTTCATTTCTGCCTCATTGGACAGTAAGAGTTTTAAAAGGTTTATTTTCGTGTAAAAATTTGGAACCTGATAACCGATTTGAATTATATTTTCTAAAGGAGTACCCGTAGGGGCTGCTTCAATTTTTTGGGTGTTTTTAAAAAAGGTTCGAATCAATTGTTCAATGTCTTCAGTCATGGTTGCCGAGAACATTAGGTTTTGCCGTTTTGGCGGAAGTAGATCTAAAATACGGGTTAACTGTGCTCTAAAGCCAAGATTCAGCATTTCATCTACCTCATCAATGACAAGTCGCTTCACGTGCATAAAACGCAAAACTCTGGTTAATGCCAAATCGAGCAGCCTTCCTGGTGTAGCTACAAGTACATCTACGCCTGCTGAAATAGTTTCCATTTGAGTTCTGATATTTACTCCTCCATATACACCAACAGCTACAAGGCTTAAATAAGTACTTAGTTTTTTTACTTCCTCTACAACCTGAACTACGAGTTCGCGTGTGGGTACTACAATGATGACTTGCGGAAATCCGTTGCCAGAAAATTTCCATTGTCTGATACAAGGCAGCAAATACGCCAATGTTTTACCAGTTCCGGTTTGAGATATACCAAACATATCTTTACCCGACATCACTACATTGAATACTTGCTCTTGAATGCGTGTGGGTTGTGTGAAACCCAAGTCGCTCAATGCCTTCAATAAGGGAGGATTTATATTTAATTCATTAAAAGTCATATAAGTATAATAATTTTGGCAAGTGAATTTAAGAATTTCATGTTTCGTTTTCACATGTTGAATTTGCAAAAACTTTATAATTTATTTCTGTGCAAATTTTTGTAATAGGCAATATTGGTGTCTTCAATAAACTTTAGTATTTCATCCTTTCCAATTCCTTTTTCTGCCGAAGTTTGAAAAATAATAGGAAGTGTCTCCCATGTTTTGAGCAATTCGGTCTTAAAATAATCAATATTTCTGATCAAAACATTAGGGCCAACCTTGTCGGATTTCGTAAAAGTTACAACAATAGGAATTTCATTCAAGCCCAGCTTATTGATGAACTCAATATCGTTCTTTTGTGGTTCATGACGAGCATCGATCAATACAAAAACACAACAGAGATTTTGACGCTTTTCAAAGTATGTAAAACTCATTTTTTTCCATTCAGCAGCTTTGGCTTTCGGTGCTTTGGCAAATCCATAACCAGGTAAATCAACAATATAAAAATAATTGTTGATCATAAAATGAACGATGGTTTGGGTTTTTCCTGGCGATGAGGATGTTTTGGCCAAAGTTTTGTGATTACAAAGCATATTGATCAGCGATGACTTGCCCACGTTGGAACGACCAATGAACGCATATTCAGGCATATTTGCTTTTGGACATTTCTCAACATCCACACAGTTTGATAAAAATTCAGCAGACTTTATTACCATTTTAATTGTAATCTATAATTCCTAATTATTCTTTGTAGTAAACGATTTTCATTTCACATTTCTTACAATCGAAAACCACTTTAAACAGATTCTTGTTATTCTCAAGAAAATATTCTTCTTGTGCATTAATTCTATGTGCGTTTTCTTTTGGGCATTGTCCCATTTGATATTTGATACAATAGCGGCAAGTCATCAGATTTGTGCCTTCAAAATTGTTCCGATTCTCAAAACCACTTTGAATATCCAATACCCCATGACGTTTTAAAAATTCCTCTGCATAGTGATTTAAAATATTATGACTATAATCCACATTTTGCGTAGGATAGGAGTATGGATGACGCAAGATTTCTTCTGTTTGGGTTCTAAAAGTGTTGATTCTTTTTTCCTCGTGATTCTGAAAAACCTTTCTTCGAATTTGATTCAAAAAAGAATTGGTAAAAAACAAGACCTTTTCAAATTCGATTTTAATATCATCGCAGATAAGAGCTGAATTCCCTTGCTTGCTAAAACACTCCTGAATGGCCTTCAAGGCATTTTCAGGTTTTTGAGCAGTGTTTTTTTCAAACTCAAAAATATGTTCCGTGCTTATATTATCTTCATCCCGAGCAAGAATTTGAATTCCCTCCTGAATTTCCAAAATTCGGATAGAAATCAAAATACTCCTCTTGTCTGTGGTTTTATCAAGTTTACGAACAAACTCATGATCTAAGTTTCTATATAATTCCAATCCCAAGTACATTTCGGTGCAAGAAGAAAGAAAGATCTTGTCATTTTCAACTTTTTCTACTCGCACACCTTTTAAATTTCCATTTTTGTCCAAAAAGCACAAACCATCCCCGTTGTTTAGCTTTTCTTCGCCTTCTACTTCAATGAAGTCATTGTGAACTAATTTGACAATACCTAACTTTTTTCCAATCGAATTACTTTGCTTCCAAGATGCTAAATCATTAACTCTCCCTTTGAGGAAGTAACTCGTTTTCGCACGTGAAAAAGATTTTTCGGGATCAGGCTCAAATGCCAGCTCTACGATACCCGAGGACGTTTTTTTGTAAGTAGCGTTGACTGTTAAGAATTCATCAATTTTCTTACGATAAAAACCTGTAATATTTCGAACATAATGCACATCCTTCATCCGCCCTTCGATCTTGAAAGAGGAAATTCCGGCTCGAACCATATCGTTTATATGATCTGAAAGATTCAAATCCTTGAGCGATAAAAAACTTTGAGATTCGAGTAATTTTTTTTTATTTTTATCCAGAAGATTAAATTTAGATCGGCATATTTGGGCACATTCACCTCTATTGGCGCTTCTGTTACAAATCGCATGACTAATAAAGCACTGGCCAGAATAACTCACACATAATGCACCATGGACAAAAGCCTCCAATTCTATCTTTGCTTGCTTGGAAATTTCAGCTATTTCTGTCAAAGATAGCTCCCTCGCTAATATGATACGTTTAAATCCTACATTTTGCAAAAAAAGTACTTTTTCTGCAGTTCTATTATCCAATTGTGTCGATGCAAATAAAGGAATAGGGGGTAAGCCCGCTTCCAACAAGCCTAAATCCTGAATTATTAATGCATCTGCGCCTGCATTCCAACATTGGTGGGCAATGTCTATTGCTTCTTGTACTTCATTATCATACAATAAGGTATTTAGTGCAATATAAACTTTGGCATTGTACAGATGCGCATGACGAATCAGTTTCTCAATGTCATTCAATGGATTTCCTGCCCCTGCCCTTGCACCAAATTTGGGAGCACCTATATACACAGCATCAGCGCCCGCATTGATGGCTGCAATACCACTTTCGATATTTCCTGCTGGTGAAAGAAGTTCTAATTTTTTTATCAAATTATTGTTCGAATATTTGATGCAAAAATACCATAAGATTACAAATATTGGGGAAAATTGTGAAAATTAAATTGTTTTCTTCAATTTAAACATAAGTAATAGTACAAATTTGATTGTATATTATTGAATTAATTGTTTAACAAAACCCTCAAGGTTTTTAAAACCTTGAGGGTTTCTGCACAACCTATCATTTTGTAATGCTATACAATTAATTTTGGA